>Ga0315291_10008564_pt1 | contig 12563 bp, 11 predicted proteins | sample YL17G12_20_MG_FD_203070 | JGI IMG/M metagenome (GOLD analysis project Ga0315291, IMG submission 203070) | Sediment microbial communities from Yellowstone Lake, YNP, Wyoming, USA - YL17G12_20 | ecosystem: Environmental > Aquatic > Freshwater > Lake > Sediment | place: USA: Wyoming | collected... | reverse complement strand
TCAATGTAACCCACGTGTTCTTTGGCAAGGTATTTGACCTGCCCCAAAAAATCATCTGTTACCTCGTCTGCAAATGCACTTAATTTCGCCATTTTCTGCACTCCTTAATCAGACTCAAGACTCCAGACTCAAGTCTGTGGTCTTGTGTCTTTGGTCTATTTCTTAAAACTTGCGGATACATCTGGCAAGTTTCTTTTAATTTCGCTCAACCTGTAACCAAAACCAGAACCTTTCAAAGTTGACAGGTCAATTTGCCCGTTACGCCGTCGATAAAGCCCCGGGTGCACTACCTCTTCCGGGGCTGAAGCTGCCGGATAAAACTGCATCGCATTGGTCTCAACGCCCATAATTGTCCCCGCATGTGCTGCCAATCGGGCGTGCGGAATTTGCGCCAGCATCGGATTGGTCAAATCCTGTACCATTATCGCTATTGAGTGTGCTTTGGCCCAGCACAGACTAAGTATCGCTCCGGTCTGGGTTTTACAGGTCTTCAGCGCTACTCCCGTCCAGCCCAGATTGCGACCGAGCCGGATTAATTTCCAGTCGTGAGCGCTTTCATCCATAAACAGCGGCTTACGCGCCGAGACGCTGTGAACATCAATCTGATTTTTCTCTAAGTCATACGGAAATGGCTGCTCCACATACAGAATCATCTGGTAAATGCGCGGATGTTTTCTCATCAGCCGGTCCAAAATATTGTTCACATAAGTGGGGTCGGTAACCGTGCAGTTAAAGTCGCTGGAGAGCCACAAAACACCATTTTCAAGTGCGATTTCGCCCACTCTGACCAAACGTTCATAATCCCACGAAGCGTCATCGCCCCGCAATTTTACCTTCAGACACTTCAGGCCATCCCGTTTAATCCAGTCCGGCAATAATACTGGATATCCATCATCTGGTTCGGTTCCGGTTAGTTCAGATGCATCAAGCAAATCCTTCCCGCCCACGAGATGCCAAGCAGGCAGGGTCCGGCTCGGCGGAAAGTTTAGAAAATCGGCAGGGTATTTGTTGACAAACGAGAACTTAAATCCCTCAGCCGGCTCAAGGAAGCAGGACAAATCCCGATTCATAAATTTTTTGTTGTATGTGGAATACACATCCAGTCCTAGAAGCTGGCCATACGCATCGTGCACAGCAATATCAAACGCCGAACAGCAAACCAAAGCCGCCAGATGCGGCATCGCCTCCTTATGCTTGCCTCGTTGACCGTTGAGCTTATCCAAAAGTTCGGGCAGGGCAGATTCAATAAAATCACTGCCTAATTCAATCGGATGCCCCGCTTGCGGCGGGTCGAATTTAGCCCAGGCCTCAGCAAGCATACGGCAAAAAAGCTGCATCGCCTCGCATCTTTCCTGATACCCCGCACCAATTGAGCTTTCGGGACGAGTTGGTCTCCCGGCCCCAAGACTCTGTGGAGTTGAGCGGTCAATTGGTGCGGGGCTGGGCCAGGCCCACTGGACGCTTAAAGGAGTTTCGCCCCAGCCCTGTGCTTTGTGCCCCCGGCCATTAGCGACCGTTATGCAAGCCCGCGCACATATAACAGAGGTCAGCGTCTCGGTGCCGAACTTGAGCGGAACCCGTGTTTGCACAGGGATAAAATATAAATCAACGGATATTGGACTTATATCGGTATCCATACCATTTTTTGTTGCAATTCCTTTATAACCGCTGCACAATTGTTGTCAAACCAAACTTTCTCTTAACCTAAAAAAGGCAGCTTTTTGGGTTGCTTTGTTGGCCTGAACCTTTATAATCTTACAGATGCTTTGTGAGCGAGGGGTATTTAGGAGCAAAGTAAGTTTGTGAATGGCTAAAAAGTATCCTTAAAAAAGTGCAAAATGTCTTGTTGAAAGGAGTGCAGGTATGAAACTCGACCGAAAATTGAAAATGGGAATGGTCGGCGGCGGACCAGGCGCCTTTATCGGCGAAGTTCATCGCAAGGCTTCTCGTATGGATGGGCAAATTGAGCTGGTAGCCGGGGCCTTCGACATCAACCCCGATAAATCCAGGCAGATGGGTAAGCAGCTTTACCTCGACCCAAAAAGAGTGTACGGCACCTACAAGGAAATGATAAAAGGCGAGCTTAAGCTGCCGGTGGGCGAGAGGATTGATTTCGTCTCGGTTACCACGCCTAACAACTGGCATTTTCCAATCGCCAGCGATTTCCTCAAGGCCGGCTTCAATGTAATGTGTGAGAAACCGATGACATTCAACGTCAAAGAAGCAAAGGCCCTGCAAAAACTCGTCAAGTCATCCGGTAAGGTGTTCGGCCTGATGCACAATTACACCGGCTACCCGATGGTTAAGCTGGCAAGAGACCTGGCCAGAGGCGGCGAGCTTGGTGAAATCCGAAAGATTGTAGTGCAGTACCCACAGGGCTGGCTGGCCACACCGCTGGAAAGAACCGGCCATATGCAGGCCTCCTGGCGAACCGACCCCAAGCAATCCGGCGGCGCCGGGTGTATGGGCGACATCGGCACGCACGCCGAGAACCTCTCCGAGTACATAACAGGACTAAAAATTACACACATCTGCGCGGACCTGACGATTTTCGTCAAGGGCAGACCGCTGGATGACGATGGCAACTGCCTGCTGCGATTCAACAATGGCGCAAAGGGAATTCTGCACGCCAGCCAGATTTCCATCGGCGAAGAGAACAACCTTGCTATATGGGTTTATGGCGAAAAGAAGAGTCTGGAGTGGCATCAGGAGCATCCCAACTACCTGTATGTGAAGGAGCCGGATGGTCCACTGCAGGTCTGGCGTCGTGGGAATGGTTATGTTGGCGCTAAGAGTCCGGCAGCGGCCCGCGCTACACGCCTGCCGTCTGGCCACCCCGAGGCCTTCATTGAGGCCTTTGCCAACATTTACTGTAACTTTGCTGATACTCTGCGAGCACATCTGGAAGGGACAAAACCCGACCCCATCGTAACGGACTTTCCGAACGTTGATGATGGTCTGCGAGGAATGCTGTTCATAGAGACCGTTTTGGCCAGCACCAAGAGCAAGCAAAAGTGGACGCCATTCAAAAAATAAGCGTTTAGCGTAGGGCGTGCAGCGGATAGTAACTGAACGCTAAACGCTATCCGCTACATGCTATTGCTTATGGAGAGTTATCAATGACACAAAAAAAGATTGGCCGACGTCGGTTTCTGAAAAAATCAATCGGGACTGCCGTGGGGACGGCAGCTTTCCCGTATATTGTCGCCTCGTCAGCTTTGGGTAAAGAGGGCAGCGTTGCTGCGAGTGAGCGTATTGTGATGGGATGTATCGGTGTGGGCGGCCAGGGCACCGGCAATATGCAGGCATTTTTAGGACACAAGGATGTGCAGGTCGTCGCTGTTTGTGATGTAGTCGAGCAGCGGTGCCAGAAAGCCAAAGGTGTTGTTGACCAGCACTATGGCAGTAAGGATTGTGCCGCCTATAATGATTTTCGTGATGTGCTCGCCCGCAAGGACATCAATGCGGTCTCCATTGTCACGCAGGACCACTGGCATGCGGTAATCGCCGTAGCATCTGCACGTGCCGGCAAGGATATGTATTGCGAAAAACCGCTGGGCGTCTCTGTGGTCGAAGGCAAGGCAATCCGTGATGCGGTGCGAAGGTATGGCCGGGTCTTCCAGACAGGGACCCAGCAGCGGTCAGACCAGAAGTTTCGTTTCGCCTGTGAACTGGCAATAAATGGATATCTCGGTAAAATCCATACGGTTAAGGTCGGCGCACCGGGGCCTGAGTATAAACGGACATATCTCAAACCTCCAACCGAGGAACAAATTCCGCCGGGGCTTGATTATGATATGTATATCGGACCGGCCCCTATGAAACCTTACAACGGCGGCCGATGGGCCTGGCCCGACTGGTACCTGATAGGCGACTACAGCGTGGGCTTTATTGTCAACTGGGGCGTCCACCACTTAGACATTGCCAACTGGGGCTGCCCTGCCATCACCAGCGAACCGGTCGAGTTCGAGTGCAAGGGCAGCTATCGCAACGATGGCCTTACCGACAATATCAACGATTGGCAGGGTGAGTTCAACTACAATAGCGGTCTGCGAATGACTTACTCGGATACCGGCAACCCAAATAAGATTGGCTGCACCTTCGAGGGCGACAAGGGCTGGGTATATGTTGACCGCGCGGGAATCTGGGCGGAGCCGGCGTCGCTGTTGCGGGTAAAAATCAAGCCGAATGAGACCCGCCTCTACGAGTCTGCTAACCATCACGGCGATTTTCTGCAATGCGTCCGAACCCGCCGCGACCCTGTATCGCCGGTTGAGGCCGGCCACAAGGCCTCCTATCTGGGCCTGATTGCAGAAATTGCGGTCCGGCTGAAACGCAAGCTCAAATGGGACCCGGCTGCGGAGCAGTTTATCAATGATGACGAAGCCAATCGGATGCTGGCCCGGCCAATGCGCGCCCCGTGGCGTTTGTAAGGTGCGGTTTAACAGCCGAAGAGAATATACGGCAGAATAATCAGCGTAAATTGTCAGGAGCACTAAAATGAAAAACCAACAAAACAATTTTTATCGGCAGCCCGGCAGAGTTTCTCCGAATGATTCCCTGGACCGTCGCATTTTTATCAAAACCGTAGTAGGTGCGGCAGCAATTGCAGGTATGCACAGAGCCGGTGTTTCTGCCCTTGCTCAGGAATCCGCCCCAACCCGTAAACAGGCAATTCTTAAGCTGAGCAGTCAGGAAGGCCGCATACCAGGTAAAAGCTTGGAGGAAAAGGTTGCCAAGCTGGAAAAATGGGGTGGGGTGGGTCTCGAAGTGGGCGGCGGCGGACTGGCCGGTCGAGTAAAAAGCATCAAGGACGCACTTAAAGGCACAAATGTTAAAATAAGCGCGATATGTGCCGGTTATGCGGGCGCCCCTATCTCCCACGACCCCGCCGAACGCGAAAAGGCGGTTAAGACCATCAAAGAAATCCTTGCAGCAGCAGGAGAGCTCGAATCAACAGGCCTGATAGTTGTTCCTGCGTTCAACAATCAGACGACTCTGGGAAACAAGGAAGGCCGCAAGATTCTGGTAGAGATGCTGCCGGACCTCGGCGAGCACGCCGTAAAGTGCGGCACGCGGGTCCTGCTGGAGCCGCTCAATCGGGGCGAAGCTTTCTTCCTGAGGCAATTAGCAGATGCGGCGGCAATCTGCCGTGATGTAAATCATCCCGGCGTCTGCATGATGGGCGATTTCTATCACATGAATATCGAAGAAACAAGCGACTGCGGTGCGTTTCTGTCGGCAGGCAAATATCTCCATCACGTCCACTTAGCCAGCGCCAAACGAAATCTGCCCGGTCAGGATGAGAAAAGCTTTGTTGATGGTTTTCGTGGCCTGAAAATGATTGGCTACCAGGATTATTGCAGTCTCGAATGCGGCTGTAAGGGCGACCCGGAGGTCGAGATACCAAAGTCGTTCCGTTTCCTCGAAAAGCAGTGGGAGCAGGCAACTGTTTAGTCAGAAATCTATAGTGACATAGCAGAAAGGAGTTATTCATGAACAAGAAACCAAACAAAAAATCTGATGACGTTTCTCGCAGAGATTTCATTAAGGCATCAGCAGCTCTGGCGGCTATGGGGGTGGCGACCAGCCGCATCTTCGCGGCCGGCACGGAAAAAATCCGCGTGGCGCTGATAGGCTGCGGCGGCCGCGGCAGAGGTGCTTTGAGTGACTGCCTCGCTGCGGCAAAACACATCAACCTCAACGTTGAGGTCGTTGCGACAGCCGACTGGTTCAAAAGCAGAGCTGAGGAGGCCGGCAAGGATAAGGGTGTCCCGCCGGAACGATGCTTCAGCGGAGGTGACGCCTATAAAAAGCTCCTCGAGACCAACCCCGATGTCGTGTTGATAGCTACGCCGCCGAACTTCCGCCCGGTGCATTTTGAGGCGGCCATCAAAGCAGGCAAGCACGTCTTTATGGAAAAACCCGTTGCTGTTGACCCGCCTGGCGGGCGAAAGATTATCGAGGCAGGCGAACTGGCAAAGCAAAAAAAGCTGGCGGTTGTTGCCGGCACACAGCGCCGCCACCAGTCAAGCTACCGTAGAACCCAATATGCTGTGGAACGCGGAGCAATAGGTAAAATTGTTGGCGGCTGTGTATGGTGGTGCGGCGGAGCGCTCTGGTACAAGAAACAAGAACCGAACGAGAGCGACGCAGACTATATGGTGCGCAATTGGGTCAGCTTTTCCGAAATGTCGGGCGACCACATTGTTGAGCAGCACGTTCACAACCTCGATGTCGCCAACTGGTTTATTGGTCATCCGCCAATCCTGGCTATCGGCTATGGCGGGCGTGCCCGCCGCAAGACCGGCGACCAGTTTGATTTCTTCAGCATCGAGTATGATTATGAGGATGATGTTCACATTCACAGTATGTGCCGTCAGGTCAATGGCACATACGGCAGGGTCAGTGAACACTTCATTGGCACGAAAGGCTCGACGTGGGGCGACGGCAAGATGAAATCAAAAAAAACCATCGAGGCCCCCGACTTCCCCGAGCAGGGGGGACCTTACGTGCAGGAGCATATCGACCTGCTCAACAGCATCCTCAAGGGAGAGCCGCTTAATGAGGCCAAGAATGTTGCTGAGTCCACTCTTACTGCGATTATGGGCCGCATCTCCGCTTACACTGGTCAGGCGGTCAGGTGGTCAGAGATTACTGAGAACAAGGACTCTCAATGGTATAACCTGACTCTCAAGCCGACCGCTGGGGATTTCGAGAAGGATGGCGCGGTAAAAGCTCCGCCGGACGATGTAATTTCGGTGCCCGGCAAAGATTGAGAATCTGCATCCTGGAGATATTTGCTCTCAATAAAAAAGTCGCGCCGTTACAGGCGCGACTTTTTTTATCTGCCGGCTTGAATTTCTGGCAGTTAATTATTTTAGCTCAACCACTTCAGTAAATTTCACCAGGGCCTTTCCCGTCTGTGGATGTGCTTCGAGCGTTCCGACCAGGCCGACCTTATGGTCCATAAGTTTGCTCAAATCCATCGTTGCGGCCTGCCCGGTCGGTAAGGCATAACAAATGATTTTGTCCGATTCATCGGTTATCCGGTAGTGCTTTAATTGTGGCTCGGAGCCGAAAATGCTGGAGGTCTTAAGCTGCCCTATGACTGCAAATCTGCCCCGCTCTTCAAGTTTTGCCAGCCGTGTGGCACGGGCCTTATCAATCTTGTCCCGAGTCTGCTGCAACTGCTCATTCTGAAGCCCGACCTCCCTGGCCGAAACTTTAGCAAACTCAAAGCGCTCTATCTGCTTAATCGCAAATTCCGCATAGCGGGCAGCCTTGCCCGCCTCTTTGTTGGCAGCGATGTCGGCAAAGCCCTTCTTTATGCTTGCGTAGTTTTGCTGTTCTATCGGCTTAACTCGCTCCGCTTGGAGCTGCTTTTCCAGAGTGTAATAAACCTTGAGCTTTTCATCTTCAACAGAACCCTTTAACGGAATAACCACAGTAGTCTCGTTGGGTTCGACCTTCGACCGGGTAACTTCCGGAATTTTTCCGGCAGGAGCCAGCGGCCTTGTGTATTCGGTGCCTACCCACAGATAGGCGCCAGCCGGCGGGGCTATTTTATAATAGTTTTCCTTCTCTTCGCCCAGCAGCTTGACTTTATCGCCCTTATTGAGCTTTAACTGCAAAGTCGTAGAATGTATAGACCTGACATAATCTGAGCCGGCATAGACCCTGACATTATCACCGGTAACAGTCCCTATACCTGGATTATTTGGGTCGATGCTGACATACTGGGTTGAAATCCAGGAAAAACTGCCGGCCGGCGGGACAATGCGAGACCAGCTAAACTGGGTGCTGACTACCTCTACTTTGTCGCTTCTTCTGAGCTTGCCGCAGTTATAATAGTTCGTCCCCGGGCCGGAGCGAATATAGACATCGTCACCGGTTATCTGGGCAACATAAGGAAAGGACAGCTTGCTCACCACATTTACGTCGTTGGGCGAAGCGGGTTTTTCAGGTATTGGAGCAGCTTCCTGTGCAAAACCGCACGATGCCACGATTGCTAAAATAGCAACAATGATACGATTGAGATGAGATTGCATTTTTTTGCCTCCTAAAAAGAGGTTCTTATCCTGAAAGTTCAAAGACCCCCCGAACGACTCTGTCGGGGGCTGAACGACTTTTTGTTTTCTGAAATTAACAGCCATATAAGTAATTGTCAACTTTTTTATTATGACAAAATGGTCATCACAGCCAGCTATAAAAAACTCGAAACCGGCGGATATTTGTTCTGTTTGCTCTGAAATTTCTGCTGTAAATAGAATGGAAAAGACTGCGGATTATTTAGTAAGACTATTTGCTGCGGCTGCTTGCCTTTTTATTCGGCAGCAAAACCAAGATATGCGAAAATTTTATTCCAGTTGATTTATTTTCTTATAAACCCTCCACAGTATCTCGCGGGATTTCGGATCTTTCATCATATCTTGTGCTACCTTAAGATTTTCTCTCTTCGTAGCGTCAGTTTCCTTCTCGACCACATCTTCAAACAGAATGTCAGTTTCTCGAAGCCCTTTTATACTCACGATAATCTTGATACATTCTTCACGCAAGGCGCTATTGCCTCCTGATTTTATGACCCCGACCAACACCGGGACTGATGGCAAACCGATCTCGACCAACGCACATCCTGCAGGACTAAACATCCTTAACTCCCAAATCGTCTGCCGTTGTCCGGGTTTAGGGACTAGCCACTCAGCCAATTCTGTCACTGCCTCCTTTGCGCGAAGCTTGCCCAGGAGAAAAATAGCTATGTTACGGGAGGTAACGGAGCTATAGAACTCTTCCCCCTCCTTGACCGGACTATTTACTACCGACAGTAAGTATCCTATCGTCTGTCTCCGCCTATCGACCACCATCTGCTGAGCGGACGCTCTCTCTTTCTCATTGTCTGACGTGATAAGGGTTCTCCAGTCTTGTGCCTTTTCCCCATCAGACGATTTTTGGGGTTTACAATTTAGTAACAAAAGTAAACTTGAAATAATCATTATAAAAATATAAATGTTAATTTTTTCCTTTCTCATTTTATTTCTCCTGATTAATTTTCAGACCATGAATCTGCAAAACCACTTAGGGTGCCGACAACAACCTCATTCATTTTCGAAGTTTCTTCAATCCATCCGATTGCAGCATCCTCAAATCTGATGTGCATGATCATCCGCCATTCCCTATATTGAGAGCAAACGAACCAATTGTTTCCAATCTTTACTTCAACCCATTCACGAAACTTGCCCTTCTGAGTATACCTATAGTCTGCTGTATATGGTAGTAGCAGATAGCCGGGTCCGTCGATAACAAATATTTTCTTGCGGTCAGGACATTGTGTCAAGTCTTCGTCATCGTTGGCAGAATCATCATCGTCGCCCAATCAGTTTTTCGAGCTTGCTGATAAAGCTGTCAGTCCCCAGAGGCCTTCCCGTGTGTGTCCTCAGCCGAATCGTGTTTATCTCCATCTCATCCAATCCCGCAGCAAGCTCATCACGCCATTGTTTAGCCGAAATCATATTATTCCATTTTGACAAATTAACCAGCGGCGACTCCACATCTTCGCCCGTATGGGCCGCGGCACTCGACCATTCATACCGCCACGGAATAATGGGGACAGCGGGTACCCCTACCGATAATACTAATCGCCAACAAGCAACTATGCCGCTGTAATCTCTCAACTATAGCCCTATCCTGTTAACTATTTTCATATTATTGTTACACACGTGTTTTACAGGTCCCTTCAATTGTAGTGGGACCGGATAACAAATCAATAAAACTTGCATTTTGCCGTTAGTATGCTAACAATAGATATAAAGCGCAAACGGCACTCGTTTGAGCAATTATAATGTTAATGGGTGCCAGGGAAGGGAAACAAATGGTGAACAAAAGGATTGAGCTGGAAAGATACATTCGCAGCATCCCCAATTGGCCGAAGAAAGGGATACTATTTCGTGACATCACGCCATTATTGGCTGACCCTCAAGCGTTCGCAGCAGCGGTAGATGCTTTATGCGATGGTTTTAGAGACATCGGCGTCGAATACGTTGCTGCCGTGGAGGCAAGAGGGTTTATATTCGGGGCAGCAGTTGCAAAAACGCTCGGGGTCGGCTTTGTGCCTATTCGCAAGAAAGGCAAGCTCCCCTTTAAGACCGAAAGCGTCAGCTATGATTTAGAGTACGGCACCGACACATTACAAGTCCATCGTGATGCGATAAGAAAGAAGGCGAAGGTCTTGATGGTTGACGATTTGCTGGCGACCGGCGGGACAATGGCGGCGGCCTGTAAGCTCATCGAGAAAATAGCCGGACAAATCGCAGGGATAGCATTTCTAATCGAGCTTAAGGAATTAGCCGGCCGAGATAAACTCCGCGGATATAACATTAACTCCGTTGTATCTTATTGACCTCTTTCCGCACAGTTCTGTGTAAAGAAAGATTATGACACGGAGGCACAGGGCTGGAAATTTCCGCTAAAAACAAAAGGGTTCAGGCGCTACCCTGAACCTCTTTTGTTCAAGCAGAATGCAAACCGATTCAGGCACAATCGGTTTATTTTCTTCGTCGTGCTACTAAAACTAAAGCGCCCAGACCAAGCATTGCCAGCGTAGCCGGCTCTGGGATGCAGATGGTCTCAGCGACCACAGAATCTATGCTGCTGCCGGTACCGCTGAAACCTAAGCAGATAATTTCGGACCGTGGATTTGGCTCAAGACGCCAGCCGATGGTTAACTCTCTCCAGAAATTATCCTTACTGGTTACGGTTTGACCGAGGTAAATTACTTTTTCACCTGCTGGTATTGGTGTTACTGTAGCTATGTCTAAATTTCCCTCATAGATTACTTTTATCCAGATTTCCTTATACACATCAGGGATTCTTCGGTTTGGAATTTCCAGGATAAGGTCGAGAAATTCTGCGTGCCACACACCAGTGTGTCCGTCATAGGTTTTGTACCAGCCGAAAGCGTAGTCGGGTTCGCCTAATAGTTTGGCCGTGGGCGTCCCGTAAGAGTTTGCGACGACTTCTGGCAAGGCGGGGTTGTCGCTGTCGTCAAAGGTCCACTCTTGATAGGTGGTTGGTGGCTGCCCGAATGGGTCGGTCCTCCAGACCGGTACTGCCGATGCCACAGTAACAACGATGATGCTAATTGAGCAACTCAGAAAAACGCTTGATGATTTCATCATTTATGGTCCTCCTTTACCAATAATCTAACACCACTCCGTTATGTTAATTAATGCCCGTAAACTTCGAGCACAGAAACGCTCCACCCTCACCCCAATTTGACCTTTTCTGGCCTGTCGGCTTATCGCAACAATCAGGCCTGAAAATTTTCATCACTTCTTATATGAGAATGATAGTTTCTTTTCGGAACAAAAGTCAAGAGTTTTTTTCAGTATTTTGTGGTGAAAATCTCTTTGCCGGTGATATTTTTTCGTAACTATTGCGACACCAAGAAGTTATATTTGGCAAAAATTCATGTTTTTACCTGAAAATCCGATAAAAACCCCTTTTCTGATATTCTGATGGAGGCATCTTGACCTGGACCATAGACCGGCTGAATCACAGTGGTATTTTTCTTGCAAGGGCGATACGGTCATTATTGTTGAAGTCTTTTTCGATTTTGATTTCATCAAAAACGCCCGTTCGTTCAAGCAGCTGCCTGATTGCCTGTCCTTGTGCGTAACCTATTTCCAGCATCAATGTGGCATCCGGCTTCAGAAAGGAGTCGGCACTTTCAATAATCCTGCGGTGAATATCCATCCCATCGGTTCCTGCAAACAGGGACAATTTTGGTTCGTAGTCTTTTACATTTTTGGCAAGTGCCTCAAACTCCGATGCGCTTACGTAAGGAGGATTGCAAACTATCAGGTCAAATTTTTCCGTGTCTATTTGGGGGACGAGGGGCTCAAATAAATCGCCTGCAAGCAGCGTGATTCGATTCTCAAGCCGATGCTTTTTTATATTCGTGGCGGCAACCTTCAGAGCGGCGTCGGATATGTCTGTTGCAATTATCCGGGCATTGAGGAAATTTTTAGCGATTGCAACGGCGATACAACCGCTGCCGGTGCACAGGTCACAGACAAATGCAGTGCCCCCGTTAGAAACTCCCCCTTTTTGTATCATATTGCCTGTTGTAAAGTTTCCAACGGGGCGGGTCCGCAGAAATTCAATCGCACGCTCCACGAGTAATTCCGTCTCAGGCCGGGGAATCATACAATCAGCCGTAACGTCAATTTCCAGAGAATAAAATTCGGTTTTGCCGATAAGGTATGCAACAGGTTCATTCTGGCCGGCCCGTTTTACCACCTCGTGCAGTTGGTCCAGTTGATGAGTGGTGACAGGTTTGTTGAATTGAGTATATAACTCTATTCGCTTCATTGCCAAAACGTGGCTAAGCAGCATTTCCGCGTTCAGGCGAGGCAGGTCGATACCTTTTTCGGTAAAGTATTCGATAATCCAGATTAAGAGCTTTTGTATCGTCCAGTTTTGCATTGCCAGATTATAGATGGAGCAAAGAAAAGTGAAAGCCAAAAAGAGCTTAGAGAACTGCTGGGTTTGTTTGGGTTTGTTTT
>Ga0315291_10008563_pt1 | contig 12565 bp, 16 predicted proteins | sample YL17G12_20_MG_FD_203070 | JGI IMG/M metagenome (GOLD analysis project Ga0315291, IMG submission 203070) | Sediment microbial communities from Yellowstone Lake, YNP, Wyoming, USA - YL17G12_20 | ecosystem: Environmental > Aquatic > Freshwater > Lake > Sediment | place: USA: Wyoming | collected... | reverse complement strand
TATTATTTTAAAATAGGAGGGGCACTTGGCGCAGTGGCCCCGCACAAATTTTTGGACGGTTAGCTCAATTGGTTAGAGCATCCCGGTCACATCGGGAAGGTTGTAGGTTCGAGTCCTATACCGTCCATTATCCAAAAATATGACCAAACTTGAGATTATATTAGTTGTCTTAATCGTGCTTTTTGCGATTTGGTTTGTTTTAGGTCCGATTTTTCCGGAAACTTGGCCTCAATTGCCTTTTTTACGCTAAATTTCGCAAAGGCTTGAATTTGAAACTCTCAAAAACTTGACTTTTTGAAATATTTTGGTATAATTAGAACAGCGAGGTAGTAAACCTCAATTTGAAAAGGAGGCTGAATAACCACAATGAGAAGAGCGAAGGTAGAGGAGGTAATTTTTGCTAATGGGCGAGCCAAAGTTACTTATGATGGAAAAAAATATACCATCCTACGCGGTAAAAATGGTGAGCTCGTGAGGGAATCATTACAATATCTAAAGGCAAAAAGCCTCGAAGGTATACGGATAGAGAGAGGAATACCTTCACCAGTTCGGAAAGCAGCGGAAAGGTGCTTTTCGGAATCGGACACCCAACGGGCACGGCTACTTTAATTATCTCAACTCGAGCCGTGCCTTTTATTTTAAAAGTAGTATACTTAAATAATATGAGAATATTAACAAAGATAGGTTCGTTTATTTCTTCGGTAGTTTCAAAACTCTTTAGTTTGCTTGAGTTTTTTTTATTTTTAAGATTGCTTCTTAAATTTTTTTGGGCTAACCCGAATACCTTAGTTGTCAAAATTATTTATAAATATAGCGAGATTCTGGTTTCTCCATTTAATTCTATTTTTCCCAATATCTATTGGCGAAATTACTTTGTTGAAACCTCAACAATCGCAGCTATGATTGGCTATGGTATCGTCGTTTTTGTGTTATTTAGATTGCTTCGCTTATTTTCTCAGGATTAATTCAGTAATCAAAATGCAGGGTGAATTTGAAAAATTAGTAGAGCAGGCTGTTCAAGAATTACCGGAAAAAATCCGCCAAAAAATGGAAAACGTAGCGATTGTCGTTGAGGACAGACCATCTTCAGAGCAGTTAAGAAAGGTTGGGGTGAGGTATGGCGGGATTTTACTGGGGCTTTATGAAGGAATTCCGCAAGCAAAGTGGGGGAGGGGTTTTGGCGGAAATTTACCCGACAAAATTACCATTTTCCAGGAATCAATTAAAAGGTTTGCTAAAACTTCAGAAGGAATTAAAGAATTAGTCAGAAATGTTGTCTGGCACGAAGTGGCACACCACTTCGGCTTTGATGAAAAAGAAATTAGAGAATTAGAAAGAAAAAGAAAATTAAAATGAAAAAATCTCTTCTAATTCTATTTTCAATATATTCTGTAACTTCCGGCAGAGAGAAGTGCGATTTTGAAAGATTAATTAAAGAATGTTTTACATTGTTTCCCGAGGCCTTTAGTTTTTCAGAATACCCCAAATGGCCGGATTCTCGAAAACTGGACAGGCCCTTAAGGGCTTTAAGGCAAAGAAAACTAATTAAAGGAGATCCGGAAACTCTCTTTTCTTTAACTAAAACCGGCCAGAAAATCGCCATTGATATTGCCAAAACCTTCCGCCAAAGAAAATTATTCAAATGAAAATTCAAAACTATGTCCACCGGTAAAATCTGGGATAAAATACTCAGTTCTGGAGAAGAAATCAAATTTGAATTTAGTTTGGGAGACAGATATGTAAACGTTGCAAAATATGCCTTGATTATTTTAGGAATACCGCTTTTATTCCTCTATGGATTGGGAATAATCTTTATTATTGGCGGTTTTGTCTGGGGCTGGTATTTAAAAAGGGCAAATAATTACGCTTTTACAAATAAAAGAGTTCTCGTTCTCAAGGGTTGGCTATCTACCAATTTAACAAGCGTAGATTACGACAAAATCACGGACGTCAAAGTGGAACAATCATTTTTTGATAGAATAGTTTTTAAAACCGGCCGGTTAATTATTGATACGGCCGGAACCGGATTTCAGGAAATTGTTTTAATCAATATTGAAAACCCTTACGAAATTAAGAAAAAATTAGACAGCACAAGAGAGAATTTAATGAAATGATGATTTGGTTTGAAGAGATTGTTCGATTTCGTAAATCAATCAATATAGCGTTAAGGAATATAATGTTCGATTTCGTAAATCAATCAATATGAAAATCAATCAATATGACATCGAGAGAGGTCGCCGAAGGGGCGATTTTTTGGTAGAACAAAGAACGGAAGGTTTTGAATATATTCCGTTCAAATTTATTATATTTATAAAAACATCGTCTAGTCGGGGAGCCCCGATTTTCACCTCGCACAAAGGGCGGTTTTTTGGTAAAATAAGATAACATGAAAACTGCAAAAATTATTTCATTTATATCTTTTATATTTAATGGTTTATTTGCGGCTTATTACTTGGTATTTTATTTAAGCGCGCTTTCAGTAATTCAAGAATTGGGGGCACAAAAACCATTTCCTTGGTTTCTTTTTGTCCCCCCCATATTCGCAATCGGAAGTCTTATTTATTGGTTCTATCTTAAAGATAAAACGAAGAAAGGAGAAAAAGTTAATTTTGCTTGGGTAGTGAGTATTGTTTTATTAGTAACCCCCTTTATAGTGTATTTTGTGATGGCAATTATTTCGGACATCCAAGTATTAAAGGCTTTCAACCAAACCTTATCGCCATAGAGTTATAGATATATTCGTACCTTCGCCTCGCACAAGGGGCGATTTTTTGGTAGAATAAAAAAATGAGGTGGATACTGAGGTCAAAAATTCATAAAGCAACAGTTACCGATGAAAACTTAAATTACGTAGGAAGTATGGGGATAGATAGGGCGTTAATGGAAAAAGTTGATATTTTTCCCGGAGAAAAAGTTTTGGTGGTGGACAATACAAATGGGGCGAGATTAGAAACTTATGTTATTGAAGAAGAAAAAAATTCTGGGAAGATAGTTATCTATGGAGCTGCCTGTCATCTGATTAAAAAGGGGGATGAAATCATTATAATGAGTTTTGAGCTAACCGATAAACCAATCAAAGCAAAAAATATTCTTGTTGATAAAAATAATAAATTTGTCAGATTTCTATGAATAACAAACCAATAAAACTTTCGCCGAGTTCTTTGAATTTGTATTTAGAATGTCCGCATTGTTTTTGGCTGGAAAAACGACGGGGGATTAAAAGACCGCCGCCTTACCCTTATGCTTTGAACATGGCTGTAGACGTTCTTTTGAAAGAAGAGTTTGACAGATACAGGGCGGAGAACAAACCTCATCCTTTAATTTTAGCTCACAAAATTCCGGCTAAACTTTTTCCCAATCAAAATTTGTTAAATCAATGGCGGAGCAATTTTGCCGGATTACGCTATTTTGATTCGGAATTGGAAGCAACTCTTTTTGGAGCAGTTGATGACGTTTTAGAATTTGAAGACGGTAAATTAGCACCGATGGATTATAAGTCTACTGGTAGCGCGGTAGCGACCATCTACGACCGTTTTCAGTTGCAAATGGACATTTATACCTATCTTTTGGAAAAGAACGGCTTTTTAACTCCGAAAAAAGGCTATCTGGCTTTTTATATAGTTGATAAGGGAAATGGATTCGGAGACAGGTTGCCCTTCAGGAAGGAACTCCATGAGATAGATACAAATCCCTCAGACGTGCCAGAGATTTTTAAAGAGGCGGTGGCGCTGTTAAGACGAGAAATGCCGCCGCCGCATAGTCCGGATTGCAAATACGGCCAGTGGATGGAACAGGCAGCCAATTTTTAAATATGAATTATGCCTGTTGAAACCAAGTACCAACAGACTGAGGGTCACCATAGATGATATGGAAAAAGAAATTAAAAAAGCTAAAAAAGTGGTTATCGGCGGAACCTTTGACATATTGCACGAAGGCCACAAGGCGTTATTAAAAAAAGCTTTTGAGCTGGGAGAAGTAACGATTGGCTTGACTTCAGATGTTTTGGCAAGAAAAATCAAAAAAAGAAAAGTCGCAGATTTTAATCAGAGAAAAACGGAATTGTCAGATTTTATTAAAAAAGAATTTAAAGTTAAACCAAAAATTTTAAAAATAGAAGATAAATTTGGTCCCACCTTAAAATATGATTTTGACTATATTGTCGTTTCTCCCGAAACCTACAAGACAGCCTTACTTATAAACAGAAAACGTCAAAAAGCAAATAAAAAACCGATAGAAATTGTTAAAATAAATTTTGTTTTAGCTGAAGATAGAAAACTCATCTCAAGCACCAGAATATTAAAAGAAGAGATAAACGAAAAAGGGAAAACTCTATAGAGCCTTCTCAATTTTTATTTTCAATTCAAAGAGTGCTCAAACAATTTAAATATATTTCTTGATGTTTTATTTTTCGTTTTTTTGTATAATATAATAATAAATTCGGTGAATCAATGAAAAATAAAAAAGGGTTCACTTTTATTGAAACATTGATAGTCATAGGCGTTATCACCATCTTGGCAACGGCGGTTGTTGTTGTGGTCAATCCGGCCAGAAGGTTTGAGGATGCCAGAGACAAACAGAGGGAAATTCATCTCCAGACCATACTGAACGCCGTTGAGCGTAAAATGACCATTGAGGCCGGCTGGGACTGCGGCCTCTCCTTGGGCCCTTTGCCCCAAAAGACGCTGGGGGAAGTGGAAGGAGAACTGATACCCGATTTCAAAATCATTGGCACCGCTGAAGGAAAATCAAACCCTGAAGACTACTATAACCTTTTTTCCTGCCTGGTGCCAAAATATATGGTCAACCCGCTTTATGATCCGGCAGAGGGTAACGAGGCAGATACCAAATATCAGATATGGCAGAACCCCCAAACTAAATACATTACTTTACGTTATGTAAAAGATGACCCATTTAAGGAAATTGTTGCCGGCGCTAAAAAATACTTTGTTCTGCGTCCTCCGACAGTAATAACTAAAGATGTAATAGATGAAAATATAAGCCATACTTGGGCTCTAGTAGAAGGAGAGGTTACGTACGAAGGAGGTGCTTCAGTTTGGGAAAGAGGAGTGCTTTGGACTAAAAATAATGGCGATCTGACATTCAACACAATGGACGGTTACACAACAGCCGGTTCTGCCACAGGTTCTTTTTCGGGTAAAGTTACCGGCCTGACCCCCGAGAGCAAATATTACGTCCGCGCTTATGCCAGAAATGACATCGGAGTTGGTTATGGTGATATAAAGAATTTTGACACATCCGACCCTCGGCCCACGGTCAGAACATTGGAAGCCACCGATGTTGTCACTACTCGAGCTACCCTTCGGGGAGAGTTAACTGGTCTGGGAGGAGGATCAGCTGCTCAGATATATTTTATGTGGGCAAAAAAGGGTGATAATTTTAGCAGCACTAAGAAAGTATGGGTAAGTCAGGAAGGAGAATTCAGTAATGTTATTTTTGATTTAGATTTTAATCCAGACATTCCTGTATGGTATGTGTTTAAGGCCTGTGCTAGTAATATTAAGTACGGTGAACGGTGTGGAGCCGAAAGAGAGTTTAAGACAGAACCTGGCGCACCCATTGTCATAACCATACTAGACCAGAAGTCTATCACCGATACTTATGCCAAAGCCGGAGGAGATGTACAGGATACCGGCGGTACAACGGTAAAAAAATGGGGTATTTGTTATGCTGAAGGGATGAGTCCAACTTATGACGATAGTTGTCCAAAAAGTGAAGAGCCTTACGAAGAACCCTTTGTATTTGAAATGCCGATGTCCCCCCTCGAGGCCGGAATCGAATATTGGGTATTTGCTTATGCGGTGAACGAGATAGACGACGTAGAATATGTTGGTTTTGGTCAAACAGAAAAATTTACTACTAGGGCTGTCGCTCCAAGAATAGAGACTATAATAGGAGCTGTTGACCAATATTCAGCAGAGTTAGGAGGAAGGATTAAATCTGACGGAGGAGCTCCTATTGAAAACTATGGTGTTTGTTGGGCGGACATTGGTACTACGCCCGCTTTGCCGGCTAACTGTCTACTTGAGGAAGGCGGCGAAGTGGGGGTATTTAATTATAAACTAAAGAATTTTTTAGCTAATCACACCTACAATGTTCGGGCTTTTGCTAAGAACGAAGTAGGAATAAGATATAGTCCAGAAGATCCAATACCAAACTTTACCACACTCTCACCAGCCCTGGTTCCTGCGCTTGGTGTAACAGAATTGATTAAAAAGGAAGGGTCAACCGCAGATTTTCAGGGAAAAATCCAAAACCATGGCGGTGCCGAGATTAAAGATTATGGTTTTTGCTGGAGTTCGGTTGAAGACGAGCCCAAACCGCCCGACCCCGTTGGCGGTAGTTGTAAAAATCTTGGCCCAATTGATATTTCGGTGAGTGAAGCTGAAACTAATTTTAACTTCTCGGCTCATGTTGACGGTTTGTCTCGGAGCACCCACTATTATGTTTTGGCATTTGCCAAAAATGACCAAGGTTATGGTTTTGGATATCCAGCAGATGATTTTACAACTGATCCGCCTGATCCGGCGACAGTAGAAACAACCTGCCCACCTTCCAGAATCGAAGGAAGAAAAGCTTGGGCTGGCGGAGAACTTACTTATGACGGTGGTGATCCTGAGACTATCGCCGGTATTTGTTATTCTCCCTGGCCTTTGATACCGAAATTCCCGCCACTAGGAGATGTTAAGTGTACTAGAGATTGGCAGTGGGGGGACGACTCGGTATTTATCAGCGAAATGACTAACTTGGTTGGAGGATCCAATTATTACTATAGAGCTTACGCCCAGAATAATCATCCGACGAAACCGGTGGTTTATGGTGATGAGATATGTATTTTTGAAGCTGGCTCAGGGTTGGGTGAATCCTGCACATTAAACGAAGAATGTCGCAATAAAAAATGCGTTGATGGGGTGTGCTGTGAGAACGCCTGTCTGGGTAACTGTTACACTTGCAACTTAGTCGGTAACGAAGGAAAATGCACTTTGGCTACTGCCGGCACCGATCCTCGCAACAAATGTGCAGTAGAAGAAGACTGGACAAGTTGTGTTGTTGGTAAGCGATGCCAGAGAGGCAAACAGGATGGTTTTTGCGATGGAGAAGGAAATTGCCGACTTGCTATTGGAGATATTCGCTCGGGCTATGTTTGCACCGGCGCCGGAAACGAAACTCCAATTGAAGACGCAGTAATCAATAATCTTACCTGGTGCGAGATAAATAATACCTGCGAAGAAGGTAAATGCTTGGGTTCCAGATATTATACTTCTTGTGATGGCATTGGAGAGTGTCGGTGGATGTATGACATTAATGATGCTTACGAGGAAATAGTTCATGCTAATCCTAAACGGACCTTAGAAAAAGATACCTGCGAGCCCGACGGCTATACTGCCTGCGGTGGGCCTATAATTTCTGGCTGTAGCGGCTTGTGTTTTAAATCGCAAAATTGGTTAGGATGTGATGGTACCCCGGATGGAGTCTGTGATAAGGTTATGAAGACTGAATCCTTAGATACTAAGCAGAATTATATTTGTACCACGGTTGAGGGGAAGCTGGTGGAGATCCCGGCTACCTGCGGTAACTGCCAGTGGTGTCAAGGCGGTATTTGTACAACGAAATTCTATGACGAGAGAGACGAGACAACTTATAAGACTGTTCAAATCGGCGGTCAATGCTGGATGGCTCAAGGCCTGAATGTTGGAACTATGATTGCTGGAACAGATCAGGGTGTAAGTTGCACATCGATCCAAAAATACTGCTACGGAGACAGCGAGGCAAACTGCATTTCAAATAACCCAAATTACCCTGATGGCGGCCTCTATCAATGGAATCAGGCAATGTGCGGTTCAGCCCTTGAAGGTTCACACCTTGAAGGTTCACAAGGAATTTGCCTGACTGGCTGGCATATTCCGACTAATGATGAATGGGGGACTTTAGTTAGTTATGTTGGAAATTCCGGATCCGCGTTGCAGCCAGGTGGTGCTTCCGGTTTTGAAGGTAATCTGGCCGGGCATCGGAGCACGGATGGCGGTTTTGCCGGTCGATTGGGGTACGTCGGTTTCTGGTCGTCCACGCAATACACAACGCAATCGGATGAGATTGCCTGGTATCGAAGTTTGTATAAGAACGACAACAACGTCTACCAACTCATCTTTAACAAGACAGGCGGCTTTTCGGTCCGCTGTATCAAGGACTAGAATTAAGAATTAAGAATTAAGAATAAAAAATAAAAAACAAGGTCGAAATTTAATAATTAATTTTAAAAAACTATGGAATCTTCAAAAAAATTATATATTCTTATCGGCGTTTTAGTTTTAATTGTTTTGATTCTTTTTTCAGTCTGGTTTTTTACCAGAGAAAGGCCATCTCCGACCGAAGAAGAATCAACAGTTTCTCTTTGCCCAAAGCAAATAACTTATCAGGGCGATGTTTATAATACAGTTGAAATCGGTAAGCAATGCTGGTTAGGGAAAAACCTGAAAACTTCCAGCTATCGCGATGGCACGGCCATCCCCAAGCTGACAGCTTCAACTGAATGGACTGAAGATAAACAAGGAGCCTATAGCTGCTATTATAATCAAGAAAGTTACTGCGATGATTACGGAGCTCTATATAACTGGTATGCCGTTAACAATAAAAAAGGACTTTGTCCTGAAGATTGGAGTGTGCCAAGTCATCAACAATGGGTTGAGTTGGAAAGAGCGGTTTGTCAGGATTTAGGTTACCAAGATTGCCAGGAGCGGTTTCCTGATGAAAGCGCTTTGGGCTGGAGAGGGACTGATGAAGGCTTGCATTTATTTTCAGCTGGTTTAGGAGGAAAGGACAAATACGGCTTTGGAGCAATTTTGGGTGGTTTTCGCAATGCCGCCGGACCTTATCTGTATTTAGAAGAAAGTGGAATTTGGTGGACGGCAACAGCGGCTGAAGATACTGCCTATGGAATAATAATGAGTAGGGATAATAATGGAATCCGCCAAGTTGAAACCAGTAAATCAAGCGGTTTAAGCGTCCGCTGTGTCAAGGATTAGAATGCGAATTTTGAAAAGGATTTAGCGTTTTACTTATAATTAATATAAAAATGACGACAAAACAAAAAACCATAACTATTATCGGAGTAATTATCTTAGTGGTTGTATTGGTAATAGTTTACTTTGTGTTGATTCTACCGGCTAAGCCGGAAGAAAAACCAGGGCCAATAAAGTCGACTGCTGAAGTTAAGGCGCCTCCAATGCCGGAAACTTTAGAAGAGGCAGTAAAAATATTAAACACCCCTCAGGTTCTGAAGGCATTTTTAAATAAATATTTTACAATAGAAGAAAGGCCAGGTTTAATTGCCTATACCCCTGAGGAGTTTTTTGAAAAGCGAAAGGGAGCATCTTATGATTTTGCTGTTTTTACTGCCTATGTTTTAAGACAAAATCTTTTTGAAGTTGGCGTGGTCCGTTTTAATTACCGGGTTAATGATGAAAAAAGAACCCATACAGTGGCTGTTTTTCGAGACGTAGATTTACCAAAATACCTTACCGTTACTGACCGAGGAGTGGAAATATTCCATCATGGCTGGTCTTTTGAAGACCTAATTAAAGCCGAAGAACAAAGATTAAACGTCAAGGTCTATGAATACGCCTTTTTTCCAGCCGATGTAAATGACTTAACCGAGCCGCTTAAGGATTATCCTTGGCAAGAAGTAAAATAAAGATATGCTCAAAAACCACAGTTTATCATTTTTATTCCTTCTGTTTTTACTCAGTTTTATTTTGGCGCCCCAATCAATTGTTAGCATTTTTAATGAGACCGGATGTCAGGCGGATCCAACGACCGACACCGGCTATGGCTACTGCCGGATAAATGCCGGTCACCAGTGGCTGATATATCAATGTTCTTATTATATACGGCTGGTTACAAATAAAGGAAACGGAAATATTGACTTCTTTGTGCCAATGAAAACTTGTACTAATTATGTGGACTATCTAATTAATTCTTCGCTTCCAACTGATTTTGTGGCAGGTGCTCCTATAATATTAAATTCAGCGAGTGAGGTTAGTTGTAATGCGCGTTGTGCGGAGGTAGGTGGTAGTTGCAATTCAATCGGGACAGACTCGGCTGCGACCAATAATAAATATAAAAGTTATTGGGATCAATACGGCTACGCGACGTGCCCAAATCTGAGCGGCAGTAGCAGTACCGTGATGACAAAAGAAAACCGCACTTGTAATAACTCAAGTGGGGTTCCCATTGGAACTCTTTGGACCTATTGTTTATGCCGTGCACCGAATTAATAATGGTATTGAAAAAAGAACGAAAAATTATAAAAAAAACAGAAAAGGGTTTTATTGCCATAACCTCGGTTTTAATAATCGGGGTAGGACCTGACAAAGGTGGACAAGAAAGGGGGGTACTTTTGAAAATTTGACACTATTTTTAAACGGAATATAATTAACTTGTATGGTAAAAGTAATTGAGAACAATTTAATAAAAATTGGCAGAGAGCCGGTGGTGATTTTGCCTTTGAAAAAATGGGAAGAAATCAGGAAGTATTTAGAAGAGATAGAGGATAGAGAAAGATATATTAAAGCATTTGAGGAAGACCGAGGGGGAAAAGGCATTACTCTAAACGAATTAAAAAAGAAATATAAATTATAAAATTTATCTTGATGTGATGTATAGAGTTATTATTAAACCAAAAGCCGAAAGAGAATTTGGGAAGTTATCAAAAGAATTACAGAAAAAATTTTACAAAGCATTCAAAGAACTATCAATTAACCTATTTAATCTTCCCCAGCTAAAAAAGATTGAGGGGACAAGACGAGGTTATCGCCTCCGAATTGGTCGGTGGCGAATTTTATTTACCTTGTTTGCGAAAGAGAAACGTATTGAAATTGTTGATATATTTTTGAAGAAAAGTGAAAAAGATTATACAAAAAGAATTAAATTATTAGAGTAGAAATTAAAAAACGGGAACAATCATATCTTTCCGTGTCTTTCTAGGACATGCACAGACTAAAAGACGAAAAAGTGAAGAATTAAGGTCGCTGAGGCAAAGCCTCATCTCCCGCTTCGCTTACGCTCAGCGAATAAAGAATGAAGAAGAAAAAAACAGAAGGCGGTTTTATTGCCTTAACCTCGGTTTTAATAATCGGAGCAGTGGTTCTGGTTTTGGGCGTTTCCCTGTTTCATTCGGCTTTGACAGACTACTCCATAAGCTCTGCTTACGAAAACGGCCAGGAAGCTAGTTTTTTGGCTGATTTTTGCCTTAAAGAAGGAGTGCTTAGATTAAAAGAAAACATTGATTATATTGGCCCTGAAGACATAAAAGTTGATGATGCAACTTGTTCTATCAGCTTGGTAGAAAATGTTGATGATAATACAAAAAAGGTTTCCTCGCTTGGCCGATCCGGAGAACAGCCCCATTTTAGCCGGTCCTCCCAGTTGATACGCTATATTATAGAATCACAGAAGAACGATTGGGAAAATAATGAAGAATTGATAAATTTGCAGATAGTTGATAATTCTTTAACCCTGATTCCCTCTGAAGAAATAAAAATAACCAGAACAACAACCTCTTCAGACGATTGGTATAATTCCTTTTACGCCGAAAATGTAAGCGTTGAGAACGACGATTTAGTCCTGGAAGAGAATTATACTAATGGTTACCGTATATCTCTACCTCTTCCTTTGGACACAATTAAAAATGTGGCTGAGAGTAAAATAGAATGGGAGGCAACAACCACCGAGATTACAAGTACAACCATTAAAACTGCTGTTACTACAGATGGAGAGAATCCGCCTGTTCTTGATTCTGAGGAATGGCAAACTGCTGTTTCTGGAGAAAGTATTCCCGAAATAGATCCAGGAGAGGATTTAACCGGTCAATATCTCTGGACAATGCAGATTTTAGAAACCGATGACCCTGCTACTACGCCGCAATTACACAGCTTAACCGAAACAATACTTATGCGCGGAAAAGAAGTAGAGGGATATAGAATTTCTCCCAGGTTTGATATTTCGGGACCATATACTATTGATGATTCGCAAATTTTCTGGCAGGCTAATGAAAGAACTAATGGAACCATTAGTGTTAAAATCAGGGTTTCGCATAACAATGGCGATAGTTGGGAAGATTGGGAAACGGTTGAAACGGTTGCCAATGGAGAAAGCATACCGGGATTGGAGCGGGGAACAGACCTATCTCAAGTTAAAATTCAAACAAAAACCTCCTTTGTCGGAGGCCCTGATTTTTACCCCAGTTTAGAAAATATCAAAATATTTATAGAGTTGGAATAAAAAATTCTTTATTCTAAGTAGTAGTTATTTTCGCCTAGAAAAATTGTCTGTATTTCTGCAGGTGTAAGGATTTTATTGTAGATTCTCAGGCCATCAATGACTACTCCTGATAAAGAGGTTTGACCGATAAAGAGATGAGAACCAGTACTGGGATTACTGACAGCTAATGGTGTTAAACCAACAATTTCATTGTCGTCAATGTACATTTTCATTTCCAGGGTTGCTGTGGCAAAAGTCACGACAATATGCTGCCATTTATCCGGAATGG
>Ga0315291_10008557_pt1 | contig 12570 bp, 15 predicted proteins | sample YL17G12_20_MG_FD_203070 | JGI IMG/M metagenome (GOLD analysis project Ga0315291, IMG submission 203070) | Sediment microbial communities from Yellowstone Lake, YNP, Wyoming, USA - YL17G12_20 | ecosystem: Environmental > Aquatic > Freshwater > Lake > Sediment | place: USA: Wyoming | collected... | reverse complement strand
ATAACTACCATCCCGCCCAAAAGGAGGAGTTTATCCGCCAAAACCCTTGTCTTTATCCCGCCAAAAAAAGAAGCCTACCCGCCAAAATATTCTCCCGCCATAAAACAAAACCCCTACTTAGCTTTAACTTCTTGGTGCTCCGCTATCTAACTGGTTCGTTTTCTGTATCTTGCCTTTCCCTTTGAGGGGGAGGTGGATTTTTGTATTTGGATTGAAATGAACCAAGGCCCTTCGGAGTATGAGACCACCCACTACGATTTAAAGATTGTAGCATAATAACAAGAAAAAGCCGAGATGCCTTGATATATCAGGGGTTTCGGCTTCTTTCTATGGTGTCTATGTTGTCCATAGATTACACAGATTAGGAGGGATTGGCGGGACGGAGGCGGGACCAAAAATCTTCAGTCCCCCCATCACACAACATCCGAGGTTCATATATGGCTGATCCGTGTTGTATATTTATTGTCAGGGCGTATAATTCCGTTAGAGGTGAGAATATTAATATACTATTCACAATTAATGTAGTAATCATTTTTGTTCTTGTTTGTTTATTTCGTATTGGGTATCTGCCATATTATGCTGTTTTCCCAATTATTGTCATATTATTATCTTTTTTTATTATGCCATCCCTTCTTAAATGGTTAAGATTTATCTTTATATTGCTTATCGCATTAATTATCGTTGCTTTTAACAAAATATTAAGTTTATTTTTGTCTCCCATAAAACGATTGCTAAGCAAATAAGGCGGTGAGAATATGAAAAAAGTAGATTATCCAACGATTACCGCTTTTATTATCGCAATAATTTATGCACTACACACCTTCCTTAATAAATGCACGTTATCGAGCAATCACATGGATACTCTTGGCCAGCTTTTTGGTTTTGTATTTATGATACCACTTATAATAAGCGGACTTATATATGTACTTTGTATTCTTATCAAGGTGAAATTCAATTTCCTTATTGTATTCAGCTGGTCGATGTTGCTTAATATGTTCCTTGTGAATGTTGGCGACTATATTCCTATGCTTCGGGCAATAGGGCGTAAATATCTATAAGGCGGTGAGAATATGTATTATTTTATAAGCAAAATAAATGTCGCCTTATTTAAACGCCTCGTATCGGTTGAGTATCAAAGAAAACAATCTCACAATGCCATATGGATAATATTTGCTATGGCACAAATATTACTTCTTCGTCTCGCCACAAGAATTCTCAGTTCTATTGAGGCAGCAACTCTTATCCCTCTTATTAATAATATAAATAATGAAGAGAAAAGAAATGGTCCTAGGGGATTATATAAAATATTAATTGTTGATGATCAAATAACTATTCTTGAAGCTTTTAAATTAATCTTATCAAAACAGTATTTCACCCAATATGCCGGAAATGGAAAGCATGCATTAAATATATTAAAACAACAAACATTTGATTTGTTAATAACGGGCATTAGGATGCCAACAATGGATGGAATAGCGTTATTGGGTAATATTCAAGGTAAATATCCCAAAATGAAAAGGATCGTAGTCACCGCATTGAAAGCTGAAGAAGTGGAACGTCGAGCAAAAGAATTAGGCGCCATCGAATATATTTTGAAACCATTTGATGTTCAACCGATGTTAGATGTAATCGAGAAGCTAAGGCAATGAGTATATTATGAATTATCGCATCCTATTTATTATATTGTCCGTATATATCCTATGGCATATATTTGGTATTTATGGGGTTTTAAGCGCCGCTTTAGGATCAATAATACTGCTCCTAATTATTCCTTTGTTTCAAACATATACAGGAATTGGAGCATGGGATAGATATAAAAAGGAATATGACAAGCTCATTGCTCAAGGTTCTCCAAAAAAAGGAGCGTTAATTCAGATATTGAAAGCTAGTCGCCCAGGATTTGGCGATAAAACATATCAAGAGATTGTTAATAAGTATGATGATATTGATTTGTTGTCCAATTTCATCATTCATGCCTTGCCTCGCAATATATCTAATGATATTGATGCCATAACTATCTTGGATAATACAATAATATATGATTATCGTGGACGACAGATACGCGTGTTTACTGATCCTGCGGAGGCTCAAATGTTTGCACCGGAAACCATCAAAGATAAGTATCAATATTTAATGAATCGCGGCAAGTGGCATCTTCTTGGTGAAGAAGTCATCAAAAAGATAGTAAGCATATTTGAAAAGGAGAATGCTACACTATTTAAGGAATTTGTAGATTTATCTGAATTTTATAAGACCCTTGATCATTACTCGAGCATGGCAAACGCAGGCCCTGATATGTTATTAGTAATGTGGGCAACAACTCTTCAGGGTTTAGGTTGCAAGTTATTTGATAAGTATCAGAATAACAAGGATACCATATGGCTTAAATGTGCTATTTCTTGTTTTCGTATTGCGAACCTTTTTGACAAGGACATGCTCACGACATATTTTTCTATAGCTATAGCGTATGCTGCTGGCGGAGAAAGAGATAGAGCCTTGCATTATATTAATATGCTTGAGGAACAATGTAAAAGAGTAAAGCAATTGCCAAAGGAAAACTTAACGCCAAGCGAACACGCAGCGCTTAACGCAAACCTTGACAACAATTCGATCGATGAATTTAAACGCTCTCTTATCAATTCTTCAATCCCTGACCTACTACAGGCGTTTATTGAAATAAGCAATAATATGGACCAAGAACTAAAGAAAAATACTTTTATCGAAGAAGAGAAAGAGTTGACAGAGAAAGCATAAAGTGAATAATTCCTCTATAGGGTGGTGATTCTGTGCAAGTAATTGTAGCAATTTTATTATTAATTGTTGGCCTTTATATCTTTTTCTTTCCGACGGTTTGTTCCGCTGGTAAAAAGCACAGGACAAGTATATTTATTTTAAACATTGTAAGTGCATTAGTTACTTTCTTATACATGTATTTAAACGGGGCTTTCCTTATATGGATTATGGCTTTAGTATGGGTTATAGCTTTAGCATGGTCGTTTTTCGACGAGCAAACGCCCCTTACACCAAAATCCGGCACTGAGAACACAAAAAATAAAATTACTGAGCAATCAAGGGCCGCAATCATATCTGCCGCAATATTGATGATTGTTAATTTAATAAATTTAATATCTACGGAAATTCTCGTATATGGGGAAATTAAATCTAAAGCAATGCTTGGAATAGATCCCATAATAATATTTGGCCTATTTACAAATAATATATGGGCAAGAAATTTCGCATTATTTAGGGTGTTCTTTGGATTTGTTGTCTTTGAGATAATATATTTATATCTGCATGATTACTGGTCGATGTTAATTATGCCAGTTTATTATATTCCGTTATTTTCCCTCTTATACTTTAAAACAAATAAAAAAGTATTGACAATATCTTATGTTTTCGCATCAATATTTATTGTTTTAACAATTTTTAATTATGTGGGCATGGCTACAATAGGGGGAAAAGATAAAATTGAAACAAAAACAACATCTCCGCAATGGCAACGAATCGAGATAGGTAAGACGGGATTAAGCATTAACGCACCCTTTATGTTTATTGAAAAAAATGATTTGATCCCAGGCAATCTTAAAAAGTATATTGTATATTCAGAAACACATATTTATACTGCTCAGGATAGCTTCATTTCTAATATAGGATATTTACAATATATAGCTTCAATCAAATGTGATTTGGATGGTGCTGTAAACGGCGCTATCAATGCCATAGAAAATGCGTCAGGAGTTAGTAATTTCATTCACAATAATAGGTCAATTACAGTTAATGGTAAATCAGGCACTTATGTTATCGCAAAATATTCTTGTGAAAGGGTGGAGTATTCTTTAAAAGCTATATATGTGGTCGATGGGTCAAAACTATGGACAATTATGATTACTTATCCGCTCAATCAAGATAATTATAACCAAATATCTAATAGAATAATAAACTCTTTAACAATAAAATAAGTAGGTAGGGGTATGGATAAATATAAATGCTTAATGTGTGAAAAGGAAATCCCGGACGATGAAACGCAAGATCATATGAAATCACTCCCCCCAATAGAAATATGGTGGTATTTGTGTCAATCGTGCGCATCTAAAAAAGACTATAACGCGATGATTGCAAAATTTAGAAATGAGCTTGAATCAGAAAATAAAAAGGGACTATTGGCTATTGTTATAAGGCGGTGAGAATATGAAAAGAATATTTATTGTTCTTTCTATTTTATGTGCTCTTACATTTACCCTCTTTATTGGAGCGAAAATGATAATGCAAGGCTTAATTAAGAATGTAGAAGAAGTTCCGCTATGCATCGCTGTTTTAACAAATAATATTCCAGCTGTGGATCGACTTCTTGCAGAGGGAAATAACCCTAATGAAACAACGATTTTAGGTCATACGCCACTTATTCAAGCAGCAAGAGAAGGCAATTCGATTATTGCTGAGCGTCTACTTAAGGCAGGAGCTGACCCGAACAAACAAGATAACCTCCAATGGGCTCCTTTGCATCACTCAGTTTTACCAAAGAATGCTCATCTGAATATGATTGAAGTTCTTATTCGCTACAATGCCGATATAAACATAAAAGATGGGCATCTTAGAACGCCACTTCATCGAGCAGCCCAATTTGGTCATGTTGATGCAGTGCGACTTCTGCTTCGGTTAGGGGCAGATCCAAACGCAAAAGATGAGAACGGATTGACACCTCTTGATCGAGGCGCTGCACACTCAGCCATCAGAAAGTTGCTCGAAGCTAAATAGTAAAGTAAATAAGCTTCTTCCTCACAGGTTTTCTATTAGGCGCATTAATACCTGCCGCCTATTGCAACACCACATCCGAGGCTCATGCATGGTTGATCCGCATTGTATGTTTATTGTCAGGGCGTATAATCTATCATCTAAATAGGTGGCAGGGGAATAATTTTCGTCCGCTTTGTCATACACCCAGTGACGTGGTGGCTAATCGCTCACCCAACAACATCAGGGATATGAAACCCTGAAAGGGGGGTGCGGGAATGAAAATTAAAGTATTATGGGTGCTTATCCCCATGGGAATATTTGTGCCTATATATATAATTATGTGGTGAGATTCCACATAGAAAAGCCCCTGCCACCGCTATTTTACTTATGTCCCCCATCCAGCCCTTATAGATCACCTACCCACCAATTGCAACACACTTATCGAGAAATGGGGGCTAGGAGAGACATTATGACAAATCCTTGCCCAATTCATTGGCGGCTTTTTCAACAAGAGCATATATTTCATCCATTAACCAAGGCATTCTAAGATATTCCAATGCCCCGAGTTTTAACGCTTCATTAAAAATCTCATCTGATGCATATGCGGCATAAACCACTACCTTTGTATTTGGATTATGTGTCTTTATATAAGAAAGGAGTTTAAATCCATATGGATATAGTTGATAAAATATCAAATCATATTCATTTCTTTCGAGCTTTAAAATAGCCTCATTAATATCGCCTGTATGAAGCGTATCAACCATAATATACTTTTTTATTTTCAATATTTCTTTAAGGCTTTCTAAGTTCCCCTGATAAGGATCAATACATAATACTTTTAGATGAATGGTATTATTGTCTGCGCCTTCTTTTTGATCAGGATAAACTTTTGTGGCTTCTTCAAGTGTTTTATCGTACTCTTTTTCAAGAAAGCTTTTTATTCGCTGATATTTATCTGCCCAATTAATTATCCACGGATACGTTCTCCCTTTTCTTAATAATGTAAATACTGTTTTTGGGTAATCAAGATAAGAAATATTAATATACAATACGATCATACTGAAAAATGCGAATATTGAATGCAAATACATTTCCCTTAATAAGAATATTGCTCCAAAGAACGGCACCGTGAAAAAAAGTATCCAGCTTGCACTGTACCACTGAAGGATTGCCAGCGGGTAAATAAAATATGCATAGTTTCTTTTGAAAAAACTATATTCATCATTTGAAAGAATATTTAATATTCGCCTTTTTTGCTCGGGCTCAGGGAAGAATGAAGGCATAATAAATAGTCCAATAGCGAAATACGTGTATATAATTAAGAATATTAGATACCCCCATATAAAAACATTTGGAAATAATTGCCATAAAATGAGCATGATAAACCCAAGAAAAGCATATAAATATCCCAACCAAACCATTTCATTGCTCCTTTTGCGTTTTTAACGATAACAGAAATATTATCGCAGCAACAAGATCAATCATAGCCCAAAGTTCTTTGCCAAATCGTAAAGGAGCTGCTGGGTTGAAAACAAATGCCACTACCCCAAATATCCATGTCCAATTTGTGTCTTGCTTTTGGTATTGAATATAAGCATGCCAAATAGCCGAAGCGCAAATGACCCACCTAAGTAGAATATAATATTCATAAGGCATTACATGCGAGGGAATACCAAGGATAAGTAATATTGCAGATAAAATAGATATTATCTTCATTTGTTCCCTCCCGTTTATGGCTTACAAGTTTTACAGGGAGTAAAGCCGTTTCTTTCCGCTTCTCCACGTGTTATTGACCTTATAGACTTGCTTTTACTAAGCCATCTACATCCTGCCCTGTGGTATTTCTTCCCGGTTTTAGTAATGAAAACTTTCTCTTTGTCTTCTTTGCTGACCAAGCTCTTGTCTTTAGAAATCTCTTTAAAAGACATGGTAATCCTATTAGAGATCATTGGTTTTGCATAATTTATTGGGATGGCAAAGTTCAGATTCTGGCCCGCCTTTATTGACATAACACAAACACCGATTACTTCGCCTCTCATATTGAAAAGGGGGCAACCACTACTCCCAGGGGAGAGGGGTGCGCTTGTTTGTATCATCTTAATGCCGTTCTTAACATCATCAAGAGTTCTGATCGAGCTGACCATCCCATCAGATATTGAGTATTCAAGGCCAATTGGGGCGCCTATTGCCACTACAGCATCCCCAGGCTCAAGATCGTCGGAATCACCCATTGCAGCATACTTTAAGCCCTGAGAAGGGATCTTTATTATTGCTAGGTCTTTTTCTTTGCTTATTGCGACAATGCCTTCAGCTTTTATTTTTCTCCCGTCCTTTAGCTTGACTAAGGCACTACTTGAACCGGCAATAACATGATAGTTTGTGATGATCACACCATTTGAGTTAACAAGGAATCCGCTGCCCTGTCCAAAAGGCTTGGAATGCTCGTCCTCGGTAAAGATCACGACTACTGAATCGGCATATTGCTTGAAGATATCCGATGATCCAAGATTAACTTTACCTTTATTTGCATCCACTATCGCAAGCGATTGATACGCTAATATGGAGACAATAACCGCTGTTATTGATATGCAAATAAGCTTCTTCATTTTATTCAATTATCTCTATCTGAGATGGCGACTTTAGGATTATCTCGGGCTTGCCTTGGTACTGTTTAATTTTGCCGTATATTCTGACTTTTTTCCCGTCATAGTATTCTTCGGGATTCTCAGGAAATTTATTATAGTCAGACCTGAAAATAACAGCGGTAAAATACTTCTTCCAATTTGAATGGAAATTCAAGAAACAGGCCTTACCACTGTTATATGTAGTTACAATTGTCCCTTCTACAGTCTTGTATTGACCATAGTAATTTGCGGCATCCTTCCAGGAGATTACTCCTTGTGCTTTTACGGATTTTTTGGCGGCATATGCTTTTGAAATCAAAGAGTCCTTGTGGGGTCCGGCCAAAAATACATTTCCACTTACTAAGATAACCGACAATAAACACGCTGCAAGTAAAGCCTTAAATATCCGCATTATTTATCGCCCCCTTTTAATTGTTTATCCCATCCCTTACCGAGGAGCTCCTCCTTAAGGTCCTCATCGGTCAATTCATAGCTTTTATACTTAATAAAATCGAGAGTGTCATTTACCGCCTCGTTGCTTATTTTAATAAAGTAATCATCATATGTAACGACCCAAAAATTCCCTGCCATTGGATAAAGTAGGATCGGCTTAATACCTTTTGTCAGCAACCATTTAAACTCCGACTTGCCCCCTTCTGCCCAAAGACCAATCCCTTTTTCACGAGCTTCCTTTTCATATTTTCGAAAGTTATCCATATATTTAAAGGGGTATTTAGTATATGCAAACCCATAACCTTGTTTCACGATCTCTGCGTTAACAAATGTACCGTCCATAAGATAAACATAGGCTAATGTCCTGTCATATTTATCGATTTTCTGCCAATCATAAGCAAGTTTAACTTTCTTTCCTTCGACAAGGTTCCGAGTAAATTTAGAGGCTTCCTCGGCGAAGAACTGAACTGGTTTTGTCGGGTGGTGGAGTTCTGGAGTATCAACTCCTATGAGACGAATCTTTGTGCCATCATTTAATGTAAGCGTGTCTCCATCAATTACCTTTGTAACAGTAAATATATTTTCTTGAGCGCATTCTGTGGGATATATTAGGAGACTCGCAAAAAGGATCATAAATAAGATAACAATATATTTATTGTTTATTATCAAGATAGCTACATTCTATCCCTGAAATAAGCGATTCTCAAGGTGTGAGTTGAGTGCCTTATGGCGGGACGGAGACGGGACAGAATGAAAATAGCCTAATGAAGGTTGGATAAGGTATCAGATGAAATCCCCCGTGGATATTAGGAAAGAAAAATAGCGGGGGGATCACATCGATTTGCTATTATACGCCCCTTAAATCAAAGGGCAACCTAGCCATTTTTATATAATAAAATATTCTTAAGCTTATATTGAAATTCCCACTAAAAGCGATTTTTATATAACAAAATAACTATTTGGCAATATGGCGAGAAAAGATCTGAATAGCGACCAAAAAAGGGGCCTGCCTTCGCTAAAGCTCCGGCAGGCAAGTTCCCCAATCAACCGACAAGAGCTAAGCCATATTCAAGCTGGTCCCGCAAGGTATGCAGGCCGCTGCCCGTCTAACATCTCCCAAAATGAATGGGGGCTTTTTATATCTATCTATATTTTAAATGAAGTACTATCCGTTCCAGTTGTCCCATTGCCCTGCGCGTTTTTTTGCGAATTCCTGAACGCCTTCGGAGAACGCCCCAATTCCGGGGTAAATAGCGCTATTTCCCAGGCCTTCCTCTATTCTAAGCAGTTCGTTGTATTTTGATGTCCTTTCTCCTCGCGCAGGAGCGCCGGTCTTTAATTGTCCGCTTCCCGCAGCCACGACCATATGCGCCAACCAATTATCTTCTGTTTCTCCGCTTCGATGTGACCAGTATTGTGCATATCCCGCCTCTCTGGCTATATTTATGGTCTTATAGGTTTCCCAAAGCGTACCTATCTGATTTGGTTTAATGAGAACCCCATTTGCGATCCCTTCGCTAATACCTTTCGATAATATCTTGGGGTTTGTGACGAATAGATCATCCCCAACCAGTTCGATCCTATCACCGAGTTTTTTGGTGATAAGTTTCCATCCCTCGACATCATCTTCAGCCAGTCCATCCTCGATAAGTAATATTGGATATTTTTCGACCAATCCGGCAAGATAGTCAACCTTTTCTGAAGGAGTCAGCGATCTGTTCTCGCTCTTTAACTGATACTTCCCGTCCTTAAAGTAACCGCTGGCGGCAGGATCAAGTGCGATAAAGAAATCATGTCCGGGCTTGTATCCGGATTTAATGATCGCTCGCATCATATAAACAAGGGATGCCTCATTTGAGGTTAATGGTGGAGCAAATCCGCCTTCATCACCAAGACCAGTAGGATAGCCATCGGCTTTCAAAAGGCTTTGTAGGGAATGATATACTTTTGCTGCTGCAAAAAGAGCCTCGCGATATGTCTTAAAATTAGCAGGGATTATCTTTTTTTCCTGTATCTCCGCGACCCAGTTTGCGTGTGCGCCGGCATTCAACACATTGAACATAGGGACAGGAAGAATGTGTGCGTCAGAACCTCCTATTAATTCATAAAGAGGAATGTTAAGAGCGTTAGCTGCGGCTCGCGCAGTCGCGACAGAAACTCCAAGAATAGCATTCGCCCCTAATCTGCTTTTATTTTCGGTGCCGTCGAGTGCGATCATTTTATTATCAATAGCTTCTTGATCAAGCGCGTTCATGCCAATTACGCTCTTTGCGATCTCCGTATCAACATTTTTAACTGCAGTCAGAACATATTTTCCTTCAAAGCCGATCCCGCCATCCCTTAATTCGAGTGCTTCTCTCGTCCCTGTTGAAGCTCCGGAAGGAACAGATGCCCTGCCAAAGCCATTGTTTTTTAAATGTATGTCTACTTCAACTGTGGGATTGCCTCTGGAGTCCAATATCTGCCTTGCGTGAACCTTGCTGATCTCAAAACCACCCGTTCTTCGTACTTGATGCGGAAAGAAATTCATTTTTCCACCCATTTTATTTTCCTCCTTTAAGATCGAATCCTATACCAACCATTGTTTATCGCAATAACTTATAAAAGATTTCATCTTATACGATAATTTATTATATGTTACGTATAAGCTGGACCGCTCTCCGCCAAGCATCTTTCTCCTTTCCCCATTTCTCATCCGCGAACCGGTAATCAAACTTGCGACAAATCTCCTCAAGTTCAGCTGACAGCTCTCCAAGCTTTATGATCTGGATTTCCACTAATTCTTTCATCGTTTTTGTCTGCTTCATAAGACCAAACGCCTTATAAGTATGGCCGAAGCAGAGAATCGAGGAAGCTGCAAATTCGGCTTTTAATTCACCCCAGTGGTCTATCAGATTACTTAAGTATCTTTGTTCCGCCTGCTGATAAGTCATGCAGATCGGGCAGGGCGCCAGTTTTGGTTTAACATTGCTCTTTTTCAAATGGCCGATAAAAACATCAAGCAATCTTTTGTAGATTATGGCTATTCCTAGAGTTTCGCCGGTACTTAATATCTGTTCCGAATGTTTTTCGCAAAAACCGCCCGATCTTTTCAGCTCTTTCGCGACGCCGGAATCGTTCACTTTTTCATGGAAAAGATCATCGATGTTGCGGGCGACGCTTCTCTCCGCCAGGAAGCAGATCGGACAATCGCCGCGCGAAAGGCTTTCTTTAAGTTCATGAAAACTCATATGTTTTTCTATTACTTTCATTTTCTGATCTTAGCCATATCCTCCTGAGGGATTTCCTCATCAGCACTTGGAAATTCAAGCAAATGTTTTGGCAGGAAAGCGAAATTTGCTATCAAAGTCGGGATGACGGCGCTTCCAATTACCACCGCAACTAGATAGGAGTATTGTTCCGGAGACACTATTCCATGCGTAAGTCCGTAGAGAGCGGAAATAGTGCCAAAGGTGAGGCCTGTGGACATAAGAAGAGTGTAATACCATCTTTCTCTGTTGTTCTCTTTAAAAACCCCGATCACCGGATATAATCCGAAGATCTTGGTGATCACTTTGCCGCCAAGCAAGGCAAAAAATACCAGCGGCGCCGCGAAAACCGCCGGAATGGATACCAGCGAACCCGCGCGAAGGAAATAGAACGGCGTCAGGAATCCTATGGTCAATGTTCGCAGTCTTCTTATATAGAACCTGTCCTTTTCCATGGTCCCGGCAAGGATCATGCCGATAATATATGCGGGCAGAACCGCTTCACTGCCTGACCAGAGCGCCAGAGCCCCGAACCCGAATAACAATAAAAGTATCCATTTTGTCCGTATGGCCGCCGTCTTAAAGGCATATGATCTTATTAATTTTTCTGTTACTTTAGGAATGATCAAAAAGCTGATGATGGAGACGGCAATAAAAATGACGCTTCTATAAGTAAAAGGAGCGAAAATAAGTCCCAAGGCTATCACTGTTGCAAGATCGTTAACGAAACAAGAGCCTAATATACCCTTGCCGTAACTTGTCTTATTAAATCCGTATTCAAGCATGACCGCATAAACAACGGCCATTGAGGTTGTCGATAAGGCCACGCCCGTAAGCAGACTTGCCCGCAGGTTCCATTGCAATAGAAAGAAAGCGATCGCGGCACAGCCCAGAAAAGGAGCAAGGAAGCCGATCAAACCGACGACAGAAACCTCTTTCAGTTTTTTTCTCAGGGAAACCGGGTCAAGTTCCGCCCCCGCTAAAAATGTCAAAACAACCGCGCCTGAAGCGGCAATAAACTTAAGCCATTCCGAATTTACATGTATCGCATCTATGCCTACAAATCGCGTTGCGATATATCCCGCGACAGCACCAACACATATTTCCATCAAGGCCATTGATATTTTAAGACGGTTCGCAAGTATGGTCGATATGACGGCAAGTGCCAGCCAAAAAGTAGCAAAGGTGAATTGTTCTAACATCATTAAAACCTCCTAATAATAAAGAACCTCTACCGATCAATATCAGTAGAGGTCATTAGTCCCTGTAGTTCTGGACGGTTTAAGCGAACCTCATCGCTTTAGTCAATGTTGATTATATATAAATAACACAAAACCGCAACTATTTATTAGATACATATTAGACAGGAACGAAAAGGCCTTCCTCTCATCTTTAACCTCTGTATAAGACCATGAATAATACAATTATGTAAGCTATATAAAACGTCAGCAGGATCATCCCGTTGATCCTTTTGAATGTTCCATCTTTCATCCCAAACAACAACATAAGGA
>Ga0315291_10008555_pt1 | contig 12571 bp, 22 predicted proteins | sample YL17G12_20_MG_FD_203070 | JGI IMG/M metagenome (GOLD analysis project Ga0315291, IMG submission 203070) | Sediment microbial communities from Yellowstone Lake, YNP, Wyoming, USA - YL17G12_20 | ecosystem: Environmental > Aquatic > Freshwater > Lake > Sediment | place: USA: Wyoming | collected... | reverse complement strand
CTTCACATCCCTATGCTCAATTACCGTTGAAATACCGGTCTATGTTTTTCAAAACATTGGCTCCTGGAGATCGGGAAAGGGTTCAGCGGGCGGTGGGATGGTGGCAGAAGTCGTTTTAGATTTGCTGATTTCTATAATCTTCATCTCGGGAAAGAGGCTTTTTAGCTTCAGGAAGGAAAGGAAATCGACAATCGTATAAACGACATCATCTGAATTGAAGAATTCCTTGTCTGCATCATCGCTTACAATGTAAAAGTTCTTCTTCAGTCGTTCCGAATATACAGATATGGCATGTCCCTTGAAGATTGTTTCCTCTTCCTTCCCTCGATATTACATTTATAGCAATCTGGTTTTCCCATTCTCAATAAAATGGAGAATAAAATCCTCAACATCCTTAGATGATTCCGCCAGTATATAATGCCCGCCGTTAGATTCGATCATGTCCTGAAACGCAATCTGATGAGGCGATTGGATACCCTTCGGTGCTTTTGCCTCGATCCAGATGATCACACCCTTTTTAATGGCTGTGATATCGGGCATACCTTTGTAACTCCCTAACCCCTGGAGGTTGTGCCAACATCGCCAACCAAATATCGCAAGCCAGCGCTTGATCTCATTTTTGACGGCGGTTTCTGTTGTAACCGTCTTAGGCATAAATCCAGTTCGGGAATATCTCATAATTACCCTTATTAGTATGCCGGAGAATGGTATGTGATGTTTTTGGGAAACATCCGGCATTCTCCGGCATACGCTTTGATTATTCAGTTAACGCTTTTTCAATGCGTCCGTCTACTGCATCGGGAATTAATACAAGTTTTTTCCGCCCACCATCCTGATCTGTCCCATATCGCATCTGCATATCAACTACTTTCAGTAATTTGCCTCCAGCGTTGCATGTAGCATTTGCAATATTTGGCGTTATTTTCCCTTCGATGAGATCACTCATCATAGCCGACATCATTGCGGCAAACTCCGAACCTGTCTTGATGCCTTTTTGGGCTATCTGCAAACACCTTGGTTTAGAAATACCCGCATCTCCTTCAACTTCTTTCTCGCTACCTTCAAGTCCCTGCTTTCTTTCTTTCGCCTGACTTCCCATAAATCAGCCTCCAGTTTTGCCCTTTTTTCGGGCAGGATTTCCCCCGCTAATGCAGAGGCAAGACCGTATTCTTTCTGACACAACTTATCTTCACAAAGGTGTCGATAAGCCTTATTATCAAAATTCGTTGTGTAATCTTTTTGACATAGCTCGCATGTTGACACAAAAATACCTGATCGAAAAAATTCGGATAGTTCCTGGAAATGGTTGTAATAATATACTACAATTTCCTTATGAACATCCTGTGACCAATATCGACTATTCCATGTGTTATCTACAAAATATGTTGCTTCCAGCTCATCATTGATCAGTTCATAAAGTAATTCATGGTTTCGTGCATAATTAAGTATCCATTCTGTGCTTTTGTGTGGTGATATCCGAAATAAATTTGAAGCAATTTTGTGAGCGGCGTTATTCCCAAATAACCGAAAAACATCAGCCAATCGGTAGTTGGTCCATATTGTAGTATTGAGAACTTCGGCGGCTTGAAAAGCAATACATTGCACACTGTCTGTGATATAAGAACGAAATTGATATTGATTACCCCTATAAACAACAAACAAACTACGGCTCCAATTCCAATCATCCGCCTTAGGTCTCCAAGCCCATTGCGGGATCAAACTAACATTGATCTCTTTCTCCGAACTCTGGAATAGCCTCCGAAAGTCACCTGCAGGCGGATAAAAATATCGACGAGTTACCAACAGTTCGTTATCCAACAATTTCCCTTTTCGTCACAGCAAAGGTTGCAGTACTGGACTCCGCTACCATCAGGCTTCATGGTTGTTACAACTCGACAGGTAACGCTGGCTACAAGAAAGAATACAATAAGCAACAGCTTAAGCAGTTTCATATAAGCCTCCAACGTCTTTTGGTTGAGTTCCTTCCATATTGATTTCATCCCGAAGTGAACAAGCTAAGGTTTGTATCGCTTCAGGATCTCCCTTACAGGCTCCAAGCCTCATGGCTCTTTCGGCTTCGTTGATCCCCAGCGTATCAAAGTATGAATGTAACTCGGCAAGGGCGTGTGCAGGAATATCGTATGTCGGAGCTTCTTCCTCATGCCCAGCGTCAGGATATTCATAGACCTCGCCAGTTTCCGTTGGTCGGATAACCGCCTGATCTGCTTTGATACCGGCTATAACATCGGCAGAAAGGGGAGCCCACTTGCTTAATAATTCTTTCAGCAGGGTTTTACGGCACATGGCGTCAGTGTCAGTCTGCCAAGGCGCATCTTTCTTAAGGTAGGCTTTCGAGAAGCGTTTGCCATGAGCCAGCAGTTCCTCTTTCTTCCGGAATATAACCTTCTCAAATCCGTTCGTGAGCTTGAAATATGCACAGAAGCCGATAGTAGCGATGGATTCCCTGTTGTCGAGTGCCTTATATTCTATCAGTTCGCTTAGAGGTTCCCAGCTTAACAGTTCGCCTTCCTTAACCTCTATGACGTTGAGTTTTACAAACAGTCCTGTCCTCATCGCCAACTGCACAAAAGCCTTATAGCCAAGCTGGAAGGTAGCCTCCTCCCCATAAGGGATGGCATAGGCATACCCAAGATTGTTCTCCAGAGGAAGGTTCAGCGCCGCCGCCTTGAGCCCACACATTACAACACTTAACTTCTTACACTTCTGAAGTCTTTGGTCCCCCTGCCAAAGAGTAATCATGCTGGTTTCCCATGCCCCTGCCTTCTCTTTTAACAGCTCCCTTATGTATATCTTGATATTCGGCTGTTCCAGGTAAGCCCTCATGGTTAATACTTCTTCGTTTTTTACTGTTAAATCTTTACTCGCCATATCTCTCCTTAGCCGTCTTTTTAGCTTGCTCAACAAGAGACAGCATTGTTTTATTATTATCAAGTGCGCTTTTCGCAGAAAGTTTCAACCATTAACCGCATTAAGCGTTTAGCCTCTTCAACATCCAATGTTTTTGCCAGCGTAATACAATAAACGGCACTGATGAATTGGTAACACATTTCAACCAGTTCCTCCGAGGTTGTCGGGAAGTGCGTTGATAAAAGCATCATAATTCTGTATTCAAGACTATTCATGGAAACATTTCTCAGTTGGGGATTTTGTGCAACAAGGTCGTCTAACTGCCTGCCAAAATCTTTCATTTAAGCACTAACCAGTCAGTTCCGACCAAATCTCCCTCGCTCAGAATCCACGGGTAGAATATACCATCTGGTTTATGTAATTTGAGCCTACCCTCATGCAAACAACCATAGTATTCGTTATCACCCCACTCCGTCTTTGTGATCTTTTGCCCATTGATAACTTGCCTCATCGCTTCGGGGAAGTCGCTTAATGCCATACCAGCCAGTGAACCAGCGTGCGGACTAAAGGTTGGACTTTCTTTTTTTTCTTCGTTCATGTGATTGATTCCTCCTTTAAAAGGTTAGGGAGATTCCGAATTTTTTGCCAGATACCCTGACTTCGGGTCTTATCACAGCCTATAGTTGTACCTCCTTTACTGTTGTGCTATACTTATTTCATGAATTTACTTTGCCGCCCTTCATAGGGCGGTTTTTTTTGCGCTACCTTTACTGCTAAAAAGTTTCATGTATCACCCCCTTTGCGCTTGAAGATACGGACAGAATCTCCGTCCGCCGTATCCTTAGCCTGCCGCCTGATTTTAAATGAAACTCTAATTTTTTCTCTTTTGCAATATCCATTGCTTCCTCTATTTCATCTTTTGTAGCCTGTCGGGTGATTGTTCCTTTTCCGTTGCACTTAATGCAAGGATAAAACTCTCTGTCCCTGAACTCACTTCCCCCATCATCAACTTCTCCACTTCCTTCTGTTCCCCATACATCCCATCCTTCACAAACTATACACTTCTCATCCACCTCAATTCCCTCAAGGGAAGGGATATGTGAGAATGCTTTACAATGTTCAGTACCTTCTGCATGGTGTCCGAAACAACATGGACAATAATATTTGCTCATTCCTTCACCTTCAGCCTGCCGCCTGATTTATTTCTTTCATCAGGATTAGCAATCTCAACGCATTCAAAATTACCATTTATATGCTGTATGGTATAGATTATTTTCACTCGATATATCCTTGCGAGTTGTTCGGTTATGGTTTGCATAAATTCCTCAACTGTTGGTGGCGGAATATAAGGATAACTCATTTCGTCTCCTTACATCCGAAATAAATAGCAGACTTGAATGGAATATGGAACCATTTGCATTTCTCACATTGCCCTATCTCACGTGATTTCATTTCTTCGCCTTCTCCTTCATAGCATCTTCCCATCCTGCGTTGTACCATTTCAGTTCTGCTTCTTTGAATAGAGCAAGGATTTGGTCGGCAATATTTAATTCTAAATCATATACTCTTACTTTCGTTTCTTCTTCGACAATAACTTTCGTTCTGTATTCTCGTAATATCTCAGCAATCTTATCTTTCATAACCATGTCTCTATAGTTGATTTAATATGTCCAAAGAACGCTGCCAACCAACCAGCAAAAGCAGATATGTTATGATCATATAATTCCCACATACTCAATAAAAGCATTAATAATGTTCCTACAGCATAAAACCATTTCATTTCTTCTCCTTCCAGTACCAACAGCCAAAAGTACGCCTCATCATGCCTTTCATGTAGAGGTTGTCAGCAGCATACTTATTTTTACATCCGAAATAAATAGCAGACTTGAATGGAATATGGAACCATTTGCATTTCTCACATTGTCCTATCTCACGCTTTTTCACTGATCTGTTTCAGAAAGGATGTCAACAACACGGGATAAAGTAAAAACTTTCTTGTCCCATTTATTCATATCTACAGTAGTAATAGTTACCTCAAACAGATGGGGTAGTTCTAATTCGATTCTTATTATCCCATCCAAACTTTGAATAATAACCTTTTCGTATCCTATTTTATTTATCATTTCTTCGCCCTCCCCAACAGCCTATCTCTCCACAACCTATCCTCAACTATCTTCTGATAACCAACCTGATAAACCGGATCACTGTATTTAGATTTTATACGTTGCTCGGATTTACTCTTATCGGTATCGAGTTTAGCACCGAATATCATCCCTGCGTGACCGCACATCTCAATAAAGTGTCTTTCTTCTTTAGCTAACATAGAAACTCCTTTCTATAAAATTTAGTGGCAATGGGGTTTTGTTATCCAGAACAGTTGGTGAATCGAGGCACACATGGAGGCAGCACCCCTGCCACTTCCTCACCGTCTGGAATACTTTTCATTGCCACTCCTTTTTGCCGGAGGGAGAGTTTGATATCTCCACGATGAGCAACGGGCAAAGCCACACTGTACTCATCCACCCCTCTGGGGTTGCGTCTACTTTCCGCATGGCTCGGAAGTCCGTTTGCTGCCCGGCTTCCAATTTAAGCTGTAAGCACCATGTGCTTCCGCCATCTCCGGCTTTTTTATTTTTTCCCTAAGCCACCTTCCTTTGCATCGTACCGTTTCGACCGAGTAAGCACCCATTCGAGTTCTTGCTTTAACGCAGTTTGAGTTTCCGGTGAGTCGGAATACAGTTTTATACCCCTTCTTAATCTCTCCCTGAACGTTTTTCTCTCTAATCGTGCACCCTCACTCATCTTTGAAGCGTGCGGAGAAGTGCTTAAATAGAACGCACCAGGAAAACCAGGAAAACTGTCATTTTGATCGCCCTCACGAAATTTACCCAGTTTATTTTCTTTTAATCGTTTAATTGCTTCTTGTTCTGCAACTTCTCTGTCTGAACCCCATAAAGTTGCTCCTGTCTTCCGATATTCCCACCATTGAACCCCCTGAACAAATGCAATTATTAAAGCATCAGAATGGGTGGACTGACGTTCCTCTAATTCATCTATCCTGTCTCTCATAGCTTCCGCTATATCCATAATCCCTCCTGTTAAATAACCTCCCCTTTGAAAATTGTGTCCTCTTCTCGCACATTTGCTCCTCCTTCATCAAGTTTCATTTGTGGTGCTTCCTTCTCTGGGTTCTCATCCAGGGCCATCGCTCGAGCCAGCGTACCATCAGCAAATGTTTCTGCCAAATGTTCTTTTATTATCGGACTGATTGCCTTGAGTATCTTGTCGAGCCGAGAATCTGAGATTATTGTACCAGCCCTTTCAAGATCGATTGTGCACTCCTCATCCTGAAGATCAACCGCCAGCCGGAGCGCTTCTTTGGTGCGCTTGCCGGACAGCATATAGGAAATCGTCCCGTCCTTCAGTGGTACTGCTTTAATGAATTTAGCAAAAATCAATGCTCATCACCCCCTTCTCCTTCGACATTCTTCTTTTCAAACTTGAGCCTTTTCACTGTTGTTTCCACCCCTCCTTCTGTTATCCGTTTCTTGAGTTTGCTTCCTATTTTCTTTAAGGCATCCGTGTTGATCTTGAGAAGCTTATTGATTTCAAGCCCTTCTTCTTTACATATTTCAATAACCCTGTCTGCTCTAAGTCCCTTGAAGAAGGTGGACTCATTCACGATATAGACCCCTGCACCAATGTCTGTTTTCTCGCCCGTGCTTCCGAGATATGATCCCAATGTTTGTCTCAGCCTGCTTACCTCACGCTCATAGGCATAAAGCTGGGTAGCCTGCGTTGTAGCGTCCTCAAGGTTTCTTATGATGGGTACACCATGTTCCATGAGCGGACAGACAAATGAACAATAAGGGCAGTTCTCGCCTGGGAACGCCTTCCACACGTAATCCGGATTGGCGACCTTGCGAGCCACCCTCTTGGACAGGTGACGTAGTTGCGGTTCGTAAGCCAATGCTTCATCCTTTGAGCAAGAGAATCTCACCTTCCGGTTTGTCTGTATGCTGTGATAGACAACATCAAAGGTTTCCAGATAATGTGCTTCAGGGAGACAGGCAAGCAGGAACGGATATATCTTTGTCTGGTAACTGTGTCTGAGCTTGCTTTCGGACGGCAGGAAGTGCTTATAGTCAGTAATGACCGCCTTCACTCCTCCCACCACATCTACCTTGTCCAAAATCCCCCTGATAAAAACTTCTTCGCTCTCCCATGGTACTACTTTTAAATCCCAGTCCAGAGACATCTTTTCTTCTGCCCGCCATAGAGTGTCGGGATCAATGGGATTGTTTTCAACAAACGACAACAAACCTGTCCTTACCTGTTCATAAAGGGGCTCTGGAAGTAAGTCCTGTTCGTTCCAGACAGCCTTAAAGCACAGGTCAAATACCTCTGAATCACCGGACTGCTTGGCTTCCAGAAGGCTTTTCGTGTAAATTTCCAGTACCTTGTGTTCATGTGATCCGATCAGTAAGGCAAGGGACCGTGTACCGCCTTCCGTTTCATCGGATTTCTTCTCTGTCAGGTACCTTTGCTGGAAGTAATGTCCACAATGTAACGCCCTGCAACGGGTGGGACTAATTGGGAAAAATTCTGCTACACTCATTATGTTCTCCAAGGGGGATAAGGGCAAGTATCTGGGATAAGGGCAAGTATCTGGTCGGCAAGGGCATAATCCGACAAATCTGCACCCTTATGATCCCATTTTAAAATAATATCCAAAATTTTATTTTTCAATATTTCTCTTTCCTTTTGTGTTATTCGGTTCTTCGTCAGATTTTTTTCTACCACCTCGATCAATTTTTTTGCTATTTTCAAACTTTCTTTCATTTGTTCGTCAATCGGGCTAATCCTTTTTCTCATATCCATAACCCTCCTTCTCTATAAACTACATAGCCATATTGAGTAGGATTTTTAAATATCATACTACCTTTTGGCATAGGCCAAACATCCGTTCTCCCTTCAATTTTTTCTCTAAAATGATACTCCCACTCCTTGATATCCACAGCACCAAACAACATTCCATCTTCAATGCGTTTAACTATTTTCATCTCTCCTCCAATCAAAATATTTGGGTTTCATCCATGATCCTTCTTGAAAATATCAGGGCGTAAGGTTTCAGCTTTAATCTTACTTTTTGTTAGTATCTCGATTTTCCTCGCACGTCCAGGCGACACTACCTTAAATGTTCCTGCATACTGATCAATAAGATTGCGGGGACAATCAAGCATGTCGGCAAGCCAAGTGCGGTCTATGCCCTTGAATGCATCCTTAATTTCTTGAATTTCTTTGATGGTTAATTTTATCATACTCTCAGAGTAAACCTATTTTTTTATTTTGTCAATACCCCTTGACAAAATAATTTACTTTTATGGTAAGATGAAATCGTGGCATGGTGTCTCTACTCAAAATATCGGTCTCGTGCATCCCCTGTGGGAGGAGTACTCAGCAGGAATAAAGTTGCAGGAAGTAGAGGGAAGGCAACCGAGCCATGCCAAAAATATTCTCTTGACAATGCAGGATAAAGGGTATTTAATAATCCGATTAAGTCTGAAATGAAATTATAGAAATGAACAAATTGTGCCAAAAACTCAGAAATATAGGCTCCCATCGCACAATTTACAATAAACAGAGTACGCTTGGAAGAGCCATACCGTAAGGTGGCTGGTGATCTGGGCGCCAGTCCGGATCGCTTCTGACTTCCAAGCGTAGCTTTTTTATGAAAGGCGCCTTGTGGCAGACGGTAAAAAGTGGTTTAAAGTCTGGACGTCTATCCTTTCCGATCCAACCTTTGACGACCTACCAAACGAGTATGCAGGCATCTGGGTAAAGCTGGGTGCTTTGGTAGCGATGCACGGATGTAACGGAAATGTTGCCGTTACAAAAAGCCAGTTCCTTAAGAGAACAAACCTCCCTCAACTTGATAAAAAAACCCTCACCGATCTCCAGGAACATTTATCGAAAATCAATGTCGAAATTGTCGAAATTGCGGATAACGGATCTCAAAATCGAAATTACGAAAATTTATCTTTAAAAGACAACGGGTTATCCAAAAAATCCGATAAAATCGATACTGGAATAGAAAATCGAAATTACGAAAATTTATCTTTAAAAGACAATAACTTACCTATAAAAAAACCGGAAAATACCCAAAAACCCGATACCCAAAAACCCGATTTCGGCAAAATCGATACCCCAAAACCCGATTTTAGTAAAAGCTCTGTAACGGGTAATATTACCGTTACATTCAAAAAATGGAGACATTATCAAGAAAATACAGATAGTTACATGAGGGTGAAAAGGTTCCGAGAGAAGGCACTTTGTAACGGTGATGAAACGCGTTACATGAAACAGGCACATGTAACGGACAAAGAGAAAGAGAAAGAGAAAGAAAAAGAAAAAGAAAAAAAGAAGAAAAAGACATCGATTCCAGATTCAGAATCGATTTTTCTTTCTTTATGGGAAAGGTATCCAAACAAAGATGGAAAGAAAGATGCATTGAAACACTTTAACGTCTCGGTGCATACTAACGAAGATACGATAAATATAGAAAAAGCATTAAATAATTACCTGTCCTCTGAAAGAGTAAAGAAAGGTTATGTCAAAAACGGAGCCACATGGTTTAATAATTGGCGGGACTGGATAGACATGAAGCCTGAGATAGTACCTGAAAAACAGAATGTTCTTGACAAAATAAACAAAGCAATGGCAAAAGAGTAAAAAATGAAATTATGGAAGCAATAAGAGGGTAAGTGCTGGAAAAAATTGCACCTCACAGCTTAGAGGCAGAGGAACAGATCCTCGGTTCATTGATACTTGATGCAAACCTGATTCATTCCATTGCTTTAAATGAAGATGATTTTTATAGCCTGAAGCATCGGACTCTATTTAAATCCATTGTCCAGTTAATCGCCGACAGGGTTCCGGTTGAATTTATATCTCTAAGGGAGCGGGGGCAAGACCCTCGGTTCATCAGCACCCTCGTTAACTCCGTAGTTTCAACAGCAAACGTCCAATATCATACAGACTTAGTGAAAGAGTATGCGAACCGGAGAAAGATAAGGGTTGCTTGCATGCAAGCCCTCCAGGACATTCAGGCGGAATCGGTTGATATGGTAATGGCGGGATTAAGAAACAGTTTGTCGAACATAGCCAGAGACAGAGGTAAGACCATTGTTACGTCCCGCGAACTCGCCGTGGAGGTGGTACAGTTCCTTGACAGGAGAGCAGAAAATAGGGATGCCCTATCCGGTGTGCCCTCTGGTTTTAATATGCTTGACCGCTTAACCGATGGGTGGCAGGGCGGGGATTTAATAATTGTTGCCGCACGCCCAGGGCAGGGCAAGAGCGCCTTGGCTATGATATTTTCTGAAAACGCCTTAGTGCCTGTCGGGATAATATCAATCGAAATGGGAGCTCATCAACTCGGCATAAGGACTCTTGCTACGCTGTCTCAGGTTGACTTGTGGAGATTACGTAAGGGAGTTCTTGACAAGAATAATTGGGCGGATGTCGTTCGTGGTTTATCAAAATTTGCTGAACTTCCCTTGTATTTTTCGTTCCTGGCAAAGAACAGCACCGAGATAGAGAGAACAATTACACAGATGGTTCAGGCATACGAATGCAAGATGATTGTCGTTGATTATCTTCAACTCACCAAGGGAACCCATGGGAAAAAGAGAGAGGAGGAAGTTGCGGAGATCAGCCGGTTGTTAAAGATCATGGCGCAAACTCATAACATCCCGATCATTGCGATCAGCCAATTAAACAGAGAAGTCGAGAAGCGGGAGAATAGGAGACCTATCCTGAGTGACCTCAGGGAATCTGGTGCGATAGAACAGGATGCAGACATCGTTATATTTCTCTACAAAGAGGGCAAGGAAGGCGAAGATGTTTTAAATGTGGACATAGCGAAGGGCAGGAATATCGGACTTGGAAGGATACGGTTGCATTTCAACGGGGACACAATGACATTTTCGGAGATTGACAAAGAGGAATATTGAGGCTGTGAGGGCTTTACAGTGAGGTACACTATTATGCTTCGGTCTAAACATACCAGGGAGGAAATTTATCTTGGCTGGCATATGATACTCCTGAGAAAGCAAAAGAAGCGGCACTTGTTGATGTTTGTATGAGATGCAACAATTATTCAATAATACCAATTCGGGATGGAGAAGTATGGATAAGTAGGAAAGTTGGATGGAGGCAAAATGACAAAAGAAATTAGTCGGTATGACGTAGCCTGTAGGGCATTGGCTGAAGCAAAGACTCTTGAAGAAATAAAAGATGTTTCAGATAAGGCATCTGCAATCCAAGAATATGCTCGGCGTGCTAAAAATAAAACACTTGAAATAGATGCCGCCGAGCTTCGCATGAGGGCTGAAAGAAAGCTGGGAGAAATTTTAAAAAACACTAAAAAGAACGTAGGCGCTAAGGGTAGCAAAGTCACTGGTTCCAAACAGGAACCAGTGAGAGATAAGACACCCACCCTCTCAGCTCTCGGCATTGATAAAAAATTATCAAGTCGTGCTCAAAAATTGGCGAATCAAGTAACAGAGAAATTTGAAGAAAATATTAGTAAATGGCGTTCCCACGCTCAAAAAGAAAACGAACGAGTTAGCACAACACAACTCCTTCGTGGGGACTGGTATCAGATGAGCGAAACACCTGAATGGGAGACACCGCAATGGCTATTTGATATTCTTGATAAGGAATTTCACTTTACTGTTGATGTCTGTGCCTCCGAGCAAAACCACAAATGCGAGAAATATTATTCCAAGGCTGATGATGGACTTAAACAGGAATGGACGGGAGTATGCTGGATGAACCCACCCTACGGAAGGGAAATCAAGGAGTGGATGCAGAAGGCACGGGAAGCGGAAGGTGCAACTATTGTGTGTCTTGTGCCTGCCCGTCCTGATACAGAATGGTGGTGGGAAAACTGCATTCAAGGGGAGATCAGATTTATCAGAGGGCGTTTACAGTGGCCAGGATCGGATACTGCCGCCCCGTTTCCGAGTGCAGTGATTGTTCTTTCTAAAAAACACAAAGAAAAGGTGGTGTGGTGGGATGTCAAGGGGGAAGCCAAATGAAGCCTGATGGATATAATCCCTTACGGTGGGATTGTGAAAAGCAAGGATGTTTCAATAAAAAATGTCGACCTAAGATAGAGATATTTGCAGATTGTTTTCCAAGAAGAATAAATTTTGGCGATGTTGATGGTTTAGTTGAAATAAACGGTAAGGGATTATTGTTAGAATGGAAATCAGTATTGAAAGATATACCTACTGGACAAAAAATAGCTTACCAAAAATTAACCCAAGGTGGATCATTAACTGTGCTCTGCTTTGTTGGAAATGCAGAAACAATGGAAATTACGCATTATATTAAATTCCACAAAGGGGTTGGTACTAATTGGAAGGATTGTTCTCAGTTAGATGCAAAAAATTTAATTAAACATTGGGTTGTTTATGCTGAGAGGAGGAAAAATGTATAATCGAGTTATCTTGATTGGAAATCTGGTTACAGATATCGAGCTTAAGCAGTTAAAGGATAATCAGGTAGGTAACTTCCGGATTGCCACAAACAGAAAATACGGAGAGAGCGAGGAGACTTTCTTTGGAGAGGTTGTAGTGTGGGGTAAACTGGCTGAGAATTGTAGTAAGTACCTGTCGAAAGGCTCAAGGGCGTG
>Ga0315291_10008554_pt1 | contig 12572 bp, 9 predicted proteins | sample YL17G12_20_MG_FD_203070 | JGI IMG/M metagenome (GOLD analysis project Ga0315291, IMG submission 203070) | Sediment microbial communities from Yellowstone Lake, YNP, Wyoming, USA - YL17G12_20 | ecosystem: Environmental > Aquatic > Freshwater > Lake > Sediment | place: USA: Wyoming | collected... | reverse complement strand
TCTTCTCACTACAACCAGAGCAAAGAACAAGAAGCAGCGCAATAGCTCCCAAAGCAGAGCGGAAGATAAAGACCTTTTTCATTTGAGCAAACCTCTCGTTGGACAGTACGACCTCCCGGCAGCATCGTCGGCTAAAAAGCATAAGGAGTACTTGTTGAGTTGTCAAGATCAAAAGCCGCAACAAAAACGATTTGACACAAAAAGATGACGCTACCGGCTCAAATAAAAACGAGACAGATTTCTCTCGCCGTCGGAAAACCTTCTCTTTTCAGGAGGCGATTCCTACGTCGAGGCGTACACTCGATAGTCAATCTCGGGAAAGATGTTGTCTTTCCACTCCATTTCTTGAAGCGTTCTCACATCTATAGAATTAGACTTTAGACCACCGTACAGTTCGGTAAACCTGCCGATGTGCTCTTTGGTTCTCTTCACCGCATAGGAGACCATGGTGCCTGACGTCATTATGAATGCCCAGTCGCTACTCTGAGCGAGAAGTAGCTCGCGAGCGGCCTGGGCCAACGCGCGTCGTTCCAGCGGTGTTGGTTCCTTGAAAAACGTGGCCAGCTCAACCATCCTCTGCGCTGCCATGTGGAGATGCGGATATATCCAATCGTTACTACCTTCGAGCCAGACCTCGCTGTAGCCTTTCCATCCCCAGCTCGAAAGAGAAGGAGTGGCGACCTGGTTCTGGGGATTCTCGTCGAGATACTGACTCGGTGTCACAAGTTTCAGAGTCTTCTGGTCATAAGCCACCTTCCTGATCAGGAACTCTATCCACTGAGGTCCCTCGTACCACCAGTGTCCGAAGAGCTCGGCATCGTATGGTGCCACTATGATGGGTTTGCGATCGCCCATTCTTTCATGGAGATACTCTACCTGCTTCTCCCTGTTGAACATAAAGTTCGATGCGTGAGTGGCGGCTTTCTCGCGTGCGGCGTCAGGATCGTAAATTTCCTTGTGCGGTGTAGGTCCGGTCACGCGATAGTACTTGATCCCCGTGTTCTTTCTCTTCCCGTCGGCACAGACGTAAGGTTTTATATATTCGTAGTCCATATCGTAACCGATGTCCCGGTAGAATTCCCGATACAAGTAGTCTCCCGGATAGCCTTCTATGGAGCTCCAGACCTGTTTTGACGATTCGAGGTCTCTTCCGAATGCGGCGGTTCCAGAAGGGCAAAAGATCGGAGCAAAAACCCCATACTTCGGCCTTGGGGAGGCGTGCAGGACACCGTGGGCGTCGGTGAAAAAGAACCTGATCCCTGCTTCCTTCAGGTATAGGTCCATGCCCGGCTCGTACCCGCACTCCGGGAGCCACATGCCTCGTGGCTTGCGACCAAAGCATCTCTCGTGGTGTCCCGCGGCAACACTGATCTGCGCCCGCACGGCCTCGGGCACAATCGTCATGAGCGGCAGGTATCCGTGCGTAGCCGCACAAGGTATGAGTTCAATCCCACCGTGTTGTTGGAGGTTTCGAAAACCCTGAGTGAGGTCTTTTCGGCATTTATCCAAAAAATAGCTTCTGGCGCTCGAAAAATTCTCGAGATACATCCGGGCAAGCTTGTTAAAGCTCGGGTCACCGTGAGTTCTTTCTACCTCTTTGCCGGCAAGTTCGATCAATCGCTCTATGTGCCGAACGTAACGATCCTGTAGCATCGGGTCCCGCAGCATGGCCACAAGACTCGGACTCAGGGAAATCGTCAACCCGTAAGGCACACCTTCGGCAGTCAGCTTCTCGAGAGACAGGAGAAGCGGAATGTATGTCTCCGTGATGCTCTCGTAGAGCCAGTCTTCTTCCAGGAAAAGCTCGTACTCCGGATGCCTTACGTAAGGAAGGTGCGCGTGAAGCACTAGACACAGATAACCTTTGTGATTTGCACTCATTTCTCCACCGTTTCGTCAAGAGAAGAATAGCGCCACCCAAATAGGCGTATCGATCCAACAAGCTGCAAAGCTCAGCAGCGTCTCGATTCCAGAGAGTTTCAGTCTCTCGCCCGTCGAGTGACCCTACTTACTTTGAGCCTCGCGCCGTCAGTCTGGGCACCGTCGGATGAACGGGCCGACACGTCTATTTCCTTAGTACCGTCTGGAAGATGACATCTGAAGGAGAATGTACCATCGTCTCTGAGACGCCAGTCGTCGCCATTGATCTTGAGGCTGGAGCCGGGAACAGTGGCGCCATACACAATCAAATCCGTGTCCAACGTGAACCAGAACGGTTTGGCCAGCTCCTTCTGTCCTGGGATTTCACGTATGCCCGGGCTGAAAAGCGGCGAGGCAAGTCTGACTTCGAGCTCGCGCGCAAGTCTTTCGTGAAGTTCCGGGGAACTCACGCCGCGGGTGAGGCCACCTGATAGTGCGTACATTTCCTCATATTCTGACGGCAGACTCATCCATTCCTCATCGAGAACATCGGACATTCTGTCGCGTGGTGTACTCACAACATTGGAGCTCGCGAGACAAACAAACTTGCCACCGGCAGTGACAAAACCTATGTCTATCCGATAGGTTCTTCCGGGGCCTCCGACGTTTATGTACCAGTTCCGAGCCTCGGGGTTAATAGAGATGTCAAAAAGAACTCGCTCTGCACCCTCGCCCTCCCCATCCTTTGTGTAGACCCTGAGTATTCTGCGAGCATTCATCTGAGCGCGTCCCAGACTCTGCAGGGCGCGGGAAAGCGTTTCCTCCGTTATTTCCCAGTAAACATAGATCCAGTACGGGTCCCTTGTCATAGCGACCACGCGATCTTTCCCGTACGAGTCCGGTAACCTGTATTGAGATTCTGGTTCAACCCAACCAGAACCCCGTTCCCCAAGCACTCTGGCTTCTTCTTTTACCCTCTCGACCGAAGGCGTGGACCGCGAAGGCTGCCGGGAAGGCTTCCTAGACTTGCGGGTAGGGCCGCCTTTCCTGACACCCCTTTTCACGCCGGCTTTGGCCGTGCTCTTCCCCACTTTCCTGCGCACACCGGCTACACTCTCACTCGCGTTCGAGCGTGCCTGCTTCGACACCGTTCGTGTTTTTCTCTTAGCTTTTGTCTTCGTCTTCTTTTCAGCCACAGCCTTGCGGGGCCTAGCTTTCACTTTCTGCCCCTTCAATGTCATCTCCTCCTTCCAGTGCGCACGCTCCGGTTCCACTTTCGTGCTTCAGTGGCCCGAATCGGTGCGCGATATTTCCGTCTTGAGAGACGTCACCGCAGTGAGCACCTCAGACTTTATTTCCTCGAGTCTCTTCCGAGACTTCGCCTCGAATCTTGCCACGAGTGCCGGTTGAGTATTCGACGCTCGAACCAGACCCCATCCATCCCCAAACAATATGCGTGCACCGTCTATTTCAATGACCTCGTGGCCCTTCTTAAAAAACTCCCTCACCCTCTCCACCAACTGGAATTTGAGCTCGTCCGGACATTCCAACCTCATCTCAGGAGTTGACACGTATTGCGGTAATTCGTCGACCAAGCGAGAGAGAGATTTTTCGGAATCAGAAACCAGAGCCACCAATCTTGCCGAAGCGAGTATGGCGTCATCGTAGCCGTAGTAGCCGTCCGCAAAGAACATGTGACCTGACATTTCGCCGGCCAAGAGTCCGTGCTCTTCCTTGAGCTTTCGCTTTATCAAGGAGTGTCCCGTTCTCCACATCAGTGGCCGTCCCCCCAGGGCTCGTATGTGTTCCTCCAGCCCCTGAGAACATTTCACGTCAAAGATTATTGTCCCACCTGGTCTTCGCGTCAGAATCTCACCGGCGAATACGGCGACAAGCTGGTCTCCCCAGATGATCCTACCCTTGTCATCGACCGCCCCTACCCTGTCGCCGTCTCCGTCATAGGCGATTCCCAGGTCAAGACCCTGGCCTAGCACAACCTTCCTGAGCTCCTCAACGTTTTCTGGAATCGTCGGATCCGGAAGGTGATTTGGAAAACGTCCGTCGGGTTCACAAAAGAGCGGCACTGTCTCGACTCCGAGACGGCCAAAAAGCTCCAGGGCAATGGGTCCCGCCGTCCCGTTCCCGGCGTCTATGGCTACCCGGAGTCTTCTTCCGATCTTTATTCGCCCCGAGATGTCTTCGATGTAGGCTGGAACTATTGTGCTCGAACTCTGACTTCCCCGCCCGGAAGAGTAGGAGGAGGACTCTATGATTTTTCTGACGGCTTGTATTTCGGGGCCGTAGAGAGAAAGATCCCCCTTTGAAAGCTTGAATCCGTTGTACTGGACAGGATTGTGACTACCGGTTATTGCCGCGGAAGCAACGGAACCAAGTTTGAACAAAGAGAAGTAGACGACTGGCGTCGGGACCACGCCGAGCTCCACCACGTCACAACCGCTGGCGGCCAGCCCCTTCGAGAAACCCGAGTTCAACCTGGGTGAGCTTAGCCTAACGTCCCTGCCCACCGTGACACTGCCGGCGCCACCGATGAAAGTTCCAAATGCCCTGCCCACGGCAGAGGCGACTTCGTCTGTAAGCTCCGCCTCTGCAAGCCCACGAATGTCATATTCGCGAAATATGTACGGATTTATTGCCACTGGACCGCCTCTCCTCGTGCTCTCTTTCAATCGCACATTCCCGGATCGTCCTCTCAGATCACAGAGAGAGAATCTGCTCGCGTATGCGTCGAGGAACGAGATTCTAGCATTTGTCCCTTGACCCCAGGAAGGCATTTATGAAGGGATCTATGTCGCCATCCAGAACCCTGTTTACATCGGATGTCTCATAACCAGTTCTGTGATCCTTGACAAGTGTGTACGGCTGAAACACGTAGGATCTTATCTGGCTGCCCCAAGTTATTTCCTTCTTGTCGTTGTGGAGCTTGTCCAGTTTCTTTCTCTTTTCTTCCTGGTAGTAGACGTAAAGTCTAGCTCTCAGGATTTTCATGGCATTGTCACGGTTCCGATGCTGAGACCTTTCGCTCTGGCATTGGACAACTATTCCACTCGAAATATGCGTAATGCGCACGGCGGAGTCCGTCTTGTTTACGTGCTGGCCGCCCGCTCCACTAGCACGGAAGGTGTCGATCCGGAGGTCCCCATCCCTTATGTCAATTTCGATCGCCTCGTCCACCTGCGGGAACACGAAGATCGAGGCAAAAGAAGTGTGTCTTCTCTGTGCTGCGTCGAAGGGCGATATTCTGACCAGCCTGTGAACGCCGCTCTCGCCTCTCATGTATCCGTAGGCGTACTCCCCGTCCACTTGAATCGTCACGTCCTTTATCCCCGCTTCTTCACCGGTCTGATAGTCGAGTATGGAATAGCTAAATCCTCTCGTCTCAATCCATCTCAAGTACATGCGCATCAGCATCTGGGCCCAATCCTGCGACTCTGTACCCCCGGCTCCGGGGTGAATGCTCACTATCGCTCCGTCTCTGTCGTGTTCGCCGGCAAGAAGACTCTTGAGTCTGAATTCACCCAGCAGCCTTTCCAGCTGATTGCACTCCGAGACCACCTCTTTCAGCACGGTGTCGTCCTGCTCTTCCTCGGCGAGTTGAAGAAAGACGTTGGCCTCCTTGACTCTCTCACTGAGAGAATTCCACTCTTCCACCACCCTTTTGGCCGCCGACAGCTCCTGCACTACCTGTTTGGAGTCGTCCCTGTCCCAGAAGCCTGGCTTGGACATTTCTTCTTCGATTCGGAGAATATTATTGCGTTTCGAGGCGACGTCAAAGACAATCACTCAATTCACCAAGAGATTTCTCGCAAGATCTAATCCGTGCCCTTGTTTCCTCCCACATTTGAATTCATCCTCCTCTTCTTGGACTCCAATAGTCCTTGTAGTTCTTCCCAGACCCGAACCGCTTTCTTTTCGAGTTCCTGAAGCCCGGCTTCATTCTCTATGTGAAAATCGGCCCTCGCAATCTTCTCCGCCTGGGAAATTTGGCAGCGTATCCTGGAAAGCGCCTCGTCAGCTCCCAGCGAGTCTCTCTCTCGCATTCTCGCCTGCTGGACGCCCTCGCTACAAGAAACTACCACAATGGCGTCGAAGATTTCAACGAGATTCCATTCGAAAATTAGGGCGGCGTCTGCCACGATTATCCCCTTGAATCCTTCTCGAACCGCACGCGCGATCTGCACGCAGATTTCTTCGATGAGAATGGGATGAGTTATTCTGTTTAGCTTTTCGAGGCTCGTCTTGTCGCAGAAGACAATTCGAGCCAGCGTACTTCTATCAAGCTTGCCTTCACGGTCCAAAATCCCGTTGCCAAATGCTTCCACAAGTTTCGAAAGAACACCACTTCTTTCCTCGACTATTCTGCGACCGATGGCGTCGGCGTCGATTGTTCTGGCGCCCAATCGTTCAAAAAAACGGCAAACAGAAGTTTTGCCGGACGCGATGCCGCCCGTTACAGCGACGGTCAGAACACCGGCGTCAGTGTGTTTCGAACCAGTTCTTACCACAATCAATTTCCACTGTTACGGGCACCTCTAGCTCTACGGCATGCTCCATCTCCTGGCGCACGAGCACGCTCAGTGATTCCTCTTCTTCCTTCGGCAACTCAAAGAGCAACTCATCGTGTATCTGAAGAATGAGTCGACTCCTCAGACCCAGTTCTTCGAGCCTGCTCGAGATTGCAATCATCGCTAGCTTTATCATGTCGGCGGCGGAACCCTGAATCGGCGTATTGATCGCCATCCTCTCGGCTTCGGCTCTCACGCGCGAATTCTCACTTCTAAGAGCTTCCAAGGGTCTACGTCTACCCAGCATCGTGGTAGCATACCCCTTTCGCTTCGCCTCTTCGATTGCACGGCGGACGTATTCTGCGACGCCCGGATAGAGCCTGTAGTAACCGGAGATGAATTCCTTGGCCTCCCCAGTTGTGATGCCGAGCTCCTTCGAGAGTCCGTACGGACTCATTCCATAGATTATTCCAAAGTTGACCACCTTGGCCCGAGCCCTCAATTCAGGGAGTATTGCTTCGGGAGACACACCAAAAAGCAGGGAAGCGGTGTTCGAATGGACGTCGGCACCCCGCTTGAAGGTATCTATCAGTTTCTCATCATTGGAATAATGCGCCATCAGCCTTAACTCGACCTGGGAATAGTCTGCGGAGAGTAGAATCCAACCCTTTTCACCGGCCCTGAATGCCTTCCTGATCTCTCTGCCCTGCTCGCTTCTTGCTGGTATGTTCTGCAGATTGGGATCGCTCATGGAAAGCCTACCCGTGGCCGTGACGGCCTGGTTGAAGCATGCATGGAGACGACCAGTCGAGGGATCAAGCATCTTGGGGAAAACGTCTACGTAAGTGCCTTTGAGTTTCGTGAGCTGGCGGTATTTGAGTATCTCAGACGCAATTTCGTGACGAACGGCCAGCTCTTCGAGGACCTCTTCGTCCGTCGAGGGCCCCTTCTTCTCTTTAGTCTTTTTCACCGTCGGGAGTCCCATGTCTTCAAACAGAACCTTTGAAAGTTGTACGGGCGAGTTCACATTGAAACGACAACCCGCGTATTGAAAAATACTCTGCTCCCTACTTTCTATGTCCCGGGCGAGTCTATCCGACATGTCCTTCAAAAAATCCACGTCCACCGCCACACCCAGCTTTTCCATATTGAACAAGACAGACGCAAGGGGGACCTCGACATCCTGATAGAGCCGGACGAGCTCCATTTTCTCGAGGAGGGGCGACAAGGTTTCCTCCAGTCTGAGAGAAATTAGAGCGCATCCGCAGCCATATTGCGCCAACTTCTCAGGTGGTACGTCCTCAAAGGAGACTTTTCCTCGTGAAGCTCCGAGGAAGGACCCCAGACTTTCCCAGTCTGTCCCCAGGAATCGCTTGGCAATGGTTGGAACACTGTTCGTGAAAGATGAGTCAATCAGGTAAGCAGCCAGCATCGTATCAAAAGCCGGCCCCTCAAGCCTTATGCCCAGGACTGAGAGTGAATGCAGCAGAGTCTTGACGTCGTGCGTGCACTTGAGGACATCTCTGTTCGACACGAGAGTTGCCAGGGCTTCGGAGACACGAGCAACAGGAGGAAAATCTCGACCTAGAAGATCGCTGCAGCCGCGATAAAACGGCAGATAGAAACCCTCCTTTGGTGAAGCTGCCACAGCAACACCCACGGGAAGCGCGAAACGATTGATCCCCGGGAAGACGGTAATGCCGATTTTACTCCACGAGCACGCCTTGCTGCGAAACTCTTGAAGCCCGTTCTCGTTCTCCACGAGCGTCCATTCAAACACGAGTCTAGCCGGTTCAAAAATCATGGAAATGAGCTTTCTGAACTCAAGTTCCTCGAGAAGCATCTTTAGTTTGTCGTTCCTGGGCTCGCCGGGTCGCAGATCATCAAGTCCAATCGAGATCGGCACGTCAAGATTGATACGCGCAAGCTCGCGGGAGAGCCTTGCCTGGTCGGAGAACTGCGAGAGCCTTTCCGAGAGTCGTTTCTCTTCCTCAATGGGGAGCTTGCGCAGAATTTCTTCGAGGCTCCCGTATTTGGACACAAGTTTAGCAGCCGTCTTGGGCCCTATGCCCGGAACGCCTGGGATGTTGTCGGACGAATCACCCATCAATGCCAGCACGTCGACAACCTGCTCCGGCTCGACCCCGAAACGTTCTTCAACCTGCTTTCTGTCGACCCAAACTGGGTCTTCTCCCGCCTTGCCGGGGTTGAGAACCCTTACGTCTTCTCCGACCAACTGAAGGAAGTCCTTGTCCCCTGAGACGAGGACGACTTCGACTCCTTCCCTGGTGAGACGCTTGGCCAGGGTGCCCATGACATCGTCTGCCTCGAAACCCTCCACCTCAACAATGTTGAGTCCAATTGCGCCGACGAGTTCCAGAATCCGCGGAAACTGGTTCCGCATTTCCTCCGGCATCTTTTGGCGATTAGCTTTGTATTCCGTGAACAGTTTGTGTCTGAAAGTCGGAACACGCGAATCGAAGACCACGCTGATGTAATCTGGCTTTTCCTCCCTCAGGAGCTTGAGCAACGTATTCGCGACACCGTAGGCCGCGCTTGTGTTCTCACCCTTCGAATTCAACAGAGGACGACCCACGAAGGCAAAATAAGACCTGTAAGCAAGAGCAGAACCGTCAACAAGGTAGACGCGTGGTTTCATGAAAGCAACTCCACACCAAGCCCGTCAAGCTGTGTTGGCGGACGTGTAAAGCCCGTGCTTGAAGATGTATGCGGCGACGGAGGGAGGAACAAGATACCTAATCGAGCGACCGGCGGCGACTCGTTCACGTATTTCTGTGGAAGAGATGCTTATAAGCACACCCTCCAGTACCCGGGCACGTTCACGTAGCCATGGATCTAGTTTTGTGAGATCAAAACCCGGACGGCTCACCACAACTGGCAAGCACTCCGAAACGAGTCTCCGGGGTTCTTTCCACGTGGAAATCTCTAGGATACTGTCTGCCCCGACGATGAGAGAGAGCTCTGCTTCGTTTCCCAGGGCTTGTTTGAAATAAGAAACAGTCTCTATGGTGAAAGAAGTGCTCTGGCGTCTTGCCTCAAAATCAGAAAAGCCGAAACGCTCGTTCCCCTCGATTCCCAGCCTGGCCATCTCAAGACGTGCCTCGGGGCTAGATATCTTGAGACGATTCTTGTGTGGTGGTACTCCAGACGGTACAAAAATGACCTGGTCAAGACTGAGCCTCTCGCGTGCCTCTTCAGCAACGATGAGATGCCCGACATGAATGGGATCGAACGTGCCCCCGAAAAGGCCAATCTTCACTATTTCATACTCCGACGCAATGGCTCAGACAAGAATATGCAAGAAGAGGGTCAACGTTTTTCTTCGATCTGCTTTGTTTTTTCCCTGATTTTCTTCAGCCTATCTTCAGCGCTCTTGGATGCTCTCGCATCCTTATTTCTATTCGCTACGTTCTCGTAACTCTCCAACGCTTTTCCCCAGTTTCGTTCGCGCTCATAGGACCGGGCGATTCCCAGAAGCGCCCATTCGGCCCACGAAGAGTCGGGGTATTTCTCAAGCAATTCATCAAAACAGCTTCGGGCCGCAGGAAAATCCCCCAGCTTCAGATAGAGTTGACCACTCAGGCAGAGTTTCTGCCCCAAAATCGATCGACATTCATTGATTTTCTGCCGAGCCTTGGCCACGAAGGCTCCCTCCGGGTAGGAACCGATGTATGTCTCAAGAAGTGCCAGGGCCGATTCAGTCGAGGCTTGGTCGTAAGGAGCAGGCCGCCGCTCCTTGTACGCGCACATACCCAGCATAAAAGCTGATTCTTCAGCGTGGCTTCCCCTGCGAAAATCTCTGATGATTCTCTCGAATTCCACCTGGGCCAGGGGGTATTCTCTGCTTTCGAAGTAGGACTTTCCCAGGAAGAAAGTGGCAGGCTCGGCATATTTGCTTCCGGGAAACTGAGCCAGCAGAATCTTGAATTGGTCAGCGGCCTCGAGGTACCTGTGCGCGTCGTACCTTGCCTTGGCCTTCTCGAACTGTGCGGCAGGGTCTGTTGGTCGTGCACCGTCAGTCGTTGCGCAGGAAAGGTCAAGGCTTGCAGCAAAACCGAGCAGCAACAGGTAGACAAAGACTCTTCTATACATCATTTCCCTCTTGTTTCCTTCTCTATCCGCGTCCAGTCACGCGGAGCTCCCGGGTGTTGAGAATCAGACTCTCTCAGCACCGCGATCGTCCTCCGGGCGATACGGCTATTCCTTGTTTGAATAGAACAGATAGACCAGGCCGGCCACAATTGCCGCCACAACCAAGGGCTCTACAAGTGCACTGGTCTTTCCGGTTGGCAGGGTACCCTTCTGCCAATCCTGGCTCTTGCCCTCCAGAAATGATAACTTGGATGCCGGGACGACGTCTCTCTCCGTGGCACTACCTTGGCCGACCCAGAGCAACTTGCCGGAACTTTCATCGATCAGCCTGCCATACAGGGAAGCAACCGCAACACGCTCCACATTCTTCCGGCCAACGTAAAGAGGTCGCCAAGCCCTGGGGTATTCCATGTCAAGCTCCGCAATCCTGTACTCCAGAGTCAAACCCTCGGTCTCGTTCTGGGTCACTGCGCTGACTCTCGAACTGTCGGTCACGCCAGTTGTGTCGGTCACCAGAGTGGCAACGGTTGCTCCGAAGGAAGGGACTTCCGTGATCATGACCTGGACGCCTTTTTCTCTCAGTCTTCCCCCGAAGAGACTCTCTATCATCCATGTTGCGTCATGTGTGGTTACTGCCTTGAGACGTACGGGCCCACGCAGAGGGAAGGGCAGCACCCGTACGAGCGAGTCCACAGCAGCCGAAGTGGCTTTCTCCATGAACGCCACATTAGTCAGCGGACCCTTTCCCGGCGTGCTCTTGCCTGAAACAAGGGCGGGGCAAAACAATAGAACTGTCAGAATCACACAGATGAGCCACCGCAGCGGACGCCTTCTTTTCACTCGACTCTCCTTCTCTTTGGTCAAAGCCATAGTTTTGAACATTCGCTCACCCATTCTCGTTTCAGGAAAGCGTCTTTCCGAAAAGATCATACTCGTTGAAACCTTCTACCAGAACTCTCAAAAACTGTCCACTGCGGAGACCAGCTCCGCTTACGTGGACCACACCGTCGATTTCAGGTGCCTGCCCTTCTGTTCTGCCAACGCCTCGCGTCGCTGACGCCTCAACGCTGTCGACAAGAATTGTGACTTCCCTGCCGACCAGGGCGGCGTTTCTGGATCTGGATATCTCTTGCTGGAGCTCCATGATTCTGTGAAGACGTTCTTCTTTCACTTTTTCAGGCACCTGATGCGGCAAGCGCATCGCCACGGTATTCTCTTCTCTGGAATATACGAAAGCTCCCAGATGGTCAAACCTGAAGTACTTTAGAAACCCCAAGAGCTCCGTGAATTCCCTTTCCCCTTCTCCCGGAAAGCCGACCATGACGGTGGTTCTTATGGAAATGCCTGGTATTGTACTTCTTATCTTTTCGAGAATTCCGATGAGTGAGCTCTGAGTTGTTCGTCTCCGCATGAGCCTCAGCACTCTGTCCGAGACGTGCTGGATGGGCACGTCGGCATACTTACACAGTTTCGGAATACCGGCGAACGCATCCATGATTTCGTCTGACCAGTGAGCCGGGTGAGTATAGAGAAGTCTCATCCAGTCGATGCCTTCGACACGCGACAGACGTTTCAGAAGTAACGCCAACCGAGGTCGCCCGCGTAGGTCCACTCCATAGTTGGTCGTATCCTGCGCTATGAGCGATAGCTCGCGAATTCCGCATTTCGCAAGAAGCGAAGCTTCGTCTACAAGACTCTTCATGCTACGACTGACCATGTCTCCTCTGATGCGAGGGATCAGACAGTAGGAGCATCCGTTATTGCAGCCCTCCGCGATCTTGAGATACGCGGTGTGTCTCCCAGTGGACACTGCTCGGGGATGCAAGCGGCGGACGAGTGAGTCAGAGCTGCCAAGGAAGCTCACCCTGCGTCCCGGTTTTTCTAGAGCCGCCCTGCATGCGTCGGCTATCTTGAGTCTGTCACGCGGCCCGACTATTGCATCGACCTCAGGAAAATCCTCAAAAAGGCGATTCCTCTCTAGAGCCGGCAGGCAACCGGCAACAACCAAACCCTTAAGACCACCATTTCTCTTGAGACGTGCAGCATCTCTTATCCACTGCTCTGCTTCTTCCCTGG
>Ga0315291_10008553_pt1 | contig 12573 bp, 6 predicted proteins | sample YL17G12_20_MG_FD_203070 | JGI IMG/M metagenome (GOLD analysis project Ga0315291, IMG submission 203070) | Sediment microbial communities from Yellowstone Lake, YNP, Wyoming, USA - YL17G12_20 | ecosystem: Environmental > Aquatic > Freshwater > Lake > Sediment | place: USA: Wyoming | collected... | reverse complement strand
CAAGACCCAGGGGGTCCCTCGCAAGATTATCCTTCACGCCGACGGCTTCGAAGTGGTCGCGGAGCGCGCCGATGTTAAGGCCGACTTCGACACATTCAAGATAGAGGGACGAGTACCACGGCAGGCGGCGGGCCCCATGAAAGCCATTGCCACGGAGTACGCCGAGGCGTGCACGCTTGAAGAGAACGGCGGGTTGCACGTAGTTCACTGTCCTCCCGTGGGGAGGCCGAGTAGTGATCGGTCGAAAGAGGCGGTGGATCGTTTTTCGGCGGCCATGCCTTTGCCGGAGGTGTGGCGCGCGAGGGGGGACGAGTACCGCACGGATCCCGTCAGCGTCGAGTTGCTGTTCCAGGCCATGGTGCAATATAAGGCCAGCGACGTCCACTTGTCGCCGGGCGAGTCGCCGGTTTTTCGCGTGGACGGCGAGATCTCGCACTCGGAGATCATTGGGGTGCTGTCGGGCGTCCAGATCGAGAACTTGATCCGGCAGTTGGCGCCCGACGCATACTGGACGGAGTTCCAAGACTATAGGCAGACGAGCTTCAACTACCACCAGGCAGGGCTCGGGTATGCGCGTGTCTCCGCGTTCATCAAGTCAGGCGCTCCACATTGCACGTTACGTTTCCTGCCCGAAAACATCCCGTCGTTTGAGGACCTAAATGTGCCCGGGGAAACCATGGTGAAGCTTGCCAACCTCCATCATGGTCTCGTCTTGGTGACCGGCATGACCGGTTCCGGCAAGACGACTACCGCGGCCGCACTCGTGGACTGGATCAACACGAACCTCACCGACCACATCATCACGATCGAGAACCCCGTCGAATATGTGCACACAAACAAGAAGTCGATAGTCTCGCAACGCAATCTGGGGTTGGATGTGAACTCGTTCAACGACGCGGTAATGGGCGCGCTCCGTCACGACCCGGACGTAATCGTCATTGGAGAGATGCGCGATTCCGACACCATTCGCTCCGCGATCAACGCCGCCGCCACGGGCCACCTTGTCATCAGCACGCTCCACTCGAACACGGCTTCGGAGGTGGTTAACCGCATCGTTAGTTTCTTCGACCCCGTCGAGCGGGACTTGGTCAGGCTCCAGCTCCGCGACTGCCTCCGGTGCGTGATCTGTCAGCGACTCGTGCCTCGCGTTGGGGGTGGCCGCATCCCCGCGATCGAAATGCTCTTTAACGACATCAAGCCGATCAACGACGGCATCATGGAGGGCGACACGGACGGCATTCGCATCGGCATACAGCAGACCGTGTCACATTCGTTCCTGTTCGAGGACTATCTGCACAAGCTTTATAAGGCCGGCAAAATCGATATCGAACATGCCCAGAAGTTCTCAACGGATCAGAGCGTGCTTGACCAGTTGATTATGGGCACATATTCGGTGCCGAGGCTGGACAGCCTGAAGGCACTGAGAGCTTCTGAGAGCAGAAGCTAATTCGCCTCCGCGCCCTGAGACTGCAAGGCAACCGGAGCCGTCCGCCGCACGCTTTGTTCCCCTTGCATGCGTATCGCGTATTCTTTGACAGCGACAGCACGCACGACAACGGTGAGGGCCATCAGGAACCAGTACGGTTCCATGATTCGGATGATCAGGAACGAGATCGTCCCCAACGAATGCGTGATCAGCCCGATCGTGGCCGCGAGTGCGCCAACGGCCAGCCCGCGTCCCACCCAATCGCGCGACCACCGGAACGCCTCTTGAGCCGTCCGGTAAAGACGGTACTGCAGGAACAGAAAGGCCGCCAGCCCTAACAGTCCCGTCTCCATGACGACGCGCGCGTACTGTGAGTCGAGCACCTTGCCCCACGATACGCCCCCTCCGAACCACGGCGCGACGCTCAGCGTGTATTTCACTTTCCCCCAGACGTAAAACCGCTCGTGGGTCGACTTGTCCACCTGCAGCCCTAGGGATTTTCCCGCAATGACCACGGGCTCGCCGCTGCCCCGCTGAAAGGTGTAGTTGACGCGATCTTTCACGTCCGGCGGCATGAGCACCGGCGACAGGACAAGGATCGTCACCACGGCCAGGATTACTGAGGCTTTGCGCGCCAGGATGCCCAGCGCCAGGATAGCGACGAGCAGGCCGATGTACGAGGCCCGAGAGAGAGTAAGCAGGAACGGGACGAACGCCGCCGCCATGAGAAGCACAAAAAGGATTGACAGACGGCGCGCCGGCGACTGCGTGTAGAGTCCTCCCGCCGCGCACATCACGATAATCAGATACCCGCCCAGCGTGTTGGGTTCGGCCCCTTGCGCTTCGAACGGCGTGCCGACGCGCTCCACCGAACCCGCGGTCGCAATGCAGTACCCGCACACAATCATCGCAACGATAAAGAAGAACGTCAGATGACGGCGCACGTCGCGCATATCGCGAAGAGCATTCCCCACGAGGAAAAAGACCATGTAGAACTCGACCATCTTCAGCATGACAAAGAAGGCATCCCTGCGGTCCCATGCGGCCAGGTTCGCGCGTAGCGCAAGCAGCGTGGAGATGATGCAAACAAGATAGTACGAGACGATCCCCGCGTTGACTGGAGTCTGGCGCCAGAGTCGTTCCCGGCCTTCGAACGCGGACTTGACCAGCGCGCCGAAAAAGATGACGATGATGAGAATATCATCGTATCGGACGTTGATCTCACGATCCCCCGTGCCCGTGGCGCCAAGGTTGATCTCCGGCGAGAGGAGCATCGACGCCACCAGGACATAGATGCCGAAGTCCACACGGACGATGGTCGCCCCAAAGACGATCATGCTGACCGCCGCGGCAATGGTCGCGTTGCTGCTCTGGAAGTGGCCGTGAACGAAAAGCAAACCGGCCGCGCAAAGGATCATGAAAGCCGCAAGAAACGGCACTTCAATCCGGCTTTCGGCCACTTCACCGCGGCCTATCCCTCGCTGTGAATAGCGAATGAGCACTTAGACATCCTGGCCCGCGGGCGGCCGCGCGGGAATGCAATGCGGGGTATTTGCAGGGCCGCGGCCGCTCAACGAACGCCACGCCTCATGCCGTCCGCCGCGGCTCACAGGTGGTACCACCGGCGGTGGCTCATACCTGAAGCGTCTTCATAGTAGTAGTAATAATAGTAGTAGTGACGGCGCGTAGCCTCAAGACCGTTCAGTATGACCCCGGCCACGTTGGCATTGGCGGTTTGCAGCAGCTTGCACGCGCGGTGGATCGTTTCCCGGCGCGCGTTGTTCACCGACACCACGAGCGCAACCGTGTCCACGTGGGTCGCCAGGAGGACGGGGTCGGTCACGACGAGAATCGAAGGGGCGTCGCAAACGACGAGATCGAATTCGTTGGCGAGCTGTTTCATGAGGCGCTGCATCCGGCTCGAACCGATGATCTCGGAAGGGTTCGGCGGAACGCGGCCACTGGAAATAATCCAGAGGTTCTCGATGCGGGTCTCCCGAATCACACTGTGGAGTTCGGCGCCTTCCCTCAAGACGTCCGCGAGACCCGGCCCGCGCTCGATTTTCAGGACGCGGTGAACATTGGGCCGCCGCAGGTCGGTGTCCATCAACAAGACCCGCAACCCGGCGTCGGCCATGGTCACGGCCATATTGACGGCGGTTGTCGTCTTCCCCTCGCCCGGCACCGCGCTCGTAACCATGACGGTCTTGGGCTTCTGTTTGATCGTTGCGAACTGGAAATTCGTCCGCAACGTTCGATAGGCCTCGGATATCGGCGATTTCGGGTCGTGCTGCGTTACGATGCACGCGTCGATCTGCTCCTCATCGGCCGTGGCGACGTACGTGCCCCTGCGGCGGCGGCCGCCCTTCGGCTTTCCGAATCGCATCCGGGGAATCGTCCCGATTACCTCCAAGCCGATGTAGTTCGTCACGTCCTCGATGCTGCGAATCGAGGTATCCATGATCTCGAGCATCACGGCCAGGCCAAAACCCACCACGAGTCCGACGAGACCGCCGATGAGAAAGTTGGTCCATACGCCGCCCACGCCGCGAATCGGGATCACGGACGCGGACACGGACTCATGCCGTTCCACTTGTCCCGTCTCCCGACTCAGCGCGGTGCGAATATCGAATTCCTTCTCGCGAAGCCTGTTGAACTGATCGCGGACGTGTTCCGTCTCCTTCGCCAATCGTTCGTATTCCATGTTCCGGTTGGCGAGCTCGGGAATCTTCGGGATCAGATCTTCGATCATTCGCTGGAGTGCGGCCATCCGTATCTCGATGTCCGTCAGGCTGAGCCGCAGATCCACCTGCTGCTGGTACATGCTCTGGCGTTGTCTCCAGACGTTGGTCCCGTCGCCAACACCCTCGTCGATCTTGCGGACCGCTTCGAGAACGGCTTCTTTCTTCTCGGCGATCTCGTCTTGAATTTCCTGCAGACCCGGATAAGCGGAGTTGTAAATGACGCTCATCGTCAACTGCTCCTCAAGCAGGTTATCCAGCTCGTTGAGCATCTGGTTGACAACAGTGTCCGTGACGTTCCCCAGGGCTTCGGGCAATTGAGCGGCGTTGGACTTCAGTTCGGACTCTATTCCGGCAAGCTTAGTCTGCGTTTCGTCTCTGAGCGCCTTCTTCTCGCTAAGCTCCTGGTAGATCTTCGTAAGCTCGTCGCCGACGGCGCCGTAGGTCTGGAAGCCCATGCGTTTCTTGTATTCCCACTCCGCCGCTTCAGCGGAATAGAGATCTTGCTGCAGCGCCTGGAGACGCTTCTTGATTGCGTCATGCGTTCTCTGATCTTCTTCGAGCTGTCCCTGGCGGTTCTCCTCCACGAAGACGCGCGAGGCCAGGTCGGCGATTCGTTTCGCTTCGTCTTCGCGCGGCCAGTTCGCGACCTCGATGGTGATCACGCCGCTCTGCGGATCCCCGGGAATGAGCGTGAGGCTCTTGAGAATCTCAGCGGCCTTTGCCGAGTATTCATCGTCCGTTGAGATGTCGCTGAGAGACTTCCCCTCGGCAATGTCCTGCTGCACGAGCGCCCGGGCCACTTTCTCGGCAAGCCGCTGCTCGCTGGTCCGTCTGACAATGGCCTGCGCGTCGAAAGGCGTGAGGGGTGTGCCTTGGGTGCCTTTGAGAATGTCCTTGTCCCATATGGACGGCTTCACAAGGACCTTGGCCTGAGCCTGGAAACGGGGCTTGATGTCTTCCCGCCGCATTATGCCGACCACCCCGTAGAGCAGCGCCGCCACAACCGTCAGCGATGCAATCATCCGCCAACGGAGCACCAGCACGTTGACGATGAATCGCAACTGGTGCTCGCGCAGTTGTGCGCTTTGCGGATCCAGGGAAGGGACTGCTTCCTGCGCCATTTGTCCGGGTTACTCCTTCCGCGACTCCGTCCGCGGCTCGTTGGTCGGAACGGGTTTCGCCGCCGCTTGCGAGACGGGACCGAAGTCTTCCTTTGCGGCCCCCGTGAGGTTGATCATGCGGTCCCACGTAATGGTCTCGGGCTCATTGTGGATCGTGGGTGTAACGAACACCATCAATTCATTGCGCGAACGGGACCGCTCCTTGTGCCTGAAAAGACTGCCCAATAGAGGCAGCTTCGAGAGCCCTGGCACTCCTTGCATGACGTTTCGTTCGTCATTGAGCACGATGCCGCCGATGACCAAGGTCTGGCCGTTGCGAACGTTTGACACGTTGTTTGAACTCCGTACGGAGCGAATCGGCACGCCGTTGCTCATCCCCTTGGCAAACGAGACTTCCGGCTTCAGATCCAATTGAACATACGGCCCCCCCGCGTCCTTATACACGTGAGGCGTGACCGTGAGCTTTATACCCAGGTCCATGAATTTGACGGAAAACGCCGTACCTCCGAAGGTCTGTGAACTCTCCATGTACGGAAACTCGTCCGTCATCTTGATCTCGGCTTCTTTGTGGTTCACGGTCACAGTCCAGGGGGTCGCAAGCAACTGCGCCTTATCGTCTTGTACGAGGGCATCCAGCAACGCGCCAATGTCCATGTTGTCCTTCAGGAGTCCGAAGAACATTTGCCCGATGGTGGGAACCTGCACGGGGACATTAAGCCGGCGATCGAACTGCGTTCCGTCAACGAACTGGCGGCTCAGCCCCGTACTATTCGTGGTGCTGGTCCCGCTTACGCGTTCGTTGGCAAGCGAATCCATTTGTTGTCCGGCCCGCGCAATCTGACTCTGCGCTGGATAGTAGCCGGCGGTGTAGCCTTTTCCACTGTAGAACCAACGAATTCCCAGATCCTTCATGGCGCCCTGCTCGACCTCGGCCAGTTTGGTCTCGATGCGGACCTGCGTCACCTGGCTTTGCATCTGGTCGATCTCGGTGATGGCCGCCATGATGTTCTGTATGGCGCCGGGGGTATCGGTGATGATCAGCGAGTTGGAGTTCTCATCGCCTGCAATGCTGCCCCCGGGTGACGACATTCCCTGCAGCGACTTGCAGAGCGCGGCCGCCTTCGCATTGTTCAGCGTAATAACTTGGGTCTTCATCTCGGCGGTGCGCGGACCGATCATGGCTCGAGTGGCCGCATGCGAAACCGTGACGCGCGGATTTTTCAAAATCGTGAGTAGGGATGCGGCCACGCGCTCGGAAGCCTCCTTTTCGCTCACGCCCCCGACGTTCACATTCCCTACATAGGGAATCGGGATGTTTCCGTTCGGGTCCACCTGAACGGTCGAGGAAAGCTCCGGCCGGCGAAAAACGTCCACAAACACGGTATCGCCCGGATGGACGAGTGTGTCGGTTTGTGCAAGGACCGACCCACCCGTTGAGACAAGAAGAAACACTGCAAACAAGAGCGTGCGCCATTGCCGGACGGGCCACCTTGGAAGCATCAAAGGCGCCATGGATCTCATTCATCTTCTCCCGTGGTTATCGTACGTCTCTCATCGCCGCCGGAGCGGCGGGATTCTGTCAGCATGTCTCCGTACTGTCAGGAAGACGACGGCCCTGAGGCCGCCCTGCTTGGTTCCGGCTTCTCGGGTGCAAGTGGTCCTCCGGGGTAATGTGCCTCGGCGTTAGGATCCGGCGCGGCCGATGCGGCCGGACTCGGCTGCGGCGGCGCAGCCGGTAACGATGGGGCGTTCTCCTGCTCGCGTGGCGCAGCCTCCGGCGCCGCGCGTTCTTGCGAAGCGGGTGAGGCGGCCGGCAGCGCGGCCTTCACGGGCGCGGCCACTTGGTAGGCTTGATCCGCGTCGTCCCCTGGCATGCCCAATTGTTCGAGGAGCCATCTACGCTTCTCTCTGATTTTGCCTTTGACTGACGGGTCCGCCGTCGGCATGCGCAGCGTCTTGGTCCAATTCTCCACGGCATTCATCCGGAGTCGCCGCTGTTCCTCGGCGTTTTCAGTGTGATCAGCCTGCCACCGGCAGAGGTCGCCGAGCTCTTCGTAGTCCTGGTCCGCCGTGTAGTTCCCGCTGAGGGAAGCGGCCTGCTGATACGCGGACGCCGCCTCCGCATACTGGCCGAGTCTCCATCGTGCGCGCGCCAAGGTGCGCAACGCCGGCAGAGCGCCTTCCGGGTCGCTTATGGGCAGCGTAGGATCCTGCAGCGTCTCAATGGCCTCTTCATACCGGCCCATCTCGAAACTCAGGATGCCCATTCGCACTCGAGCCCGCGGGACTTTGGCGTGCGCTGGATTGTCCGCCACGAAGCGTGTGAAAAGGTCATAAGCGCGCTCGTTGTTCGCCTGCCTGGCGTCGTAAGAATCGGACGGGGTGAGTTGGAGGCAATAGGCCGCGAGGAACTCGGCCTCGGCGCGTTGCGGATGATCTGGTTGGGCTTGCGTGAAGCTCTGATAGACGCCGGAAGCCTCACTGTAACGTCCCGCCTCCTGGAGCGCGCGGGCCCGCTCGAATGTCTCCCGCGGGGTGGCGAACATGGGCCGGAACCACTTATATCCGCCCGCGGCAACGCAAGCCAGAATCAAGACCACGGCCAATCGGGCTGCCCAACGCGCCACACGCCGCCATCCACGCGGCTGGCGGTGAACGGATCGACGACGGTGCCTCGGCATGGCTCGATGGTAGACCGAGAGCTCGCTCTCCTCGGTGGCGTCTTGTTCCTCGGCAGGCTCCACCGATAGGCTGGAGGAGGAGAGGCTAGAGGCTAGAGGCGCCTTGAGGCTCTCCAACCTGTCTTCCTCCAGCCTGTCTTCCTCCAGCCTCCCGACTTGGCGCGGCTGGCTCTCAAGGGCCTGCAATAGATGCCCTGCCTCGGCCAGGTCCAGCATGTGCTCCGCAGGTGGCCTTCCAGGGCGCTCCGCGGGTGGCTCAGCGTCCGGACTACCGGCGTCCGACAGCAGAACGAAACCCTCGAGTTCCTCGGTCTTTTCCTTCAGAGTTTCGCCGTGGACCCACTCGACCGGCTCTAAGGACGAAGGCCCTACGGGAAGCGGTTCGTTGGGATGTGCCTGTGCCACGGCATCCTCGAGCGTACCGGAGGCCATACCAGGTCCGGCGTCAGGAACAGTGGCATCCGCCGTCATCACGGGCTCCGCCGAAAGCGTCTCAGGCTCTTCTTCGGCCAATGCCTCCGTCATCGTCAGCTCCGAGAGTGAAACACGATCGGCTTCCTGAGCCGAGGCTCTTTCCTCCTGCGCAAGCTCCTCTATCACCTCCCTGAGGCCCGCAATCGACGGCACTGCAGGAATCGGCCGGTCCGCGTCAAGCGATTCGGGAACGATATCCTGATTAAGGTCTGCCGCTTGTTCGAGCCCGGGGGGCGCCATTTCGGCATCGACGTCCGCGACCCCCTTCTCAAAGAAGCTCAAACCACTCACAACGGTCTGGCCTGCCGGCGTCGCTTTGGGAGAAGCGGCGATATCCTCTTCGGGGCTCCGGCGAGTCAGGCCCGTCATCTGGATGAAATCCAAGTCGGTGGCCCGTTGCTGTTCAGGCACACCGCTCCGCAAACGCTCGTCATCCTCCATCGCAAGCAGGAAGCTGTTATCTATGTCTTCGAGTCGGTGGAGTATGTCGTCTTGTTTTGAGGACATGCTCTTCCTTCGTAGGCTAAGAGGGAGAGAGGCTAGAGGCTAGAGGAAGAGAGGCTGGAGGCTAGAGGCGCCTTGAGGCTCTCTAACCTGTCTTCCTCTAGTCTCTCTTCCTCTAGCCTCTCCACCTCTAGCCTCTCTTCGCTGCCGCCTTAAGCAGCAATTCCGCCGCGCGTTTGTCACGGGGATTCTGGATACTTACCATCTGCTCACGCGGCCCTCGCTCCTCGCGGCGCAATGAGACCGTCGTGTTTGCCGTCGGAGCAAGACGCGCCGCGGCCACGGCCCGCGCCCGTTTATCGGCATCGGGAACGGTGGTTTTCTCGATCGTGTGCAGGATCACCTCAGAGCCGACCTGCCGGGTCTTGATCTGACTCGCCACCAACAAGGCGTTCCGGCAAAGGGTCACGATAACGCGCGGATTCCCTTCCGCAAAGGCGTGGATCACACGAAGGGCGCCATCATTAAAAACGGGACGCCGTTCCGAAGCGCCCCCGGCCTGACGCACACGGAACTCGATCAGGTGCCTCGTCTCATCCAGAGGCACAGGCTTCAACGTATAGGTCAGGTTAATGCGTTGTTCGAAGTTCGGCGCCGCGCGCAGCACCTCAATCCACTCCAACTGCGCAAAAAACACAAGGTTCAAGAGCTTGTGCTGATGCGTCTCGAGATTCTGCGCAAGACGCAGCAGCTCCAGTTGGCCGCGCTTGTTGAGGTTCTGCGCGTCATCGATGATCAACGTGCAAATGTGGTCCCGGTTCGCCAGGAGATAGCGGTTCAGCGCCTCCATGTAAGCCCCAAACGACCGCCTCGACGGCTGCAAACGGAATTGGTCCACAACCGTCTCCAGCAGCGCAAAACTGGTCCACGAAGGAATGGGCGAACCGACGATGGAGGTGATGTATCGGTCTTTCGCCGCGGCCATCCCCGTCAGCAGCTTGCGGAGCAAAGCCGTCTTGCCGGTTCCGTAGTTTCCCAAAATCACCGCGATGCCGTGTCGGGAATCGATGCTGTTCCAGACCCGGAATAGGCATTCTCGATGCTCACGAGTGGCGTAGAAGTAGGTAGGATCCGCTGTGGGAGCAAACGGCTCTTCGCGCAAACCGAAGAAACTCAGGTATGAGTAGTCGCCTTCCATTGATACTGAAACACTGGCCAACTGTTCGGTCACCTCAGATATACGGCGCCTTTCTGTCCTGTTTCCTTTCTTTCCGAACCCTCGTGGAATCGCTTGACCGTACCACCTCCCGTGTAGTACGCATTCTATCGGAAGGCATAGATACTGTCAAGCAATTATCGCGCTTAAGTTTCGGGTTTTTTTGCAGACCCGGAGCGACGGCGCATAACGGCCCGATAACGCTGCCCGAATGCATACGCCAGAACTAGTGACATACTCTGATGGACCGTCACTGAACTGATCTCCTGAACGCGGCCTATCAGGCAAGCGCACTTGGCCCAGCGTGCGTTTTCATGCTATAAAGGTCACAACTGATTTTCACTCACTTGAAGACGGACTATGAATCAGGAACGCCTGACAATTCTCTCCGGCCCGCGTCAGGGCGCGGCCTTCGATGTTCACGGAAACGTGACGATTGGGCGAAATCCCGACAGCGCAATCGTCCTGGAGGATCCGCTGGTTTCTCGCCGCCACGCCGTGGTCGAGCAAACGCCGAACGGGACTCTCCTTCGCGATCTAGAGAGCGGCAACGGGACCTACATCGGGGAACGCCGCGTTTTGGAATGCCGGTTGACCCACGGCGACATTATCCGGATTGGCGCGATCGAGATCCGGTTCGAGGCCGAGGGACAGGAATCTCAAGTCCGATTCAGGCCGAATCTGAGTGGTCATATCGAATCGTCTGATGCATCCAACATCTATGAAACATTCTTCCAGGCGTCAACGTCTGCTCTCGCGCCGGGACAACAACAGGACGTGCAGAGCCGCCTTGCCGCGATCTATCGCGCGAATCAAATCATCTCCAGCGAGCGCGACCTTCAGAAGCTGTTCAGGCGGGTGATGGACCAGATCTTCACGCTCATCCCTGCCCACAACGGCGTGATCCTGCTCAAGGACGAGAAAACCGGCGAGTTGATCACGGAATACGTCAAGTCCGGTTCGAAGGACGCCGTCATTAGTTCAACGATCGTCAACCGCGCTTTTCACAACGGGGAAGCCGTCATCACGTACGATGCGGCCGATGACGCCCGGTTTGAGTCCGGCGCCAGCATCATTGCGCAGAACATCTCGTCGGCCATGTGCACGCCCCTCATGCACCAGAGTGAGCGGTTGGGAGTCATCTACGTCGACACGCGCGGGACCACCAACGCCTTCAAACGCGGCGATCTCGAGATGCTTGTGGCCTTCTCAGGCCCCGCGGCGATCGCGATCAAGAACGCCCAGTACGTCCACCACCTCGAACGGGCTTATCACGACACGTTGATCGCCATCGCCGACCTCGTGTCGATGCGCGACCACTACACCGTCGGCCACACCTGGCGCGTCACGAATTTCGCCATCGAGATTGCCCGTGTGTTGGGATGGAACGAGGAACAACTCGAAGCCTGTGAAATGGGCGGATTGCTGCATGACGTAGGCAAGATCGCCGTCGACGACGCCGTTCTGCGCAAGCCGGGCCAACTGACGGACGAAGAGTATGCCCATATGCGCGTTCACCCGGAACGCGGCGCGTGGATGCTGCAAGACATCGAGCGGCTCAAACCTCTCGTGCCCTACTGCCTCTACCACCACGAGCGCTACGATGGGAAGGGTTATCCCTTCGGACTGGCCGGCGAGGCCATTCCCATCGAAGGCCGTCTTATCGCCGTGGCCGACACGTTCGACGCAATCACCAGCAACCGTCCGTACCGACAGGGTCTGCCTCCTCACGTCGCTATCGCCGAGATCGTGGAGGGGCGCGGCACGCAGTTCGACCCGGCGATCGTCGACGCCCTGCTCGCGTGTTATCGAGAGGGAAAGATCACCCGCATAATCCAGGAGTCGCTCAAGGGAAGCAAGAGCATCGTCTGCCCGTTCTGCAGCACCTTCATCAGCATTCCGGATGGCGCCAATGAGGGCGATTGTTTCAAGTGCGCCGTGTGCCATCGAACCGTGCAACTCAGGCAACAAAACAACGCCTACTACGGCGAACTCCTCTCCGAGACTTCATGAGGCGAGAAGCAGTCCACCCCGTCCACCCTGTCCGGCAAGCTCTTGCCGGAGTCGCTTCATTTTGATACAATAACATCGAAGGGTGAACTGGATGTTTTGATGCGAAACGATCCAACGAAGGCTTCGAGAATCCTGATTGCATGCGACAGCGTCCCTTACGCGAATGCTCTCGCGCGCTTTCTCGAACCGGACGGATATGATATAGAACGGTGCCATGATGCGAAGGGGATCTTGAGGATCGCAACCGCGCGTAGAGGCCGCAACCCATTTAATATCATCGTTTTAGACCTTGATTTGAGCAAGGACAGTCCGCCGGGTTCGGGCCACATTGACCTTGTTTCCTTCCTGCGGCGTCAGCAGCCCGAGGCGCAGATAATCCTGCTCTTTGATGTATCGAGGATCGAGCGGGCCATTGAAGGCATCCGGAACGGAGCCTATTTTTACCTCCCCAAGA
>Ga0315291_10008549_pt1 | contig 12573 bp, 10 predicted proteins | sample YL17G12_20_MG_FD_203070 | JGI IMG/M metagenome (GOLD analysis project Ga0315291, IMG submission 203070) | Sediment microbial communities from Yellowstone Lake, YNP, Wyoming, USA - YL17G12_20 | ecosystem: Environmental > Aquatic > Freshwater > Lake > Sediment | place: USA: Wyoming | collected... | reverse complement strand
GCCCAAGAAAGGACACCTTTCGTAATAGACACAGCCACTGGAGAGCTCTGACTGCTTTGCTTTCAGCTTTGCTTTCAGTTTCATCTCTACCTCTTCCCATTTCCTATCCAGACGTGGAACAGAGACCATGAGCATCTTTGTGTATGGATGCATTGGATGGTAGTAGATTTGCTCTGTCGCGCCCATCTCTACAACACCTCCTCTATAGAGGATCACCGCCCTTTCGCTTATGTAATAACCCAGAGATAGATCATGGGTTATGAAAAGGATAGATAGCCCACGAGATTTGAGCTCTGCCAGCAAGTTGAGAACGTCGATTCGTGTAGATGCATCGAGCATACTTATGATCTCATCTGCCACCAGAAACTGAACGTCAAGCAGTAGAGCACGCGCAATTAGAAAGCGCTGTAGCTGCCCACCACTGAGCTGGTGGGGAAATTTATTCAAGACCTCATCGGGATTTAGACCAACAGCCCTCAATGAACTGTCTATCTTTTTGTCCCATTCACAGTTATTTATCTTCGGAAAAAACTCTTCCCTGATTATCCTGAAAATTCGGTCGGCTTTAAAGATGGGGTTGTAAGAACTAAATGGGTCCTGAAAAACACCCTGGACATTCCGATAGTAATCTTTAAGTGCATCTCCTTTAAGAGTGGCAATATCAACCCCGTTTAATCTAATCGTCCCCGAGCTTATCGAGATGAGACGTAAAATCATCTTCCCTATTGTACTTTTCCCGCTTCCACTTTCACCAATCAATGAGATAACCTCTCCATCTTTAACATCAAAGTTGACGTTATTTACTGCCTGGAGTTCTTTCCCCCCAAAGGTTCCAGTCTTATAGATTTTTGATATTTTTTCGAGCTCAAGCATTCTTTTCAAACTCCTTCCAACAAGCAACGAAGTGGTCCTTCTCGATTTCAATGAATGACGGTTCGTTCAGGCATTTCTCAAAAGCAACCGGGCATCGTTCTCTGAAGCGACATCCAGTGGGAGGGTCGAGTAACAGCGGAGGTTTCCCGGGAATGCCGGTCAACTTTTTCTGAGAATATTTTACTCCGATATCCGGTAATGATGAGATCAATAGTTTCGTATACGGATGCCGAGGAGAATTTATTATCACCTCGGTGGAGGCTTTTTCAGCCAGCTTTCCTGCATACATTATCATGATGCTATCCGCAATCTGGTAAAGTATCGAAATATCATGGGTAATAACTATCATGCTTTTCACAAATTCCCGGTCTCGAAATTCAACCAGCATCTCCGCAACAGCCTTTTGAGTGGAAACGTCAAGAGCCGAAGTGATCTCGTCAGCTATGAGTAGTGAAGGGTTCATTAAAGTAGATAGAACCATTACCATTCTCTGTTTCATACCGCCTGAAAGCTCTATTGGATACATATTTAGCACATCATGCGACAACTCAACCAGATCAAGTCTCCTCTTTAGCTCAGGCAGTGTACTTTTAAAGTCAACCTTTCTAGATTTGAGAAGTTCTGATACCATTTTTCCTATTTTTCGTATAGGATTCATGGCATTCATGGCATACTGCGGTATGGTGGAAATCTTTTTGAACCTGAAATTATTCATCTTCTCCATGTCCCAGATGGGTAGCTCTTCGTTGTCGAGTTCCGCCCTGCCCCCCACAAATCTCATCGGGGGTTTCAAGAGGATCAGGCTGTTGCCAAGCGTGGATTTTCCACAGCCCGATTCGCCAGCCAGTCCCATGATTTCTCCATCCGCGATGCCGAATGTTGTACTCTCCAGTGCATGGACATCCCCTCTCAGGGTCTGGTAATAAACTGTGAGGTTTTCTACTTGTAAACTCATGTTTTCACATCTCCCTGAGTTTGGGGTTAAAGACTTCGTCCAACCCAACGTTTGTGACATACAGGGCCCCTACGATAGCCGTAATCGCGAGGCCCGGTGGAATGAACCACCACCACATGCCAAGAAAGAGGGCACTATAGATGACGGCGTTGTTCATCATTAGACCCAGTGAAACACTATTCGTTGGACCTAGGCCGATGAAATCCAGTGTGGCTGCCGTGAGGATCGCCCCACCAAATTGAAGGATGTAGACCAGTAACAAATAGGACATCATGTTCGGCGCGATTTCCTTGATGATGATTTTGAGTGGCTTCATGCCGCTCAGACGCGCCAGATCGACAAATTCCCTGGAACGCAATGAAAAGGTTTGGGCGCGGATGGCTCGAGCCGCCCAGGGCCAGGCAAAAAATCCAATAAAGATGCTTTCGAACAGGAAGCCTCTAACTTCAAGATAGGCAGCTATGATAAGAAGAACGACCAGTGATGGAATCACCAGAACAATATTGGTGAACATATTGAGTATTTCATCGACGATACCACCCCGGTAACCGGCAATAAAACCAATGAGGATGCCGATAAGAGTTCCCAGCCCTCCGCCTATGAGGCCTACAATGAACGTTGCCCTGAGACCGTACACAAACTGGGTAAAGACATCCTCCCCAAAGCTCGTTGTCCCGAACCAAAATTCAGACGATGGTGGCTCAACACCTGGAGCCACGTAATCTCTTGGTTGGTATTTTGTTAGTAGCGGGCCAACGAGTGCCAGGACCACAAAAATTAACAAGACAGCTACGCCAATACGGAGCTTGGCGTTCCGCAGCATAAAGTAAAGCATTTCATTTTTCTTTTTGGGTTGCGGCATATTACTTTACCCTTCCCCTTGCATCCCAGTGCGCGTTCGAGGATCCACAAGGACATAGGTGATATCAATCGCAAAATTGGCGAGCAATACCCCGATGATGATAAAAAGGAAACACCCCTGGAGCAAGAAGTAATCATGATTCTGAATCGCCTGAAGAATCAAGTAACCGATTCCGGGGTATGAAAACACAATTTCTGTGACAAGAGCGCCTGCGACGATGACACCCAGCTGAAGTGCCAGCCCGGTAATCTGAGGAAGGATCGCGTTTCGGAACGCGTATTGTCGGATCAATTTTTTGGGTGCTCCGAGCGCTTCGAGATAGTGAGAATAATCCGCTTCGAGTTCATAAATGATCATGTTTCGCATCCCAATCGCCCAGCCGCCGAACATTACCAGGAATAGGGAGGCGAAGGGCAGAATCCAATGTTCCAAGAGACTCCCAACGAAGGCCCAGGAGAAACTGGGCATCATCGCGTAGCTGTACGCACCTGAAAACGGAAGAATACGCAGAATAATTCCAAACAACCAGCCCAGCACGATCCCGAGCCACATATAGGGAGTCGCCGTGAGGATATACCCGAGTGGTGATATGGTGTTATCAAGCCACTTTGATCGCGCCGCGTAAGCACCAAATTTGTTTCCAGCAAACCAGCTCACCAAGATTGCCGGAAGAAGTAATAAAACATCAAATGGTACAGCTCGCATGATGATCTGGATCACCGGCTGCGGGAACAGCCATATACTGATTCCGAAGTCTCCATGGAAAAGGGCATTCCAGAAATTGAGGTACTGCTGCCAGATGGGCACATTTAATCCAAAGGCTTGAATGTAATAAGAGTAGATAAGGTTGGCAGACTCAGCCTTCAAACCAGCTCTCGAAATCAGAATCTGAATCGGATTGCCGGGCATGAAGCGCGGAATGAGCCAATCGATAGTCACCGCGAGGACAAAAGTGAAGATGTAGATGAGCAGTTTTCTTCCAAAATATCGTCGCATTGCCTCTCCTTTCCTTGAAAGAAGGCCTTAGAGAAATAACGCCCCCTCCCAACAGATGGGGAGGGGCGGTGAATGAATAAACCGCTACTTTGCTACTACCGGCTTTAACTGAGTAAGCATGAGGATGCTGGTCATGTTCCAGTATCCGTTCCAAGTAACGGGCAGATAGTGATTATCTTTATCTGCTGAAGACGGCCAGTTCGTCCAATTCGCGCTGCTCATCTGCGCCCACATGCCATTGTACCAGAGCGGGATGATGGGTAGATCAGTGAGCTGGATTGTCTGCAGCTTCGAAATGACGGCCTTCATACCTTGTAGATCGTTGGTCGCGAGCTTGTCCAACTGGGTTACCAGATCAAAGGCTGTCTGGTTGTTGTACCTGCCGTAGTTGCCTCCCTGGGTGGTTGGAATATCGGCGAGTTTGTCATAGAAAATAAAGTGGTAGTACGACCAGGGTGTGTTGCTTACCTGAGCTTGGTTATCAATGGCCAGGTCAAACGTACCCTTCAAGCGCGCATCTAGATACCCGTTAAAGTCCGGGTAATCGGGTTGCACATTGATCCCCACGGCCTTGGTGCTATTAGAGATGATTTGGATCGCTGCCATCCAGTCCGACCATCCATTGGGCACGATGATCTTCAGCGTGATCAAGGATTTGTCTTTGTTTTCGACAAATCCATCGCCATTGACGTCTTTGTATCCGGCAGCGGCGAGAATTTGCTTGGCTTTGGCAGGATCATAGCTGATGCCCAGTTTTTTAACGACATTCTGGTCGACGTACTTATCCCAGATTGGGAGCAGACCGGTAGGATTAGCAGCTTGAACCATGTTGCCGTAGTCCCTCGAGACGATGTCGGCCACATTGATGGAGTAAGCAAGCGCCTTCCGGAACGCCACATCATCCATGGGCTTCTTCTGGAGGTTAACATCCAGCCAGGCTGTATTGGCAGCTAGATGGTATGGGGCAACCGGATAGTAGGTGTGGAGTGCGTAACCACCAGTAAGTAGCGTGGAGATACCCGGCAAATAGTTATTGTTCAGATCTTCTTGCCCCTGGAGCACCAAACCGAGCGAATTTTCATTGCTAGTATTGACGAGGTCAACGATATATTTGGGAGCGACCGACAAACTAAGTGCCTTGATCGCCCACCAGTTGTCGTTTTTTGCCCAGACCATCTTGGTTTGATCATATGCAAAGTACAGGTAGGGGCCTGAGCCGACAGGTTTCTCATTGGCTCCGATGGCGACATCCTTCAGGTCTTTGCTTGCCCAGAGATGCTGTGGAAGCATTGGCACATTGTACAGATAGTTGTCCCATTCCTGATAGAGGGCAGATTTAAATTTGAAACCCAAGGTGTAATCATCAACCTTGGTAATTGAGCTAAGCCAGCTCCACAGGCTACTGAAGTTGAGCGCCGTTTTTTGACCAAGCTCAAAGGTAAACTTGACATCGTCGGCTGTTAATGGTTTGCCGTCGGACCAGTTGACACCTTGCCGGACCTTAAGCTCATAGGTCAAGGCATCGGTCCATTGTCCACTCTCAGCAAGCCAGGGCATGAATTTATCTGTTAAGGGATCGTACAGGAACAATGTTTCGTAGACAAGCCCAATCGTTCCTGTCGCATAGTTTCCCGTCATAAGCGGATTCCAGTTCGACACTGGGCCCCACTGCTTTCCACCGGTGTAAAGGGTTTCACTCCGTTCGAAAACTTGTCCAAAAGCTATCCCTGCACAGAGAAGAACTATTACTAATGCTAACATCGCGATTTTCTTAAACATTTTCTTAATTTCCTCCTTTAACTTAAACTTTTTTCTTTCTTAAAATAAATTTAATATTCTCATAAAATCTTTTATTCGGATTTATCACCTCCTCTGTGTTGAAGAGAGAGAAATTGCAGATTCACGTTTGATTAATTCTACTGGAATGATTATCTGTCGTGGAGTCTTTTCTTCTTTATGACGAGAATTTATCCTATCTAAAAGCAATTCGGCTGCTACTTTACCCATCTCTTCTCTTCTTTGTTTTATGGTAGTAAGTGGTGGAATAATATACGGTGAAATATAACTATCATCAAATCCAACTATAGAAACTTCCTCAGGAACCGATATTCCTTTATCATTCAAAGCTTTAATAGCTCCAATCGCCATTTGATCATTCGTGGCAAATATGGCACTAAAATCTAATCCATAGTTATCCAGATATTTTTTTACACTTAAATACCCACTATCTACGGTAAAATTTCCACTCAGGATAAATTGACTTTTAACTTTTATTCCTTTATTTTTCAAAGCTCTTTTATATCCATTAAATCGTTCTTTAGAAGAATCAATAAAAGGAACCCCTTGAATGACTAAAATAGAAGAATGTCCAAGATTCAATAAATACTCTGTTGCTATATATCCACCACCAAAGTTATCTATTTTTACCGTATCAACATTTAAGCCGTGAGGGTCTCTGTCCAATAAAACGATATTATAACCTCCTTCTATTAGAGAATGAATATAATCATCATCACCACTGGTAGTGACCAATATGGCACCATCGACCTTTTTTGCCTTAAAAAAGTTGACTCCTGCCAGTTCTTCTTTGACAATACGATGGTTTAATGAGATTATAACGTTATATCCTTTCTCTGCTGTCACTGATTCAATACCGTCTATTATTTCTCCATAAAAGTCACCAAGTGCATCTGGTACAGCAATGCCAATACATTTAGAAAGATTAGTCTTTAAACCACTTGCCATAGCAGAAGGAGAGTATCCCAATTCCTCGATCACTTTTAATACACGCTTACGTGTCTTTGGAGAAACACCATTATTTCCATTAAATACACGGGAAACGGTAGTAATGGAAACGTTTGCTTTTTTTGCTACATCCCTTATTGTATATTTCATATAATACATTCCTTTTAATTGTAGATAACGTTTTCTATATATTAATATAAAATCAATATCTTGTCAATTTTTTTTAAAAAAGTATAAGAAGTATCTTATATTATAGAGACACACCTCTGTAAGGGCTAAAAAATTTAGTGTACTCAGCATAGGCAATATTTTAGCAGTAAAATCTCGCGATGGAGCTGGTAGAAGCGAGGAAAGGGAATTGGGTATTTTATAGTATATTTTTAAATTCTCGTAATACTCTCTTGCGGATATCAGGGTTTTTGTTTTTGTTTAATTCCTCAATTGCCCATAGAACAGCTCCGGCAACAGGAGGAACTTCCAGAGGTATAAAACGCACTTTAGTTTTCACCCCGTGGCACACCTCTTTTTTAAAAGTCCTAATCAGTGCGGGATTTTCCCCTTTTAAATTTACCGATCCTGCTATAACAATGTCAATTTCTTCTTCATAAGAGAAATTTAGCTTCTTGATAACCCCTATTACTGATTTAGCCATCTCTCTCCCTGAATGTCTCAGAAGTTCCAATGCTACCTCATCACCCTGATTGGCAGCGTAAAATGCAATCTTGGAAAGACCAGCTATTTTTACTTTATTTGTATACACCTTCTCATAAACCGCATTCACAAGCTCACTTTCCTCGTTAATTTCTAATTTTTCAAATAACATTTCCTTCATAATAGTTTGCTGCCCACACCTATAAATGGAATCATACACTTTCCTTATTACAACATCACCTATATATCCCCCTCCAGCCTCGTCTCCGAAAGCCCATCCTGTCCCACCTACTTGCAACCAGCTACCATTTTTGTCGATTCCTGTACAGCAAGTTCCCGTGCCATTTATACTACAAATTCCATAACCTTTATCACTGCCTGCTTTGATACCAAGGAAAGCATCATTAAAAACCTTAAAATTTCTGATTCCGGTTTCACATATTATTCTTGATAACTCTTTTTGCTGCTTTTTAATATCTACACCAGCCAAACCAAAGATACTATAATCTATATCCTCTGGTTTTAATCTACTTTGTTGAAGCAGCTTAAAAATGGATCCTTTAATTTCTTTACTAGTACCTTCATAGCCATCATGATAGACTTCATGATTCGCTGGGCCACCTTGTATAAAATTCATAAATTTGCCATGGGAGTCAAATAAAGCATAGTGAGTCTTGGTGCTTCCTCCATCCGTCCCAATCACATACTTCGTCATAATTGTTCCCCTTGTTTTTATTAATTATGTTTATTGAAAAAATTGCGGCAGAAATTCTTTATGCGCTTCAAGTAATTCATCCAGTGCACCCTTCGCTTTTCTAAAATCCCCTACTAAAGGGTGTATCAAAAGCGCATTTAACGCTTCATTATAATCTCCATGAATCCCGGCCTTGACTGTATGCTTTTCATAGGCTTTAATAACTCTCATCATCCCCTTGATATGATCATTATCCAAATTTTTTAAAGGTAGGGGTGTTACTCCGTTCTTATTTACAATGCAATTAATTTCTACTACATCATCATTTGCCATAAAGTCAAGTGCGCCATTATTTTTTACGTTTACTATATGTTCCTCATTTTTATTGTTATAAATTGCACTTACGAGAGAAACAGCAACATCAGAGTATAAATGGCCACCTCTTTTGTCAAGAAGGGCGGGTTTTTCTTTTAATTCAGGTTGTTGATATAGCTTTAAAAGTTCTTCCTCGATTTCTAAACATACCTCTCCCCTACACTTCTTCTCATCTTTCATATGCTGCAGCTGACGTTCCCGGTAGTAATAATATTGCAGATAGCTGCTGGGAATACTGCGGATGCTCTTGATAAGCTCTTTATCTATATCCATCTTGGGAATGTTTTTCATATTAACAAAATCGTATTTATCAAGAAGCTGATCCTGTAATACCTCCCGACCGTCACAGTATATACCTGTAATCCAACTTAAGTGATTTAAACCGACATAATCAATACATACACTCTTGGCCTCTTCCGGTACTCTTTGCATTGCTTCTTTTTTCATAATGATTGGAACATTACACAGACTAATCATTTTAACATTCGTGTTGTTCAGTAATGCTTCTGCAATAATCCCTGAGGGGTTGGAAAAGTTTATAAGCCATGCATCAGAGCTGTAATTTTCTATATATTCTGCAATCTCCATCATTACAGGAATGGTTCTTAAAGCCTTCATAAATCCACCGATTCCCGTAGTCTCCTGTCCGATTAAATCGTATTTGAGTGGAATTTTTTCGTCTTTAATTCGAGCATCCAATTTCCCAACCCTTACTTGTGCCAGCACAAAATCTGCATCTTTAACAGCTGTTTTCAAGTCTTCTGTCATAACAAATTTACATTTTATGTCATTGGCATCTAACATTCTTTTAACAAATTTACCTACAATCCCTAACTTGCGCCTATCAATATCCATTAAATAAAAACTGGTAACAGGTAATTCGTTCTTTCTCTTTATAAACCCATCAATAAGTTCCGGGGTATAGGTACTCCCCGCCCCAATTATGGCTATTTTAAGATCATTCATTCTATCCTCTCCTGATAAATATATATATTATTATTATAATAAAGATATAGAAAAAAAGAAATGTTTTATATAATTATAATACTTTTTATCATGATACCAAAACCTTATTCAGGTATTCTAAAAAAATATTCAAAAAAATTTGCAAAATTGTCTTGAAGTGATATAATAAATCCAGAGAAGACTATTTTTTTTAAATTACTTTTTGGGTCTTTTGGGAGATTATTGGTTATGGAAATTACTTCAAGGCAAAAAGAATTTTTAGTAGTTTTGATAGAATTATACCAGCAGAAAGGTTCTCCGATTCATTATTGTGAAGTTGCCCAAAAATTAGGAGTAAGTAAATGGACTTCTTATGATATGCTACAATTACTCCACAAAGAAGGCTTTCTGAATGTAGAATATATAATCCCAAAATCAGACCAATATAAATTGTGCAAATTGGGCCGTTCTATCATAACCTTCTATCCTACTAAAAAAGGATACGACATTTTTCCCCTTCCCAAACAAAAAATCTCGTCAAATATTATTGAGTTCAACAGATTAAAAAAAGAGATTACCCAAAAATTTGATGAATTTAAAGGAAAACTCAACATAAGAGAACTTCTTAAAGAAGCCTTGCAATCTAAGTCTCCCTTTATTTTTTGCGCCTGCGTCTTACTTATTTTAATCCTTCTGGTTAAAAAAATTACTGAAGGGATAGCTGAAATAAAGTTAATAAGTCAGATTATGCCTCCTACAACTACCACAACTACCTATACCGAATTAGCCCTGATTGTCTTTGCGGGAATGTGTTTAGGTGTACTGGCAAAATATATTAATAAAGTTCCCACCACATTTGGGAATAACAATTTAGACGAATATGCTGATTATATTCAAACTTACAATCAATATATCTCGCAGATGGATAAAAAAGAACAAAGATCCTTATTAAATTTCTTAAAAGACACTTTAGATGAAATAAATAAAAAAAATCAAAAGTAAATTTTTCAAAATAAAAATAATTTTTACTATAGACAGGAGGAGAATGTCATGGATTATATTGAAAAATTTAAAAATTACACTACTAAACAAACTATAAATCTTATCATAAAAGCCTTAGTTAATACTTCTGATAATAATCTTATTAGACTAACTTATGCCGCAGAAAAAATTGCCCCGAAGTCCAAACCTGAAATAGGCAGGGTTAGAAAATTATTCGAAGACAAGGCTCCAGCCTATCGGTTAGCAAAAAAAGTATTAAAAGAAATCCACCCTAATGTCCGTGACAAGATGGTACTAAATTTCATGATTAATTATATTTTGTTGGGTCCAAAAAATAGAGAGGATTTTCAAAAAAGAGAAGGCATCCCCTGTCCTGCTACTATAGTTATCAGCCCTACTATGAGATGTAATCTTAAATGCACAGGTTGTTATGCCGGAGATTATTCTAAAAAAGACGACCTCCCCCTTGAATATGTAGACGAAGTTATAACTGAAGCTAAAGGAATGGGAACTTGTTTTTTTGTTATCTCTGGCGGTGAACCTTTTATAAGAGATGATATGTTAGATATCTATAAAAAACATAACGATGTCGCTTTTATGACTTATACTAATGGAACCTTTATAGATAGAGATATGGCCTTTAAACTACAAGAATTAGGTAATGTTTCTCCAGCTATAAGTATAGAAGGGCTTAAAGAAGAAACCGATAATCGACGAGGCAAAGGAGTATGGAAAAAAATAATGCAGAGTATGGATAACTGTAAGGAAGCCAGACTAATTTATGGTTTTTCTGCTACTCCTACCAGATATAATACCGAAATTAGCTATAGTGACGAACTTATGAAATTATTAGTAGAAGAAAAGGGTTGTATGTTTGGTTGGTACTTTACTTATATTCCGATCGGCAGAAATCCGGATGTAAACCTAATGCAGACTCCAGAACAAAGACTCTATGGTTGGAGAAGGGTCAATTATCTAAGAGGGACCTATCCGGTCTTTATTGGAGATTTCTGGAATGACGGAATGCACGTAAACGGATGTATTGCCGGAGGTCGCCAGTATTTTCATGTAAACGTAAAGGGAGATTACGAACCCTGTGTCTTTACCCACTGTGCTACTCATAATGTAAGGAATGCCTCCTTAAAAGAGGCCTTAGCTTCTCCCTTATTTAAAGCTATAAGAGCAAGACAACCTTATTCCGAAAACTTAATGTTACCTTGTATGATTATTGACAACCCAAAGGTACTAAGAGAGGTGGTTAAAGAATCTAACGCTTATCCCACTCATGGTAATGCTCAAACAGTAATAACTGAATGTGCAGATTATTTAGATAAATACGCTAAAGAATACGGCGAACTTTCTAAACCTTTCTGGGAAAAAGTATATCTAAGAAAAGAAGGTATGCCTAAAACCATCCCTGAAAAACTTGAAGATGTGAAAATACTGCTAGAAGAAATAAGGAAAAAATAAAATAGGGACACATCCCATTTTCCTAATCGAGGAAAATGGGATGTGTCCCTATTTTATTTATTTTTTCTCTGCCTGTTGAGATATAATCATACCAAAAATTATCAACAATCCTCCTATCCAGGCGATAAGGCCTACTTTCTCTCCCAAGAGAAGGTAGGCAAAGATTGCCCCAAATATAGGTTCCCCGGAAAATATAATCGCTGTCTTGGTAGCAGTGGAATATCTTTGGAATTTATTTTGCATATAAAAAGCCAGAGCAGTAGCAAATATTCCGGTTAATATAATAGACCACCACACACCAGAAGGGTAATATAAATGAATTCCCGGCCTTTCAAAAAATAGAGCCATTAAAAAAGATAATACAAATACGGTAGTCAATTGAACAATTACCAATAAAACATAATCCACCTTCCTGGCGTATAAACCAACTGATATGATGTGCATTGCGAAAGATACTGCACACAATAAAACTAAAAAATCACCAAAATTAAAAATAAAGCTACTATTATAATTAAGAAACCATAATCCAATAACCGCCAAAATTACCCCTATAATAGAGTTTTTGGAAATTTTTTCTCTTATAAAAAAATGAGAAATAATAGGAACTAAAACCACAGACAATCCAGTAATAAACCCAGCTTTAGTAGCAGTAGTATACTTTAAACCTACGGTTTGAAAAGTATAGCCCAAGAAGAGAAAAATTCCGACTAAGAATCCTTTCCCGAGAATTATCTTGTCAATATTTTTTAGCCTTTTCCAAAATATTAGGCCTAAAATAAAAGCTGCCCAAAAGAAGCGGTAAGCTAAAAAGGTAAGAGGCATAATCTGGTCAAGGATACCTTTTACTATGGAAAAAGTAGCCCCCCAAATAATTACTATTCCTAATAAATAAATTTCTGCTGGGACACCTTTCATAATTAGTTGTTCTCTTTCCTTTTAATAATTTTTATATATCTTTCTGGAACCATCCATCTTCTAATCCCTCTTCCTTAAAAACCTGCAACG
>Ga0315291_10008547_pt1 | contig 12574 bp, 15 predicted proteins | sample YL17G12_20_MG_FD_203070 | JGI IMG/M metagenome (GOLD analysis project Ga0315291, IMG submission 203070) | Sediment microbial communities from Yellowstone Lake, YNP, Wyoming, USA - YL17G12_20 | ecosystem: Environmental > Aquatic > Freshwater > Lake > Sediment | place: USA: Wyoming | collected... | reverse complement strand
TCGTGTAGATCGCTCTTGGAATCCTTTCCATTTTGACACCTCCGTCTTTAGTATTTTAACTCAACTTTGGTGTCCACTAAAGTCATCTTACCCCAGTTTGGAATTTTCATGTTGGAGGCTACCAAGTCTGCGAGAAATGGCTCAAGGACCGGAAGGGTCGGACGCTAACCAAGGACGACATTGAGCATTACCAGAAAATCGTTGTCGCCCTTAACGAAACCATTCGCCTCATGGATGAAATTGACAAAGTAATCGACCAACATGGTGGTTGGCCTAACGCTTTTACTACTCCGAAGACTTGAGGACAAGTGGTCAATAACCAACGAAACAATTCGAGTCAGGGCTTGAAGCTTGAAACGCTATGACTACTGAGGCGTTATTACAGCCCATCAATAAAATTAATTCATATTTCAAAGAAGAAAAGGGGACTATTGTCCCCTTTTCCTAACTAAATTAGACAACAGGGGCCCAGTCGGCATTGTGCCGCCATCTTTTTAACGGCACCATCTTCACTATAGTCTCACCTCTCAATAGGAGATACGAGGTAAAGTGGTTTCTTCAATCGAGTTTGTTCGTCCCGCAGATTTAGCTCTACCAGAGTTGAAAACCTTATGTATACAAGTCGGAGTGGTCTTCACGCGTGAAGAGAAAGTCAACAAAGGGGTCAAGCTTCACGGCACGGTGGAAAATCAGCCTATAGCTATTTTGCTCTACTATAACCAAAAGAAAGGTATATCGTCCAAGATTGTCTTTGAGAAGATGCCTGAGAACAGGAAAGCATTACTTATAAAGAGCCTGGCGTCAACCAAGAGCTCCGGCGTGAAGGCAATTCCCATACATGCATCAATCACAGTAGCTGACAAGAAAACACGCCAAGCAATCAAGGATTCCCTCATTGCAACTTACCCCACTTTGACGGAATGCCCCACGTTGAGCCACATTGACTATCTTGTGAAGATCCTCTCTAAAGGCAATGACCTCACGGTTACACAGTTCACGTCGGGTACTCTGTTGCTGCAAGGGGGTTACTCTGATCTGGTTGACAGAGTTGTTGACATCGTCGACAAGATTAAGCCCTTGTCTACGGAAGAGCGAGCATTGCTCTTTGTACCTGAAGATAGCAAGGCAATCGTACAAGAGAAGATCAACAGAGGCACAGGCGTATTCGAGAGAGCACTGGCAACCGCGGAATCAGCACGCGAGGAATATTTTGTTTTTCTCTTTGGGAATGACCAAAAATCACTCGTCACTGGGGATGCCCTTACAGAGATACTGGAGAATCAATCCAAAATACTTCCCGAATACAACTTTCTTGTTGCGATCTGCGCCAGGGTATTTGAGGGTTTTATAATCAAGCTGCTGATTGAAAAGAATTTTTTTACCTTAGCACAATATGCCTCCAATCCGGATATTGCGGATATAGGGAATGCTCTCCGAAAGAGGAAATTGGAGAAGTATATCAAAGACAAGCGAAGGTACGGGTATGTGATAGAGAAACTAATATCGGTTTGGGAGGGTTGCAGGTGCAAGGAAATGCACTCTGATCCTGCTGCTGAGGCAGGTATAATCTCTTTTGAAACGTTAGAAGATGCCAAAAATAGGATCGGTGAGGTTAAGTCCTGCATAAAGGAGGTTTACCATGTACTGGTGAAACATGGGTTTACCGATCAGGATCTCGGGTGGAAAGCGCCCACAACAGAGGCTGAATCTATTGCGGACTCTGTGGACACGCCTCGGCTGAAACAGAATGGTTACATAGGTACGGATGAATCTGGAAAGGGCGATTACTTTGGCCCACTTGTGGTTGCCGGGGTGTTTCTTGACCAGATTACAGAGAAGCGACTTGCTGATGCTGGTATTAGAGACAGTAAAAAGATCTCGGATAACCGCATCCATGAGTTCGCCAAGATGATCAGATCTTATTTGGATAAGGCACAGTACTCCGTTGTCGTTATCGGCCCAGAAAAATACAATGAGCTATATGCCAAGATCGGCAACTTAAACAGGTTGCTTGCGTGGGGGCATGCTCGATCAATCGAAAATATCCTCATGGCGGTGGACTGTAACCGTGCTATTGCCGATCAGTTCGGGGATAAGTCCTACATTAAGAAAGCGCTGCTAGAAAAAGGGAAAGGCATTGAACTTCTCCAGATGCCCAAGGCAGAACAGCACACTGCTGTAGCAGCTGCGTCCGTCCTTGCCCGTGAGGCATTCCTACTGCGTTTGGCAGAATTAAACAAAGAGTTCGGCATCGAGTTCCCTAAGGGTGCTTCGGCAGAGGCTGAAAATGTAGCCAAGCGCTTCGTCGAAAAGTATGGGATGAACCAATTGGTCAAATGTGCAAAACTGCATTTCAAAACCACGGAAAAGTTGCGCAAATAGCCATGCTAACGACCCCTAGATTGGCTGCACGGCGATCATGAGTAACCATTTTGAGAAAAGCCGAGAGGCAAATGAGCTGAGAAAGAGCGGGCAAGTAGAGAAGGCGCTCGTTCTCTACCGAGAGTTGTCGAAAGACAGTCTCGACCCGTTTGTCGCCGCAGGCTTGCTCCACTGTTTACGAAAACAAGGGTTCTTTGAGGAGGCGTTGCCGCTTTGTGATGATATGCTCCAGCAGCACACGGATTCCGACTGGTGTAGGAATGAGATAATCTGGACTCTCATCCAGGGCAAACTGGAGAGACTCGACGAATCAGCATCGGTGGAGGAAACTGCATCAGTTGCGGTGTCCATCCTCGCACTCAACCCTAGGGAGAGCGCAACAAAGTGGCGCATAGTACGTCGAGTCCTGAAGGCTGCAAAGTCACGCAACAGATGGGACATCATCTCACATTGGGTCTACAAGGTGAATCCAGAAGAATTGTCCACGGTGCCGATGAAGGATGACCTCGGCAGGGAGGGGTGGTGTGATCAGGCAGTATGGTATAATTACCGCGTCCGTTCCATGATTGAGACCGGTGACAAAGAGCAGGCAATTTCACTTACGCAGACTGCTATTGATCGTTTTCCCCACCAGAGCAAGTTCTTCAGGCGTCTCGAAGCTCTTGCTGCGCTCCGCCTGGCAAGATTGGTCGAGGCTGAGAAAATCTACAGCAATCTATGTAGCACTAGCAGACCAGATTGGTGGATCTTGCATGAGCATGCTCAGGTCTTGCGAGAACTGGGGAAACCTGAGGAGGCTTTGCGCTTGATGTGCAAAGCCGCAGCGTCTCATAAGAAGCTTGATTCACTTGTCTCTCTCTTCGCCGATATTGGGTTTCTGTGCAGTGAGTTACAGCTGAGAAAGGATGCAAGAAATCACCTGCTCTTATGCAAGTACGTCAGGGAGGAACAAAGGTGGTCAATACCACACTCGATCGACACGGCTCTCTCAAATTTAAACAAAGAGTTAGCAGAACTCGCTTTTCCTACCGACCTTAAAGATTCGCTGGCAACCTGTAGGACTTTTTGGTTTCGTACCCTTGGAGTTCACGATGATCCTCGCGTACAATCCCTGGAAAGGAAGAAGATTAGGCAAACACTACGGGGCAAGCTTATATTGGGTCATGCTGAAAGACCGTTTTGTTTTATTTCTTCGGAAAGTGGAGACTCATTTTTCTGTTTGAAGAGCGATTTACCAAAAGAGATCACCGATGGAGCTACTCTCGTCTTTGACGCGATCCCCTCTTTTGATAAAAAAAAGAATAAAGAGTCATGGAAAGCTGTCAATATCCGATCCGTGGGGTAATAGAAACCAGGCATTATTGCGCAATTGGTCTTCCAAGGTATCTTTGGCTGGAAACTGAGCATCCGATTGGGGAACAAGGTGCATAGAAATTGTTGCGCAGCCAAGTTCCCATAATACCTCTCACAAAAAGAGGAGATGAATCATATGGCTAATTCGCAGCATGTTTCAATTATCAGGCAAGGAGTTACTGCTTGGAATCAATGGAGAAAAAAAAATACTGAAGAGCAGCCTGACCTCAGGGGGGCCAATCTTTCCGGGGAGAATTTAAACGGAGTGGACCTTAGAGGTTGTGATCTTACCCGAGCAAAGCTTAATGGGGTGGACCTCAGAGGGGCCACGCTACAAGGAGCTAATCTTCATATGGTGGACCTGAGTAGAGCTGAAATGGCTTATGCTAATCTCAAAAACACGAACCTCCAAGAGGCGGATCTCCACGAAGTAAATCTTAGCGAAGCAAATTTAATGGATGCCAACCTGAAGAAGACGAAACTTATTAAAGCAACTCTGATAAGGGCAGACCTCATGGGAGCAGACATGAGAGAGGCTGCCTTAAACGGAGCTAATCTTGGTGAAGCAGATCTCAGCAGAGCAAACTTAAGTGAAGCCGACCTCAGCGAGTCGGATTTAAGTGGTGCGAATTTCGAAGAGGCCATCTTAACCCGAGCAAGCCTTAAAAGGGCAACGTTAAGAGAAACGATCCTCATAGGGGTTGACCTGAGTACGGTAGACCTTAGCGTTGTGGACTTGAGTGAAGCGGTCCTTAATAAATGAATTTAGGCCATGAAAACTGAACTGTCTTCCAGCAATAGGTACTTGCAAAACGCGGGACGATTGCTCAGGCGAGTTCTGCTAAAGCCTTCCTTGGGCTTTACTGAAAAAGCAAATAGCAAATGACCTTGCTTATTGTGAACCACTTGGCTCTGAATGCTTAAAGCTTGAGAAAGAGAAGAGAGATAACCGTGGATACCTTTCAGCTTAGCCTAGAAGATGAGGAAATACTTAATGCCGCAACCGAATTAATTAACCGGCGAGCCGAGTATGGGCATCACCATATAGCATGTGCGCTGAGAACAAGTAACGGCCAAACATTTTTGGGCTTGCATGTGTCTGCAAATATCGGAAAAGGTTCAGTGTGTGCGGAGGCTGCTGCTATAGCGGATGCATTGAAAAACGAACCAGCCACAGTAGAGAGGATTGTATCAGTTCGGTACCAGTTTAAGTCGGAGCCACATATCGAAGTTGTCCCACCCTGCGGACAATGCTGCGAGCTTATTTTAGAACACGGGCCACATTCGCTTGTAATAGTAAGAGTTTCATCCAAGCTCGTGTTGGTTCCTATCAGCCAACTGTTGCCGGTACCATTTCATCGTCGCAGAAATTAACAAGATTGCAGCTTATTGGAGTATCAAAAAATGAAACTTGTCCCGACCCACTATTTTTCTGGAAAAGACCTTGAACCGTTTTCACCAGCTACGGAAGGCACCTTACCTATTTTGCCCGAAGAAGTATTACAGCGAATAGAACCGTTTATTACTGATCTATGCAACCATTCTTATACAGACCTTTCGCAGGAGGATTGCAGTCATCGTGACCTTTTGATGTTCGCTGCCTTCTTAGAACTCCTTGGGATAGTTAAGGTCAAACCAGAAACTAATAGGATACGAGTATCAGTCTCTGGGCCGTTGGCGAATGATGCGGCAAGCAGCATCTTCCTATTGCTTCGTTATGGATTTTCCATTTTTGACGACTGGTGGCGTCGGTTCAGGACTCTCCCAGACCAATTATGTGCTCTTGAATTTCTTCATCATATGGAACTGCAGAGAATAGAACATTCAAAGCGTGCAGGAATTCGTCCCGAAGTTCTACACGAAATCCCTGTTGCGTTTGCCGTAATCAAAGCTTATTCCGAGAAGCGCAGACAGGCCGTCTTTTTGTTGGAACTTAATAAAGATTGGAATCGATACAATCTGATCGGAGGCAAAGATGAACCTCATGTTGATAAGGGATTTCGTGAAACCCTTTTTAGGGAGATAGAAGAAGAACTTGGAGTCATGAAGAATAAGGTACAATTAACGCAATTGACTGAAGAGCCGTTAGAAGCATATAGTTTGAGCGGACATAAAGGTGTTCTGTCAAAGTATCCATGCATGCTATATTTGGCACACTTTACAGATCCAATCCAAATAAGAGCTAAAGACAAATGGGTTACGGAGGAAGAGTTGTTAAGGCTACAGACTTCTGAAGAACCAGGTTTAATGATTAATCCGATTTATCTGGAGTTCTTGTTCAATAAGATACCGGGCGGGTTAAAAGGTTTGGATTACAGTTTTAAGGACCCTGTAGAAAAAGAAGCGTGGTATCAAACTGTTAAGCAGTTTATGGCCGATAACAAGGAGTGGATTGTAGCACTACTGGCGATAATAGGGGGGATTATTACAGTGTGGAAGGTAATATTTAAATGAACTGTATAGATGTGATAAGGAAGATTATCCTTGAACTCCATTTAGAAAAGGCGAGATTTGTAGTATTTGAGCATTCAGTAACAAAGAACTGGCGGGTACGATATACTACAGTAAGCCAAAAGTATAAGCAGCTGAAGAAAGGGTTAATACAGCACCAGCCTCACAATGTTTTCGAACTGTGGGGCTACGAAGTTCTAGATGGTGAGTTTGCTCAGAGAACGTTCACATGTAAAAAGCGTAGGGTTATCTCCATATCTTCGAGGGTATTATGCGATGATGGGAGGTATCGGCATATTGCCATGATGAATCTCCATCCTGAGAGGGAACTAACGATTGATAACGTGGTCACGATGTTGAAAAAAATAACAGGGAACATGCCCGGCTATTTGTTAAGGTCGGGAAGATACTACCACTTCTATGGGATAGCCCTGTTAGAGGAAGAAGAATGGGTTCGATTCTTGGCACAATTTCTTATGCCAACAATAATTGTGAGTCCGCGTTACATTGGACACTCCTTGCATAGGGGTTACACCGCACTTCGACTCTCAACGGACCCGGAATATAAACCACTGTTACCCGAAGTGTGTTGTCTGATTACCACGTCAAAAAGAAGTTAGGGATAAAGAGGATGATCCTTAAAGGTTCTGCTTTTTTATGCAGATGTCCAATAGCGGTTTGTAGGGGAGTGCCGACGAACTATTCATCAAGGCGATAGGCCACCACCTCTCTTAGATAGTCTAATTGGGGTCTATCCGAAGATAAGTAACGTAACTGGTGAGAGCTATTGGATGAGTATCATGAGAAAACTGGCACATGCATTTTATGATCGAGATACGGTCATAGTTGCCAGAGAGTTGCTCGGAAAATACTTTGTTCATGTTTCAGACGACGTGGAGCGCATTGGCAAGATTGTAGAAGTGGAGGCATACCTCGGGATCCATGATCTCGCCGCGCACTCTGCAAAGGGGCGAACAGAACGAACGAAAATCATGTTTGGTCCATCCGGATATGCTTACGTATACATGATCTACGGGATGTACTACTGCATGAACGTCGTGACGGAGCGGGAAGGGCATGGGTCTGCTGTGTTGTTGCGGGCGATAGAGCCGATAAAAAATGTCGATGGACGAACGCAGGGCCCCGGACTGCTGGGGAAGGCGATGCATATCGACAGGCACCTCAATGGACATAGCCTGGTCAGCGATGATTTGTATATCGCCGCTCCACCTAAGGACGAAGCTTTAACGATTGTCAACCGGCCGAGAGTCGGCGTGGACTACGCCAAGCGTTGGCGGAGGAGGCTCTTGCGATTTTACATCAAAGGAAATCCATTTATTTCGAAGGAATAGCTGTCCCTAGAAACTTTGGGGACGTAGGTGAAAGTGCAACTTGACGTAGAACAAGGAACAGAGGAAGACTTGGGTTCAAAGCTAAATGATACACGTTACCAAATCGAGGTGTCATCCATAACAAAGTTGGTCGGTTTTAAGTCCACGTATGACGCATAGTCCAAAGCGCATAGCAAAAAGGGAATTTCGTATGAATGTCTAGGAGGTTTCATGGCTATCATAATTTCAAAAAAAGCTTCGTAGCCGGGGGTCAGGCAATCGTAATAAAGTATTTGTGAATAGGGGTAAATCTTTTTTCTTAAATTTTATGGCACTGATTTCCCCGGCGAAACCTTCCGCGCCTCCAAAGAAAAAAGGAGAGAGACAATACGGCGAATACCGCACCCGCCGCCTGGTTTTGGAAGCCTGGGATAGGTTGGACCCAGAACAGAGCTAAGTGTAAAACCTGGCAATAATTGTTAAATTATATAACCCAGGAGAAAGTTGGATATGGAAGAGATTCCGGTTACAACCTGGAACGATCTCCAGGACAAACTCTTTGAGGATTCTTGGAACGAAGGATGCCGTAAGTGGATCTCTCCTTATGTTTTTAGAGGATTGAATGATAAGGAACATGATCCGAATACTAATCTAATCCGTCTCGGTTGTGGCGGACAGGATTTGGAAAAGCTCGAAGATGGGCTTATACGTAACTTCCGTAAGTACGCTCCTCCAGATGTTGCAAAGGTAGAATCCGATTGGTATTTGCTATCAATTGCTCAACATCACGGATTACCTACACGGTTACTCGATTGGACATTTTCTCCATACATTGCAATGCACTTTGCAACATCCGATACTGAGAAAAACGGAATGGATGGAGCTATTTGGATGGTGCGTTATAAAGATACCCACAAATATTTGCCACCTGTACTTGAAGAGGAAATAAAAGAAAGCCAGGCGTGGCTTTTCAATATCCGGATGCTTTCGAAATCATACGAGAAATTGAAAGATTTCGACAATTCCAAGGGTTCACCCTTCATGGTGTTTCTTGAACCTCCTTCCATTGATGATCGTATTGTTAATCAATTCGCTGTTTTTTCCGTAATTTCTAAGCCAGATGTAGTTCCGCATGATTGGCTACTAAATGAACAGATTATGTATAAGAAGATTATCATTCCCAAAGATTTGAAGTGGGAAATTCGTGGAAAGTTGGACCAATCTAATATTACTGAGAGAGTGCTTTTCCCGGGTCTGGATGGCCTATGCACATGGTTGAAGCGTCACTACGGCCCGGGCAAATCGTAAATATCCGTTTTTGGGGTCATGGGAATGGATGAAATAGGATGTAAGTCAATCTTTAAAAGACATTACTTTATTATTCACTCCTTAGTTCACAGGCACCGAGCGCAAATATCCCCAAACTGAGTAGATTTTTGCATTAACATGGGTGAACGTAAAGTGACCACGATTTATGTCGACGAAAGTATACATGAGCAACTGGGTTTCGTTATAACTTCATTTGTGTGCTCAAATAGTGATCTTCAGACGGCGATCGAAAAAGATCTACTCTCGCTTGGTTTTTCACTCGGTGTGGATGAGTTTAAGAGCGGGGAGTACATGGCGAGCAATCCACGAATGCGAGGGGTCAGGGCACGTTTGCTTGACATCGCAGGTTCGAAGGCAAAAATAGCGATATTGGTGACTGGAGCAACTCGAAGGAAATCACTTGGAACTGATATCATCTGTGGTTTGGAGAAGGTAGTTAGAAAAAATGGCTTAAATACAACCGAGCTCAAGATCTTTTTTGACAAAGGGTTATTTCATTCTGCCGAAGAAGGAGACCGCCTTGCTGGAGAAGCCAAGATTCTCGCTCCTTCAAAGTTGTTCTTCGAACAGGATTCAAAAGTGGTCTTTGGTATTCAAGTCACAGATGCTGTAGCACATACAGTTGCCCAGATACTCCGTGAAGAAATCACTGGAGAAGTTAAATTTATTCCTCTTGGACAAGAGGCTGGTTATGCAGAAGGGACCAAGGCCGAACTTGGTTGGGTTCTTTTAATGAACCTCCGTTACGCCTTCTTTGTAAGGCCGGTAGTTGTTCAAGCTAAGGCTCATAAGTTAAATCCCGAGGTCGATCCTATAGTCTTATCTGAGGAGGAAGATCTGGTTGATAGGTCGATACACCCCGATTTATTCGGCTGGGGGGTTTTCATAGGTTCCGATTTGCAGCCAGAGATTTGCACCGCTGTCAGGAGTGTATTCGACAAAATATGGCTCGGGTGCATCCACTAAATGGCAAATTGGAATTGAAGGAATGTGAACGATGAGATGGGGTGAATATAGAAATTTCGGAAAGGTGGACAGGAGGAATATTACCAGAAATCCAGGAATCTACTACATTCGATGTGTTGATAATTACGGTAAGCCCGTTCTTATCCCGAGACTAGGGGGAATGGATAATGAAGGGATAATTTACATTGGAGAGACTGGAAGGAATCTAAGAAACAGGCTTCGCAGTTTTTGGAAAACGGCCCATAATTCTAAAGTTAATCGGCATAGAGCAGGATGGAGTTCTTCATATCGGAGAAGCGACCGTCATAAGGGAACAACTTCGAAGTATCAAGGAAGATGATCTCAAAGAAAACCCGGAGGGGCTATTTGGAGGCATCAATGCCTTGGGGTATGTCGTTGCTGCTTTTGATGTTTCAGATTATTCGCCTCCAGCAAAAAGGATGTCTTCATCTAAAATACTCCCCCCAGGAGCTTGGACGTAGGGGTTAGAAAAAAGCCCGAGCCACTTTTGAACCTGGCTTTGTTCTTTGACAATTGAATATTGATTTGTTTTTTTGCCTCCTGATGCCGTATTATGAAGACAGGGTAGGTTTGGGGACATTGTAAAATGAATGGGGAAAAGAAGAAATCCGCTTTTTGAAAAATTACTCAATATTTTTAGTAACTTATGTACACAGCCATGGTTAGAATGGTATGACTTGCAGGTGTCAAGAAACTTCTTGACAAAAAATCCAAATTATTGGATTATCGGAATGCGGGGGTTGTTATTTGTGCTCATATTATATTTAAGGCTTGAGAAAGGAGGGCGTTTAAATGAAAAAAGAACTATGTAAGACGACTTACTCAAAAACAAGAAGATCCTTGCCATCCCCAGAAGATCTAAATGCCATGAGAAAAAGGCTACAAAATCTGACCGTGCAATATTTGAATGTGAGCAAAAAACAAACCGTTTCGGAAGAGAATAAGTGAACATAATTGCGTTAATATTTGATTATGATGATACGATAGTTCCTGATTCAACTACCCAACTTTTAGAGCTTTACGGCATAGATCCAATAAACTTCTGGGAGGTAAATTTTAAAAAACTTATTGGTCAAGGTTATAATCCAACCAATGCCTATCTTAAACTGATACTGGATAATGTTGGTCCCGACAAACCACTTGCAGTATTAACAAACAGTGAACTTAGGAAATTTGGAGGGAAAGTCCAAAAAAACCAATATCCAGGGTTGTATGATCTCGTCCGAGATTTAAGAAAGATCGTTAAACAGCAGAAAGATATTGACATCGAATTTTATGTTATTTCTAATGGCTTAGAGGAAGTAATAAAAGGAAACAAGTTTATAGAAAAAAACTTTTCTGGAGTTTATGGTTGCCGTCTTGCCGGAGATGACGATAATTCCCCCCTAAAATATATAAAAAGATCTATTACCTTCACGGAAAAAACCAGGTACTTATTCGAGATTAACAAAGGGATTACTCTTCAAGAATCCGATGATGATCCGTTTGCAGTAAACAGAGATATCAAAAATGAAGACCGCAGAATACCTTTTAAGAATATGATCTATATCGGGGACGGACTGACGGATATCCCGTGTTTTTCTTTAGTGAACCGGAACGGCGGTGTCAGTTATGGCATTCTTGACATGAGTAAAACTGCGTCAGCTAAGATTAATACTTTTAAACAACTCTTAAAAACAAGGAGGGTTTTGGGAACATATGCTCCGAAATACGGGAAAAAAGAAGATCTTGGTGGATTAATTAGACTTACGGTCCAATCAAGGTGCAGTGAAATTGTAATTGAGAGGGCCAGAGCTTAAACTCAAACCACGTAAAACCTTTCCTATTTTCCTCTTCATTTTCTGTACTCCAATAAGAACCAACGTTAGAGTCTTTTAAAATAAAGAGGGAGGGCTGGGGTCACCCATTTAAAGGCACCCATTAAAAGTCATCCATAAGTTGCGGCCTGGCAAGGCCGCGTAGTCTTGTAGGTGAGAAGCCTATCCAGGTAGCCATTAGCCACGGGCCTGGAATCCAGCCTTGCAGGTACTCTGGTAATCCCGCCTATCAGCGGGACTTGATGCGTAGGCAGGAGAGGTAGCGAGGTGCAATGGTCCGGGAGTAACGGTTGGATGGTTGAGATTGTGTGGCACCGCCGGGAAACCAGGCGGCAACAGAGAAGACAAACATCAACCTGTACCACTCGGAGAACCCGGTCTACTCACCAGAAGTTGGGCATTTCTAAATGCGGAATTCGGATTGCAGATAGCGGAATTTTCAATCTGCTTTCGGCCAGGCCATCGAGATCAGTAGAAGAAGGAGGGGCTATAGACGGATCCGTAGGCCATGAAAGTTGAAAGGCAGCTCTAACTCGCAAATGCAGAATGCGGCTCGGACAGAATCTTAGCGAGACTCTTTTGTGATTGACCTAGAATCAACAATGAACGAACAAGCAAATCAAGCGAGACAGAAGGATCTCCTGCCTCCATCTTCGCTACCCTCGACTGACTGGACCTCAGGAGACGAGCAAGTTGCTCTTGAGTTAGGCTCTTCTCCTTCCGACGTTCCTGAAGATTCTTACTCAATGCAAGTTTCATCTCAATATAAGCGGATTCTTCAGGTGAAAGCTGCAGAAACTCTGCAACAGTACCAACCTTCCACCCTTTTGTTTCAAGTCGTTTCTTCTTTGCGCTCTTCATACGCCTCCTCCGACGTTAGGTATCATAAAGTCGAATCCTGCGTTTGCAGTTCTCAATTACTTC
>Ga0315291_10008545_pt1 | contig 12575 bp, 16 predicted proteins | sample YL17G12_20_MG_FD_203070 | JGI IMG/M metagenome (GOLD analysis project Ga0315291, IMG submission 203070) | Sediment microbial communities from Yellowstone Lake, YNP, Wyoming, USA - YL17G12_20 | ecosystem: Environmental > Aquatic > Freshwater > Lake > Sediment | place: USA: Wyoming | collected... | reverse complement strand
TTATCTTCCTGCTGATGAAAGAGATTGCGGCGATATTGGTGGCAAGGGGACAGGGGCTGAGTGAGGTCAGGATTCCCAGCCAGAGGGCAACAGCCGTTCCTGAAATAAGCCCTTCCACGCTTATTTTCCCTCCATAAAGTTACTAAGCTCGCTCTGGATATATGAGACAAACTGGGACTCATTGTTGAGAAGATTCCAGACCTGGTCTAAGTTTTTCCAGCGGGTCTGTTTGCCGCCGACCTTTTCCACAAGTATGACCTGTTTTGTAAAGAGATTGAAGTCGTTCACAAAGTGCTCATTCCCCGGCTCTTCCACATTGACGACCTTCCACTCAAGCCTTCCCGATTTCAGCTCCTCGCCGAAGCCGTTCCGGATTGCTGTTGCGGTGAAATTTTCAATTGTAATGCAGGAGGAGCAACGGAAATTCCCGTAGAAGTAATAGGCGATAAATGTCTTTTCACCGCCGGGCGTCATGTTTTCAGTGGATGGGATTACTGATTTTTCCTCACCCTGCGGTTTTCTTTTCGTCTCCTGGATAATGAGCACTGCCACGCTTGCCGAGACAAAAAGCAGGAGAATCGCCGTAATGATATATTTAAGTTTCACGACCCGTTCCTCCTTATGTCATACCTGCCAAAATTCAGAGTTTAGCATGTGAGATGTTTGGCGGCAGGTTATTAGCTTCATTCCGCATAAAGTCAAGATCCTTTTCTGGAAACCATTTTTTTGTGCGGAGGCAGATTTTCACAAGCATCAGCATGACTGGCACTTCGATGAGGACGCCCACGACCGTTGCAAGAGCGGCGCCTGAGGAAATGCCGAAGAGGAGCGTTGCCGTCGCAATCGCCACCTCGAAATGATTGGACGCCCCGATCATGGCGGCGGGGGCGGCGTCTTCATAGCGAAATTTCAGCAGCCGCGCCAAAATATATCCGATCCAGAAGATGAGATTCGTCTGGATGAAAAGCGGAATCGCGATCCAGAGGATGGTGAGCGGATTGGAAAGAATCACCTCGCCCTTGAAGGAGAAGAGAAGCACAAGCGTAATGAGGAGAGCGATGATCGTGATGGGCGTCAAGACGTGAAGGAATTTCTCGTTGAACCACGCCACGCCTTTGGCGGCGATAATCCATCGGCGCGATAAAAAGCCCGCCACCAGCGGCAGCGCCACGTATATCGCGATGGAGAGGACCAGCGCCTGCCAGGGGACGGGGAGTTTCCCGACGCCTAATAAAAATCCTCCCAGCGGACCATAAAGCACAAGCATCGATAGCGAGTTGATCGCCACCATGATCAGCGTGAGGCCGTCATTGCCCCGCGCCAGATAGCCCCAGACCAGCACCATGGCCGTGCAGGGCGCGATGCCCAGCAGAATCGTTCCGGCCAGATAGCTGCGCCAGAGCGGCACCTGCAGCATCTTGACGCCTTCATGCATGATCACGGTTCCAGCTCCGTGGGTCGCTCCCACGGGCAGGTCCAGCCCAAACGGCATCTTCACCAGATCGGTTGCATCCGCTCCTATGAAGCCGCGGAAGAGCACGCCAAGGAACAGTATGGCGATGGCATACATGGTGAATGGTTTGATGGCCCAGTTGACGAAGAGGGTCAGAAACACGGGTTTGCCGCTCTTGCCTGCCTTTATCACCGAGGCAAAATCAATCTTCACCATAATGGGATACATCATGAAGAAGAGGCAGACGGCAATGGGAATGGAGACCACCGGCGCGCCGTTGACGTTGATGGCCATGCCGTCGAGTTTCCGCGCTATTCCAGGCGCGATTTTTCCGAGAACGATCCCGCCGATGATACACAGAAACACCCAGACGGTCAGATAACGCTCAAAGACATTGGTCAGTTTGCGATCATTGTTATTTGCGCTGTATGTGCTACCCATAATGCAATACCTCCTATCATTATCTGAAATGATCTACAGCAACGGCTTGCGAGCTGTTACACTCAGGCTTGTCACAAAATCGCTCGGCTTTGTTCCGTGCGGAAATTTATCCGCGAGTTCGCGGAAGACAGGATCCGACCAGTCGGCCATGCTGTCTATGTAGCTGGACTTGAGATCGAACCTGGCGTCGCTCAGACCGGCGGCCCGAACCATTTCTTTCGTCTCATCAACAAGAGCCGCGCCCGCCACACAGCCAACCAGGGCCTCGACGGATGCCTGCGCCGCTTTCGGCAACGGTTTAAGCAGTGCGATGTCGGAAACAGAAACCCGACCGCCGGGCTTCAGCGCCCGCGCGATCTCCCGCCAGACTTGTGGCTTGTCGGGCGAAAGATTGATGACGCAATTACTAATAATGACATCCACGCTTGCATCGGCCACGGGGAGATGTTCTATCTCGCCCAGACGGAATTCGACATTATCAAATCCCGTCCGTTCCCGGTAAGACACGATATTTCGGCGCGCCTTGGCAAGCATCTCCGGCGTCATGTCCACGCCGATGGCACTGCCAGACGGGCCGACCTTGCGCCCCGCGATGAACACGTCGAAGCCGCCGCCGCTGCCGAGATCAAGGACGACCTCCCCGGGTTTTAGGGAGGCGATGGCAGTCGGGTTCCCACAGGAAAGCCCCATGTTTGCGCCGACCGGCAAAGATGCAAGATCGTTTTCCGAATATCCGATGCCTTTGGCCAGTTCTTCCGGCGATTGCACGGCGGTTGGGCCACAGGATGCCCCACAGCAACTCCCGCCCCGGGTTGCGATTTTTGCGTAAGCGTCCCGCACGGATTCGCGTATCTCTTCATTTTTACCGGAATTGCAGCAATTCGATTCGGTCATTAAAGTCTCCTTTCATGTTTTCAGGGCGCGGTCTTCTGTCCGTCCCACACCTTCCTTTATGCGGAATAGATGAGCCACAGGCCGCCTATCAGCACAAGCGCTCCGCAGATTTTTTTCAATACAAGCGCCCCGCTTGATTTTTCGTTCCAGTTCAGATACCGCTGAACAACCTCTGTGAATGTCCCAGCCAGAACAATAACCGAACAATGACCTACTCCATAAACAAGGAGAAGCAGCACACCGTAAGGCAGATTAGTCGCGGCGAGTTTAAACGTCACGCCCAGCATCGGAGCCATGTAGGCGAATGTGCAGGGGCCGAGGGCGATTCCAAAGACAAGGCCGAGGATGAAGGCAGCGAGAGCGCCTTTGCACTTCATGCCGACCTGTCCCGGACCCGAAAAGGGCATGGGGATTACGTCAAGCAGATGCAGGCCGACGATGAAGAAGATCGCCGCGACGAGATAATTTCCGTATCGCCCCACGTCGCCCATTATGCGTCCGACGGCCGCTGTGATCGCTCCTATGGCTCCGATCGTGATCAGGATGCCCACGGCGAAAAGCGCGGAGATTGTGAACGCCCTTTTTGTTGAAATGCGCCCCTGTTCGTCAATGAATCCGACGATGAGCGGGATGCTGGCGAGATGGCACGGGCTGAGGAGGATGCTCAAAATGCCCCAGATTAAAGAGGCGGTGAGGGCGATGGCAGGCGTCCCCTCCACGGCGTTTGTCAATTTGACAAAGAGTTGTTCCATTCCCGTTTCCTTTACTTGCCCAATTCATACCCCAGACTCTTCCACTTTTCGAGGATATCCTCTCTGGAAAAGAAGCCTTCATGGCGAAAGAGTTCCTTGCCGTCCGGCGCGAAGAATATCTGCGTCGGGATCAGTTTGATGCCAAAGGATTGTCCCGCATTGGGGTTTTCCCAGACGTCAATGAATTCGACGTCCATCTTTCCGGAGTATTCCTTTTTCAATCCCTCCAGGATCGGCGCCATCATTTTGCACGGGATGCACTTGGTCGCGCCGAGATCAATGAGTTTGGGAAGATTATTGTGCGCCTTGGGCGCTTCGATCTGCGCATTGTTCCGCGACGTGTTCTTCGCATAAATAATAACGCCGACAGCCGCCGCAAGCGCGATTACAATCAGCGCCCTGACGATGTTCTGTGTTTTCCATCTATTCTGTCTCATAATGATCCTCCAAAGATATTTCGAGAGTAATGGCTCTAAGGCTTTTCCGGCGCGGGAATATTGTCATCACCCTGAATATCCAGCGTGCTCCATCCCACAATAAAATCCCAAAACACGCTGCGCACCGTTCAACTTGCAGCGCACATTGCCCTAAACGCGCCGCGTTATGCCCTTCCCACAAAGGGTTGCATCTGCCGTGCGCCTCTCCAAGCCGCTGATTTCAGGGAACTTATGCAAATTTACCTACGATGTTCTTCGTTTCATGTGTTTGGCTCATTTTGCGGCTCTTTCATTTCACGAAGCAGCCTTCCGATGAGCCGCTTCATCTCCTCTTTATCTGGAAACGAGATGGCATCCTGCGGGCAAAACCCGGAACATTTGTCGCACAGGACGACGCAGTTGTCGGGTTCAGCCACCTCCACTTTTCCGGATTCCTCTTTCATTATATACACACTGTTGGGGCAGGTTTCCATGCATGCGCCGCAACCGATGCACTTTTCGGAGTCAATCCGCGGGCACCAAGGCAGTTTGTCTCTGGGAATTCCCATGTAGGCGCGTCCGGCCATGGCTCACTTCCCGCCTTCGGGCGACTTGCTCGCTTCGGCTTCAAGAGCGGCTTTGATTTTCTTAAATACGGTATCAGTATCTTCCTGAGCCATATTGATAGGAATCCAATGATCCGCGTCCATCGGTACGCCCGCCTTGGCAAAGCCGTCGCGCAGGAGTTTCTCCTGTCGTTTCTCCGCGCAGGCGGGGGTCAGAAAGACGAGGTCATTCGACAGAATGCGTCCCATCAGACGCTCGCCGTCCGGTTCGCACAGTCGGGGGTGAAGGGCGATGAATTCGATCTTGTCCCCAAATTCAAGTCGAACTCTTTCCGAGAGCGCCCAGAAATCAATCTTCGCCATGCTGGGACATGCCCCGGAGCAGGAGCAGATCAGCACGGCTTTTCTCGTTTTCATTTGTTCATTACTCATGATATGGTATCCTGTTTTGAGATAGTCCCCACGTTAGGGGTTCTTGAGAGACTTTCAGGCAGCGTCTCGATGAATACTCGAATCTCGTCGCGCACGCGGCGATAATGACTGAGCGCCTCCTCCTCGGATTTCGCGTCCTCTGCGAGTCTGGGCGGATCTTCGAAGCCGACGTGAATCACTTTCGCATCGCCGGGGAAGATGGGGCAGACCCCATGGGCATGATCGCATACCGTAATCACATAATCAAACTCGAGCGACGGCAATTCGGCAACGGTCTTGGAGGTCTGCCCGCTGATGTCCACGCCCGCCTCAGCCATGACCCGGACAGCGCGCGGATTGAGTCCATGTTTTTCGATGCCCGCCGAGAACGGCTCGATGACGTTGCCCTTGAGCGCCCGCGCCCAGCCTTCCGCCATCTGGCTGCGGCAGGAATTGCCCGTGCAGAGAAAGAGAATTTTGAGTTTTCCGCAAGGTATTGACATTAAGAACTCCTCATTGAATCGGGTGTTCCGCCAGCAGCGCATTGGAACCGCAGCCCGCCATCTCCGGTTCCAGTGTGGCGTGGGCAATGGACCAGTGAGTTTTCAGCCGTTCGCGAATCCGGGTCAGAAGTGATTCGAGTTCACAGAGCGGCATATCATTCAGCCATAGATGAGCGGTGAGAAGACGGATTCCCGAATTCAGTTCCCATACATGAATATGGTGCAAATCCCGGACTGGGAAACTCTTCTGAATATCCAGTTGAAGGGCCTTCATATCCATGTCCGGCGGCGCACCTTCCAGAAGAATTCGGAACGCATCGCCGATTAATCGCCACCCGCCGCGCAAGACGACCAGAAGCACCAGAATGGATACAGCCGGATCGAGGTAAGCCCCATAGCGCCATCCTGAGAACAACGCGGCCAGGACAACCGCCACGGAAGACAATGTGTCCTGCGCCAGATGCAGAAATGCCCCGCGCAGGTTCAGGTCGTCATGCGCATGGCGACGCAGAAGAAGGACCGACGCCAGATTGGCGACAAGCCCCACAAGGGCCACCCAGAACATGACTCCGGCATGAACGGCCTCGGGGCGTAGAATTCTTCCAACGGCCTCCCGGCAAATCAGCGTGGCAACCACAAGCAGCACAGCGCCGTTCAACAGAGCCGTCAGAACCTCCACGCGGGCAAGACCATAAGTGTGGCGCAGAGAGGGCGGTCGCCGTCCTGCCACGCGGGCTGCCAAAGCCAGAATCAGCGCAACAACGTCGCTGGCATTGTGCATGGCGTCGGAAAGCAACGCCAGACTGCCCGAAACCAAACCGCCAGCCACCTCCGCCACGACAATAACGGCGTTCAGGCCAATCGAAATCGCCAGATTCCGGTCGACCGTGGCCCGCTCCGGCTTGCCGGGGCTATCATTAGGATGTAAGTGCTGACTCATGGGGTATCTTTCCGTGCTTTGCGGGTTTCATGAATTCAACGATTTCCTCCCGGATGTATTTGACGAAGGAATCTTTAATCGCCTCCCGCTCCCTGATTTTGTCCAGATTCTTCCAGCGGATTTCTTTGCCATTTGATCACCTCTTGGAAAGTCATGCGGAAAGAAGATCAATTGATTTTGTTACGACCTCGGCGATGCGCTCCTCGGTGGGAGGCGATTTGCGCTTTTCCATGCCCATGTCGCGTTCGAGCTGGAGATGGATAAAGTCCTTTAATCCCACGCGCTCGAAGCAGACGCGCCCGCAATCCTTTTCGCAGCCGTCCATCACAAGGATTTTCTTCGCCGAGCGGGCGGTGTCCATGATGTCGGGAATCTGGGCGCCGATCGCTGCCACACAGGACATGTAAGCCGTTTTGGAACGCGCCACCTTGCGCGCCGCTTGGTCGGTGATGCATCCAACATCCGACGCGCCCGAACAGGCGAACACCAGATTGACCGAAAGCGGTCCGCAGCAACTTTTATTTTCTTCGCTCATTCCCATGCTCCTTGTGATTACGATATTCCTATTTCATTCCCAGTTCGCTCAATTTATTCTCAATCTCTTCCTGGGGGAAAAAGCCCGTGTGCCGAAAAACCTCCCGTCCGGTTTTATCAAAGAAGACCTGAACGGGGATGGATTGGATGCCGAAGCGGGCGGCGAGAATGCGTTCCTTGTTCACATGCACAAAGAGGATGTTAATCTTTCCCTCGTATTTTTTGCCGAGGGCTCCCAGGATGGGCGTCATCATATCGCAGGGACGGCAGCCGCTCGCGCCGAAGTCCACCATCGAGGGCTTTCCGCTCGACCGGGCTTTGTCCACGGGATTATCGGAGGCAAGCGCCGACTGCTCCTTCACCCATGCCGCCGAGACAAAGATGGGGCGGTTCTTGCCGATGTTCTGGATATGGGACTGCACGGCATCCTGTTTCTTCTGCTGAAGGACATAGCTTTTCAATTCAGAGGCGATCTTATCGAGGGACGCCCCGCCGCACATATCCTTATTCTTTTCATAGAAATCCTTCAGTTCCTGCTCTGAAACGGAAATGTCTTTTAAAAGATTTTCAAAATAGGATTGAATCAGAGAGTCTTCCACCTGCCGGGTATGGGTTGTGCCGCCTTCTTTTTTAGCGAGAAGCAAGAGCAGGCGGCGGGTTGCCATCTGTTCAAGAAGGAACAGACGGTTTTTCTCCATTTGTGTCTTCATCTCCGCGGGCAGCTTTTGAATTTCCTGCTCCATATCCTTCTTTGATATTTCCAGACCTTCCGTTTTGAGGAGAACTCCATCGGGAAGGTCTGAAAGCAATCCCTGCATCAGGGCGCCGCTTGCCAGACCCGGATAAGACGTTTCGACTGTCTTTTTATCCGACTCGGAGAGCGCCATTGCAATACATCCGACACCTAAAGTTAGAATCAATACAGCGGGTCTGAAACAGCGGGGAAACTTTTTCATTTGATGCTCCTTTATTGATTATGCCAGGAATTTCTTGATCTCTTCGGCGGAAGCCACGCGCCCGACGAGCGCCACCTTGCCGTCAATCGCCAGGGAAGGCGTCGCCATGACGCCGAAACCGATGATGTCGTTGATGTTCGTCACCTTTTCGATCTCATACACAATGCCGAGCGCTTTTGCCGCCGCTTCCGCTTCTTCGGCGAGTTTCTTGCACTTCGGGCATCCTGTTCCAAGAATCTGAATCTTTTTCATATTCCGACTCCTTAAAATGTTCCATATATAAGACCCGTGATTGTAGCCATAACGACGACCAGCGAGACATAAACGACGGTCTTTTTCGTTCCCATGATGCTGCGTATGACCAACATGCTGGGCAGCGAAAGCGCAGGTCCGGCGAGAAGGAGCGCCAGCGCGGGCCCCTTGCCCATGCCCGAACCGAGCAGTCCCTGCAGGATGGGAACCTCGGTCAGTGTGGCGAAATACATAAGCGCGCCCGCGAACGAGGCGAAAAAGTTCGCCCAGAGGGAATTGCCGCCGACCGCGTTGCTGACCCATTGCGAGGGGATGACGCCCTCGTGTCCCACTCGCCCCAGCAGAAAGCCCGAAACGACCACGCCGCCGAGCAGGAGCGGGAGAATCTGCTTGGCGAAGACCCATGTCGCAGAACACCAGTTGCTCAATTCTTCCCTGCTGAACCATGCGTAACACATTGCCACCAGCGCCGCAAGACATATGCCCGTCAGAATCCATTTGACGCGATAAATCGCAAACCACGCGCCGGAGGCATCCGCCGGTTTTGCCCAATTCGCGAACACCAGAATCCCAACCATAGAGGCGAAATAAAGCGCCGTTTTCCGGAGCGGGCGCGTTGCATGCGCCTCCGGCAGCAGGGTGTTTGCCTTCGCCCGCGCCACCTCTTCTCTGCGGAAGATCAGATGCATGAGCAGACCGATGACAACGCTGAACAGAACCGCGCCGACCGCGCGCCACACGCCCAGTTCCATGCCGAGTATCCGCGCCGTCAGGATGATTGCCAGCACGTTGATAGCGGGACCGGAATAAAGAAACGCCGTTGCCGGTCCCAGACCCGCGCCCATCCGCCAGATACCCGAAAAGAGCGGCAGAACCGTGCAGGAACATACGGCAAGGATTGTTCCGGAAACCGAAGCGACGCCGTAGGCAAGAACCTTGTTGGTCCGCGCGCCGAGGTATTTCATCACGGACGCCTGGCTCACAAAGACGCTGATGCCACCCGCAATGAAAAAGGCGGGGACCAGACACAATAAAACATGCTCTTGCGCATACCATTTCACAAGATAGAGAGATTCCATGACGGCGTTATCGAAACGGCGGTTTCCCACGGGAAGATAAAATGCAATCAAAAAGGCGCCTGCCATCAGAGCAAGATATTTCCACTCTTTCTTCCATGTCATGATTGGAATTTCCTTGAATCATGGATTTTGTTCAGTTCGCGTTCCATGCAGTCGAGAAACTGGAGAACGCAGGGACAGCGCAGATTGTAAAAGACCTTGTTTTTGCGCTTGTCGTCCCAGACGAGACCGGCCTCTTTCAGCAGGGAAAGATGTTTGGAGATGGTGGACATGTCTGCGCCGACCATGTCCTTGAATTCGCAGACGCAGTGTTCGCGTTTTGCCAGCTGCCGGATGATAAATAGCCGCGTGGGATGCGCCATAGCCTTGAGTGTTTGTGCCAGCGGCAGGAGTTCGCGCCGATTAAATTTTTTCATTGATTTTTCCCCTGTAAAAAATAAAGGTAATTGGCTATTTGACCAAATAGCAAACTACTGTCAATAAAAATATTGAACCTCCCTCACGCAAAATTCCTTTGACGCACAAGGAATATCTGTTACATGAAAATGACATGTTATTTTTTCAGTTCCTTCTGCAGGTGGTTTTGATTTCACTTTCGGGCGTGATGGCTCCCGGACCGGTGACGGCGGTGACTCTTGGAAAGGGGAGCGGTTCGCCTCATGCCGGCGCGCTCATCTCGCTTGGGCACGGCGCCGTGGAGTTCCCGCTTATGGTCGCCCTCTTTTATGGCTTTGGGGCAATTTTCAAAATTCCTCATGTGAAAGGAATCATCGCCCTCTTTGGTGGCGCGTTCATCCTGCTCATGGGCGTTGGGATGCTGAGGGACATGAACAGGCGTGAGGTTCGGGCGAAGGGGGAGAATCATTCATCCTTTATGGCGGGAGTTTTTTTGAGCGCGGGCAATCCCTATTTTATTATCTGGTGGGCGACTATCGGGATAACGCTTATCATGCGCTCTGTGGGTTTTGGCATCCTGGGATTTCTTATTTTTGCCCTTGTCCACTGGCTTTGTGATTTTACCTGGTTATATTTTCTTTCCGCCCTTTCATACAGGGGAGGGAAGTTTTTCGGGAAGAGATTTCAACGGATTATTTTCGGCGTCTGCGGGATTTTGCTTTTATTTTTTGGCGGCGTCTTTATTGTGGATGCCACGAAAACACTCCTGTGAAGAGGGATTATGGGTAAAAAACTTGTCATTCTCTCGGGACCGAGTTGTGTTGGGAAGGGGACGTTGAGGTCAGCCCTCCGCAGACTACACCCGGAAATCAATTATGCGGAACCTGTCCTCTGCCACAGCCGGCATCCGCGCCTGAAGAGGACAACAAACACCTATGAGGTTCATGGCGTGGATTATTACTTTCTCCCGCGCGGTCTCTTTCAACTGTTAGACCCCCGGAGATTTCTGACCATCAAGATTCGCTCTGAATACCAGGCGCTTGACCTCGCACAGATTGAATACCTCTTTGAGAATTTTGACTTGGTAGTGACCGAGGCGTATCCCTCGCTCGCAAAACTTCTCATCGATTGGGCGAAGGGGCGACGTGAAGACCCTGTCTTCGAAGTGACGAGTGTATTTCTCTCACCACTTTCGCAGGGGGAAATTGAATCGGCATCCCGCGCTCAGGGTATATCCGCCGAGGAGGTGGTGTATCAGGTTATGATGAAGAAGATTGCACGGAGGAGAGAGGACCCTCTGGAGAAAATGGATGAGCGGGCGCGCAGCGCCTTCTGGGAAATCCAGCAGTCTGTTCATTATGACCATTGCATCGTCAGCCACGCCGGCGAGGATGACTTAATGGCATGGAAAGACCCTCTGAGTTCCGAGGCGCAGAGGGCGCTGGATGAATTTGTCCGAATTATACTAAAATAGGAGCGAAGGACTCATCGTTATTGCCTGATTTCCGCCTACCCGTGCGTGATAATAATAACCTTATTATTTTATACCGCCATTTAGCCGCTGGAGGTTTGACTTTGCTTCGGGGTCATCGGGACGGATGGCAAGGAGGCGGGTCCATAGTTCACGCGCCTTTTCCTTTTCACCCTTTTGCGCATAGATGATGGCAAGATTATTCAGGGCATCTATGTTATCGGGATGGCGCATGAGGAGTTCCTGATAGATGGCGACGGCGTTTTTGAGGGCGCCGGGGTCTTTTGCGGCGCGGGTTTCATACATGTCGGCAAGGAATAGATATGCCTCCGGCGCTTCGGGCGAAAGGCGGATGACATTTTTAAATGCGCCCATCGCCTCATCATCCTTCCCGATTTTGCGGAGCGCCATGCCTTTATAAACATAAGACGGGGCGAAGTCCGGATTGATGGCGATTGCCTGTTCGGCGGCATGGAGAAGTTCCGCTGCGGGAGCACCACGTCCAGCGAGGGTCTCCATCAGTCCCTTAAAAGCGCTGAGGAGTTCGGGGTTCAGCTCTGCCGCCTCCCGAAATGCCGCCTCTGCCTCAAAAAGTTGTCCCCGGGCAAGTTTCAGCCTGCCCTTCAGAACGGCATTAAATGCGGAGCGGGGAAGAATGGACTCGCTGTGCCTGAGAGCCTCTTCAGCACGTGTGAGTTCCTTTTGCGCAAGGTAAATCTTAACAAATGTCTGCTCTTTCTGGCTCGCAAGATTGGGGCTGCTGGAGGTATCCGCCGCCATGAGTTCCCTTTCGGACTCTGTGTATCTGCCGCGGGAGTATAACACCTGGGCAAATATGATGTGCGCCTGCGGATTGGCGGGATTTTTCCGAACGGCATCGCTCCATAGCGTCAGTGCATCGCGCCATGTGAGTGAGCGAGCCATGGATATCCCCGCGAAGATGACAAGCACGGCGCCGAAAAGGATTCGCACTGCCCGAAACCTTCCAATCCGTCCATCCGCCGCCACGGCAATGATGATGGCTATTCCAACCATTGGAATGTACAAAAACCGTTCCGCCATCCACAGACCAAGTGGGAATATGTTTGACACAGGGAGCAGGAAAAGGATGAACCAGAGGACTCCTGTGACATATTGCGAGCGCTGGCGAAGAAGTCGTGCCGTTGCCAAAAGCATTACCACAATCGCCCCCATCCCCGTCAGGAAGCGTGGTGAAAGTGGCGAGGTCTCAATTGTGAAATAATTCGTGTAATCGCAGACAAGACCTGCAGGCGCAATAATCAGCCGCAGGTAACGAAGAAAGACACGGGGCATGGTGAGCCATGTTGTGAGGGCTGAACCGGAGGGATAGTGCGGGATTTGGATTCCCTTTATCAGGAAGAAATGGGTCATCATATAGACTATGCCCGCAAGGAGGAATGGGCTGAGGCGAAAAAGCAGGGCGGGCAGTCTTTTAGTCGGCATGAGTTTCGGCGACGTGGTTTCTGGGGCGATGTAATCAATGCCCGCAA
>Ga0315291_10008544_pt1 | contig 12575 bp, 12 predicted proteins | sample YL17G12_20_MG_FD_203070 | JGI IMG/M metagenome (GOLD analysis project Ga0315291, IMG submission 203070) | Sediment microbial communities from Yellowstone Lake, YNP, Wyoming, USA - YL17G12_20 | ecosystem: Environmental > Aquatic > Freshwater > Lake > Sediment | place: USA: Wyoming | collected... | reverse complement strand
GTCCTCGACGACCATGTCACCGGGCATGTGCTCCCACTGGTAGAGCACGCGGCGGAGGTGCAGCTCCTGTCCGCGGTAGAAGCTGTCGGTGCACTGCGCTTCGCGGTCGTCGAGGGTCTCGTTCCAGGCGCCGTTCTGAAGCATCACCATCGGCCGCACCGGGTCGAGGCGATTGAGCCGCCGCCACAGTTCGGCCGTCTGCTCTTGCACGGGCAGCGAGGCTATCTCGGCGATCTGCTTCGCCACGTCGCGAACGAGCGTCTTCTCGTTTTCCAGCATGTCCATGCCCATAAGGTACGCCGCCGAACCGGCCGCGACCTGCATCATTTCTCCGCCGCCGATGCGCGTTTCGCCAGGTCGGCGGCCGCGATCCGGGTCAGAAGCATGGCCCCGTCGCCGCAGGCAGGACTTCGCCGAACCAGCCAGAATAACCCCCCGGCCTGGCTAATCGCCCCGGCCCGCCCAGTCCCCGCACGTCAGCATCCAAATCTCGCGTGCGCGCAGCGCCGGCGCGGCGGCGAGTATCGCATCAGGAGGCGAGCGTGAAGCTGCATCCAGCGTACACTATCAACGGCAAGGCCGTGCTCGGCACGTACGGCCGCACTGACCCGGAGGCATTGGCGCTCGTGAAGGAGACCGGGATGAACCTCGTGTTCGGCGGGGCCGAGCTGCTTGACACGCGCGGCGCCGCAGGCAAGTTCTGTCTCGACAACGGGATCAAGGTAATGTACTCCCTGACCGGGCACGTCTATGGCCGGCCGAGCCTAAGCGACGACATCAACGAGAGCCAGGCGGAGATCCCCATCCATGCGGGCGCGCCGCTTCCACCGCCGGGAGCTGTTCGGATCGAGGATGAACTCATCCGATACCGGGAAGCCACGCCTGCCGCGCTGGTCGGCTGCGAGCGCGGGAGCGAGGGCACGACCGCGGCGGCTCACCGCGCCGGGATCATCCTGTTGTGGCCCGAGCCACTCGCCGAGGAAGTCGCCAAAGCCCAGGCTTCGCCCAACCTCTTCGGCTACTACGTCCTCGACGACAGCCCCGGCAACGCGCTCTCCGCGCTTCGCGGCATGTACCGCACCGTCAAGCGCATAGACACCGGCAACCGCCCGCTGTGCGGCGGCTACAGCGGCGCCACCACGCTCCACAATTTCGCGCCGGACGCCGCTGACATCCTGATGCTGTATCACTACCCGATCTTGAAGACCGGCTACGAGCGAACGATGACGAGCTATGACACGCAGTGGATGCTCACCGAGGCTCGCAAGCGGGCTCCCGGCGTGCCATTCTTCGGCATCTACCAGGCGTTCTGGGGCGGGGACTGGAACAAGCAGGAGCCGCTGACCCCGGCCGAGTTGCGAGAGCAGATGGAAGACTTCGTGCGGGAGGGCGCGTCAGGACTCATCGCGTTCTACGTCAGCCCCGACGACGGGCCCCTGGGCGGCTGGAACCTGGACCGGGATCTGCGGCGAGCAGTCCGCGATGTGAACCATGAGATCCTCAGCACCGGCGGCCTGCGCGTGTCGCCGCAGCCGGACGAGATGGCGCAGGCGCGCTTCCAGCCGACGGGGTACTGGGTGCACCCGCGCGAGGTCCCCGGCATTGTGCCCGCGTGGCACGTCCTTGCCCCGTTTGACGATGCCGAACGCAAGAAGCTCGACGCGACGTTTCCCCCAGACCGAGAGATCAACCTTGACGCCAGCTACGCGGGCAAGGGACGAACGATTCGCTGGATGACGCACCGCACGGTCGGCGGCGCGATCGGCCTCGTCGAGCTGTACGGGGAAATGGAGCGCCTCTCCCACTGCGTGGCCTACGCGACGTGCACCGTGACAAGCCCGCGCGAGCGCGACGTGCAGATGCGGTTTTCGAGCGACGACGCCGCCATCGTGCTGTTCAACGGGCGACGGGTATGGCGGCACGACGGGCCGCGCGGCGTGCACTGGGATTCCGACGTAGTCCCGGTGAGGCTGGAAGCGGGTGAGACCCGCATTCTGGTGAAGGTCTACAACGGAACCGGGCAGTGGGGCTTTTTCATGCGCTTCACGGATGCGGACGGCAAGCCGCTGGCTAACCTCGGCTTCTCCCCGGCGCTCTAAGAGCCGCCAACCCGGATTATGCGTAGGCCCGCGATGATGTCATTCTGAGTGGCTAGGCCAGAGGCCGCCACGGCGGTCGCGCAGCGACCTAGCCGCGCCAGCGAAGGCTTGTCCCGAGCCCCTCGACTGCGCTCGGGGTAAACTCCGCGAGGGAGCGGAGCCGAAGGGGCTCACAATGACATCTTGCGGAGCCTTCTTGGCAGGCGGCGTGAATTGCGAGACGGCCTCAGGGGACCGGCCCCCACGTTTGTCTGCCCGGCCCCGGCTCGCCCGCCGGCCGTTGGGCGGGGTGGCGCCACAGTCGGCGTTTAGCGTCGCAGGGCGCTGCGCGGGCGCCAGGAGCAGGTGACGACGCCCTCGACCGCCAGGTCGCCGTTGGCGACGGGAATGGCGGCGTAGGCGGGGTTGTCTGATTGCAGGGTGATGCCATGCGGTGAGCGGCGCAAGCGCTTGAGCACCAGCTCCGGGCCCACGCGGGCGACGACGATGTCGCCGTCCTCGGCCCAGTGCTGGCGGCGGATGGCGACGTACTCGCCCTCGCGCAGGGTGGGCTCCATGGAATCGCCCTCGATGCGCAGGGCATAGTCGGCTTCATCGGCGAAGGACTGGGGGAGACGCAGGACCCCTTCGTCGCGCTGGTCTATCTCGGACAGGGGGCCGGCGCGGATGTGGCCGAGCACGGGCAGGTTGATGACGCCGGAATCGGCTGCGAGGCGGCTGCTCTGGGCGCGATGGAGGGCGCGGTCGAGCTGGGTCTGGGCCGCCTCCTCGCGTACGGACTCGGGCTGCCCTTCCAGCAGGCGGGCGACCGGCAACCCCAGCACCTCGGCGATGCGCACGACCGTCGCCAGGGCGGGCGTCTTGGTGCCGCGGAAATAGGCGTGCAGCGCCTGCGGCGACACGGGAACGCGGTTGGCGACCTCAATGACGGTCAGCCCCGACTGGCGCACCGCCGCGCGCAGCTTGTCTCCGAGAAGGGCTTTGTTCAAAGGCATTACATTTTGATTCTACCATGAATGCAAAAATATTTTCGCAGTTTTTGCCGGTGCTATTGACAATGTGTAAGCCTCTGGTTTATACTAGCAACCACTGGGTTATTCGGGTGTAGCTGGAATCGCCGAGATGGCACGATGGAGCAGGCGGCTGGGCCTGCCCTATCGTGGGCCCGGAGCCGTTGGAGCGGCTCGGCAGGGCCGGCGAAGAGCATCGGCTGGGAGGAGGTAGCATGGCTAAGGAATCGCCGGCGCAGCGCAAGTGGTTGCTGGAGATGAGCTGGGAGGAAGTGGAGCTGGTCCGGGCGTTACGGGCACTGAGGTACGGACGGGTTATCGCCGTAATCCAGGATCGCCGCATGGTGCGACTGGAGACGATACAGCAGCGGGCGTTTGATTCCTAGGTCCCGCATTCGCCGAGCGAAGAACGCAGGCGAGTCATTTCCGCAGGGGAGCATCACAACCCCCTAGGCCCTTCGGGCCGGGGTGGCGGTCGTCAGTGACGACCTAGCCACGGGGGCGGCTGTGCTCCAATCGCGGAAGCGGCTCGCCTGTTGTTTTTCGCCGCGGCGCGCGATCTCGTTCCCCCTTTGTGCGAGGCACCAACGGAGGTCCTCATGATTACGGAGGTAATGCGGCAGGAGCTGGAGTCGCGGCTGCCGTCGTGGCTGGGGCTGCGGCGGTGCCCGTGGTGCAAGAACCGCACGCTCGTCATCCACACCGCGCACGAGCCATGGCGCACGCGGGTGGAGCGCGGTGTCACCATCATTCGCGGCACACCGTGGTTTCGCTGCGGCCACTGCGGCCAGGACGGAACCCTCGAGTTTCTGTACTACACGGCTTTTCCCGATGCGCCGGAGCCTCATGACATGGAGCAATTTCAGCGTTTGTTCTCCGGCGGCGTGTGGGACGAGGAGCGGCGCAAATGAAGCGGGCGCGGCGCGGTGATGTGAAGCATGCGAGGTGCGACGCCGTGGGCGCTGCGCCCGGAACGGCTTGCGCCGAGGCGATCGCCGATCGCCTGCTGCGCGATGCCCCCGGGGTCTATACGGCGCGCCAACTGCGCGACCGGGCGCGGCGGGAGACGCCGGTGAGCGGGCTGGCGCCGACGAGCGGCGAGCACGCGCTGGACGCGGAGGACTGGCTGACCCTGCACCGGCTGGGGGCGCTGCCGGCGAGGTTTCGGCTGAACATCCTGTACGACCGGCTGGATGACGGCGAGCGGCAGGTGATCATCCGCTGGCTGGACGGGGCGCGGCAGCGCGAGATCGCGGCGGAGCTGGGGGTGTCGCAGCAGTGGGTTTCCAAGATTTTCGCGCGAGCGGTTGTAAAGTGCCGCGATTCGTGCGCGTTATATGAGGGCAGCGCACTGGAGGGGGAGTTCTGGTCGCTGGTGCGCGATGTTGAGAAGTCTATTTACCGGCGGCCGGAGCGGGTGTGGCGGCACCAGCGCGCGCCGGACCGGGCGCTGGTGCGCAGCCTGGGGGACAAGGGCGAGGGGTTCCTGTTCTTTGTGAATCTACCGTGAAACGACACTAACCGCAGAGACCGCAGAGGGCGCAGAGAGGGAAAACGGCACTTGGCCGCCGATCCGCCTTCGCCAAGGCTACGGCGGACAAGTTGACGCGGATGAACGCCGATGCTTGCGTGAGCAGCGTCGAAGGGAACGCCGATTTCGCGGATGGGATTAACCGCTGAGAGCGCAGAGAACGCAGAGCACAGGCAGGGACCTAGCCGCACTCTTGCGTTCTCGAAAAAAGTGGGGATAGAGCCGCGGATGAACGCCGATGCTTGCCCGTCCGCCAGAGGCGGGTAAACCTCTGGCGGGGACGCGGATAAGTTGGCAGCCGGGGGCGGCTGCCCTACCATACGAAGTGCGGAGGATAACTTGAGGCCGGGACGCAATCACCGCTGGGAGCAGGCAATTCCCCTGCTGCTGGCAGGCATGAGCAAGGACAAGGTCGCGCGGGAGGTGGGCGTGCGGCCGGACACCATCGAAGCCTGGGAGCGCGACCCCGACTTCTGCCGCCGGCGCCAGGAGCACCTGGAGGCCAACTTCTCGCTCGCCGCGCAGGTGCTGCGCAACTCCTCCCTGCGGGCGGTGGAGAAGCTGTTGGAGCGGGTCGAGGAAAGCGACGTCAGCGCGGCGGTGCACGTGCTCAAGGCGGTCGGCCTTTACTGCGAGCGGGCGGCGGGCAAGCTGAACCATGACCACGGCGGAGAGATTGTCATCCGATGGGACGACGGAGACGCGGTCCTGCCCGCCCGCGCGCCGGATGCTGACCGTCCCGTACCACCCGTTTACAGCGCAGCGGAAGTTTCATGATTCCCCGGCGCGGTTTCGCCTGCTGGTGGCGGGGCGGCGCTTCGGCAAGACGAAGGCCGCGGTCAACGAGGTCATCCGCGCGGCCATCCGTAAGCCCGGGTCGCTCAACTGGTGGGTGGCGCCAACGTTCTCGATAACGCGCAAGGGGTGGCGCGAGCTGTTCGCCTTTCTGCCGCAGGAGATCATCGCCAACGTGTCGCGCACGGAGGTGATGGTCGAGCTGGTGAACAGGTCGAGCATCTGGTTCAAGTCCGCCGACAACCCCGACTCGCTGCTGAGCGAGGGGCTGGATTTCGTGGTCGTGGACGAGGCGGCGCGTGTGAGCGAGGAGGCATGGGGCCGCGCCCTGCGCCCCGCTCTGAGCGACAAGCTCGGCCGCGCCGCCTTCACCACCACGCCGGCGGGCAAGAACTGGTTGTACCGGCTGTGGCTGCGCGGGCAGGATCCGCTGGACGGCGAGGTCGCGAGCTGGCGCTTCACGACCGGCGATAACCCGTACATCCCGCGCGGGGAGATCGCGGCCGCGCGCAAGGGGATGGTGGAGCGCTACTTCCGCCAGGAGTACCTGGCGGCGTTCGAGGATGACGTGGGGGCGGTGTTTCCGCAGGCGCGGCGGCAGGCGACGGGCGCATTCGAGGAGCCGCGCGGGCAAGCCCACCCCGGCGGGCAAGAGTGCGTGGTCGGGGTTGACTGGGGCAAGCACCAGGACGCGAGCGTGTTCGTGGTGCTCGATGTCGCGCGCAACACGGTGATCGCGCTCGACCGGCAGTTGCAGGTGGATTATCTGCTGCAAATGGGGCGCCTGGGGGCGCTGGTGGAGCGGTGGCGGCCGCGGATCGTAGTGGCGGAGATGAACGCGGCGGGCGACCCGCTGGTGGAGCAACTGCGGCGCGATCTGCCATGCCCGGTCGAAGGCTTCCTCACCACGGCGACCAGCAAGCGGCAGTTGATCGATGCGCTGGCGCTGGCGATCGAGCGGGGGGATTTGACGTATCCCGACGCGCCCGAGTTGATCGGCGAACTCGAGGCGTTTCGCTACGAGCTGACGGCGGCGGGGAATGTGCGGTACGCCGCGCCGAGTGAGCGGTATCACGACGATTGCGTGATGGCATTGGCGTTAGCGTGGCACGCGGCGGCGCATACGCGCCCGCCGGCGGTGCGGTGGTTGGGGTGCTGACGGAGCCGCGCCGGGGTGTAGATAGACATAGGACTCAGAAACGGGGGTAGCGCGCAGTACAGCAAACTGCTATACTACGGAGGCGACATAGGGTGCCGCCATGCGCCAGGCGCTGTCGTTCGGCGTTGCAGGCCAGGAGGGAATCTGCATGGGCGTGTATTCCGAGTACCTGGACGGGAATCTTAGCTTCCCGGCGCTGATCGCGGAACGCAAGAAGCAGCTCCGCAGAATACAGGAGTTGCGGGGCGGCAGAGACATATTGGTGTACGCGGCCGACGTGGCAAAGGCTGGGGCGCCGATCCAGATCGCGTACGACGACCTGCTACCGATCAAGGATCAGCTTGCCAACCTTACCGGAGACTCGCTAGATTTCCTGATAGAGACCCCGGGCGGCTCCGGCGAGGTTGCCGAGGACATAGTCCACCTCGTGCGCCAGAAGTACCAGGATGTCGCAATCTTCGTGCCTGGGATGGCAAAGAGCGCGGGTACGATAATTGCGATGTCGGCCGACGAAATCCTTATGGAGGCTGGATCCGCGCTGGGACCTATTGACGCTCAGATCACGCAACGAGGCAAGACGTTCTCTGCTGGCGCGCTGCTTGAGGGTATGGAGAAGATCAAGCGGGAAGTGGAGGAGACAAACAGTCTCAACCGCGCTTATATTCCCATCCTACAAAACATTTCGCCAGGCGAGCTGCAGTCCGCCGAGAATGCGCTGAACTTCGCCAAGGTACTCGTCACCGACTGGCTGGCACGGTACAAATTCAGGCAATGGAAAGAGCACTCCAGTACCGGCAGGCCAGTTACTGACGACGAAAAGAAGCAGCGAGCGAGTGAGATTGCCAAGGAGTTGTGCAACCACAGCCGCTGGCTGACACACAACAAATCGATAAGAATCGACGATCTGCAAGTCATGCGCCTAAGGGTCACCGACTATTCGGAGAACAAGGACTTGGGTGATGCCGTGCGTCGGTATCACACGCTGCTCCAGATGACTTTCGACACGAACATGTATAAGCTGTTCGAGACGCCAGATTCCCAGATATACCGGTTTCTCGTGCCGGCCGGTACCCCGGTTCCTCAGCCGCAGGCAGCGGATACCGCTGCCATGAACGTCCCGTGCGAGAAGTGTGGAAGAACCTCCCGGGTCCAGGCGAACCTGGGGAAGAAACGTCCTCTTCAGCCAGGCACGCTACCCTTCCCGAAGGACAATAGGCTACAGTGCCCGAACTGCAAGGCAACGATTGATCTTTCTGGGCTGCGGCGCCAGATTGAGGCACAAAGCAAGAAGCCAATCGTAACGTAGAGGGGACCTATGGTCGACGTCAACGCCAAGTTCAGGATCATATTCGAGAATCTCGCCGAAGCGGTATGCGACATGCGCGTCGTCGAAGGATCACCGGCGGTCGTGACTCGCGAGGAGCTAGACGAGATTGACGAGCTTCGCCGCATCGTAATCGAAGTTACAGAGCCGCCCGTGACATTCTATACGATGACGTAGCATTACCGCGATGGCGGGACTGCTACAGGATTCCCCGCCGAGGCTTGTTCGGGGCAGGTTAGCGACGGCGCGGCGGGCGGGTTTTCATGATTGCCGCGAGCACGCGGCGCCCACACCACGGGTCGCCGCGTAGAGGCCTTTCATCGCTCTTCTTGGCTTGGTAGTTTCACAAAGTCCCCTGTCTGGATAATCTGCGGACAGTTCTCCCTCTTCCTCCGGATTCTCTGTGTGCTCTGTGGTTTATCTTGCTCGTCCCCGTCTGCGGAATCTGCGAAATCTGCGGACGATTGGATCGAACACTGGAGTCAAGCAAATTGACCCGTAATGCATTGACGAGCTTGCGCCATCTGGCCGGGCGCGTGTTGGGCAAATCGGCGTGGGAGACGGTGTGGCGGCGGCATCATGCCTATGGCATGGATGAGGCGCCCGCCGGCATGTTCTCCAACACCTCCGACTACCTGGAGGCGTACTCGAAGATCGGCACGGTGTACGCGTGCACGAGCCTGATCGCATCGTCGTTCGCGCGCGTGCCGTGGCATTTCGAGGACGCCCAGGGCAATGACGTGCGCCGCGACGACCTGCGCCGGCTGCTGCGCCGGCCCAATAGCTATATGTCGGGCCTGGAGCTGTTCGAGGCCGCGGTCACGCACCTGGAGCTGGCGGGCAACGCCTTCTGGTACCTGAGCGAGGTGGACGGCGCGGGCATCTTCGAGACCAACCCCGCGGGCGTGCTGATCACCGACGCCGACGGCCGGCCGCGGCCCTCAGGCCGCCCGCACTTCGGGCGCCCGGGCGAGATCCACTACCTGGAGCCGGACCGCGTGCGCATCGCCAAGGGCGCGGACGGCGCGCCGTCGGGTTACGCCTATCGGGCGGGCACGACCGACGTGCCGCTGGAGCCGGACTGGGTCATCCACTTCAAGTATTTCAACCCGCTCGACCGTTACTGGGGCATGGGGGTGATCCAGGCGGCGGCGCTCAAGCTGGAGACGGACTACTACTCGGAGCGCTGGAACCGCAACTTCTTCAAGAACTCGGCGCGGCCCGACGGCGTGCTGGAAACCGACCGCACGCTGAGCGCTGCGGAGTTCGAGCGGCTGCGCGAGGAATGGCGCAAGGGGCACCTGGGGACGGAGTCGTCGCATCGCACCGCGATCCTGGAAGCGGGGCTGAAGTACAAGCAGATCACCGCGAGCCAGAAGGACATTGATTTTCTGGCGGGGCGGGAGCTGACGCGGGAGGAGATCTGCTCGATGTTCGGGGTGCCGCCGGCGAAGATCGGCGTGCTGCGGTATGCGAACTACGCCAACGCCCGCGAGCAGGACAAGACGTTCTGGGCGGAGACGATGGAGCCCAAGCTGGCGCGGTTCGCGGCGCGGGTGACGGCGGAGCTGTGCGCGCGCTGGGACCCGGGGCTGGAGTTCGTGTTCGCGGATGTGACGCCGCAGGACGTCGCGCAGCAGGCGGAGGTGGCGGTGAAGTTGGCGACGGCGGGGCTGCGGACGATCAACGAGCTGCGGGCGGAGTTCAAGTGGGGCGACCCGGTGGCGTGGGGTGACGCGTGGTGGGCGCCGGCGACGCGGCGGCCGGCGGGCGACGCAGACGGACCGGGCGCGACTTCTCCTGAAGTCGCGGCAGGCTTCGCGCGGTCAGGAGACGGCGCGCCCGGACCCTGCACAGCCGAGGGCGGCTCCTTCGACAGGCTCAGGACAAGTTGTGCCACATGTGAGGATGGCGTGCGCCGCGCTTTGAAGCGGCTATACCAGCGGCAGCAGAGCGCGGTGCTGCGTGCGCTGCGGAGCAAGGACGGCCTGCTGAAGGCGCTCGCGGAGGCGGAGCCGGATGAGCGGCTGCGCGCGGCCCGGGCGGTGTTCGACGCGGCGATTGATTGGGAGGCGGAGGCTGAGCGCTTCGCGCGCGAGCTGGGGGACGCGGGCGCGCGGGACGCGGACGTTCTTTCGGCCCGGTGCGCCGAGCGCGGGCGGGCGAGCGCAGGGGCGGCGCTGGACGCGGCTGTGGCCGAAGGCGTGAGCGCAGCCGAGGCGGCGGATCGCGTGAGCGCGGCGTACGAGGGGCTGAAGCGTGCGGAGGGGATTAACCACAGAGAACACAGAGAGCACCGAGAAGACAACTTAGCCGCCGATGAACGCCGATGGCCGCCGATTGCGGAGGGGATTAACCGCGGAGAGCGCTGAGAGGAAAACGGATTCTAACCGCCGATGCCCCGTCGCCAAGCCTACTTCGCCAAGGCTTCGTAGGCCAAGGGCTATGGGGGACAGGTGAATGCTGATCGTGGATGGGATTAACCACAGAGAACACAGAGGACACAGAGAGGGAATGGAATGGCAGTAGGGGCGACCCGCCGGGTCGCCCCTGCGACTTCATGGGGGCGCGAGGGCAAGGTGGTTGATAATGATGGTGGCGCGTGAAGGGATCGGACGGCTGGCGTATTGCGCGCAGTGCCGGCGGATGGTGCCGGTGGCGTGCGGCGAGCGGGGAGAATGCCCGCAGTGCGGGCGGGTGCTGGCGAAGCAGAAGGATGACGTGATGACCAAGCAGGTCGCAGGCGAGACGCCCGCCCTACCATTGAACGTCACGGGCGAGGGCGCCCGCTGACGGAGGAGACACGGGCGCGGGCCCTTCGACAGGCTCAGGATGAACGCCTGGGCTCCATGCGAATGAGGAGACGAGAGATGCCGGTGTGGACTGATATGCGGCCGAGCGTGTTCTACAAGGCGGTGGCGGTCAACGGCCGCCGCAGCGCGACGCCGACGCGGAGCGAGCTGGAGCTGATAAACCGTTTTGCGCGGCGGGCGCTGGCGGGGGACGAGGTGTATGTCGGCGAGTGCGATCTGTGCAACGACGGCGTGGACCGCGCGTTCGAGCGCTTCACGGTGGAGGTGCTGCAGGATTTCGCGGACAGCCTGCCGGGCAAGTCGCTGCTGGCGGGGCACGACCACGGGTCGCTGCCGCTGGGGCTGTGGTTCGATGCGCGGCTGCGCTGCGACGAGCTCGGGGTGACGCATCTGCGTCCGTCTTACTACATCGTCAAGACGCGCGACAACGAGCACCACCGCGCGCAGCTCGACGGCGGCGTCTATCGCTACGCCAGCATCGGCTTCCGCGCGCAGGACCTGGTGTGCGACATCTGCGGCAAGTCGTGGTTCGGCTGGGAGTGCCAGCACTACCCGGGCCAGGCGTACAATGTGGAGGGCAAGCGGGTCATCGCCACCGCCCGTTACACGCGCTCCGACGCCCGCCCCGCGGAGGCGGTGGAGGGCAGCATCGTGTATCTGGGCTGCCAGTACGACGCGGAGCTGAAGGCGGCGATGGCGCAGAAGTCGTTCGGCGGGATCATCATGCCGCGGGTGAGAAACGTGGCATCGCAGCACGCACAAGCAGGGACACAGCCGAGGGCGGCTGTGCTACAGAAGCCAACACCCGGCGAGATCGAGCGCGCGATCAAGCAAGCACACCTGGACAAGTTGGTGGCTGCACATATCGCTGCTGAGAGGTCGTGAGCTCGAGGCCGGATTCCGGCAGAGGACACAGCCGAGGTTTACCCGCCTGCGGCGAGGCGGCTGTGCTACATGAAGGCAAGAAAGGATACGAATGGTGAACGAGATTGGTGAGCTGGGCGCCGGTGGGGCGCTCGAGGATATGAACGAATCGGCGACGTTGAAAGAGGACGGGGCCGACGCCGCGCTGCGCCAGGCGGTGAGCGAGACGGCGCAGCGGATCGCGGCGGAGGCGCGCGGGCAGCAGCAGGCGCTGAACCGGCGGATCGTGGACGAGGTGAAGGCGCAGGTGCGCCAGCTTCTGCCGGAGACGCTGCCGAGCGTGCTGGAGGGGATCAAGCTGAGCCCGCGCATCGTGTTTCCGATGAGCGAGCGGGGGGGCAACCTGAGCAAGGCGGACCGGCAGTTGGTGGAGCTGCTGGTGCACGGCAAGGCGATGACCTCGACCGGCGCCGGGGTGGGCGACGAATGGGTGCCGACGGAGCTGGCGCGGGACATCGTCGACAAGGTGCGCCTGGCGAGCAAGGTGCGGGCGATGTTCCCGACCATCGACATGCCGAGCGACACCTATCGCATCCCCAAGATCACCGCCGACCCGACGGTGTACTTCGTGAGCCAGGAGAACACGGCGGTGCAGGCGGCGAGCAACCCGAGCACGGCGTACATGGAGCTGGACGCGAAGAAGATCATGTGCGAGGTGGATTTCTCGGGCGAGCTGACGGAGGACAGCGTGGTGCCGCTGGTGCCGATGCTGAAGCAGAACATCGCCAACGCGCTGGCGGAGGCGGAGGAGGACGTGATCGTCAACGGCGATACGGCCGCCACGCAGAACCAAAACATCAACCGCTCGGCCAACGCCTATGACGTGACGCGCGCGCTGGTGGGGCTGCGGCGCACGGTGTACGACGGCGCCGCCGCGTACAAGGTGGACGCCTCGGGCGGGCTGCTGGCCGGGATGCGCA
>Ga0315291_10008543_pt1 | contig 12575 bp, 23 predicted proteins | sample YL17G12_20_MG_FD_203070 | JGI IMG/M metagenome (GOLD analysis project Ga0315291, IMG submission 203070) | Sediment microbial communities from Yellowstone Lake, YNP, Wyoming, USA - YL17G12_20 | ecosystem: Environmental > Aquatic > Freshwater > Lake > Sediment | place: USA: Wyoming | collected... | reverse complement strand
ATCACGGCTTGATCAACGAAGGCTTGCTCGACCAACCTGCTCACACCTGGCCCAAGTCGCTCAGCGACCGGGGTACTCAGATGCGCTCGCACTCGACGACCACTTACTTCCAAAAGCTCGGCATCCCGCAACTGTTCAGCCGGCCGCGCACGCCCAACGACAACCCGTACATCGAGTCGCACTTTGCCACCATCAAAACCCAGCCCGCCTTCCCTGGTTACTTTGCCGACCAGGCCGAAGCTGAGGGCTATTTCCGCCACTTCTATCCGTGGTACAACGACGTGCATCCCCACACCCGCCTCGATATGCTGACGCCCACTCAGGTCCACTCCGGACAAGGCCCACGCCTGCTGGCCGAGCGAGCTGCACTGAAAGCCGCTACCCTGGCGACCCGCTGCGCCGACCCCGGCGCTCGCACATTCACACTGGAGGAGCTTATGACCGATCACCTACCTGATGTATCCGATTACCCGTGTTACTCGTGGGCGGGGCCGAAAACTGCCCCCGCAAAACAGGCGACACCTCTTGACTAACTCACCGCTCTGCACCTTTTTTGTTGATATGGTACCTCCTGATCGCCCGGCGGCTTCTCCAGCTAGGGTCGGGCGTCTTGAAAAGAGAGGCGCAGTAGAACTGTCAGAAAACAGTATGTGAAATGCATCAAGAAAGAACTGCCGCCCAACAAGTGGTTGCAGCCGACTGCCTTCGGCGCGGGTATGCGTGGTGCGACTTGTCAGCAATCGTTCTGGTTATCGAAGCGAGTCTTGCCAGAGTCGGCAGCGGCTGAACCGCAGGCGTTGGGCCGCGCGATGTCGAGGTAGAATACAATGAGGCCAGCGACTAGGATCTACGGGGTAACAGTCAATCACAACACCTCCCACTTCGTGGAGTTGATGCTACGCACGTTGTTCTTTACAAACGATCTGAGCAGCATTGATTTCCATATGTTTGTCTTGGAACAGCTCAGACGATGAGTACTTGGGCCACTTGAAAGCTTATTTATCAGACCAACGTATCCCCCTTATCCAAACAGGCTTTGACAACTCCCTCGCTCCAGAGAAGCATGCAGCAGCGTTTGATAGTTTCGTTGAGGAGTATGACGACTGTACACACTACCTGTTTCTCGACAGCGACATGTGGTTCGTCGAGAATAACACTATTCCCACCATGTTGAGTGAATTGCTGGAATCTCCGCCCTCAGTCTTTGCCAATCAAGCCAGGATTTACGGGTACTACGCCCACCGAGTCATCGAAGGTAGGGATGGCAACCCAGGTGTTGGTGATGTAGACGATTTCCCAACTTGGCAGGTTTCATGCTACGACACAGAGTATGCCACCCGTTTGGTTCGCCGCTGTAGTCCAGCGTGCAGTCTTGTTGCCAACACCCCCATTTTTCGAAAAGTGGTAGAGATAATCGGTCTCGGTCGAGCAATGGGCTTTGAAGTAGGCAGCGCGAAGTGGTACGACACGTTCAGTCTGATGACGCACGTGATGGCCACACATGACTTGCGCTTCATCGTCTCGTCAAAGAGAATCAATCATTTCACAATGGCAGGATATCAGCCCGAGGCGCGTGGACTAAAGGACAGCAACTGTCTGACGATGCTAGAGGAGTTGCGGGCCGGGCGAGGGATGGAGATCGATCTGTTTCGAGAGTCCGAGTGGAGGAAGCAAGTTGAATGAGGCCAGTGGTCTCTCTCAGGTCTGGGCGCGGCCCAACCACGGGTTGCAGCCGACCAGGCTATCGCGCGCCGAATTCGAAAGCCGGTTTCGTTATTGTGGACTGTCTTGACCAGGAGGATACGCTGCAAACCCGCCTGGCGGCTGAACCCAGGCCGTTCGGCTGATGAAAGATGATCAGAAAGGCGAAAACTGAGGACATCCCCAGTCTGATGGCTCTTCAGAGGTCCATCGAAGAGGAGAACGCCGTCTGGGGATATGTTGCCGACTCGGCTGAAGATTGGGGGAAGCGGAATCTCGCGTGGACACTCTTGGGCATCGTTGAGGCGGGGCCTGTCGGGTTCATTCATTGTTCCCATCGGCAGTATGCGGGCGAGTGCGTCTTTCCTCCTGGCAGCAAGATTCTCGAGATCGTGGACCTGATAATCGCAACACCCCATCGGTGCCGGGGTCTTGGCCATGAACTTGTGGCCGCCATCCAGCGGCAGGCCAGCGAGGAGGGGTTCACTCACTTAAGGGCCTACTCGGCAGCCAAACGTTTCGACGATATCGTGAGGTTCTATCGAAGCTGTGGTTTCACTCCGTGGTACATAGAGACGACGAGAGAGATCGGAGCCGAACCACCCGCTGCAGGCGACGCGGAAGACCGCGCGCCTGAGCCGTGACGTTGGGCCGCTAACAACACGGAAAGTGAGATTTCCAGCGGCGTGAGGGCATCAGACGTTAGATTGTCAGTAGGCAAGCGTTGCACGTAGATTGCACGTAGATTTAAAGAACACAGGAGACCTAAAAATAATGAATCCTATTGCGGTCGCAATGATAGTGCTCGGGGTTGTGCTGTTACTCTTCGGACCGTTCTTAGTGCTCCGGCGTCGGAAGGCAACAGGAATAGCCATCTCGCTATTGGGCGTGGGCGCGGCGGCAGTCCCTTTCTTAGTCAGCTTTCACCTTGCCAGATAAAGGGCCCAGTCTGTGTCGGTTATTTGATGTGCAGCATGCAAGATGAGATAGCACGAGCGAAGATTAGAGGGTCCGCGCAGGGAGCCGTGATTTTCCCTTATTACGCCGCATCAATCCTTAATTCGTTGGGCCGCTTATTCACCGATGGTTGATGTCCACACCCATGCATGGCATTGCCAAAGTAGAAGTGTAGCTCTTTTCCGGCAGAGGCCGCGGGAAACTCTTTCTTTACTTTAGAAGGTCTCATGACTGGCATCGTTGGCTGCATGTCGCTTGTTCTGGATATCGGGATGTTAATAGTCGGCGTATGGGCACTGGTCAAGGGCTCATTACCCGCTCGCCTGCTCAAAACGCTGCTTGGCAAGGGGGATTACCGAACGGATTGGTAGTGTCAAGTAGTCTTGACATTTAGCGCAAGCCCCAACATCTCGGCCTGGACCTTAGGAATCAAAGCTGAGTCCAGCGGTCGCAATGGTTCCGGTAGTTGCCAGAGTCGCTGCCATTGGGGAACGTCGTAGCGACGAACCAGGCCTAAGCCGACCAGGTGACGCACACCAGGCACACTCCAGCGCGAAACGGCCTTCCGCGCCAACTTTGCCATCAGCCTGCTCAACACTGCACTGACTCTCGTCGCGGGGCTGGCCGGCGTGACCATCCTGTTCGGCCAGGTAAAGACCATCCAGGGCTGGACCTTCCCACAGGCACTGGCCCTGGTGGGCGTCTACCTGCTGGTCGGCGCGCTACGGGATATCTGCATCGGCCCCAGCCTGGAGACCCTGGGCGGCCTGGGCGGCGAGATCTTCGTGGGAGGCTTTGACTTCACCCTGCTCAAGCCGGTGCCCACTCAATTCCTGGTCAGTTTCCGCTCCTGGCGGCTGTGGGCGCTGGGCGACCTGCTCTTGAGCCTGGTGGTGTTGGGCGTCGCGCTGGCCTGGCGCTGTTCCTCGCCGCCTTGCTGGTCTCTATGACGATCGTCTACGCCGTCCTGCTGCTGTTGGCCAGTTGCGTGTTCTGGTACCGGGGCGTCCCGCTGACGTGGATCTTTGACAGCCTGATCCAGATGGGGCGCTACCCGGTGGGCATCTACCCCGGCTGGCTGAGGCTGCTCCTGACCTGGGTCGTGCCGGTCGGCTTCATCACCAGCGTGCCGGCGCAGGCGTTGACCGGGCGGGTGCCGGCGTTGACGCTGCTGGGTGGGGCCGCCCTGGCCCTGGGCCTGCTGGTGCTGGCTTCGGCCTTCCTCCGCCTCAGCCTGCGCCGCTACTCCAGCGCGTCGAGTTAGCACGACGGCTCACGCGGCTCCCGCCAATCAAGAGGACTGCGGACGGCCAGGCCGCCGCGCTGCAGGACGTGGGTGTAGATCATCGTCGTCTTCACGTCCTTGTGACCCACCAGTAGCCTTGAGCCAGATCCTGCTGATGCAGGGCTTTTACCCGCTGCAGGTGTTCCTGGAGCAGCGGGATGAGGCTGTCGGGCAACACCGTCACCCGGTCCTGCGCCCCCTTGCCGTCGCGGACGATGATGGCCCGCCGCTCGAATTCGAGATCCTTGACGCGCAAGCGTAGACACTCCATCAGGCGTATGCCGCTGCCATAGATCAGCTTGGCCATCAGTTGGTGCGTGCCCGACAGGCAGCCGATGAGGCACAGCGTCTCTTCCTTCGTCAGGACGGTGGGCAGCCGTTTAGGGCGCTTGGCGCGCAGGGTGTCAACCGGCAGCGCCCATTTCGGCCGGATGACGCACGCCGTGGAACAAGATGAAGCGCTTGATCCAGTTGACGTAGGCCTCCTCGGTGCGGATAGAGTAATGCTTGAGGCGGATGGCGTCGCGAACCTGATCCAGAAGTTTCTTGGGGTGTTGTTCCGTCATAGGCCATTCCCTCCCGATTTGACAACGAAGCGAAGCTGGCTGTATACTGTAGGCGTCGTCGCATCTGTATCGTAAATCAGATTGCCCAGTTAAGACTCCACACAGTGTAGCCGAAATTCGGCATAAGCCGGGGTAGATAGACCGAAATCGTTCGGTCTACTCAATAGTTAGGCTGCATAATATCAAAGGATATAAATTGATACATAACATGACCCAAAGGAGCTAAAGATGGATATTGTCGCTTTAATCGTTTTTATCGTTGTTCAAATCTTGTTTATCCCCCTGGCCATTGTTGGCGTTATTCTTGTTTCTTACAAGCAGTTGATTGGTAGTAAAAAGCTAGGGGCTTCATCTACCGCCACTAAAGTAATAACCTATAGGTGGATGATGGATGTTTTTGGTTTGCGAGAGGATACAGCCTCAGTAAATTTGTCTGGAGGTAAAAATGACAGAGCGATCTAGCCAACCTCAGAACCCATCCGCAGGAAATGAGCATCCCGAGGTATATTCTATCAGTCAGGACAAAGATGGCTCATTCCACTTCTCGCGCAGGGATTTTCTTTACGTCAGCGCGGCGGTAGGAGGAGCGCTACTGCTCCGGGGGGTTTGCCCGCGTTTCGGTGCAAACTCAGCACCCGGCGGGCCGATCCAAGCCGGGATGGCGCCTTTGCCCAGGGTTCCGATACATTCCGAGCCGAGTATTGCCTCAAACATCGCGGATACTCTACAGCCAAATGACCTTGTGCGTCTAATAAGCGATCGTCCTGACCTGGGCTGGGTAAAAGTTGCTACCCAGGGCGGACAGCAGGGGTGGGTGAAGCGCAGCTGTGTTGATTTTTCTCGGGCCATCAAGAGCAGTTCTCCGAATTTTGACTTGAATAGCACCTCAACTTCGACCCCCACCCCCACTCCCACACCTCCGTCCCTGACCTTTTCCGCCCAATTGCGCGGCGGGAATAAAGCCCCGAAAAGAGCTTCTGCGGCTGGACAGGCTCAGGCTTGTGGTGAACTCATTCTAAATGGGAGTTTCGAGTCCGGGAAGGTCAATTGGGCCGAATATACCACTGGAAGCATAATAAGCCTGGTGGCTGGTACCTACCATGGTGACTGGGCGGCCTGGTTCGGCGGCAATAATGCAGAAGAGAGGCTTACTCAGCTCTTCCACGTGCCGTGGGATGTCGAGGATGCTCAGACGTTGACATTCTATCTTTATGTGCTCACAACAGAGCCCGGCACTGGGGTGTATGACGTGTTTCGAATGCGTTTCCTCAATGCGGCTGGAAATCTCTTTCCCGAAACTGAGCTTCTGATTGCCGATAACAATTGGCCGGCGGGTTGGTACAAGTGGACGATAGATCTCACCGGAATGCGTGGTGTTGCCGACCAGAACATACAACTCCAGTTTGAATGTATTAACAATTCTACCAACAACACATCTTTCTATTTGGACTTGGTTTCACTGAATGTGACCTGCAGCCCCCCGCAGGTGTTTGTCTATTTGCCTCTTGTCGTGAAACAGCCCCCGCCTACTCCCACACCAACCCCATGCACCAGCGATTGCCCTGGCGACTGCCCTAGCTACTGCGGCACCGACTGCTCCACCCACTGCTCCAGCCACTGCTCCAGCGACTGCTCCAGTGATTGCCCCAGCGACTGCTGGAGCTATTGCGGTTCACATTGCGGTTGGGATTGTCCTAGCGATTGCTATTCTATCTGCAGTTACGACTGGTCTTGGTGATAAGCGTGGAAGTATACACTATTCCAATCTCCAATGCCGAGCAAGACAACGCCTATATCGTATACCGCCCATTGTTGGGACTGGCTTTTGTTGGCAACCAGGCCATGGCAGGTGTGGCAAAATCGCTGGCCGAAGAGCCGACGCGGCCGCTGGATGATGACGTTCATGCCTTTCTGGAAAAGATCGGCTTTCTATGCCCTGATCCTCCCGCACCCCAACTGCCGGCCGCGGGAGATTTTAGCCCTGCTGGCCTGACTTTGCTAATGACCAATCAGTGCCAGTTGCGTTGTACATATTGCTATGCCGCAGCGGGAGATGCTCCACCCCAGCATTTGTCCCTGGAAACAGGATACGCCGCCATCGACTATACCTACGAAAGCCTCAAAAGAATGAACCACTCCAAGTTCCGCATCGCGCTGCACGGCGGTGGCGAACCGACTTTTCCCTGGAAGACGATGGGAGACCTGGTGGCTTACGCCAAAGAGAAACCCATTCCCACCGAGGTTTCGCTGACGTCGAACGGCGCCTGGTCCAAGCAACAAACCGAATGGATCATGGCCTATGTAGACTCTGTGGGCATATCCATAGATGGCAGCCCGCAGACGCAGGATGCCCAACGCCCGTTGGCCTCCGGCAAAGGGTCAAGCCGCTTGGTGATGCAGACTCTGCGGGAGTTGGAAGCGAATCGGTTTCCCTACGGGTTGCGGCTGACGGCAGTGCCTCCATTTGACCATTTGCTTGAAGACGTTCGCTTTCTTTGTGAGAATACCCATTCCCAGCATATGCAAGTGGAGCCAGCTTTCCATCCCGAGCGCGGGGGGGGCTATAAATACAGACTGGAAGAAGGGATGCAATTTCTGCAGGCCTTCTTTGCCGCCCAGAGACTGGCCGAACAATATGGCCAAGAGCTTCGATGTGTTGGCTCGGATGTGGACAAGATCAGCCCAATACCGTGCGGTTCGCCTTTTAACTCGCTGATTGTCACACCGCAGAACAAGCTGGTTGCTTGTTTCGAGGTGACTGACGACAGTCACCCACTGGCCGAATTGATGACCATCGGGCGGATCACGCCGCAGGGCGTAGAGATCGACGAAAAAGTGCGTTCAACTCTTCGGCAAAAGATTGTCGAGCGGCTCGCCTCATGCCGCGATTGTTTTTGTTACTGGACGTGCGCCGGGGGCTGCCTGCCCCGAACGCTCTTCCCGGGGCCTGACGGTCATCTGGAACATGGTGCCCACTGTGATTTGAAGCGAGTTTTGCTGCAGGAAATGCTCCTAAAGCAGATCGCGGCCGGGAATGGGCTGCGGAGGCGTGCCCCACAAAGAAGGGACGCAGGGGAGGTCCCGACTTCAGCGAGAAAAAACCATTGAAATTATTATTGGTAATGCCGCCTGGAAGCGCGTAGTATACAAAAACTGTATCCGGCTGGAATCACGGTGGGGAGCACTGTCCTTGGCCTCAATACATTTTTGGAGAGCGAGAATACGAACGTAGGCGACACTTATTTCATGGGATACAAGACCAAAAAAGGCACATTTATGGTCGTTGCTGAAACTAATTTTTGATGTATGGAGTAGCAGCCTAACACCGCATGAACCCGACCTGGCTAATCTCGCGCCTTTTCAACTGCTTCGCGCCTGAGAAGTTGCTGAGCCAGCGACTTTGCTCACGCCAGACCCGCCAGGCGGGTTATGCAAATCGTTAGGGTGCGACACGAAGTCGTGCAAGTAGCTGTTGAGATTGCCATATCATCAAGACTCACGGCAGTATGGCAAGACTCAACCCGGTGTTCTGCCACCGGTATCCTACCCAGACATGCGTCACTGGTAACGGTGGGGTATGAAGCTCTGGGGACGAGTGTATCCCTCATCCCGATTGGGATGGCAACGGAATCGTGAGAGGACGTTGCGACTGCCAGCACCAAGGCGGTCGGGGGCTCGGATTGCGTAGTATGGGTTAACATATGTGAACCGCTGATAAACGTCGTAATTTGCGACAAGCCAAAGGTGCTGACTTGCCCCACAAGGGCATAAAGGCTTGGGCCAAGAGGCAAGGGGTCAGGTATGGGTGCTCCTAACTCACCCATCGCAGATGCCGAACCTCCGGCGGAGAGGCGGAACCTAACCTACGCAGGTACTTGCACGGAACGTGGTAAGCCCGTAGGTCTCCCCGCTGAGAGGGAAAGCGAGCCGCAAGGTGAGCCGATGGGCCTGCGGGTAGAGGATGGTGGAAGAAGCGAATGCCTCCCTGTAGTGGGGAGGATAGGGGTTGAACTTGGAGAGTGCGCCATGAGAGCATTCAAAAAGGTACATTATCCCACGCGAAAGCAGGCAGACTTCCTATCCAGGTCGCTCGTCACGAGAGAGCTTGGCAAACTGCCATTAAGAGGGAAAGCAGATGACGGCGGGCATAGTCCTAGCTGGTGCGCCCTCAAGTGGAGCGATCCACGCGGCAGCTCCAAGTGGGTATCGTGAAGTTGTGATAGAAGTTATCTATCGCAGCGGGTCCTACCAAGGGGCCTTTGAGCGGCTTGAGCCGGATGACGCGAAAGTGTCAAGTCCGGTTCTTAGGGGGGGGAGCGGCGGCAACGCCGCTTCCCCACCCGACCGGCTGACTTTCGCCCCTGCTCCTAACCTAATCCTGTTGTCGGACGCAATCCATCATGATTGAAATCCAAAACCGCAAACAAGTAACTCTTTCAGACAAGGAAGTAGCCCGGCTCAGGCAACTCAGAGAAACCCTCAATGCCGCCAATGTAAATTGCGCTCTCCTCGCCCATGACCTAACCATCCGGTCTGCTCAAGAAGGAGTTGAACACGGATTCGGCGAACTGGCAAATATGGCTCCCACCTTTATCCTCCGGTCAGAAACTGGTTATCTAGCCGCTATCATCCGGGGTGACACACGACTATCCTACAAAAAGATCAAGCAGAAACTCAAGTTGAAGAACCTTTGTCTTGCCACGCCCGAACAGGTCCGGCAGGTCACTGGTTCAGAAGTGGGTCACGTTTCGCTCTTCAATGCTGGAGTCGTGACGATTATTGACAGCCGGCTCACTGAATTGGATACAGTCTATGGGGGCTGTGGGGTACCTTGTTACACGCTCAAAATCAACCCACAGGATTTGATTACCCTTGCTCAGGCACAAGTATTTGATTTCACAGAGCCAAAGGATAAAGCCTAGCGGCGGTTTTATCAGAGCGTCGTTCAAGAGAATGCCACCTAACATCGCGTGGCGCGGCTCGTTCGCTCGAAACCGGAGGCCAGCAGGCCGAAGGGGGATGAGCGACAAAGGCGAGCACTTTGACAACTGTGCGTCCAAGCGGGTGCAGCAGACCAACCGTCTGCTAACTCCCGCCCCCCCGACCATAACCAGCCGACTGGCCTTACGCGCCGTGTTCCAGAACTTCTTTCGCGTGGTCATCACCGTTCGGGGCGCGGGCGTTTATGCGTCGCAACCGGCCAGCGGGTGATGCTTGCGTTAGGCGCTAAGAGAACTCGATGCAGCATTCAAACTCAGTTCAAGAGATGTGGAGAGCGTATCTCTGTTCTATCGGTGAAAATCCGACAACGACGGATAAAATCTTTACGGCTTGGCACTTTTGTGATAACGAGCAAGATGCCCACGAGCTTGCGGTTCTAGTGAAAGCGGGCTACAAACGCGCAACGGCAAGTGCTTATTGGGCATATGAAGATAACCAAGAACCCTTGCCCGCAGTTGGGGAATACAGCGTTATCATAGACTGGAATGGTGAAGCCCAGTGCATTATTCGAACGACCTCGGTCGAGGTTGTTCCATTCAATGAAGTCACAGCAGACTTTGCGCGGACTGAAGGTGAAGGAGACCGGTCGTTAGGCCATTGGCGTAGAGTCCACTGGGCATGTTTCACTCGCGAGTTACAGGTTATTGGCAAGTGTCCCGAAGAAACGATGCCTGTGGTGTGCGAGACATTCGAGGTCGTCTATGGCGCGTGCCGCGCCTAAGCGGCTAAACCGCGACGTTAGACGGACAGACGACAATACGACGGGAGCGATCCTGTGAAAACTCAGGGTATGAATGAGAAGGTTGCACGCGAGTATTCGCAACGCTTGGGTGTGCTTTCACATGATCAGTTTCAGACTGCTCTCGACCGTTTCGACTTGGGCGGGTTAGTGTGTGCAGAACCAGTTCCCTTCGGCAATTTTGGGCAGAATGTGTTTCTGACAAGCACAAAGGGGGAATATGTCTTGCGGGGGGCACCTCACTACCCATGGCAGTTTCCCAAAGAAAGCTTCTTTACCCAACTGCTCCATGAACGCACACCGGTGCCTGTGCCCTGGCCGTATCTGCTCGATTTGAGCGACGATATCTTTGGCTGGAGCTACGCGATTATGCCGCGTATGCCGGGTGTGCAGCTCATCGATCCGGATGTGCGGAGGACACTCGGCACAGCAGACAAGAGCGGCATCGCTAGGGCGATGGGGACGACGCTGGCCCATATGCACACCCTCGTCTGGCCCTACGCTGGCGAGTATGATTTGGAGACGAACACGATCCAGCCGTTGGGCAAGGGCTATGGGGAGTGGGTCATCTCGCGCATTGATCATTATCTTCGGCTCGCCATTCCTCTTTCGGACCGGACAACGAACGCGGATGTGGAGTGGGTTGAGCGGCTGGTTGCACAAGGGCGGTGGGCACTCGCAGTTCCTTTTGAGCCATGCTTTGTGATGCAGGACTACAAGGAAGGAAACGTCGTAGCTGAATGCAGAGGGGGTATCTGGCGCATAAGTGGCGTTTTCGATTACATGGAGCCGTACTTCGGGGATGGCGAGGCTGACCTTTCTCGCCAGGTAGCCGTATATGCTGATGAAAATGTGGAATTGGCACGGGCGTTTGTGGGTGCGTACGTGGAGCAGATGGGTGCCTGCAATAGGTCACTTCGTCCCGGTTTTGCTGAACGCTTTCCTGTTTACATGCTTCTTGACCGTCTCATCATCTGGCAGTTTGGACAACGGCATGGGGTGTGGTGGGACGCAAGGTTGACTCTGCAGGAGTGGGCCAGCCCATATACTTCATTGGTGGTTTTCTGACATTATGGAGTTGTCTGCTTAACGAGCGCATGCAGCCGGCCGTCTGATCGAGTGTTTCATTGTTGCCGATCTTGGTTATGAGTCGTGTCTTTGGCTGTTGGGTGCATCGCAAACCCGGCGGCGGCTGATGCGCACCGTTGGGCGGGCATAACTTCGAAGAGGGCGTAGCGACATACTATGCACTACAAGTTCGCTCAAGAGCGCTTTGACTATTCTGATCTATCCAGTGGTCGGGTCTTTTACAGCCGACCTGGACATCCTGCTTTTCCAGTCAGATTGGCTAGCGAAATATTCCAACGCTGTCTGGCTCTTTGCCGAACAAACCAGCTAATAAGCCCGTGTGTGGTATACGACCCGTGCTGTGGCACCGCTTATCATCTCAGCGTGTTGGCTTACTTGCACTGGCAGTCGATCTGCGAAGTAGTTGGATCCGATGTCAATGGAGAAGCCATATTACTGGCGAAGCGGAACTTGGGGTTATTGAGTAGTGATGGTATGAATAGAAGGATCGGTGAAATCTCTGAAATGCTCCGTCTCTACGGCAAAGAGTCGCACAAAGTGGCGCTAGATAGTGCGTGTAGAATGCGAGACCGAATTGATACGATGGCGAGCGGGCATTCGCTTACGACGAGAGCATTTCAAGCTAGTGCTCTGGATGGCAGAACACTTGGCGAAAACTTCAAGAGCAACCGAGCCGATATCGTTTTTGCCGATGTGCCATATGGTTGGCATTCGCGCTGGCACGAACCTGACAGCGATAAAGAACCAGCCAACCCTGTAGGGCGAATGTTGGATGCACTACAAGGTGTTTTATTGCCAACAAGCATAGTGGCAATAGTGTCGGACAAGCGGCAGAAAATACCATATGACCGATATCAACGAGTTGAGCACTTCCAAGTTGGTAAGCGGCGGGTGGTTATCTTGAGACCGGCAACATGAAAGGTAGTAGCCCGCCGCACCGTTCGGTGAAAGGATGAATATGAGATTCCGACGTGCCCTACTCCAAGCGTTTCTACACTCTATTGCCACGCGGATCGCAACAATATCGGTGTGGGCCATTTGACTGGGCTGGTTCGTCTTTATCAATGGATGATGTTGATGATGGAAATAGAGACCGAGCGATTGAGGCTTCGCTGTGTTAAACTAAAAGGTGTCGCCTTTTGGAGTACTAATGTGAGAAGTGTGGTAGAGTAGGGATGGCAGCCGTAGCAGTAGGCGCTGTGGGAAGTGTGGGCAGCGCAGTTTGCTGTCCACACTT
>Ga0315291_10008540_pt1 | contig 12577 bp, 14 predicted proteins | sample YL17G12_20_MG_FD_203070 | JGI IMG/M metagenome (GOLD analysis project Ga0315291, IMG submission 203070) | Sediment microbial communities from Yellowstone Lake, YNP, Wyoming, USA - YL17G12_20 | ecosystem: Environmental > Aquatic > Freshwater > Lake > Sediment | place: USA: Wyoming | collected... | reverse complement strand
TGAGCCACGTCCCCGCCCTTGCTATAGGGGGGGTTCATGACCGCGAGATCGAATAGGGGGAGGGGGCGCGACTCCAACTCGTTGAACATGCCAATAAAGTCTCCCTGGATAAAACCCCACGCAGAAGCCCGCACAGGGTCCACCGTAAGATCTGCGTCAACGAGCGTGGCATGCTCGCACTGGAAATGCCGAGATAATGCCCCGGCACCGCATGACGGCTCCAGCACACGATCCGTCGATTTGATGTGCGCCCAGTCGACTATGCGCTTGGCCAGCTTGTCGTCCGTGTAATACCTATCTATCATACCTTCCCTTTCGACCGCGACGCTAACACGCCCGCGACCCCCTGGCAATGGCTAGCAGCACATCGCGGAACGAACAGTGCGGCCACTATCACTCGGCCAGCCTCTCAACAATTTCCCGAAGCGCCACGTCCGCCGCGACCCGACACAGCCCATGCAGCACCGTTGTCGGATGGTACCCGCCGCACGCCTCGCCGATGTCGCCAAAGCTAAACGCGCTACCGTGGCGGCGCCGCAGCACGCCCCACACGACCCAACGGACTCGACATGCCAGTGTGTTGCGACTCCGACGCCCAACGATATTGGGCAGCCCAAGACAAGACTGCGCGCGCGCTTCGATCTCGCGCGCCTCGGGGCTCCACCGTGCGCCCTGCCGGCCAAGCTCGGCCTTGAGCATTGCGATCTCGCGTTCGTTGGCCACTATCACGTTCATGAGCCGGCCGATTTCGTCGCGGTCTTCGGTCCCTTGTCTCATCATTACCAACCCCTTGGCGGGTAAGCACCAAACGTCTCACGAAATCTCACAGCAGCGAAGCCCGGCTTGAAGCCTCGCGCTGCGGCGAACTCTGCCAAGTTCCGAAACTCCGCGCGCCGCTCGGCCTCGCTCAGTCTAGACAGGTCCGGCGACTCCGAAAAAAGTTTGCGATACTCCTTGGCCACCCAACTAAGCCCCCACCCGCGGTCACTCGCAAGCGCGCGGAGCCGCGCAAGTTCCGCGGACTTCGCGTCCTGCGGCGTAGCCGCCCCCGCGTAGACCTCCTTGAGTTCCAGGTTGTAAATCCGCGCCGCGAACTCCTTCACCGGCGCCATGTACCCGCACGCGGGGCATGGCTGGCCAGCCGTCGGGACGTAGGTCGCCCCGCATTGCGGACACACCCGAATCGGCTCGGCTGTCGTGCGTCGGATGCCGTTACCGTCGAGCGAGTAGCGCCGGTCCTCGGTCGGCAAACCGTGCATGACGGACACGCCCGGAAGGTCTATCAGGATGGCGTCGGTCTTGCCTGGCGACGGCCGCAGCACGCGGCCCACCATCTGCAGGTAGTTGCTCACGTGGGCGCACCCGCGGGCGAGCACGCAGACGCGCGCGGACGGCACGTCAACGCCTTCTGTGAGACAATAAATGTTCGTCAGTGCGAGCAACTCGCCGTCTGCAAACTGGCGCAGCATGCGAGCGCGCGCGGCCTTGTCCGTCGTCCCTTCGATGCACCCGGCGGGCACCCCAGCGGCATTCAGCTCGGCCGCCAGGTCATGCGCCTCGGCCACCCGTGAGCAGAAAAAGAACGCCCGCTCGCCACGCGCAAGCTTCAGATACGCTTCCACCGGCGGCTGCGCCAGCCCCTGTTCGACGACCTCCGGCGGGCTGAATACGCGACACGGAACGAGATGCCCGTCGGCAATCAGCTCGGAATAATTCGCCGCCACAACAAGCGACGAGAACAGATCCCCGAGTGGGCGTCCGTCTTGGCGCTCGGGGGTTGCGGTGAGCCCAAGCACGCGCGCGCCGGTGTAGTGATTGAGCACCGTCGACCATTGGTCGCTGGCGAAGTGATGGATTTCGTCCCCAATCAACAGTGATGCTTCTGGGCGCGTGCCCCTTGCGGCAAGTGTCTGCACGGTCACTACGTCAACGCGCGCACCGACCCCGAAGGCCCCGAGCATGCGGTCTGCCATCTGCGCCAGTAGCTCCAGTCGGTGCACCAGTATGAGTACGCTGCCGCCGCCGGCAAGCTCAAGGCGCACGAACTCTTCGGCCATGCGCGATTTACCCGAACCCGTAGGAGCCACGAGCAACACGCGCCGCTCGCCGGCCGTCCACTGTTCGAGTACTCCCGCAACCGCGCGGGACTGGTAGGGGCGTAGCTCGTTCACGGTCCCACGGTCCCCGGAGCCGGACACCACTCGGCCGCCTTGACCGCAGCACGGATCGCCGTCTTGCTCGGCGCGCACCCGTCGCCGAACGCGAGATAATCGGTCGTGCAGCCGAGCACCACGCAGATCCTCCGAATGGTGTCAACACGCGGGTTCTCGGCATGCCCCGTCTCGATGATTCCGACGTGACCCCGGGTGAGCCCCCCGAGCTGGCCTATCCTGTAGCTAGATACCCCGGACGCGATGCGCATCGCGCGCAGCCGGCCGGCGATTGTGTTCTCAGTCATTCGTACGTATGTAGCTTGCAAACTATTCCGAGTCAAACTAACATGCGTGCCATGCGTGACTTGGTTGTGTTTTTGATTTGCGTGGCGCCGCTGGCCCTCATGGGTTGCGGCTCGGATGATACGAGTAACGGCGGTCAGTCGACCGCAGGAATGGGCGGCAATGGATCTGGGTCAGGTGGTATTGATGGGGCTGGTATCGGCGGGGGTGACAGCGGCGGACGTGGTGGCGCCGGAGGCGGGGATGACGCCGGAGGTTCTGGCGCTGGCGGAGTGGGTGGCGGCGGCGAGTCCGGAGGAGCTGGCGACGGGGGTCTCGGGGGATCTGGCGCTGGCACCTCCGGCAGCGGCGGCGCATCTACTGGTGGGACTGGCGCTGGCAGCGGAGGGGATGCGGGCGCTCAAGGTGGCGACGGTGGCGTTAGCGGCGGAGGTGGCTCGCCGGAGGGCGGAATCGGAGGCGACGTAGGTGGATCTGCAGGCGAAACGACGGGCGGCGTGGGAGGTAGCGCGGGCACGGGCGGAGCGGGCGGCACAAGCGCCGGCACCGGAGGCACCGGAGGCAAGGGCGGCAAGGGCGGCCACGGCGGGTCGGGCGGCATCGGTGGCCACAGCGGCACGGGTTCGGGCGGCGGCGCGACTACGGGCGGGATTGGCGGAGCTGCGGCGGGAGACGGCGGAGCGGCTGGTGACGATACGGGCACGGGCGGCCTCGGGGGCCAAGCAGGAGCGGCAGGAGCCGACGGCGGAGCCGGAGGCCTAGCCGGATGTGGCGGCATGGCCGGGCAGGGCGGTTGCTAGCCTAGCGCGTCCGCTGAATCGTTTTGACGGCGTCCATGGTCATCGGCCCTAGGATGCCGTCAACGGCGCCTGTGTAGGCCCCTGCGTCGACTAGCGACGACTGGAGCCGCTCGATATCCCACCCGATCCGGAACTCACGGAACAGGGCCACGAGGCCCGCCGTGTAGCTAGCCTCGGGAGCGGTGTAGTACCGAGCCGCGCGGAGCCGCCGGGAGAACTCCCGCGGGTCGCCAGCTAGCACTGCGGGCCACGCAGTGCCGAACCGGACAAACACCGTAGCGAGATAGTCCGATGCGCCGGCGGCAAGCGTCGCGTGCGCTCGGAACCGGCAGCCGGGTGCGTCGGGTTCGATCCAAACGATCTTGCCGTTGATTATCTCGTTGCACCGGAAAAAACACCAGTCGCCGCTCTTCCCGTTGCTTTTGATGTTGCCGAGGTTGTAGCAGTGCATAGACCGCCCGCGCCCGGTTTCGAGTGCCCATTGCGACAGAAGTACGAGCAACGACGGCTCGGACGCGGCGGCGGCAAACCGTTCGCGCCACGCAACCGCGAGAGCCGTCCGCACCTGTGCCGGGGTTGCCGGGGTGAGCCTGTCGGCGACTTTTGGCATGGGCTAGCTATTGGCGACGCTGTAGCTGATAACATCCAACGATCGGGCCGTTGAAACGTACGATCCGGAACTGAAGTGGAGCACAAAATTAAGCGTTAACGATGACACGGATTGACCGACTTGTATTAACCCCGCGGGTAATTCAAATTGAAAATCTACAGAACTAAAGTGCGGCGATCCTGTGATCGCCGCCTGCCAGTGCATGTCCGACGGTCGCGCCAGTACTACCGACCCCGTCCGTAGCTCAATAGAGCTCAATCTGAATGATGTTGCCGACGAAAGCGTCCCCTCAAGCTCCATCCTGTACCTCAGTCGCTGAACGCCGGACGGCATCATGCTGTCGCCAGGGTTGCCAAGGGGGAATTGAATAGTTGCGGTAGTAGCTGTAGACGCGACTAGCGTGCCGTTGTATCGCAAGCTCGCCGAGAATGCGTCCTTGTCCCATGACATCCCCCCATCCGCCGTCATGTGATTTCGTATGAAGGCGTTTGGGAAAGCGGCCGTGCTTAGATATACCAGCGCAACACATACCCCAGGGGCCGTCCCGAGCAATCCTGAGAGAGTAGGAATGCTTTCGAGGCCCATGCTTCCGAGATATGTTGTCGGGCCATTGGACAACGCCATTATGCCCATGACGTTGTCTGGCAATCGTTCACCCGATGCCCCGGCTACAGTCTCGTAAGCTACCCATCGCGGCAGTCCAGACGGGAAAAGTGACATGACGTACATCCACTTATCGCCGGTGAGAGTGACGCCGGGCGCCAAAATTGCCGGGTCTGTTATTAGCAACTCGGCCGCGTTCGACGCTCCCGGCAATGAGTTTTTGATTAAACCCTGAACGACATAGATATTATTGGCGCTCTCTATGTCGTAGTCTCCCATCAAAATGTTGTCAGTCGCTCCGCTCGGTTGAGCCGCGTATGTCCTCCTGTTGATACGTGTCGCTCTGCTCGTCATTTTGCGAGCGAATGGACCACGCGTCCGATCTTGGAGCAATGGTCGCACATCCCAAAAATGCACGTTAGCGAAACTAGTGCTGCCGCTTGCATGGCTCGCGATAGCTAGCGGCAGATATCCCGTCACGCTGCCAGGATAACCGCCGCCCGGCGTACCCTGCCGGATTCTGTAAAACAGGCGAGCCGATAGGGTTTTGGGCGACAACACGGGCACAAATGTCTGTGTGGGTACGTCGAATATATCGACGACCGCTAGCGTATTGACGGCACTAATTATGCTGCATTCGACAACATCAATTCTTCGCCCTGGGCCCGGGTTAGCAACGAACGGGAGCACGCCGGTAGTTGTCACTCCAGGGTCGTCTATGAACGTGTAGTTACTATCTTGGACCGGGTCCGGAGGAGTGAGATGGTCGAACGCACACAGAACCCCAGGGGTCACAAGCAGATCGGTTGCAGTGATCCGAACCATGAGTCCACCGTAAACATCTCCGGCCATAGGAGCCGAGCCCTGGACCCCTGTACTGGCTACTCCTCTCTGCTCGTCAGTACCAACGCCGGTGTCGCTGTAGCGATCTCCAATCAAGCGCGCGAGAGTCTGCTGCACATGCCGAGAGGCAAAATGCTGCAATTGATTTAGATCCGAGCTTAGAGCACGCTCAAACTGGTTGATATATGTCTGATCTGCGCCGCTGTTGCTTGCCATGATTCTGCTCCTATCCCGATCAAACTAGCGCAATCGGGCCACACGCTGAAGGGTCAATAAAAATATCAAACCGCACGCCCGCGGCGCGAGCCTGGTCAATCGATTCGTAAAGTTGCCCGATGAGCGAGTTGAACCCAATGGGTGAGCCGTCGTAAAACCCTACGTCCCAAGCGTTTGGCGCCGTTGGGAGCGGGTTCGTGGCGTCGTAGGGGAACCCGAACTCACCTTGGTTTCCGCGCTCTACTCCGACCGCGAAATACCGCACGCTCGTAGTTGGTCCAACGTAGACGATGCCCTGTCCGATGAGATCTGAGCCGGTGGTTTTCTGGTAGCAGGCGAGCCCCATGCCGGGCAGGTCGTAGGGGTGTACGTCGAAAGTGAACCCCATGAACGACTGCACGTCACGGGTCTCAATGAGACGGAAGCACAGGTCGTAGGGACCAAGCACCCGCCCGCATATGCGCTCGATAGCACCAGGACAGATGTTGTCGTACAGCGAGCACAGCCGTAGCCGAAACTGCTCGTCGGTCTCGCCAGGGATGCGCCCTTGCCGGCGATCCGCACCGATGGCCCCAAGAGTGTCCGGGCGCCCGCCGACAGATGGATCGGGCTGCGTGACTGTGAAGCCTAGGTCCGAGTACTCCTCGAATTCCACGGTCAGAAACGAGCCGATGTCGGTCGCGCTACTGAGTGCCGGGGAGAACGTGATTGACCGCGTCGTTCCGGTCTCGCTGTAGGCGGTCACGAGCCGCGGGTCCAGCCCATTGCCGCTCACTAGTAGCGGGTTCGCCCCGCTGAAGCGCACGTACCGGCCGACCATGGTCGAGAGAAACCTATCGTTGACGGTGCCGGGGGACTGGGTTTCTCGGATCGTGCTCGTCGTGATGACGGTCCCCGGAACATCCGCTCGCCCAAGGCTCACGAAGGCCTCTATCTGCCCCGCCGGCAGGTTCCCCGTGTAGCCGTTGAATTCCGCCGCTACCGGCACTGGGAGCGGCCCCGCAACGCCGGGCGCGAATGTGACGGCCTCGGTCGAGAGGAAATCCCCGAGCAGGTAGATGCGCCCGTAGCTGTCGAGTTCTGAGCCGCGGAACTTGGTCCCAACGGGGAGCGTAATGGTGCCAGTGTTCGGCGCCGCCCGGCTCACCAGAAGCGTTGTGGTAGCGTTTCGCGCGCCGTAGGCAATGTCGCCCGTCTGGCAACTGTGCAACTTCAGGAAGTACGCCTGCTGGTCGGTGTTGGCGGCGCGCTCAAACCGCTCCCAGATGCTCGCCTGCATCGATGGCACGTCGAAGGCCTGCCCTTCATCGGTGTTCTCGATCGGATCGGTGTACGACGGCGGCAAGACCCGTCGCCACAGGTCGAGATAGTCAGACTTGGTCGAGGGTTTACATCCCATTTACCAGCACTCGGGAGAGGTCGGTTTTGATGACTCCGCCGGCGGCGGGGTACAGGTCTCCGGCGGGGATAGGGACGGCCGTATCGGTCACAATGGCGCCGGGGATAGACCGAGCCAGGGACTGGAGCAACGATCGCAGTAGCGGCGCCCCGGGGGCCAGGATGTTGACCGCCGAGACCGTGATGGCCTTGAGTTGCTGCACGGCCGCCGACGTGTCGGTGCCGCTCCGGAATGCCATAATGTAGCTGATATCAACGAGCGCCGGCACGGATGTGATGATGTCTACGATGATGCCAGCTGCGCGCCACTCGCGCTCTGCCGCAACGACTGCCGCGGCAAGCACCGAGTTGCTGTTGCCCTGGGCGTCGGATATTTGCAGTCCTACACGCCCCGTCGGCTTGCCGAACGGGTCTAGCTCCTCAGTTGCCGTGGCAGCTGATACCCCGTTGACGGTGAGCGCCCCGAATTCGATGGCCGCAAGCGTGCCACGGCGAACGGTCCGGAAAAAATCTCGAGCTCGGCTACGTAGCGACGGGTCGGACTCGATATCCGCGCCCCCGCTCGCTGGCTCGGCATTAGTGACCACGATCGTCGGGTCGGGAGGCGTAGAAACGAATGCGTTGACGAGCCCGGCCGCCGTGTTTCCGACGGTGCCGGCCTGGGTCGCTTGGGCGTCCGACAGCACGGGCCCTGTGCTGTTCAGCGAGAATGAAACGGCTTGGGTCGTTTCGAATTCGATGCCCTGCGTCGTGCGGAGCCGCGTTCCGATCGGGATCGTCGTCGCCGCCCCGGTGCTCGGAGGAATAGGACGCGAGAATGTGACCGTAACGACCGAAGGCGACGCCTGCTTGCGCACCACTGTAGGCGAGAAACGATCGCTCACAAGGCGGTCGAGATCTGTCCCTTGTGCTGAGTCGAGAAAGATGGCCGCCATTCGCATCGACAGGTGTCGCGTGGCCTCGTCGGCCATCGCGGAACACTCGGCCGTGATGATGTTGATATCGGTCCCCTCTGTGAAGACAGCCTCGGGAGAGATGCGCGATGGGCGGGTCCGCTCCGCGCTCCGAGCTAGGATTTCCTCGGCTCCGATATTGAAGTAGTCATCCCTCGTGGGTAGGTCTGTCGGCATTCTAGGAGGCTCCTATGGTAGCGAGATCGGGACGGTGATGTCCACGTTGTCGCCAGCTTTCGTGACTACTCGGACGGTGAGCGTCAGGATGTTCTTCGCGAGCGCGCCCACAACGACCGTGGCGGACACCACCTCGGGCTCTTTTTTGACCTGCGCCGTCGCCCGCGACTGGATCCGTCGGACGACATCCGGTGTCAGAAGCGTCTTGATTTCCGCGCCCAGTCCGTAGTCGCCGAGGTGGAAATAGTCGCCTGGACTCGACGTGAGCCGGCGCAGGATGCGCTTTCGAAGTCCGGCGGCCCCGTCGCGATCAAGAGCCAGGTCACCCGTATCAGTGATCTGGTAGGAGGCGGGGCTTTGGAGCGGGAGCGAGTCGCGAAACGTGGCCGGGTTGCCGATGTCGCGGATGAATCCGTCATCGGACCGCTCGTCGGTACGGACCGCCGTCGGGTGGATGAGCACGGCCGTGAAGCAGGCGGTGTCGCACCCACTGATGATCACGTCCGGCGTGGATAGATGGATCTCGTAGACGGCGCCGGGGGTAAGGATTCCGTCGAAAAACACGATGAACGCTTGGGCGCCGCTCGGAACGACGGTCTGGGCGAGTCGGATGACCGCGTCAAGCGGATCGACGGCTACTAGAGTCCAGTTCGACGCGAATAGCGGGGATAGGCTCGACCATGGGTTGGTGTTGCTGATTGTGCCTGTATACGTGACCAAAACCGAGTTCGCTGTGATAGCGCGCGCGGTCCCGATGGCCATGGATCCGGACGTGGCGGATCCGAATGGCATCGATCCGAACCCGCCAGATCCGGCGCCCGCGCTCGGGAGGTACGTGCAGCCTTCGCAGCTCATTACGTCCTTTGCTTAGACTCGCTACCGCATAGCGCTATGGCGCCAGCGCTCCGCATGCGCCCGCTGCTACCGACCCGCCGAGGGGTGTCGTAGTAGTCGATCGACTGGAGCCGGCGGGTCATGCGCTTCATCTCCGAGAACTCGGTCTCGGCGGCGGCTTCGAGGGCCAAAAGCCTATTTTTGTTCCTACAAAACAGGAATGCCCAGATCTGTTTGATGTTCATGACGACTGCTTTCCGGTGATGGCCCGTTCGAGCCGTTCGAGCGCGGCTGACTGAAGCGTGGTTTGAGCAGCCGCGTGCTCTCGCATCTCGCGAGGGGCGCGCTGCAAGTGCCCTTCGTAGCGCGCTTGTGTGCCCTGGCGATCCTTGCGCTCTAGCCAGTAGAGACCGGCAAATACCGAGGACATAGCGTAGGGCCCGTAGTCGTGCAGGAAGATGGCGAAGGTTTCCAAGGTCATTTAGGTTTTGCTTTCGCAACCGGTTTTGCCCGCTTGGGGACCATAGGCGCCTTGGCTGGGGTTTTCCTGACTGGCCACTTTTTCGCGATTGCCATAAATGCCCTCAGTATGTGGATGTTTTCCCCGCGCCAGTGTCGGGGAACCGTTGCAGGGCCCAAGAGTCGGAGCCATAGAGTACCGCTCCCGAGTTAGGGTTGTGGGTGATGGTGCAAGGCTCGGTCAACGGCACGGGGTTTGCTACGCTTTCGGTGAGGTATACAGCATCCGTCGTCCCCGCACCAATCACGAACCCGGTAGTTAGCCGCATATCTGCATTGTTTACGCCGTTTACGTCCGTCCGTAGAACGTGGCCCTGCACTCCACGGCTCCAACTCCCGATGGCCCAGCAAGCCGAGAGCGAGGACGCGCCCAGCAATGTCTCAGCCGTCCGGTTGGCGCACGCGATGAACATCCCCCGCCGCTCGAACCCGATGGTCGGCATGTTCTGCGTCGTTGGTGCGGCTGCTGCATTGTTCGCCCAAACCCTGATGTCGGTAGCAATACCGCCGACATTGAAGAACAGCACGTCAATCCCGTCGCCGTCTGTGCCCGTCCACGTAATGCCGCTCGCTGTAATGCTCGCGATCGATGCTTCCCAAGTCACCGCTCCCGCACTGATCTGGGCCGCAAACCCCGATGACCGCACGATCGTTTCCTTCTGCGTGAGCACCGTTTGGGTGGTAGTAATGTTGAACTGCTGGAGCGCCGCGTTAAAGGAACCTAGCGTCATCGTCCCAAACGATGAGTCGAGCCCGCTTGCCAGTGTGTTACAGCTCGACATTGCGAAGCCGAACTCAGGCTGGAACCCGAGCCCAGTGATCAGCCCAGCACTCACCGCAGCCGACTGAATTTCTGCCTTCAGATCGTTCCCACCGAACACCTCGGATATGCATAGCGCGCCTATCCCGGCCCCAGTGACCGTCGTCCAGTTGATCGTGAACCCGTCGTCATCGAGCGATGTCAACGACCCCTCCAGAATGAGCCCATCAGTGACCGGGTTCCGCAGCCGCAGGAATAGCGTCTGACTCCGGTCGCGGAATACGTCCAGGACCGCCGCTTGCGCGCCCATTAGACAGCATTTCTGGGCCACAGCAGTTGCCATCCCGATGCACACTGACTGCCCACCAGTCACGCTCTCATCGGGCACAGCGATGGCGTTCGAGAGAATCGCTTTGGGCGGGAACCCCACACCTGTGTAAGCCACGCTCGAAACGGAACTTGGCGCAGTGAATCTGTACGTAGTGCGGCGAATGTCCTTCAGCGGTGGAGGTCCGCTCCCTGCCTCTGCCCATGATGTCACCAGCAGAGCCGACGGCAGACTGTTGGCGCTCCATGTCCAGCTATCAGTAGTGGCACCAGCCGCAGCAACCGCCTTCGTTGCGATTCCCCCATCAATGGTTGCCGTGCTCCAGTCGATCCGTTCCACTTGCCCAGCCCCTGGGGTGTGTGCAGTAACAACACCTCCGGAATCAGCTACACCAAGAGCGTCTATCAGCCACGCGTTGGCTGTGAGGGTCGTGATGTTGACAGATATCGACCCTGCTGAAACCCCGGATGTATTAGATTGGGTGGCTTCAGGGCCCTGTTGTTTCACGCCGGCAAATGAGCTGCACCCGCTGCTGTTTCCGGTCCCTGTAATCGATCCGGTGTATGCTACGGAAACAACGTATGTGCCAGCCGCCGGCAAGCTTGATTCTAGTATATACCCCTGGAAAATCCGCAAGGTGCTAATCGTCTCGGTCACTGTCAAAATTGGCGCTTCCCCGTTATATGTAACGGTGAGGCTTCCGGCGGACCCGTTCAGCGCAACACAGATCACTACTAGCCGGTTTGCCCCAGACCCTAGTGTGTGGTTGTACGTAAACGAACCGGACGCGCTAGTAGCGCTTGACGTGGCGTCATGCGTGATAGCCATTAGACACCATACCTCAAGTTCCAGTTGTTTTGGATGCGCCCGATTTCGGCGCTGGTCAGGATCCGGTTGTAGAGCACGACCTCGGCCAAGCTTGCCTTGATCGCCGCCATTGTCTCCGCGCCCAGTACCCCGGAGATCAGGTTCTGGTTGTAGAACTTCGTGGCCAGGACAGTCGCGCTCCCCGCCGCGCCTAGCGCGACACCGCCTTTGTAGTGCTGCGCCGCAACGGTAGCTCCAACAATGCCAGACGCAATGGTGAAACCAATCGACATCGGGGCATTAGCGACGAAGGCGGGCACGGATGACGTGTAGTTACCAAAAAACGTCCGCAGGCGGATGCTCGTCGTATTGGTCGAGCGCATGTAGCGGAGGTCACCCGCATTTGTCGACCCGAGCTGAAGGAAAGTGGCACTTGATGGCAACGTGGCGCTCGCGGGTTTAGTAACCATGAGAACCGTCATCCCTGCCGTAAAATTCAGCGTGGCATTCCCGAGCTGGAACCCACCGTCGGGAGAGTCGTTGCATGCAACGACAGTAACGCCGTTGATCGACGCCCCGCCTTTTCCCCCGACCTGCAATCTCGGAACGCCTAGCGCAGTAGCTGCCCCCATGATGCCACCGCTCGTCGGCCAAGTCGTGACCACATCGTTATCGTTCAGCCGCTGCATCAGCATCTTGGCGGTCAGGCGCAAGACTAGGTTCGGGATCTCTTCCGGGTAGGCGTTCGGGTTGCCGTCATTCGATCCAGCGTCAAGCCCGGCTTTCGCGCGCTCGGCACTGTTGCGGTACTGCCGATGGTCAGAACTGAGCCCAGAAACAATACGCCGATAGGACTGACCAAATATCGTCTCCTCGACCACGGTCGCGTTCGCGTAGTCGGTAGGCGGGGCAGCATCGGCAGGCGTGACGACTCGTGAGGATGCGTCATCGTACGCCTTGCCGAGGTAGCTCGCCGTGAACAGCACGGCACCTCCGAATACCGCTGCTTCTCGGTCTGCTTCGGTTTTGCCAGCCCCGAATAGGGCCACAGGATCCCCGCGCGAGACGGCATACCGCGCCTCTTCCCAAGTCGGAGCCGTGGCGTCGATGCTGCGATCAACACCATCTGTCCCGCAGTAGAAAACTCGGTACGTTGCCATCAGGAGAACTTAGCCTGGAATGTGCCGAAATAGTTCGTACCATCCCATGTGAAGTAGTAGACATCGATCGCGTTCGCGGTAGATGTCGGCGTCGGAAGCAACCCACTGGGCCA
>Ga0315291_10008539_pt1 | contig 12579 bp, 7 predicted proteins | sample YL17G12_20_MG_FD_203070 | JGI IMG/M metagenome (GOLD analysis project Ga0315291, IMG submission 203070) | Sediment microbial communities from Yellowstone Lake, YNP, Wyoming, USA - YL17G12_20 | ecosystem: Environmental > Aquatic > Freshwater > Lake > Sediment | place: USA: Wyoming | collected... | reverse complement strand
CGGCGGGGACATCACCCGGATCGACGTCCGAACGGGATTGATCCGGAGCGTTGTCGTCTATCCGGAGTCGGCCACGGGTCAGCGCGCTTCCGACATGAAGCTCCGCTTTCAGTGGAACGCGCCCATCCGCATCTCGCCGCACGACTCCGACGTCGTCTACACCTGCTCTCAGTTCGTACACCGCTCGCGCGACGGAGGACTGAGCTGGGAGACGATCAGCCCCGACCTCACCCGAAACGACAAGGCCCGGCAGGACTACTCGGGAAAACCCATCACCCACGACGGCACGGGCGTGGAGGTTTTCTGCACGGTCTTCGCTTTCGAGGAGTCGCCCCTGGTCAAGGGCCTGCTCTGGGCGGGCAGCGACGACGGTCTCGTGCACGTCTCGAAAGATAATGGCGCGAGCTGGAAAAACGTCACTCCGGCCGGCCTTCCCGCCTGGGGGACGGTCAACATGATCGAGCCCTCCGCTCATGACCCCGGACGGGCGTTCATCGCCGTCCACAAATACCGCGAGGACGATTTCCGGCCGTATATCTTCCGGACGACCAACTACGGCGAAACCTGGACGCCTCTCACCGACGGCAAGAACGGCATTCCGGCGGGGCATTTCGTCCGCGTCGTGCGCGAGGACCCGGACCGCAAGGGCTTACTCTTCGCCGGGACGGAATTCGGGATTTACATCTCGTTCGACGACGGCGCCCATTGGCAAACCTTCCAGCTCAACCTCCCGGTGACGCCGGTCATGGACCTCATGGTTCACAAGAAAGACCTTCTCGTGGCGACACAAGGCCGCTCGTTCTGGATTCTCGACGACCTGACCCCGCTCCACCAGGTCAACGACGCGATGGCCAAAAGCGCCGCGTATCTGTTCGCGCCCCGGCCGGCGTACCGCGCCCCCGAGTTCGCGGCGGAGGTCAACTTCTATCTCGCCGAGACTCCCAAGGCCCCGGTCACCCTCGACATTCTCGACGGCGAAAACCGCGTCGTCCGGACGTTCACCAGCCGTCCCGGCGGCGGAAGCGGGCCTGCCGAAGCGCCGGCCGAATTTGCCCGCTCCGCCGGCCCGCGGTTTACGGTCAAGGCCGGCCTTAATCGTTTCACTTGGAACCTCGCCTTCGAACCGGCCTTCCAGATTCCTCCGAGAATCGTGATGTGGGGCGGCGGCGGGGCCGGGCCGAAAGTCGTTCCCGGCACCTACCGGGTGCGCCTGAACGCCGGGGATTTCAGTCAGACCCAGACGCTTGAGGTCCTCAAGGACCCCAGGAATCCCGCTTCGGACGCGGATTACGCCGAGCAGCTCGAACTGGCGCGGCAGGCCGGAGAAAGGATCGGGCAATTGTACGCCGGGCTCCTCAAGCTGCGCGATGTCCGGAAACAAGCCCTCGACCTGGGTCAGCGGCTGGACCAGGGAGGTTACGGCAAGGGTGTTGCCACCGCGGCGAAAATTCTCTCCGATAAGCTGTCCGCCGCCGAAGCCGAGATCACCCAGGTCCGGGGCGAAGGCGGGCAGGACGCCTTGAACTTTCCCGGCCGGCACGACAACCAATGGGTCCGGCTCTACAACGAAATCATCGACTCCGACGGACGGCCGACGGCGGGCTGCCGGCAGCGTTTCGAGGACCTGAAGCCCGAGTTCGAACAGCTCATGGCCCGGCTCAAAAATCTTTTCGACGCAGACCTGGCGGAGTTCAACAAGCTGGTGAAAGACAAGGGCTTCCCCGCGGTCGTCCCCGCCGCCGAAGCCGTCAAAAAATAGAGATTCCGTCTTATAAGTCGCGGCGCGAAGCGCCTGGACACAATAAGTTCATTTATCTCGGTTTGAGCGTCACGAAGCCGGCCTTCTCGAGTGCCCGGAGATAATTCTCGACCTCTTTGAGAGGCAGGTTTCCCGATTCCCCGGCCGCGGCGTTGCGGATCTCGAGGATGCTCTTCCGGCCGTCGATAAAATTCCGGATGACATAATCCGAACGGCCGACCTGAAACGCGGGCATATCCTTAGCCTCGCGCATCTTCGCGTTGAAATCTTGGGCGTCGAAGAAGCCCTTCATTTTTTCCGTCCTGACCGGGATGATCTTGCCGAGGCGGATCTCGTCCGGCGTCAATTGGGGCCGCACCGGCTTGATCCCGTCTTGGACGCAGCGGGCGTTGTAAACTTTCGCCAGCTCCGTGTCCGAAGGGATCCGCATGTCGTCAATCGATTTGACCTGGGCGGCGAGCAGATTTTCGAGCCCGGCATTGCCGCGGATGAAGAACCGGACCGAACCAAGGGCCTCTTCCTGCCGCAGGAACGCCTGATTGATGACGTTGACGGCGTCCTTGTAAACGTCGGCGAGCCTGGCCTTGTCCGCCGCGGCGATCATGTTGATCGCTTTGACCTTGACCTGGCCCAGCCGCTCGTAGGATCGCATCGCGACTTCCAGGATGACGCGTTCGACCTCGGCCGGCCCTCCCCCCGCGAGGACGATGGCCGACGCGGCGCCGATGACCACGACGCGCTTGAACTGCGTGGAATCGGATTTGTCCACGGTGTCGCCGCTCGTGTGGTACCACATGTCTGGCCAGACGATGAGCATGACCGCCGGAATCCCCCCGCTTTCGTTGAATATGACGTGGTCGCTGCCGCCGCTGTAAGGGTCGATGACGTAATAAAACGGGTCGCGCGACCCGGTTGGGGACCAGATCGGAAGGTAGGCTTCGCGGCCGTTGTTGCGCTGGGTCGTCCCGACCCACCCGTAAAACGCCCGGACGACGTCGTTGAGGCAGGACGGGAGCGATCCCGGCGCCTGGACGAGCTCAAAAACGCTGCGGTTTTTGACGAGGCCCTCGCCGACCATGTCCTGGTTGATGTTGGCGAAAATCCGTTTCGCAACGTCGGGGTTCAAGCGCAGGTAGGCCGACGTCCCGGACATTTCGGGGATGAACAGGAACCGGACGGTCCTTTTGAGCGGCGGGATCTTGCCGTCGTCCATGAGCTTGCGCAGGACGCGCGCCGTTTCCAGGATCGAGCAACAACCGCTGATGTTGTCGTTGGCCCCCTGCTTGGCGAAGCCCTCAAAGAGATGGGCCGAGAAAACAAGCTCTTCCTCAGGATACTCCTGGCCTTTGATCACCGCCTCGACCATCTGCTCTTTGTAGGGGACCATTTGCGTTTTGGCGACGGCCCGGACTTCGATTTTTATCCCGCGTTCGAGCGTATCGCGGAGGTCAGTGCCCTGGCGCGTCGAGACCATGAAGCCGAAGGTCTTCTTCATGTTTTCGGCCGAGCTGACCGAGCTCCAGCCGACCTCGTCCGGGTCGTATTCGGAATGGCTCGACGTATAAGCGACGACGCCCAGGGCCCCGTATTTTTCGACGGCGAAGCGCTGGGCGCCGCCCGGCGAGCCGTTGACCAGGACAACCTTGCCCTTGACATCCTTACCCTCGTAATACCGATCGTTGTTGCCGGGGCCGACGTAGACGAGCTCGGCCGTGGCGTCCGTCGTGACGCTCCCGGAACAGAGCGATGCGGCAACCTCTTTGAGGTCGGCGATCTTTCGGAGGTTCGGCTTGACGATCCAGAGCTCGCCCATCTCGCCGTCCCAGGTTAGCGGGCCGCGCGTCGGAAGGTCGATGATCCGGGCGTCCGCGATTCCATATTCCTTAAGCTTTCTGAGGATGAATTCGGGCTCGAAATAGCCTTTGGCATATTCCTCGGGAAGCCGGTTCCGGTTGATGCCGGCGATTAAAATCTCGTTCTGAAGGGCCAAGTCGCCCGACGCTTCGTTGATGATGTCCCGAAGCAGGGGCAGCGGCAGGAGCGTTTTCGGAATTCCTTCCGCCGGCTGGGCGGCCGCGAAGGGGACGGCGCAAAGGATGAGAAAGGAAAGGATCGCGATTTTCTTCATGGGTCCTCCCGAGCGTTCTATTTTATCGGATTGGGAAAATATGTAAATAGAGGAGGACGCTGTCACCTTGGCTCCCCGGGGAACGACCGCTACCCATATTATATTAATCCCGGATTCTCACCGGTCCAAATGGCGGTGGAGAAAGGCGATCGTTTCGGCCCACGACCTGTAGCCTCCCCGGGCGTCCGCTTGGGGTGACCCGCCGCTGATCCAGCCGCGATTGGCCGTGACGAAATAAGGAAGGAAGGACTGATGACCTCCCTTCTCGTTCGAGATGTGCTTGGCCTCGAAGGAGAAGCCGGCTTTTTTCAACCTGTCCATCATGGCCAGGCAAAACTCTCCGGACGGCCAGGTCTGGTCGTCCGTCCCCGAAACGAGCAGGATCGGGGCCCGGATCTTTTCGACGGGAATCGCCGCCTTCTCGATTTCGACAGGGTCAGCTTGGGCCAGAGAATTGGTGTGAAACACGACATACGAAGCGAGTTCCCCCTTCATTTCCTTCGCCTTGTCCTCGGGAGAAGCCTTGAAATGCATAAAAGGAAGGGCCTGGCCATTAAAGCTCCAGGACGAGACCGGTTGATAGTCCGGGGAAAAGAATTTCTGGCTGAGTCCTTCCCAGACGTGCGCTCCCGGAACCCAGCCTACGACCGCTTGAAAATCATTGAATCGGGTAGCTAATAGCAACGCTAGCTCGCCGCCCTTGGAGCCTCCGACGATCCCGACGCGGTCGGGACGGACCGCGGGCTGGGCCTTCAGCCAGGCCGTGGCCTTGGGAAATTGTTCGATGGGAATTTCGACCAGTTCATCGGGAAGATTCGGATATTTGAAATACGCCATCGTCAAGGCCGCAAAACCGTTCGAGGCGAACGCCCGGGCCAGCCATTCGTACAGGCCGCCATTCGAACCTCCGAGGATGATGACGCCCGGGAACGGGCCGCCTTTCGCCGGATGGTAGAGGAATCCGTAGAGTCCGTCCTTTTCGAGAGGGACGCGGACGAGTCCTTGGCCCGGCATCTGGAAAACGCAGCGGAACCTCGTCGAAGCCGCCGCTCCAGACGAATCCGTAACCGAGAAATCCACGGTCCAACCGTTGACTTCGTCGTCACGATAGCCGATCGGCTCTTTCGAAGTCGAATTCACGGGCTTTAACGACCAAAGAAGCCCGAAAATATCCGCTTCCCCGTAGCCGCCGGACATGGGAGCTTGACGGCCAACGTCGAGCGCCCCGGCCGCGTCGGCCTCGAAGACGGCCGTCGACTCCCACGAAATTTTCCTCGCGTCCGTGGAGGCGGCTTTGATCATCGCCCTTTCGCCGGGCCGAAGCCCCGTGACCTTTAAGGAAAACGGTGATCCGTAGAGCGCGACGGACGGCGTCGCCGCGATCTTTAGCTCCGGCGCCCGGGTATCCGTCGTCGCCCGGCCGAATCCGCCGCCTAGGAGCATGAAAAGTACCCACAGAACCGTTACGCGCCAAAACCGTCCTTTACGCATGTCTCGATACCTCCGGAATGAAATTTCGAGCGGCCTTGCGGTCTCTCGCCATGATAGACGCAAACCGGAGGGGCGGGTTTTCAGAAAAAACCCCCAATGCCGGCTTTCCGGGGTTTTTACTGAGACCGTCGCGCGTCCCCGGTCATTCTCGGGCATCGTTTACAGGGAGGGCGGGATTCTGCTATAAAAGCGGCATGGGTTTGTTTTTTCCCATCTATCTCATTGCGCTCGCCCTCACGGCGCTGACGGTCGGTTGGGCTGCGTCCTTAGCGAAAAAAAGCGGACAGCGGCTTCACCAAGTCTTTTTCTTCTTCGTCGCCGTCAACGACCTCGTCTGCCTTTCCGACGTTCTTTTCCGGGTCTTGCCCGCCCGGATCGGCGCCCCGGCCGGAGGCTTCGGCCCGATAATGTCCGGCTTCCTGGCGTTCCCGCTCATGGCCGCGTTCAGCTTCCTCGCTATCGATTTCCAGTTGGCCCTGGCTGGACTTCCGTTTCCCAAGCTCTTGAAAAAAATCTACGCCTCTTACTGGGGACTTTTATTTATCGGTTTTCTTGCCGCCGAATTCCGGCACCTCGCTTATAAAGACATGCGCCTGACGAATTGGCTGATGCCGTTTTTCAACATCGCGATCATCGTTTCCGGCCTGGGGAGCTCCCTTTTCGTTTTTCTGCGCGCCCGCGCGGGCTCCGATCCGCGCGAACGCCGGTATGTCCGAACCGTGAGCGGCTATTTTTTTGCCGCTTTCCTCGTTTTCGGGGGGTTGTTTTATCTCCCGCTTCCGCTCGACCCAGGTTGGAACGTTATGGTCCGGAGCTTGCTTGGATTGGTTTATCTTTTGCCTCCTCTGGTTTGGCTGCACGGACGCGTCCAGAAGACGAAGAGCGCCCTGCTAACGCGCCTGGCCGGCGATTTGGAAACCTTGGATCGCTGGCTCGAGAGCGGGAACCTATCGCCGCGGGAGCGCCAGATCGTTCGCTGCGTGCTCGAGGGGAAGAGCAACACGGCCATCGAGCGGGAGCTATTCATTAGCCGCCGGACGGTCGAGAGCCATTTGTACAGTATCTATCGGAAACTCGGCGTCAAGAACCGGCTACAGTTGGCGCGCCTGGCCGCGGCGGAAACGGAACGACAGGCCCATCCCGAGGCTTGAAATCTCGGAATCCCCTGGCGCATCCAGACGAGTGGACACCGCGCTGAGTTTTGCTCGAGTTCGAAAGCGGGGGGGTATCGTCGCTATCGCGCCTTCGGCTTAGCGACCCAAATATTGCCCGAGCCTTCGCAAGCATAAAAAATCATTTTATCGACAGCCACGCCGAGAGTTTCGTTGCCGTCCGGAATGTCGATCCTGAAGGAGCCCTGGTGGACGTGCAAAACGCCGAAAGCGTCCCCGGCCGGCTTTTTCGAAGCCGGGTCGAGACGCTGAGCCCAAATACAGCAGTGGCCGTCGCGGCTCGAAAGGTAATAGATAATGTTGCCGTTCGGGGACCACTCCGGCGAGCCGAGGAAGTGATCGTCATCCGCGATCAGGATCCCGTCGGTATCCGAGGCCGCCGTCGCGCCGACCGGAGCGATATAAATCGCCGCCCGGCCGTCCGGCCGTCCCGATAGGAAAACGAGGCGGCGATTGTCGGGGGAGAGCGCCGCGTCGAGAACCGTTCCATTGGATAATTCCAGGACCGGGCTTTTCTCGCCGGTGTCGAGGTTCAGCTTTTCCAAGCGCCGCGGTCCCGTCCTGGCCAAGGCGTATTTCGAGCCGGCGTAGAAATCGAAAATCCGGCAGTCCCGGCAGATTTCGCGGCCGGTCAACGACCCGGTCGGCGCGACGCGAGTAACGGATTGGCCCGATACGATGTTCCGGTAAGCGACCAGGGACCCGTCCGGGCTTAAGAGCGGGCTCATTCCCATGGTGCTCGTTTCGTACGGGATCGTTCGTTCTTTTCCCGTCGCCAAATCCCTGATCCTCACTTCGGACCGGGGGGCACGCAGCCCGCCGAAAACCGCGTAGGCCAAGATCGAACCGTCGCGCGAAATGCTCGGGTCCCACTTCGCCAGCATGTCCTCCGTGATTTTCTTCGGCTTCCCTTTGACGATCCCCTGGTCCGGCAAGGCGGGAACGCTCCAGACGCCCATGACCGCGGTCAAGTTGTGGAAAAAGACTCGGCCGTCGCGCGCGACCGAGGCGCCGTACTGCATTCCGCCGCCGCCCGTGACCCGCTCCGAAGGACCGGCGACCTTCCAGCGCCCCGGCTCGAGACGGACGCGAAACAGGTTGACGCCTTCGATCGTGGTACCGCCCGCAACGTAATAAACGTAGTCGCCGGCCCAGTCGCTGGGAAAGACCCAAACGCCGGTGAGAGCCAGGTCTTTTAAAGCCCCCGTGCGGACCGCCGGACCTCCTTTGGCCGGAGCAACCCACCAATCCAGACTCTTGGGGTCATCGTCGCGGCGGCCGAGAAATAGGATGGACTTGCCGTCCGGCGACCAAATCGGGCCGCAAAGGAAATCGGGGGCAGTGCAGAAATCCGGCAAGAACGGAACCGGATCGCCGCCTTGCGGCGAAGCCAGAAACATCTTCGTCAAATTCACGTCGAGAGAGGCCGGAACGGTCATATAGAGGATGCGCGAGCCGTCCGGCGAATATTTCGGGAACCTCCCCCGGCCCGCGATCCGGCGGGCTTGCCCGCCCTGGACTTCGCTGTTCAGCGTTTCGATGACATAGATCCCCCCGCCGTCGCGCTCGGACGAGAAGACGATTTTCGTCCCGTCCGGTGAAAATGACGGAAACTGGTCGTCGGCGGGATTGTTCGTCAGCCGGAGCGGATTTCCGCCCGAGGCCGGCTGGACCCAGATATCGAGATTGCCGCCGCCTCTGTCCGAGGCGAAGGCGAGCATGCCGCCGTCAGGAGAGATCGCCGGCTGCGCCGTCAAGCCCGAATCGAAGGTCAGCCGGACCTGTTCGAATTCGACGAACGGCTTGGGCTTGAGAAAGAACAGCCAGGCGAGGAAAGCAAGCAGGGCCAGGGCAAACGCGCCGACAGCGATGGGAAGGAGCTGCATCTTCCGCCGCAGCCCGGCCCCGGAAACTGGCGCCCGGAGCTTGCCGGACTCTGAATCGTCCTTCAAGTCTTGAAGCACGATTTTGAGGTCGGACATATTCTGCCATCGCCGCTGCGGGTCCTTGCGGAGGCATCGCACCAGGACGCTTTCGATGTCCGGGGTCAGGGTTTCGTTAAGCTCAATGGCGGGTTTTGGCTCTTCGCGGAGTATCGCGGCCAGGGTCGCGACTTTTGAGTCGCGGTCGAAAGCGCTCCGGCCCGTCAGCATTTCATAGAGGACGGCACCGAAGGAAAAGATGTCCGTGCGGGTATCCACCTTCCTGCCTTCGGCCTGTTCGGGCGACATGTATGCCGGCGTACCGACGATATACCCGTCTTCGGTCCGCGGTTTCTCCAGATGCTCCAGCGTCCGGGTCGCGCCGTAGGCGTCGGCCGAAGGAGCTTCCATGAGCTTGGCCAGGCCGAAGTCGAGGATCTTGACGATTCCGTCCCCGGTAATCACGATGTTCGTCGGCTTCAGGTCGCGGTGAACGATTCCCGCGGCATGGGCTTTCGCCAGGCCGTCCGCGATTTGAACGGCATAGCCGAGCGCTTCCGTGAGGTTCAATCCCTTGCGGCCGATCAGCCGATCGAGGGTCGTTCCCTTGACATATTCCATGACGATGAAATACACGCCGTGGTCCTCGGCAATGTCGTGGACGACGACAATGTTCGGATGATTGAGAGCGGAGGCGGCTTTGGCTTCTTGGACGAACCGCTGCCGCCGTTCCGCGTCGGCGACTTTCTCGGGCGGAAGGACCTTGATCGCCACGGGGCGGTCGAGGTGCGTGTCCAGTGACTTGTAGACGACGCCCATCCCTCCCTCTCCGATTTTTTCCAAGATGCGATAGTGGAGGAGCGTTTGGCCGATCATAGGAATAAAGCTAGCCTCTTTTTGGCTTTCCAAATATAGCCTTCCGTTCCGGGGAATGTCAACCGGAGCGGGCCGACGCGATTGAAAAAAAGGCGCAATTTGTCTAAAGTAAACTGTCCTCGGAGAATCGACCGGCAAGGAGCTCACGCCCATGAGCATGACGGCATCGGCGGCCCTCATCCTGGCGGCCATGGTCGCGGCGTACGCCGTCGCGAAGGTCTTCAAGATCTCGACCGAGCTTTCGATGCTCGCCGCCGCGCTCGTCGGCGGGATCGCCGGCGGGGCCGGGCTGCCCGTCCGCCACATCGCCGAGGGCGCGTTCACCTACCTTGATATCTGCCTGATCTTCATCACGGCGACCCTGTTCATGAACCTCCTCAAGGAGTCGGGCGGCGTCGCGTTCGCCGTCCGCCGCATTCTCATCCGATTCCATCGGCAAAAGTTCTGGCTGTTCGTCATGCTCGCCATCGTGCTCCTCATCCCCGGCGCGCTGACGGGGGCGGGAAGCGTGACCGTCCTCATCGTCGGGGGTATGGTCGCCACGATCCTGGGATACATGGGCCTCAGCAAGCCCAAGGCGGCCGCAATCATCTTTATCATCGCCGGCTTGAGCGCGGCCGCGCCTCCCGTCAGCCTATGGGCGATGTTGACCGCCGCAGGCGTCAATATGCCGTATGTCGGATTTTTCGTGCCGCTCATGGCGCCGTGCCTGATCCTCGCTCTTCTGACCATTTTCATTGTCGGCCGGAAGGCCAAGCCCGCCGACCTCGAGATGGCGCTGAAGGAGCTTCCCGAAGCACCGCCCGGGATGAATTGGCTTAAGGTCACGCTGCCGTTTTTCCTCTTTTTCGCCCTCGTCGTCGCCGGCCGGGTCTGGCCGTTTTCCTTCCCGATCCTGGGGCTGCCGCTCATCTTCGCAGGCTCGGCGGCGCTCGCGCTCGTTCTCTCGCCCCGGAAAATCGCGTTTCTCGAGGTCGCGCGGCGCACCGTCCACCAACTCCTGCCGCTCATCGGGACGCTGACATGCGCCGGCATTCTTGTCCAAATCATGACCCTCACGGGCGTGCGCGGCCTGATCGCCGTCACGGCGGTCACACTCCCGGTAACGGCGGTCATCGTGACGCTGTTTCTTACCTTGCCCGTGTCCGAGGCGGTGCTGATGTGGGGCGCGGCGCCCGTGCTCGGCGTGCCGCTCGTCCTGCTCTTCAACACCATCAACCTCAACCCGGTCGTCGCCCTCGCCGGGATGAGCGTCATCTGGCCCCTCGGCGACGCCCTGCCGCCGACGGCCATCATCGGGCGTCTGACCGTCTCGACCGTCGGCATGAAGGAAAAATACACGACGTTCTTGAAATATTGCATCATCCCGGCGATCCTGATCATCCTCGCCGGGACGCTGATGGTTATTTTCAGCAAAAAGCTCTCTTTCCTGACCGTCTTTTAGGAGGAACGCCGATGATCGTCGCCATTCTGTATTACCTGATGGTCGGGTTCGTCGTGTTCCTCATCGTTGGAAATCTCCTGAAAAGTCATAAATGGCAGGAGGAGCTCCTTTACGTGATCGTCCTTCTCCCGTTCCTCCTCCGCCTGCTGCGGCTTAAATAACGAGAGGCTGACCATGCTCCGCAAAGCTGTTATCGTGACGATCGGGATCGTTCTTCTCGTCCTATCCGGCGTGAGTTTCTATCGCGGCCGCCATCTTCGGGAGCCGGTCGTGGCCGGTACCGGCGTCACGGGCGTCAAGACGCTCGGCGATTATTTCGCCCCGATCCGGGGGACGGCCAACGACGCGCATATTTACATCCTCGAAGGAACGCGGCCGGGCGGGACGTTTCTCATTCTCGGCGGAACGCATCCCGAAGAACCGTCGGGCCGGCTCACGACGTGGCTTATTGCCGAGAACGGGCTCGTCGTGCAGGGCCGCGTGTTCGTTATCAACTCCGCCAACCGGAGCGGGACGACGGTGACCCGGCCGAGCGGCGCCTATCCGCCCGACTACACAATCCCGACGGCGTGGGGCGGACAGAAATTCCGGACCGGCGACCGCTGGGCGAATCCGCTCGACCAGTGGCCCGACCCGGAGGTCTATATCCACTATCCATCGCGCCAGCAGCTCGCCTACATGGACATCCGGAACCTGAACCGCGCCTGGCCCGGCCGTCCGAACGGCACGCTCACGGAAAAAACCACCTACGCTCTGACCCGGCTGATCGAAACGGAGAAGGTGGATGTCGTCATCGACCTCCACGAGGCCGAGCTCCAATATCCGGTCATCAGCACGATCGTCGCCCACGAAAGAGGCCTCGATCTCGCGGCCATGGCCTCGATGACCCTCAGCGACGAGGAGTTCAAGATCGGGATGGAGAAATCGCCAAAAGAACTCCGCGGGCTTTCCCACCGCGAGATCGGCGACTCGACGAGCGCCATCCCGCTTCTGTTCGAGTCGCCCGAGCCGTTCCTCGACGCGACGCGCGGCCGGACGGACGCCAAACTCCTGCTCGAGGGCAAGGACGAATTTGTCATGAGGGCGGGAAAGCACGGTTTGCTGTTCGAAAAGATCGACGAAAAGGGTTGGCCGATCGCCGTCCGCGTCGGACGCCACTGTTCGACCATCCTCCAGGTGCTCGACGTCTGGTCCGCGGACCACGCCGAGAACGCCGTCATTCTGAAAAATGTCCCGAAATATGCCGAGGTGATCGCGAAGGGCGTCGGCGCGTTTTTACGCGATCCGTCAAAGGCCGACCCGAAGCGGGTCTATTTCGAATAATTATATCAGCGGTTTCCGCCAAGATAATCCACGGCCAGGCTGGCCAACGCCCGGACGCCCGTGATCAGAGCGCCCTCGTCCGGAGCGAATCGCGGCGAGTGGTTCGGCGCGACCGTGGCCGGGTTGGCGCCTTTCGGAGTGATCCCGAGGAAAAAGTATAAACCGGGGATTTTCTGTTGATAGACCGCGAAATCCTCGGACGCCGTATTGGGCCGTCCGTTCGGGATGAATGGCCCTGCGGCGACGCGTTTGAGTGACGGGGCCATACGCTCCGTCAGTTCCGGGTCGTTATAGGTGACCGGATTCCCTTCCGAGATCTGGACCGTCGCGGTAGCACCGGCTGAAGCGGCGATGTGCTCGGCCGTCGTCTGGACCCGCGCCTGAATGCTCGACCGCATCCGCGCGTCGAAGGTCCGGATTGTTCCCGTCAGACGGACTTCGTCCGGGATGATGTTCGACCGATT
>Ga0315291_10008537_pt1 | contig 12582 bp, 9 predicted proteins | sample YL17G12_20_MG_FD_203070 | JGI IMG/M metagenome (GOLD analysis project Ga0315291, IMG submission 203070) | Sediment microbial communities from Yellowstone Lake, YNP, Wyoming, USA - YL17G12_20 | ecosystem: Environmental > Aquatic > Freshwater > Lake > Sediment | place: USA: Wyoming | collected... | reverse complement strand
AGGTTCTGCTGGGCCATCGCAAGCGAAATAGGGTCTCCCGTCAGGGATGAGTAGGCGATCAACCGCGTAAGCGCGCCCTCGAGGTCGCGAATGCTGGACTTAATTTTATTGGCGACAAAATCTGTCACTTCATAGGGAAGGGTTACCTTCTGTGCCTCCGCTTTTTTGGCCAAGATCGCCATCTTGGTTTCAACGTCCGGAGCTTGGAGGTCGGCAGTAAGTCCCCAGGCAAAACGCGACCGGAGGCGTTCCGCCAAGCCCGGGATTTCCTTGGGGGGGCAATCGCTCGAGATGACGACCTGCTTCTGCGCCTCGTACAAGGTGTTGAATGTGTGGAAAAACTCCTCCTGGGTTCTTTCTTTGCCGGCGATGAACTCGATGTCGTCCATCAGGAGCACGTCCACATTTCGGTACCTGTCCCGGAACGACACCATGCCGTCGTAGCGGAGCGAGTTGATGACTTCGTTGGTGAATCGCTCAGAGGAAACGTAGGCCAACCGCATCTCTTTCCAGTTCCTCTTGATCGTGTGGCCGACTGCCTGCATGAGGTGTGTCTTCCCAAGTCCTACCCCGCCGTAGAGGAAAAGCGGGTTGTAGGACTTGGACGGCGCTTCCGCCACCGCGCGCGCCGCGGCGTGAGCAAACTGATTACAGGAGCCGACGACGAAAGTATCAAACGTGTAGCGCGGGTTGAGTTGATGGTGCACAGATTCGAAGTCCAGCTTCCCTTGCATGGTCTTTGACTCCCCGTTTTCAGGCGCTTTGCGCTCCGGCTTTTCCTCGAACACATAGGAGACCTGCTTGAATTCAAGCTGCAGCCGGTTGAGGGCTTCGTGAATGAGACCTCCGTAATGGTCCTGGATCCACTCCTGGAACTCCCGGTTCGGCACGCGCACGACCAGCGTGTCGTTCGCTGCGTGGCTGAAGCGTGTCGGGTGCAGCCAGGTCTGGTAGCTTTGGGGATTAACTTTGGTTTTGAGATGATTCAGGATTTCATGCCAGGCGTTCATGGGCTTCGGGCCTAATAAGGAGAATTCGTCTGTTAAGGGCGCTTCCCGAGCGAAGACAAGCGCTTCAAGGGATGCTCCATTTTAGGATCGCCATTGGGGACTCCAACGAGCGCGACCTGAGTTGTTAGCTTTCTCCGTTTCTTTTGCGTTGAATACTAACGAAGAGGGCTTCCGTCCCTGTGAGAGATTTCCAACTTGAAGCGCGAACTATATCACAAAAAAAAATCCAATCCAATTACTTGCTTGATCACTGCTCCTCGGTCGGGTTAGAAACGCCGGCACCGTCAAGCGTCCTCCAGCAAGCGCGCAATCTCGTCGCGCGCAGGAACACGAAGTGGGCGGGCCTCTCCACTTTCTCCGATCAGCCGGATACCCTCCCTTTCGCTGCAGACCTCGCCAATCACCGCCGCGGAGATTTTGTGATGGCCGAAAGCCCGCAGGACGCTGTCGGCGGTCCGCGCGCGGGCAACCACGAGCAAGGCACCCGAGGCGATGAGCGCGAAGGGGTCAAAGCGGAGCACCCGGGCCAACGCCTGAGTCTCGGGCAGCACGGGGACCTTGTCCTTCCAAATGCGCAAGCCAACGGTTCCCGCGCGCGCCAGTTCGTAGAGGCCAGAAAGGAGCCCGCCCTCGGTCGGGTCATGCATGGCGTGGATTTCGCCGTGTTTCACGGCGATGAGCGCTTCCCGCACCACACTGATGCCGGGACGAAAGAGCAGTCGCTGCGCCCGACGCACTAAAGGCCCTCCCAGCTTATTTTCAAGCCAGTTTGCTTTTTCTCGCGCCAGGATGGCTGTACCCTCAAGCGCGATGCCCTTGGTGAGCAGCACAAGGTCTCCCGGCCGCTGGTTCTCTTTGCGGACAAGTTTCGATTTCTCAACCTCCCCCAACATCTGGCCCACGACGATGGGGCGATCCAACCCGGAGGTGATTTCCGTATGGCCCCCACAGAGCGTGACACCCAGCGCGCGGCATGCCCGCAGCGTGTCCCGGAAGATGCTGCCCGCCAGCGCCGAGGGGGTTCGGCCTTCCGGAAGCAAGAGGGTTGCCAGGAACCAGCGCGGACGAGCGCCGAGCGTCGCGATGTCATTGGCGTTGATGTTGACCGCGTACCAGCCGATGCGGTCGGCGGTGAAGGTAATCGGATCGGTTTTGGCAACCAAAGACTTCGGTCCCAGGTCGATGACGGCCGCATCCTCGCCGAAGCGCGGGCCGATCACGACGCTGGAGTTCTTGGGAATAGGGCAGCGAGCGAGTAGCCGCTCCAGAATCTTCGGAGGAAGCTTTCCGACTGGAAATCGTCGCAGCATCGCCATGGAACCGTGAGTATAATCCCGTTTGGTTGTTGCGGCGCTCCGTGAGCGCCGACATTCCGATTCGGCGCCAGCCATGCCCAGAGTCCTTGGTGTTATCCCAGCCCGCCTCGAATCTACACGGCTCCTACGCAAGCCGCTGCGGCTCATCTGCGGCCACCCGATGATTGCCTGGGTTTACCATCGGGCGCGCCAGGCTCAATCGCTCGACCAACTGCTGGTCGCAACTGATTCGGAGGAAATCCGCGATTACTGCTGCAAAGCCGGAATCCCCGCTCAGATGACTTCTTCCGTACACCGCTCTGGAACGGACCGCATCGTCGAGGTGATAGGCCGCGAACCCGCCGATATCTACGTCAACATCCAGGGCGACGAGCCGATGGTCCGGGGTGAGCACATCGAGCTGATGCTGCGCCCGTTCCGTGATGCGCCGGAGACTCCGGTCTCGACCCTCAAGGTGGCGATCAACCCCGAGCAGGCGCGCAATCCGAACAACGTGAAAGTGGTGACCGATTTGAAGGGCCGCGCGCTCTACTTCTCCCGCGCGCTTATTCCCCACGACCGCGACGGCTCCGGCCGTGTGCAGTATTACAAGCACCTTGGGCTCTATGCTTACACCGCCCAGGCGCTCTGCCGTTTCAGCAAGCTGCCGCCTTCAGAACTCGAGCAACTGGAAAAACTTGAGCAACTGCGGTTCCTCGAAAATGGCATTCCGATCACCGTCGTGGAAACGACCCACGACACCATCGGCGTGGATACGGAAGAGGATGTGAAGAAAGTTGAGGACTACTTGCGGACCAATGGAATCACCCGACCTGCAGGATAATGCGCGGCAGCAGGCATCTTCCTTCTACTTTTCACCAATAAAGTACCGACAGCCTCTCGGCCCCATCTTCGCGGCGTGAACCGTGTGGGCTGGAACATCAAAGCGCTCGCCGATCTTGTAGGTTTTGGTCCCGCCGCCGCACGTCACCGGCATATCGCCTTCGAGGACGATGTGCGCAGTCTCGGTCGAATGTGTGTGGTCTGGATAAAACACGCCCGGGCCGTCTTCCCAGACGTAGGTATGAGTGAAGCCTGCCTGTCGCAGTAGCTTTTCCCAATCCTTCGCACCCATGCCGACCCGCTCCTTTCCTTTATCCTACCACTGTCTTGGTGACGGGCCATGGCCGATGGCTCGCGAGAACGGCAGATTCCGGCGTCCCGACTTACGCCACCGGCTGGGCGAAGCAGGCGGGATAAACACGCTTGTAGGGTTTCTTCTCGCGGTAGGAACGGGCGAGCTCAAGGTAGATGCCCAGGTCGCGGTCGAGGTCGGACTGTGTTCCGTCGAAGTAGAAGTTGCGGATGGGAATGTCACCGTAATCTTTACTGAGCTTGGGATAGATCGACTCGCTGACGATGCCGTTCATGCAGGTAAACGGGCTGATGTCGATGATGCCGTCGGCGCCATGCTCTGCCAGGTAGGCGGCCTTGCCGACGCTGAGCACCATCTCGCCCAGCGCCCCGTTGGCGGGGAGGTAAGGCCACGCCAGGTCGAGAATTTCCTGGATGTCCTCCGGCTCTTGGTAGCCGACAAAATCCTCGTGGAACGGTGCGGCGAGCGCGTGTTCGTCCGCGAGCTGGACGTGCGAACGGATCTTGGTCTTGAGCATGTCGAGGGAAAACCCTCGCCCGAGCATGCGGAGCTTGCGCTCCACGTCCGCGTTGGTGTAGGCGATCCACTCAGCGATGTGGCTCAGCCAGGTCTCGGCGCCGAAGCCTTCCAGCTTTCGGACGAGGTCTTCGTTCGAAAACGTATTCAGCCGGCAGAAGATTTCGCCCACCACGCCGATGAGCGGGACGTCGGGGTCGTAGCGTGCGGGCACGCGGCGGAAGCGGTCGCGCGCTCGCGTGATCGAAGCAACCAGCGAGCGGAGCTGGCAGGCGGGCTCGGCGCAGCTTGCCTCGAGCGTCACGCAGAAATCGCGCAGGCTCTCATCGAAGGCGGCGTCGGCCGAGCCGGGGACAGTTTCGTACGGCCGCGTCTTGAGCAAGGCGCGATGCAGCACGTCGCCTGCCACCAGCGCCCGCCACGCCCCGCGCACAAACGCTCCGCCGAACTCACCGAGGTCGGCGTAGCCATTTTCGCTGGTGGGCGAAAGAACCTGGACGTCGCCCCAGCCGGCATCGCGCAGGACTTTCTTTAGAAAGGGAGCGTACTGCCCGAACCGGCATGGCCCTTCCGCCGTGGGCATGAAGAAGGCTGTGCGCGCCGGGTCAAAGCCCGGCTCCTCGATGACGCGCAGGAAATCGCCCACCGTAACAATGGCGGGATAACATTCGTCGCCGGTCGTGAACTTCAGCCCCAGCTCGCGCGTGCGCTCGTTCGAAGGGGGCGTGGGCGAAGCCTCGATCCCCAGCCAGCGGAACACGTGCGCAAATGCCAGTGAACTCCCCTCGGGCATCTGGGGGATGTAGACCTTCTTTCCCGCGAGCGGATGGTCGCGCCCGATCTTCCGGCTTATGTGGCGATGGCGGAAGGCTGGCATCGCAGGAATCCTTTGCTGTCAAGATAAGCTTCGCAGCGGGTGATGAAGCCCGCGTCGTTCGAGTGGCCGTCAAACTGCAGCACCAGCGAAGGCTTGCCCGCCGCGTCGTCCAGAAACGACTTGATATAGGAATCCGGCCCGCACTTGAAATTGGAAATAAAGATCAGGTGCAGGTTGCGGTGACGCTGGGCAATGCGCGCCGCGGCCAGGATCCGCCGGCCCGAGTTCCAGTACATGTTGGGATTGACGTCGGTGATGTCCTCGAGGTCCAGCGGCAGGAAATCCATGGGGACGACATTCACGCCATACAGCGCGCGCAGCTTGCGCGGGATGTCGCAATTCCCGCTGCGGTCGTAGAGGTTGTAGGCGCGGCCGAGCAGCACCAGCGCCGGCTCGCCCGTGGCGCGGAGCTTATCGAGGGCCTGCGCGCCCGCTTCCAGCAGCGCGTCGGTAAAGGCGCCTTGGGCGGCGTAGGCCGCCAGCACCCCGCGGTCGCTGGCGCGCCGCGAGATCTTGAGCGTGCGGGCAAACTCGCCCAGCTCCTTTTCGATGTGCTTCCTGCCGTAGCGGAAATGCACGGTGGGCGACAGGAACTTTTCCCGCACGTCTTGCAGTTCCGGAATCGCCCGCACGATAAATGGGAGGGTCTGGTTCCAGGGGCAGAGGTGTGAATCGACCCGGCTCTCCGGCGCCTCGGTGTTCACGGCGTTGGGAATGAGGATGTAGTCCACGCCCTTTTCGAGCAACGCCTTCACGTGCCCGTGCGCCAGCTTGATGGGGAAGCAGGGCTGGGCGATGGTCAACTCTTCACCCGCCATGGTGATCTTCCGGTCGGTGGGCGACGAGACCACGACATCGAACCCGAGCTCCTGGAAGTACGCGCACCAGAAGGGGAAGCGGTCGTAGAAGTACATGGTGCGCGGTATGCCCACGGTGGGCCGATGGCCACTGGCGGGGATCAGTGTTTCCTCGAGCAGCTTTTCGCGGTATTCAACCAGGTCCTCAATCACCGGCTGGCGGTCGGTGCGGGCGCGCTTGCGGAACTTGTCCGAGCACTTGTCGCCCCAGTAGCTCCGCTGGCCCTCGATGGTGAACTCCTTCATGTCGCAATAGTTCGAGCAGGCTTGGCAAACGAACTCGCGGGTGGAGAAGTTGACGCGGTCGAGGTCGTAGCCGCGAAAGCGGCTGGGCCGGCCAGTGCCCTGCATGCGCTCGCGGACCAGCAACGCCATGCCAATCGCGCCGATGACGCCGTTGTGCGGCGGGACGATGATGCGCTTGCCCAGGATCTGCGAGAAGGCCGCGGCCACCGAATCGTTGTATGCCGTACCGCCCTGGAAGAAGATCACGTTGCCGATTTTGCGCCCGCGCACCACGCGGTTCAGGTAGTTGAGCGCCACCGAGTAGGCAAGCCCGGCTGCCAGGTCGCCCACTTCCGCGCCCTTCAGCATCAAGCCGGTCACGTCGCGCTCCATGAAAACCGTGCAGCGCTCGCCCAGCCGCGTTGGACTCGCGGAGGCCAGCGCCAGGCGCGCAAACTCGCCCTTGATGGCAATGCCCAGCTTCTCGGCCTGCTCTTCCAGGAACGAGCCCGTGCCCGCGGCGCAGGCTTCGTTCATGGTGAAGTCCACCACCACGCCATCGTCAATGCTGATGAATTTGGAGTCCTGCCCGCCGATCTCGAAGATCGTGTCCGCGGGCTCCATGCCGATCTGCCGGCAGACGTGCAGCGCGCCGGTCTTGTGCGCGGTGATCTCGTCGTTGACGGTGTCGGCGCCGACCAGTTCGCCGATGAGCTCCCGCCCCGACCCCGTCGTACCGACGCCGCGCACGTCGAGGACATCGCCGAGTTCGGCCTCGATTTCTTTCAATCCCCGGGCGACTACTTCGATGGGCCGCCCTTCGGTGTAAACGTAGATTTCCTTCAGAAGGTTGTTGTCGCTGTCGAGGACGACCAGGTTCGTGCTGACCGAGCCGATGTCGATCCCCAGGTACGCCTCGATTTTCTCTCCCGGCGCCGGCCAGGGCGGGGGCTCGGACTTGAATTGGTCACGAAGCAGAACGACATTTGCCATGGAGAGCGGGTCGCTGCACGCAAAAGCTTTCTTCTCGGCCTGGTGCTGGTGGAGCTGGTGGATGTTCTTGAAGGAGCGTTTGCGACACTCCTCGGACTCAAGCAGCGCCGCGCCCGCCGCGCCCATCCAGGCGTGGAGCGCAGGGACGAGGAAGTCCGATTCCGCGAGCTTGAAGGCCTGGCGCAAGGCGTCGCGCACCGCCTGATTCAGGGCCACCGCGCCGATGAAGGCTACCGGCGGCACTACCTTGCGACCCTTCACGATACTGGATTTGTAATTGCGCGCCACGGCGTCGCACAACCCGCGCAGGATCTGATCCGTCGAGTAGCCTTTCTGTTGCGCGTGGATCATGTCCGTCTTGGCGAAGACCGAGCAACGGCCCGCCACCCGCGCCGCGCAACTCGCGGCGCAGGCGACCGGCCCGACTTCTTCAACGGAATAGAGCAGGCGCGAAGCCTGCTGTTCGATAAACGAGCCCGTCCCAGCCGCGCAGTCGCCGCTGGTCTCGTAATCGACAATCCCCAAGTGCTTCGAGCGGGCCGTCGGCTCCAGCCGCAGGTATTTCGAGGCCTCGCCCCCCATCTCAAAAACCGTTCGCACCTCGGGATGGAAAACCCGTGCGGCCTTGGCGATGGCCCGGAATTCGTTCTCGAAATAGATGCCCAGAATCTTGGCGATGAGCTGGCTGCCGGAGCCAGTGACGCGGATGCCTTCCACGCTCTGCTCTGGGACGTGGTCGTAGAACTCCTTCAGCAAATCGAACGTGGACTGGATCGGACTGCCCTGAAGCTTCCGGTAGCGTGAGAGCACCAAGGGCCGGCCCGCGAAAGGGCTCGAGGCAGGGAATTCGCCCGCCACGAAGGATTCGGACTTCTCGATGAGGGAATCGAGCAGCGGCTTGTCCGTGGCCGCGCCGAGTGCAGCAAGCTTGAGACTGACAGCCCCGATGTCCAGACCAATGTTGATGCTCATCAAGACCCTCAAGGGGCGGCCAGTATTCCGAAAGCGCTCGCCAACCGGCTCCGTGCCCTGGGCTGACCCAATCCCTCTGGGGGAAGGAGGGTTGGGTGAAAACACCCCACCCCTAACTTGCGGTAGGAATATTGGCAACTGGGATACCGAAGCGGGGGGTGATCTCCACCAAATGTCCGAACGGAGGTGGTTTTCGGAGTAATTGTCCGCGGTAGAAGGTTAACTTGTCCGTTTTGGCCTCAAAGTGACAGTTTCCAAACTCTCCTCGTGCCGCCCGCCCATCGAGGTGCCGTCCGGATGACGCCTTCTCCCAGGGCCACGGCTCAACGAGTACCCCAACACGAGGAGTTGCCCTGCCGACGGCTTGGGGCTTAAGCTCTCATCATCTGAATGTGGGAGGCCGGTTTTGAACATGGAACTTATCGACAAGGTCGCGGTGGTGACCGGTGGGACGCGCGGCATCGGTTACTCCATCGCCGAGGCGCTGTTGGCGGAGGGCGCCAAGGCTTTCATCTGCGGACGGGATTCCGCTTATCTGAAAACGGCGCTTGAGAGCTTGCGCCGCAGTGGCAAGGACCGAGTTGACGGCATCACCGCCGACATGCGGCGCTACGACGACTGCCGGAAGCTCGTCCACACGGCGGCGGAGCGCTTTGGCGGGCTCGATATCCTGGTGAACAACGCCGGCATCGGCATCATGAAACCCGTGGACCAGCTCTCGCCGGAAGAATGGGACGCGACGATCGAGACGAATCTCTCCGGCGTCTTTTACTGCTGCCGGGAGGCCATCCCCCTCATGCGCCGGCGGGGTGGCGGATACATCTTCAACATCTCGAGTCTGGCGGGCGTCAATGCGTTTCCCGGCGGCTGCGCCTACAACGCCTCCAAGTTCGGCCTCAACGGTTTCAGCGAGGCGATGATGCAGGACATCCGCTACGACGGCATTCGGGTAAGCTACATCATGCCGGGCAGCGTCGATACGGACTTTGCCGGCGCGCCGGGCTCCCAACCGCGCAAGACATGGAAGCTGACGGGCGCGGACATCGCGAAGGCGGTCATCGATCTTTACAAATTTCCAAAATCGGCGCTCGCCAGCCGCATCGAGATGCGGCCCGCACAGCCGCCGCGCAAGAAGTGAGTCAGCCTACTCCAGCGGCACTTCGCTCAGGACGTCGTCCCAGTGTTGCTCGGTGATTTCCCAGCGGCGTTTTTCCTGCTGATCGTGCTCCGTGGTGTTCGGGTAGAGGGCGCGGATGATTTCCGGCTCGCGCTGGTGGGCCTCGTCGAGCGCCGCCCAGTCGCGCCACACCATAACCACCTTGTAATCCCAGGCGGGCGTGGCGGCGTGGAAGCGCCGCTCGTAGAGCCTCTCGCTCTTGATCAACCCTTCCTTCATCAGTTGCTGGAGGATGGGGTTGTGGTTTTTCTTGTAGAGCGCCAGCCATTCCTTTGCCGCGCCCGGCGCCAGCTTGTAGTAGTACTCGATTGTGACAGGCGTCCCGGCGGGTTGCTCTGCTCCGCCCATGGGATTGGCGGCGAACAGCGCCCCGAACATCAGCCCTCCGTACTTGAGAATCGAGATCATATTCACTCCTTTTGTGGCCGTACCCGCGGCGGCAGCTAAATCTTTCAATGACGCAATCACAAAATCACTCAATCACCCAATGGCGCAATGGTCCGATTCTACCGATGCAGCTCGACAACGTCCTTATCCGCGAGCAGATAGTCGCGGTTCACCATTTGGCCTTCGAACCGGCCGTGGCCCCACAGCCGAGCGTACTTCAGTTGGGAGAGGAAATCGTGATGAACGTGCGCGGCAAGGTCGATCAAACGCGAGCCGCGCTTCAGCACGTAGGGCGCGGTGAGCGCGAGCTTGTGGCCCGGCGCCTTGGTGTACACGCGGACCAGTTCCAGCAGCTCGAAGACGGACCTGCGCAGTTCCTCCAGCCCGTCGCCGGTTTCCACGGAGATGGCCAGGATGCGAAAACGCGCGCCGTAAAGGTCTTTCAAAATACTGAGGTCATCGGCCGCGGCGCTCGCGTCCAACTTGTTGCCGATGAGCAGCGTCTTTTTCGCGAGCCAGCCGGTCGTCTCAGGTAGCGGACCATGACCGAGTTGCACTTTAGCTTTTGCCACCTCGCCCAGAGCGGTCTCGAGATCTTCCAGCAGATCCGGGTCGCTCAAGTCCACGATGAGGAGGCAGGCATCCGCATTGCGGATGATCTGGTAAAGCCACGACTCGGGAAAATCCGGATGTACGGGCGGGAGATCGACGAGCTGAATCTGGATATCCTCAAACGGCATCATTCCCGGCAGAGGAACACGCGTGGTGAAAGGGTACTCCGCCACTTCGGGCTTGGCGTGCGTCATGCGGCGGACGAGTGAAGACTTGCCGCTATTGGGCGGGCCGACCAGCGCTACCTGGCCGGCGCCTTCCTTCTCGACGCGGTGAATCAAACCCGCGCGACTGGCCGGCCGTTTCGCCTGCTCGGTGCGCAGCTTCGCCAGGCGGCGCTTGATGTCGGCCTGCATCTTTTCCGTCCCCTTGTGCTTGGGGATGGTGGCCTGCATCTCTTCCAGGCCGGCGAGTTTATCCTCTGTGGTCTTCGCACTCTTGAAAAGCCGTTCGGCTTCCAGGTATTCCGGGCTGAGGTTCGCGGGCATGGTGGTCCTGTCGCGAGGGAGATTATTATGCGACGGATCAGGGCCCAAATGTAGAGGCGGCTTTATGCCGCCATACTGAAGGTGGCGACGTAAAGTCGCCGCTACGCCACGCGGAATTTGGCGACGCCTTCTTCGTCGAGGTCGATCCCGAGTCCCGGTGCGTCGGGGATGGTCAGGAAGCCGTCTTCGGCGCGCAACTTCTGTTTAGTGATCTTTTCGCGCAGCGTCGTCTCCTCTTCCGCCACAAACTCGACGATGAGAGCATTGGGAATGGAATTGAGGAAATGCAGCGCCGCCGTGACATTGATGTAGGTGGTAAAGCCGTGGTTCGCGACCACCAACCCGCGATCGTGCGCCAGGCTGGCGATCTTCATCGCCTCCGTGAAGCCGCCGCAGCGGGTCAAGTCGATCTGTACGACGTCGATCTTTCCCTTGTCCATCAACTCCAGGAACGATAGCCGGTTGCTCTCCTCTTCTCCCGCAGCGATGCGCAGGGAGGTCGCTTCAGAAAGTTTTCGATAGCCTTCGTAGTCGTCCGGGCGCAAGGGCTCTTCCAGCCAAAAGATGCTGAACTCTTCGAAGGCGCGGGCGCGTTGCAACGCCGTCTTCGCGTCCCAAACCAGGCCGGCATCGATCAGCAGATCGGCGTCGTCGCCCAAACCCTTGCGTCCTTGCCGCACCAGATCGACATCCGTTTTCGCGTCGCGCCCCATGGGGTCCCAGCCGAATTTGACGGCGTTGAATCCTTTGTCGCGGAAGCGCCGCGCCAGGTCGCGCGTGGCCTCAGGCGTCGCCCCGAACAGCGAACTCGCGTAGCAGCGCAGCTTTTTGTGAAATCCTCCGCCCAGCAGTTTCCACACCGGCAATCCCAGCGCCTTGCCCTTGATGTCCCAGAGCGCCATGTCGATGCCGCTCATGGCGTGGATACCGATGCCGCGCCTTCCGGAATAGATGTTGGCGCGATACATCTTGTACCAGAGGTATTCGGTCTCGAAAGGGTCTTCGCCGAGCACGACGTGCTTCAGGCCCGTGGTCGTGGTGTGGGAGAAAGGGCCGTCGATGGCGCCTTGGACGGCTCGCGGCGACGAATCGATTTCGCCGATGCCGGTGATGCCCGCGTCGGTCGTGACCTTGACGAGGAGCGCGTCCTGCCCGCTGTCACATTGTTCTTTCACCTCCCCCTGACGGAGGTAAAGGGTTTCGACACCGGTAATTTTCATGGCTGCACCCGGGAGACGTAGATTGAAGATCCTTGCGAGTCGGTGATTCTAGCACGGCCCGGGCGGATCGCCGCGTTTTCGCCTGCACGGGGTCCCGCTCCGCCGCGTGCCCCGTCGTGCTATGATGGCGCGAACTTGCGAGCTGAATTTCCCGCGGAGGACTGACCCGTGCGATTCCAATGGCGCGTGTGGGCGTTGCCTGTTTTCCTCATCATCATCTTTAGCTGCCAAACACACTGGGTGCGGGCGCAGCAGCGGCCCGCGCGGAGCGGCGGCGAGCTCCAGGCGCCGGCGGGCGCGCGGCCCGTCAAAATCGACCCCGCCGGAGAGACGGTCCTGCCCAACGGGCGCCTGATTACGCCGCTCGGGAAGCACGTCAAAGTGGCGCCGCATCCTTACGGCCTCGCGCTCAGCCCCGATGGCAAGACACTCGTCACCGCCAACAGCGGCACCAGTCCGTTTTCGGTTTCGATCATCACCGGGCTGGAGAGCCCGCAGCCCAACGTCGTTCAGATCCCCTCCGGCGTTCAGCCCGCGAACGACAACGACGATGACCCTGACCTTGAAAGCGTATGGATGGGCGTGGCCATCGCGCCCGACAACCGCACGCTGTATCTCTCCGAGGGGGACAATGGCCGGGTCGGAATTTTCGACCTGATCTCTCACGACCGGCGGGGCGCCATCAGCCTTGACGGTGAGTTGCAAGGGAAGACTTATGCCAGTAGCCTTCCCGGAGAGGTCAAACTCTCGCCCGACGGCCGCCGGCTGTATGTTCTCGACTTGGCGCACTTCCGCAT
>Ga0315291_10008536_pt1 | contig 12583 bp, 25 predicted proteins | sample YL17G12_20_MG_FD_203070 | JGI IMG/M metagenome (GOLD analysis project Ga0315291, IMG submission 203070) | Sediment microbial communities from Yellowstone Lake, YNP, Wyoming, USA - YL17G12_20 | ecosystem: Environmental > Aquatic > Freshwater > Lake > Sediment | place: USA: Wyoming | collected... | reverse complement strand
ATATAAATAGATATTATCAAAGAGTGACTCAAAATGAAAGCGAATAAAAAATTTATTGAAGATAACGCAAGTTCACACATAGCCGATACAATTTTTTTGGTTATCATTATTGGACTATGTGCGATGTTAGTGACTGTTGAAGTCGGAAGAGCAATCATACCTGTTCTTATCGGAATAGGTTGCGCATGGGCGGCAGGAGCGATTGTCGGATGGTTTTTAGCTCAGCAACAGGATACAGGTTCACCAAATGCCCTTGTCACGTCTGAATACGATTTTGTCATCACATGGGAAGATTTTTTGGAAGAATGGAACAATTCTTATATTCAGATAAATACTGATTTGACTAATTACATGAATATATACAATTTTACATATTTACAACAGGTTAGGCGTGCGGAGAACGAGGTTTCTGCGTTTGTCAGTTATGACGTATGGCAGGACGTAGTTGCAAATATGACTACGCTACAGAGTTATCGTGAGAACGTTACCAAATCACTTATTGGAATGCTTCATTCGTATAATCGGCTCGATGCCAGTATTATATCGTATCTCTACGATACCGCTGATTTGGTATATGCCCAACCAGTAAAAGCAACTCAAGCCTCTCAACTTTTGTGGAATACGAATCCGATATGGAGACCCATCAGTGCTGTGTCTACTGGTAACTATCAATATAAATTGCAATACGGGACATTTCCCGTCGGGTATTCTGGCAATTATTCTATAGGAGATTCATTGTATATAACGTTTATGTATGTCCCTGCCGGAAAATATATTGTATTGAATAATACAGCGACCGGTGTCGAAACGAATTATTCAACGACTGGAGTAAAGGATATCCAGGGTGCACTTTGTGAAATCGTTGATGTATCCACGGATGCAAATTACGGAACTGGATTTGACGGCACTGAAGTTTATGTATGGGGAATGCCTGATAGTTTCAATTTTTTAGAGGCAGAAAGCCGTGAATATCTTATTAGTGAAACCTGGGCTGGCGGAGGCGGAAAAGCGCCCGGAGTTAATGATACGCTTGAATTTGGTTCGTATAAGAATATATCGTATATTTGGGTGTTTGGACAAATCGGCAATCATTATCATGTATATGTCGATGGAGCACCTTTCGAGAGCGGAGTTATTGCCCCTTCAGGCGACCCAACGCATAGCGGTGTAAAGGTCAACATCAACCAAAAAGTAAAAATGATTTCCGAACATGTTGACGAAACGCATCACCAAATCACTGCCATATCGACGACTGGATTTTATTACAACAATTACATGAATTGTTATGCCATACAAGTCAATACGACTGACGACGGCAAAGCATACATCGTAAATAGAGGTTTTCCAAATGCAAATCAGTCAAATCTTCAAGCGATTAATGCAATCGGAATATGGTGGATGGCTGATTCATATATAGGAATCTATGATGCCATGATGAACAATTCTGAGATATTATGGAATCTGTATCATGCAAATGGCTGGTATAACACGTCTGACATTCCTAGCGAATTTATGGTAGTCCCGCCAGATGTGATATTCGACAATTTGGATGCACTAACGAATTTGCCAATGAATGCAAGCCAAGCGATATATTATGCCTGGATGTATCAGCTGATTAATTATTATAACGAAAATCCAAATTCAACTGCTGTTTATGACGATAATAACCAGACGATGTATGACCTTGGCATCAGGGTGAATGCGACGTTGGTCCATGGCGCAAATACCGTTTTTAACGAATCATGGGTATATGTTTCTCCGTTGCTTTCTGATTTCGAAATTTGCAGCAACAATTCGTATAATCTTACACAGGGATTATTCATATTTGAACCTGATGGAAGGCATGTATATAATGCATATACAGGTGATAATTTCACTGTATACAATATTACTCTTGACGGCAACCAGGTAGATTGCATCACGCTTGGTCACCAAACGATGAGCGAATATATGCTTGCTGAGTATGGATTTAATCTATCATTTGCAGGCGAATGGATATTTCCAGAGGTCGGAACCGATAATCTCTATACCATGCTTTCAGTTGTGGCAATCTGTGCTGGAATAATGCTATATGTATTTGGAAGGTTCGGAAAGGAACAACATGGATTCCTCAAGATAATCGGAATACTCCTGATGCTTGCCGGTTTTGTATATCTTGCCTACATATACATCGTTGCTCCGATATTGAATTATTTCGGATGGTTGCTTTGACAGAAAGGTTTAAATAATATTAATGACAAATAGATATATATCTAATAAAAAATAGGTGAAATGTTATGTCAAAAATGAAAGACCATCTACAAATCGGAAAGAAAGGAAGCCACTACGACGCTGTATTGGTTGGCGTTATCGTAATTGTAGCCATCGTAATCGTATTGTTCGCTTACGGTGGGACAATCATGGAAGCAATCGAAGGCGTAAAAACCTGGTTCCTTGCATTGTTCGGACTCTAAGCAATAAAACAACTCTCTCATCCTTTATCTTTTATTCAAGAGAGTGACACACCATGCAGTTGCCCGAAGTAAGCAAGAAAAATCTAGCCATCATCTTTACGTTATCAGTTGTTGGTGTTATTTTTCTTGGATTGTTTATAGCATGGTTCAACACCGGAGATATCTATACAGGATTGCATGATTACGGAATGGCAATCATTGTAATGGTCATCGGTGTTATTCTCATATTCGTAGACAAGGCGACAATAAAGACAATAGGCACGATGTTGTTTGTGTCAGGTTTGTTATTTACGTTAATGGGAGCAAGAATTTAAATGAGAAAAAACGGAGAGAGAATGAAAACATTACCAATCATATTTTTATTTTTAATCATTACTGTTTCTACATTATCAAGCCTTGCATTTGCTGATGATACTGCAACTGAAGAAGATACTCATTTTATGTTTGTAATCGACAATAACAGGCTTACGGCTATCTCGCGTGACATGGTGATTTCTTCGCCGCAGTTTATTATCGTTGAGGATTATCTTGTTGTTAATGTGAATTATACGTCTTCGAATGGGACAATCATAAAATCAGGAACCGTGACCGGTAATGTGATAAAGTTGCCAAAGGTCGACGGTGCGCATTTAATCATCAAAGACAAACAAAATAATATCGTAATGGAAACAACAATTCACGAGATGAACGTTGCAAATTTTTTCACCTATGTTTTTCCCATGCAGTATCAACAATTAGTCCTTACTGTCATATTTGCTTTTATCGCTAGCATCATCATTGTTGTCGCTTTCTATGTTAACAAGGAGACAAGAATACTATGAACGCGTTAAAAATTATATTGTCAAGTTCGTGTTTATTTTTAACACGGAGGGATTGGTAAAAAATGAACGTTTATATTTTTGCAGGAATCATCGCACTTATTGGATTGACTATCGTATTGCTTTTCAGATATCATAGTCAGGTATGGAAATCTTTAAAAGCATTCGGTCATTGGGCGAAACAATTGAAGATACAGACGTTTACCATACCAATTGCGATAGTCATCATCGTTGTCTTATATTTTTTTGTGCCAGACAAGATGTATTATTTCGTCTTTCTCTGCATATTCAGCATCGGTCTTTATCTTCTTATACATTGGCTGATGGATTACATCTACGTCATAAGCCTTAACTGGACGAATAACGAGATGATGGTATTCGAACTTTCAACCAGGGCATTCAATAACTATAAGGTTGTCGATGAATGTGGAAAGGTGGCATTCCTTCAATATTGGCTGAAATGCAAATCAGGTAAGATTGCACTAGTAGATAGCATAGACCAAAAACAGAAACTTATTGTTCTGAATCCAACGATTTCGAATTTTGAATTTACTAAAAAATACAAGGATGTCGACATGCAGATAAAGAAAAGCGTAAATGAACTTTTCAACCAACTTGCAGAACTCGAGGGAAAATTCGAGTTCGAAACGATAAAGAAAGCAAAAGAAATACTCAAGCGTTCGGCATTGCTTTCAACGATAGCCGAAGCCACGGCGGGTTCTAGCGGACAAGAAACATCTTCTCCGCAAACGCAACCGCAACCACAGGTTCAATCACAACCACAATCACAACCACAAACAACTGGAAATAGCGGGAGTAATAAATAATGGTCAATGCTGAAGAGAAGCCGCAACAGTCTGCGATGGAGACCGCGTTCGACCAAAGCCTTATTCTAGGCATTCAGCGTGTTATCGCACAATTAAACCATACCATCAAATTCAAAATCCAGCTTACGCATGATATAGAATGGATGCTTATTCTTGATGCCATGGAAAGAATCGACCCCGATGATAAAAAAATAAAATCTATTTGTGACTATTTACGTTTAAAAGAGAACCTTGAGACCTTTAATTTTATTCAAAAGGGAATGCATGGGGCAGAATTACTTATGCTTCTTGGGGAAAGTTCTGGTGAAAAATTAGATTTTAAAGACATCATAAAAGAGTTGCTTACCAAAACCAAATCAGAAAATTCTTCGGAGAAGAAAGATGTTGTCAAAAGAATTGCAAAGAAAAATTGATATTAATCAATATACTATATTGACTAATTACAATCTTCACAAATATGGATATATTAAAGTTGGTATTAAAGATACTAAACAGCAATGGGCAAAGTCTGAATTTTGGTCTTTAAAACACCATAATTGGCAAACGAATAATCCAGATAAAATAAAAGCTATACAAAGAAAAAATTACGAAAGACACAAAAATGAACGACACAAATATTATCTTAAACATAAACAGATGTTTGTCTTAAATAATCAACATTTCAAATCGAGACACCCGGATGAGTTTAGAAAAATACAACATGTTGCTAGTAATAAATGTAATATTAAACGAAGATGTTTTGGTTTTATTCCTTTGAATGATTATTTTGATGACTGTGTTGCTCATCATATCAATAAAGATTTGATTATTTATATACCACAAGATATTCATCGTTCTTTTTATCATAGTGTTTTACAAAATAGAAATATGGTTGAAATAAATAGTCTTGCATTTACATGGTTAAATCTTCAAGTGGTGATGTGATTGGTCGGTATTTTTGATGAAGGTTCATTGACAACCGTTTCTGGCACAATGGGTTCCGGGAAATCGGATTTTGCAAACCTCCTTTGTTTGCTAGCGATGCACCAGGATGTCCATATCATTTCAAATCTCGAACTCGATGTTGAAAAGACGATAGCAGAGATGGAAGTTTTTTTGACAAAAGCACAAGGTGATGGGAAACTCAATATAAAAAACCTGAAGGGCGATGTCAAGAAAATCACGACTATGCTCAAGCGTTATCATATCGTCCACAATGACATTGAATTTTTGAAAGAGGTGATTAAGGAAAGGCGTAATGCGTCCAATCACGGATTCGTCCTTATCCTTGACGAAGCAAATCTTTTTTCGACATCTAAACGAGCATTGAATTTTGACGCGATTTTATTCGAAATGTTTATAAGTGCAATTCGTAAATTTTATTGTTCAATGATTATAGTGATTCAGCGGTATAGTAATTTTTTGCCACTTATCAGAGAGTTATCCTTTGTTAATATCAGTAAAGTAACTAAGACAGAGGCGTTGTTCGAGGTCTATCCGATTAACAAAGTTTTCACGGTTGTGAACATTCCTAGAAGTCCCATATGTTTCTATACGCATGGATTTAGCGGGTTCCAGTTCAAGCTTGACTGGTTCCGGCTCATCAACGATTTGAAGGATTTGCCGGATGTCGAGGTCATGGATTTTCTTAAGAAACAGGCGAAGAACGATTTCTGCAATTATATCCGGTTCGAACGGTAGTATGTCTATTTGGTATTATCGCAGGAAATATTAATATAGTATGACGGTTATATCTTAATATGTATGAGAATGACGACAGCGAAGAATCTTCTTCATAAAAATTCCCCCTCCTCTACCATTTGCCTCCGCATAGTTTTCGCTCTCTTCGTTCTCATACCTGTTTTTAAAAAATATGATGTTAAAAATAATACCGCCAAGTTCCATGTTCATTTTGAACATGGAATAAATTCGGATAAAACTGAACATGACGAACTTTCATGGAGAATCGAATATTATTTTCACGTGCATCTCAAATCTCATCAGAACGGATTGATAAAACCAAAGCGGACTGCAATGACGAATTCCTGTCCTTATTGCGGAAAGTCTGTCATGGATATTTACGAAGAGGCAACTAGAAATGAGATGTTGACTGAATCTAGTATTGCTTCCATTTCATTCAGACAACATCAAGAACGTGATAAGAATGAAATATAGAATATCGAAAATATTTCATAATGAAGATTATGATGTAATAGAAATTACTGACAAGAAAACGTTACAAAAAAATACCTATGCGTTTCCAATTCAAAAGAACGATGCTATAGTAAAGTTAAGTGTAAAAGTTCAAAGCCTTAATGGGCAAATTTCGGAGACGAATAAATGAAACAGACATGTCCCGTATGTAAAAAAACCTATAAAACAGAACTTGTTAAATATCCATCTGACAGCAGACCGATTCAACAAATATTTCCGAATGCAAAACCGTATCAACGGGAACAATTAATATCAGGAATTTGTTCAGATAAATGTTGGGATAAATTGACCAGGAGATATGAATAAATGTCGTATCATTGCCCAAGATGCCACTCTAATAATACAAAGAGGGCTATTTTGATTGATTCATTTGACGATTTGAGGTTGCCTAACGGTGAGGCGTATCGTCCCGAGTGGCATGGCAGTCCTTACGTTTGCAATGACTGTCATAACGTGTTTGTGGTCGGTATCGAAAAGATGTCTTATGCCGAACACATTCAAAAAATACGCGAAGGAGAATAAATTTTTGTCTATAAAAATGTTTATAATTTTATATTTAACAATGATATTTCTTCATACGATGTTTTGGCGATATTGGTATTGTTTTTGGTGAAATAAATGAAATATAAAATAATAATACACAACCTAACAAAAGAACAGGCTGAACTTATCAAAAACGGTTTACAACCGAAACTGAGACCAGAAATTCTTAATGACTGGACGGATTAGTGAAGAACAAATGAAAACGTTTATAATTACTATCAAAAAGTTCACAGGTGATTCAATAGCACAAAACATTATTGAATTATCGGCTATGAACATGACAGATTTATTACCGAGTCTCGCATACTATAAACAAATAAACTCTTATAAAAAAATACAAATTGAAATCGAAGAAATTTCTGATTCTAATTTAAACGAAAAAGGAGAAGTGATGTATTAATGGACATCAAAAAATATTTCACTAAGGATAAAATCTTTAGGACACTTATACAATCGTTTACCGGTTGCATCCTCTGGACGATATTTCTGACGCCATACATGCTTTTCATCATCGGCATATCTATGACACAATATGTTTCGTGGTTTTCGATGCAATGGGTATTGGTTCCGTTCATCGCCCCGGTCGTATTTTATCTGACAACGAAAATAGAAAAGACCGTGATGTTGAAGCTGTCAAATTGCAATTCTGCCAAGGAAGGTATATATGCCGGAAATGACAGAATAGATATTGGTGATATGAAAAATGAAAGATAAAAAAACTCAATCTACAACCACTTCACGAAAATCTAAAGGCGGTTTTCATTGTTTGAGTGAAGTTAAAATCTCAAAACAAGTGAAAAAGGCATACGGCTTTACGGTCTATGCCCGCATCAAGGAAGTCGAGCAGGTTATGGACTTGCTTGTCTGCGAATGCGAATGCGAACCTGAACCACAAACATTTATCGACGGTGATAACTAAATGACTACTGTAAAAGAACTTATCCAAGAGTTAAACAAACAACCACAAGAGGCAGATGTGGTGATATGACAATGGACGGGCACGGGTGCACTAATAAGGCATACACAGATACTATTGAGACCACTAAAAGGAACTCGTTACCAATTAGGCATATCTGAGACAATGCCACCTATCGTCGAGTGAGGTGTCGGTTAATGACAATATTCGAAAAGAAACACGTAAACACCATCGCCAAAGTTCTTGCATCAGATGCAAATCTTCAACAGTCCACCATCTCTCTTTTCGAACAGATGTTTCGCGATGACAATCCGCAGTTCAATTCTTTCGTATTTGAAAAATACATCAAAAGGATTCAAAAAGGAGATGATGAATAAATGGTTGACATAATAATAAAATTCATATCCCATAACCATAAACCGATAAGAATAAAAAGTGACATGTTATGGATGAATGGAAATGATGCCATAACTTCTATATCGAATATTGGAGATATCGAGTTGTGGATAAAGGAAGGTTTTAAAGTAGAAAAACACGGTTACGGATATGATATTAAAAAGACAAAGGCGAACAAATGAACCTAGAATTTATTTTTAAAAAAATTTACAAAAACGTTCCTGGCGAAATCATCATTATAGAAATAACAGGGTGCTAGACATTGGAAAAATCTGCTGAAATAAAAGAACGTATGGAATCGTCCAGGAAAAAATCTTTAATGCGGTGGATTGCTTCAAAACGGACTGGAATATTCAAGAAAGGAATTGATGAAAAATGATGAGTATAGGAATGGCAATTTTTGAATTTGGATATCGGCACGTAAAAAACAACCTAGGAAAATATGGAGACGAATAAATGATAGAAAAATATCCGATACTTTCGAAAATCATCTACCGGTATCAGATTATGAACATGCCGGATGCGCGATTCATATGCAACCAGCCAAATATTCCGAAAGACCGTTCTGTCTTTATGTATCTTTTTTCTGTTTACAATTATGAGACGAACCTTACCGATATACAGAAACAGGCAGTATTAAGAAGCATGATTGCAAACGGAACTTGTTCTGTTTTAAAGAAAAATTTCATGAGGTAAAAAATGTTAAATTTGATAAAAATCCAATCCATTTCCAAATCGAACAACATTTCAAAAGGGGATTTGTAAATGCCACAAATGGAGAGAGAACGTTATTTCAGATGCAAGAAATGCAAACATCTTATTCGTTATCATCGCTGGAATATTGAGTTAGAACGCCAACATGCTAGAGGCATGGTTTGGTGTCCGCATTGCCAGAAACCTAAAACATTAACCGGTATACAGAAAAGACCTTATTACCGGAAGAAACTTGAATGTTATTTGAGTGTCGTAGTCATGCGTGACGGGCATTGGGTCACGGTGTCGAAATGAGAATGAATAAAGACATGGAATCATTTTCATTCGCATTTCATTCCAATAGGAGCGATTGAAAATGAAACGGGTAATTTCATTGACAATCGGATTTGATACCGCAAGGAATCTCGTAAAACAGATTGATATAGCTGAAGGCGAAGGATTCCATTATGACGATACTAATGATTTGAAAAATAAATTGGAGAAAACTTTAAAATGACGCGAATGAGAAATAAGAGATGTTTTTACGATAAAATACGTCGTTGCAATTCGTGTAAAGAATATTATCATTGTCCACATGGAGCGTTGCGTTAAATGGACATTTACGACATTGCGATTGCATCCGGGACGATAATCCTTATTCTCAATCACATTCCACAGATTTTCAGGAATTTCAAATACAAGCGGACGTTCTCGCAATCGATAATCCGGGAGATAATGCATGTCGCCGGAGTGTCAATTCTTATTTGGGCTTATTTCAATATGGGTTACATCCTTTCTTTTTATTTGAGTTGCATCGATATTTTTACTGAATTTATTCTTATTGCGCAAATTATCATATGGCATAAGGAAGGGTGAACATAAATGAAAAGAAAATTAAAGTTGTATCTTGCCCACGGTTTGCCTACCCGTCACAAGGTCCGAAAAATTGAACTCGAACTTGAGGCAAAATACAATATTGAACTTCATAATCCGTTCTACGATTCTGGAAGCAGGGACGATATTGATAATCTTGATAACAATAAGACCTGTGACGAAATCCGCAATAAATTCGATATCTCACACTGCTGGGATATCGTAAGGCGTGATTTGAAGGCGATAGACCGGAATGATGGTGTTGTTGCCTATATCATCGGTGATGTCGGTCTCGGGACAGCCTTTGAGATGGGCTATTGTTATTATTGGACTGGCGCTTTGCTCATTATCGTGAGTGAGAAATATTATAATCATCCTTGGGCACGGTGCTATGCAGATTTCATTTTTAGGAATCAGGCTGAATTTGAAGAATTTATTGTTGAATATTCGTCACATCCGCGCCGTTTGATATATGTAAAATTCATAAAAGACGTAAAACGGTTCCTGAGTAATTTCAAAAATTTATTTTTAAGATTTTCATTAAAATCAAAGTTTACGCGAATAAAAAAATCGAAGAAAAATATGTCAAAATTAAAAGATAATGCAGAGTTTTACGAGATGCAAAAGAAATTCATTGGGAGGTTCTGATGAGAATCGGATTCGACCTTGACGGTGTTCTGTTCGACCATATCCAATACAATGGAAACCTAAAAGAATATAATACACTGATTTCTAAACCAAACTTACGGCTTGACATTGAAAAGATTTTATTGTCACGCAGGAATGATGTCTATATCATCACCGGACGGGCAATCGATAATGAAGCGATAACGAGAAAAACTATAAGTTTACTTATTCCATGGTTCAATCTCAACAATTTAATAATGGCTAACGAATTTAATTCCTTGAAAATCGACGGTGTTTTTCTCAATGTCGAAGCATATTTCAATTATATCGCAATCAGGAAGTTCAAATACATTGATTCACTGAAACTTGATTTTTATTTTGAAGATAATCCGGTAATAATAAAAATCCTAAGGTCGGCAGAAAGCATATCCAATTATCGCGTTATCGATGTTCATGATATTTCACTTGTGAATGAAATCCTTGACATTTGCAGGAAAAATTATATAAAGGAAGAAAACTAATAAGTAAGGTTAATATGAAAAAAATAAAACAACAATCTAAAAAATCATCCACAACGGCTGTTGCGGATTCTTTCGGTTGTCCGGCATGTTATCTCGTTGTTATCCGTGACGAAAAATATCAGAAGTGCAAAAAGTGTGGTCATCTTTTCACCGGAAAATCTTGTGATTGTTGTGATTCAATAGACAGGAGGAATAATAAATTATGAGTCGATGCAATGGAAGTCCAGGAAAATCCCGCGGTAATCCGCACACCGGACGGAACAAGGGCAATTATACTCACGGTTTGCGCGGACATTTAAAAGAAAAGAATCTCGATACCGGAATTGTGGCATGTTCTCGTTGCCACAAGGTATTGTCGGTTGATAAATCAATACAGGCAGGGATGAAGAAAAATGATTCTCGATAAACGACACGTATCAATCGCCAAGGTCTACAGCACCAACGATAATGATTTTCTCGGATACGTCACGTTGGAGTTGCCAATATGTTGATGAATATAAAATTTTATCCCATTTCATTCAACAACATTCACATCGATAGGAGAATGAAATGATTAAAGAACTTATCTTGTATTTTATTTTTGAAAAATTAAAATTCAAAATCTTCGTTCCGTGGAAATGTGAGATATGCGGATGCGGAAAGAAACGGCATCATATTGTTAATTCAAATGAACTTCATTGTGACACATGTGGATGGTGTTTATAGTTGTCAAATAAACATTATATCTCCGGGCGCAATTTCGAATATAGTGTCAGAGACCATTTAGAAGCGAAAGGATATGTTGTCGTGCGTTCTGCCGGAAGCCATACTCCTATCGATTTGGTCGCATTCAATAAATATGGTTTTAACCTTATTCAATGCAAACACGGAAAAATAAAGTTATCTGAGATTAAGGATTTTATCGCTTTGTCAAAAAAGTATCAAGAATATGAATATAATTTTTACGTTGCCACTGCTGAACGCAATGGAAAATACGTTGATATAGTTTTTTACGGAATAACACCGGCAGGAAATCTTATCAGGAGTGATGATTTTTAGATGTCAGATGAAATCCATTATTTTAAAGCTAATTCAACAGCGTCACTTGCCAGATACAATATTACGAACATATTAAAATATGGTATTCACGAACAACGACGTGTTGGACAATGGTGTATGCACAAGGATGAGATGCTCGACATGATTGAAACGCATAACGTAGTCCTCGAACTTTCGAATCCTGCCAATTGCATCAGTTCCCAGCATTGCCTTGGTGTTGAGATTGAGACAGAAGATTATTTATTAGGTCTCAATCCCGGTTACGTCCATTATTCACCGTGGAGTTTTTACCGAAAATGGCTCGAACCGGTATCGATTTCAAGCGATGGAAAAAATCAAATCTATAGATATCCATATACGTATGGCGAACGCGGTGGTAGATATATTTTTGATGTTGCAAAGAAACTTATCGAAAATCCTACTTCACGTCAGGTCATCGTGAATCTTTGGGAAAAACAGACTGATTTACACAATACGTTCGTTCCATGCACTATACAATGGGCTTTCGATTTCAGGGACGATAAACTCCATATGACGACTACGATGCGCAGTCAGGACGCATGCCGCGGTTTTTTCCTCGATACTTTCGCTTATCCCCTTATCCAGCAATTCATCGCAAAGATGATGGGGCTGAAAATGGGAACGTATACGCATATAATACTTAATTCGCATATCTATTCGAATG
>Ga0315291_10008535_pt1 | contig 12583 bp, 8 predicted proteins | sample YL17G12_20_MG_FD_203070 | JGI IMG/M metagenome (GOLD analysis project Ga0315291, IMG submission 203070) | Sediment microbial communities from Yellowstone Lake, YNP, Wyoming, USA - YL17G12_20 | ecosystem: Environmental > Aquatic > Freshwater > Lake > Sediment | place: USA: Wyoming | collected... | reverse complement strand
TTGTTGAGACAGCAAAAATCCATTACTGGAAAGAGAAAGACCCGAAAGTTCAGATCCATGGGAACGGAAAGTTTGCCGTAGTAACTTACTATTGGGATATCTCCTATGAAATGAGTGGACAAACCATTAAAGCCGGCGGAAGGGATATGTTCGCCCTGGTAAAAGAGAAAGGAAAATGGTGGGTAGTGGCAGACCAGTTTTCTACGTTTCCAAACCAATAATAAAAAAGCTATTTAATCCACAAGTTATTGTTATTGAAGACGTATATATTACTAAACGAAAAAGGAGGAATTCATGAAAAACACAATCGAGAATCTGGCCAAAGCTTTCATCGGGGAAAGCCAGGCAAGGAATAGATATACTTTTTATTCCAAGGTTGCCAGAAACGAGGGTTTTGAGCAGATAGCTGAGATTTTTCTTATGACTGCAGATAACGAAAAAGAACATGCTAAATGGTTCTTCAATATGCTTCAGGATTTAAAGAGCAAGAGCCAGGAAAACTTAGATGAGATAAAAGTCGAAGCAGCTGCACCGACCATTTTAGGGACCACTGCTGAGAATCTGAAAGCCGCAATTGCTGGAGAGCATTACGAAAACAGCACGATGTATCCCGAATTTGCAGAAACTGCCCAGAAAGAAGGTCTGCCAGAGGCAGCCAGAAGAATAAGGTCAATTTCCAGGGCAGAAGAGCATCACGAGGAAAGATACAGGAAACTTTTGAAAGAGGTTGAAGCCGGAACTGTTTTCAAAAAACCGGATAAGGTTTACTGGGTATGCCGGGAATGCGGATTTGTCTCCTTTGGCACAGAGCCGCCCCTGAAATGCCCCTCTTGTGACCACGCCAGGAGCTTCTACCAGATCAAATGCGAGGAGTATTAGTACCTTTAATTCCCCTCCCTTGATGGGAGGGGTAAGGGGAGGGTGATCCTCTCCCTAAACCTCTCCCACATGGAGAGAGGGAACAGGATAATGTCTTTGTAACGTCGGGGTTCATCCCCGACGTTTTTTTGGTAGCGGAAGGCTTTAGCCTTCCATATTCCCTCATGATAAAAATGGAAACCTGAAGGTTTCCGCTACAAAAAACTTGATAGGTCAAACATTCCGGTCTGACCCGAAAAAGAACAGGCAGGAATGCCTGTTCTACCTATCAGCGAGGTAGGTCGGGCAGCCCCGCCAAAAGCGGGACTGCCCGACAAATTCATACGAGAAAAAAGGAAACTCAGGTCAAACCAATTACGTAAGAAAAATGGTAGACACAGAGTGATAGAATGAGATTTAAACTTATGATTTAAGCTCGTTGATATGTCCGTAAAAAAATTGACTGACGAGTTATATGCAAGGCTGGGAGAGCGGGGTTATCAGTGCAGAATTGCATCCGTGCAGCATCTGAAGGATTTACAGGAGGAGATTGAAGCTCGAAACAAACAGGGACTTCTTGACAGAGACTTCTACCGGAAACAACTTACTTTTTTCTCTTTCAAACTTCCCGAGAGCCTGCCTGAAGCCAAATCCCTGATAGTCGTTACTGTACCCCAGCCACAGATTCAGGTGATCTTTCACAGGAATGGAAAACCACAGCCTTTGCTCATCCCTCCTACTTACCTGCACTATCCAAACAGGATGATTCAGGACCTGCTTTCAGATATCCTTGAACAGCAAGGTTACCAGGTGACCTCCTCTCTTCTGCCGGAAAAGCTTTTAGCCGCACGGACCGGTCTCTGTTTTTACGGGAAAAACAACGTCTGCTACGCTCCCGGTATGGGAAGTTTTCACCGGCTAAAAGCCTTTTACTCTGATCTGCCTTGTGTTGAGGACAATTGGAACGAATCGCTTATGCTGGAGGATTGTGAAAACTGCTCTGCCTGTCAGAAAGCCTGCCCTACTGGAGCGATCACTTCTGACCGCTTTCTCATAAAAGCTGAAAGATGTCTGACGTTCTTGAACGAAGGCTCAGCCGATTTTCCCGACTGGTTAAAACCTTCCTGGCATAACTGCCTGGTCGGGTGTCTAAACTGTCAGAAAGCCTGTCCGCAAAATGCGGATTTCCTTGAATGGATTCAGCCCGGAGCTGAGTTCTCGGAAGAGGAAACCTCACTGCTTTTGAATGGAGTGCCCCTCAAAACGCTTCCCGCGGCAACTGTTAAAAAACTTGAAAAGCTTTACATGCTTGAATACTTTGATATCCTTCCCCGCAATCTGAGAGTCCTCTTAAAGTAGGTCAGACATTCCGAGCCTATTGCGAAGAAGGTAGCCGCAAGCTTTAGCTTGCGTATCAGTAGCTGAAAAAACTTGGCGCAGAAATAAAATCTGCGGCTACCGACTTAAGGTAGGTTAGACATTCCTGTCTGATCCTCTCTCGTAGCGGAAGGCTTCAGCCCTCCATTTATCCTAACTCTGTAACCCCACCTTGCCTCAAGGTGGGGATGTAAGCATGCGACCCAGGTTGAGGGTAACCCGGGTCTACTGATTTTTGGGCTTTCGTGGCGTCGGGGTTCATCCCCGACGTCTTTTTCTTTTTGTAGCGGAAGGCTTCAGCCTTCCAGTTTTTCTTTGATAAAAACATGGAAACCTAAAGGTTTCCGCTACAGTTGGAGTGTAAAGCTTTAGCTTTACCTTTTGGCAAAACTAAAGTTTTGCACTCCAGATTATTTCACCATCTCCCCAAAAAGTGTAAAACTATCCGCACCTGTAATTTTTACTTTTTACGTTCATTCGGGAATTGGAATTCCCGAATGCTATAATAACTTGACTTTTTAAAAGTATATTGATAAAATAACTCCTTAACGGAATAAATAGGGCATTTAATATTTTTAAAGAGGTTAAATCAAATGGAGACAAACGAAATCAAGCAAAAGATAAATCGATTCAGAGATTATATTAAAACATTACTTGGATTATTCTATGGCTTAGCTATAGGACATGGTATTTACCATGTTGCACCAAAACTTTTAAAAACCTCATTGAAACATTGGTGGATGATTCTCTTACTATCAATAACATCTTTTGTTATAGCAATTAGCGATTGGTTTTATTTACATTTAACAATTGATAAAAACCCCTATAAGGATATTTGGCGTTTAATCTTAGATATACTCTTCCCTACCCTAATATTCTTCCTGTTCTTATCTACTTATGATATTATTACTTATTTAATCTTTTATTCTATTTACTTTCTTTTTACTTATATATACTCGCGGCGTATTTTTAAAGAGGGCGGAAAACTTCCTAAGATGCTTTCCCTTTTTCTTTATGTTGTTTTATTTTTAATAGTTATTTTTATAGTTATATTTATTATACAACCACTTTTGCTCCCAGTTGTTATTTATTCAAAGATGCTCACTTATGCTAAACTTATAACTTGTTTAGGATTATTATATGGAGTTATTGTATTTTATAATGTAAGTCAGGAGTTGATTCTAATAAACAAATTAGATAAATCCTGAGTCAAATTTATTTTTTAAAACATATCATGGCTTCTGACGTTTCTGTCAGACGTAAAAAAACATCCGATATAAAGAGCTTCTTGGAAACCTGAAGGTTTCCGCTACAGTTGGAGTGTAAAGCTTTAGCTTTACCTGCTGGCGAAACTAAAGTTTCGCACTCCAAAATCGCTACTCTATTCTCCCAAACAAGGTGAAACTATCCGCACCCGTAATTTTTACTTTTACGATCTCCCCCAAAAGGTTATTGTCATTTTCTCCTTTTGGAATTATCACAGTTTTGTTACTTCTCCCCTTCCCCATACAGCTTGCTTTATCTCTTTTGCTTTTTCCATCAATCAAAACTTCTTCAGTTCTTCCGATCAAACTCTTGTTCTTCTTCTGAGAAATTGTCTTTTGCAGTTCTATTAAGGTCTGAAGCCTTTCCAATTTCACCTCATTTGGAACATCATCCTCCATGAGGTAAGCTTTTGTCCCTTCCCTGGGAGAATATTTAAACATAAAGGCAGAATCAAACTCAATCCTTTCTACCATCTCCAGCGTCTTTTGAAAATCCTCGTCTTTTTCCCCTGGAAAACCAACAATTAAATCAGTTGTCAAACTCAAATTTCTGACTTTATTTCTGACTGAATCCACCAGATGCAGATAATCTGAGGAATTATATTTCCGATTCATTTTTTCCAGAATCCTGTCTGAGCCGGATTGCAAAGGGAGATGAAGATGTTCACACACCTTTTCCAATTCTGACATTGCGTCGATTAACTTTAGAGAAAGGTCCTTCGGGTGAGAAGTCATAAATCTTATCCTCTGAATGTCTGTCTTACTCACCTCCTTGAGAAGGTCGGCAAAATCATTGCCATCGTCTTTATAAGAATTGACATTCTGCCCGATCAGGGTAACCTCTTTGCATCCGGATTCAGTTAGGCACTGAACCTCCCTTATAATCTCCGATACTTTTCTATTTTTCTCCGAGCCGCGCACATAGGGCACAATACAATAGGAGCAGAAATTCTCGCATCCTCTGGAAATTGCCACGAAAGAGGAGAATTTGTTTTTTCTTTGTGGCAGAGAATCGATATTCTTCAACTCAGAAAAAGACAAAGCCACAGTTGGATTTTTCCCTTTTTTCTCCAGATAATCCGGAAGCTTGAATAACTCCTCCGTCCCCAGAACAAAGTCCAAAGCCGGAACTTCTTTCAGGAATTTCTCTCCTAACCTCTGAGCCATACACCCGATAACTGCCAATTTGACTTCAGGGTTTTCCAACTTATATCTGGAAAGCTCATTCAATCTGCCAATTGCTCTAACCTCAGCATGCTCCCTCACTGAGCAGGTATTGACGATTATCAGACTCGCTTCTTCAGGCATGTTGGTTGCTGAATACCCTTTTTGCGAGAGGATACCCTTCAGAACCTCAGAATCATAAACATTCATCTGACAGCCGAAGGTGATTATGTGGAATTTCTTGTCCATTTTGGTTCTGGAGTGCAAAGCTTTAACTTTACTTTTTCCCTTGCTCCCGCTGGATGTTATCATCCAGCGGCGAAATTGGCGGATGATAACATCCGCAAGAAAGCAAGTTCGTTTTTCATTTTGTTTGGGATTTAAAAGTAAACCCCTTGACAAGATAATGAATTTTGGGTAATTTAGCAATAATTAATAAGTTAGGAGGAAAGACGGGTGTTCGAATCCCCGCCTCCCCGCCAGTTGAGAAATAGAGCGCCAGAAAGGAGCTCCCTATGCATGCAACTTGTTTGTTGAGCTGATCGTGTTATTTATTGCATAATTATATATTTTAGGAGGAAGCTATGAGTCCGAATAATGCGCCCTCTTCAAACGTTGTCAAAGGAAGTCCTAGCAAAGAATTATTTATTTCAATGCTAACTCGTGACATCTCATTAATTGATGCAATAAGCGATTTGGTTGATAACTGCGTGGACGGAGCTATTAAATTGAAAGGAAGGGGCAAATTTACAGGCCTAGAGGTAAATATTACTTTGAAAGAAGATTGCTTTATAATAAAAGATAACTGTAGTGGAATAGATAAAGACTTGGCCCGTGACAATGCTTTTCGATTTGGGAGGCCTTCAGAAGCAACCCAAATAGACTATTCTGTTGGTCAATTTGGCATTGGCATGAAAAGAGCGCTATTTAAGATGGGAAAGAAGTTTGAGATAAGATCGGTATCCGAAAAGGCATCATTTTCTATTGAAATAGATGTTAATAAATGGAGTAAAAGAGAAGACGATTGGGATTTTAAGTTCAAAGAGCTAATAGAAGAAAAATTTCCACTAGGGGAGCGGGGAACGGAGATTATAGTTAGCTCATTGAATCCAGATGTAAGCGAGAGATTTAAGCAAAAAAACTTTTTATCTGAATTAAGAACAAAGCTAGAACTGCAGCATCTAATAAATGTTTCAAGGGGGCTAGTAATAAAAATTAATGGTTACCCTATTGAATCGACTCAGTTGAAGTTATTAAACAGTAATAAGTTTAAAACTGCTTACTGGGGAAAGAGATTCAAAATGTATGGCAATACATATGTTAGGATTTATGCTGGCATAGGTGAAGAGCACTTAGACAAGGGAGGTTGGTATATTTTCTGTAACAATAGACTTATACAAGGCCCCGAGCAGAGCATCATTAGCGGATGGGGTGCAAGAACGCCCGTAAGAATTCCCAAGTATCACGGCCAGTTTAGCAGATTTAGGGGATTTGTTTTTTTTGAATCAAAAGCACCATCTTTTTTACCCTGGAACACATCTAAAACAAGTGTTGATGCGGACTCTCCAATATTTCAAAACGTAAGATCGGAAATGGTCAGGCTAATGAGACCCATAATTAATTTTCTTAATAAGGTTCACGACGAAAGCGCAGCTTATTTAAGTAGGATACTGGAAGAGAAATACCTGCAAGAAGAGATAGATTCCGCGACTCTAAAGGACTATTTACATGTTAGAACATCCGGCTCATTTATTGCACCAACCCCAAAAGGATTGGTTAAAAAGACAAATGAGGTTGCAATAAAATACATAAGAACTGAAGATAGGGTAGAGAAACTGAAAAATTTCTTTAAGGTTTCCTCGCCTAAGAAAGTCGGAGAAAAAACCTTTGACTATACCTATGACCGAGAGTGTAAAAAATAATATCCCAAGCTACGAAAGAATAGATTATACTCTACGTCCCGCAAAGGCTATTGAACGTAAAATGCTATGTGAGGCATTCCGAAGGCTTTTAAATTTTTCCGATTTAACAGAATATCGGTATGTTGGCTTTAGCTCGGTATTTTTTAGTGATTTCTCTCTAATACATAAATCGCTTGGATTAACTGATATGATAAGTATTGAAAAGGAAGTAAAGGATAAAGGAAGATTTATGTTCAATCGCCCTTATAAATGTATCAGATTGCGTTTTGGATACTCATATGATGTGCTACCCGCAATTAGCTGGGCAAAAAAAATAATACTCTGGCTTGATTACGACTACAAATTAAGTGAAAGCATGTTTACTGACATTGGTACCTTTATTTCGAGAGCACAAACAGGAAGCGTTATATTATTAACAGTGGATGTTACCCCGGATAACTTGCCGGATAAAGAGGGTGAAAAAAGCAGATACGAGCAATTAACAGAACGGATCAGTAAAGCAAAAATTCCGATCGATGTCGAAGAAAAAGATTTGGATAGGGAAAATTATCCAAGAGTTTGCTATAACATAATAAATAATGAGCTCGAGGAAGTTCTCGCAATAAGAAATGGAGGCCTCGAAGATAAGTTGAAGCTAAATTACAAACAGCTCTTCAATTTTATATATAAGGACGGATCTTCTCCAATGCTTACTATTGGCGGGGTTATCTATTCAAACAGTGATAAAGATAAAATAGCGAAATGTAATTTCAAAAGATTAGATTTTATAAAATCTGAAAAAGATAAATTTGACCCGTATAGAATTAATGTTCCCAAACTTACCTTCAGGGAAATGCGTCATTTAGACAAGACACTGCCTTCAAGCAAAGGAGAGAAATTAAGATTTCTTTCGAAAGAGATGATCGACGATTATAGTAAAATATATCGATTTTTTCCCAACTTCGTAGAAGCTGAAATACACTGATAAGATGAGCAAAAAAATGAAATATAAGATTATAGATTTGTTTTCTGGCGCTGGCGGTTTTGGGCTAGGATTCAAGATGGCTGGATACCAGAGATGTCTTTCTCTGGAAATAGACGAATGGGCAACCGATACACTATCCGAAAATAATGAAGATGGAATGATTATAGTGCAAGATGATATTAGGAAATATAAGACAAGAAAAAATATATTAGAAGCTTGTAAGAATACACCCGACGTTGTGATAGGGGGTCCCCCCTGTCAAGGGTTTAGTAATGCCATTTCTCTTAAAAGAGATCCAAATGACCCAAGAAATTCTCTTTTTATGGATTTTGCCAAATGGGTTCAATGCCTGGAACCCACCGTTTTTATAATGGAAAATGTAAAAGGAATATTGACAAGACGTAATTCAGACGGCGTCAGGGTAATTGAAGCGATAAAAAAAACATTTTCCGATATAGGATATAGTAATCTAAATATATGGACCTTGAATGCGGCCGAATATGGAGTTCCTCAATTTAGGGAACGTGTATTCATCGTTGGGCACAAGAGGAATTTATCCATAGAAGCTCCGTCAAAAACACATTATATAAATAAGAAGGTTAAAGGTTTACAAATAGCAATTACAGTTAAGGAGGCAATTTCTGATCTGCCAAAAATCCATGCATCTGAAGGACAAGAGATTCAGGAATACGGTGGGAAGCCAAAAACAGAATATCAAATTTGGGCAAGAGTAAATCAAGAAATATTATACAACCATATTGCTATGAAACATACTGCGAGGATTATTGAAAGATTCAGTCATATTAAGATTGGGGAATCGGTTTCTCATGTTTCCAATAAGTATAAAGAAAGAAAGAGAAATGGAAATGGTGAAATTTCTTATCATTCCTATAATATGAACAATCGAAGACTTAATCCCTTTAAGCCCTCCTTAACGATCCCGGCCTCATTTTATTCTAGCTTTATTCATCCTTATCTGGATAGGAATATAACTGCAAGAGAAGCTGCTCGCCTGCAGTCTTTCCCCGATAAATATCGATTTATGGGAAAAAGGACTCTTATATCCTCCAAGTTGTCAAAACAAAAAGGGCATTCTGACTATGACCATTTATCTCAATATAATCAAATAGGTAATGCGGTTCCGCCTATTTTATCTAGAGCTATTGCCGAACATATAAGTTTGTTTCTATAGCTAAATTTCGCACAGCCCGATCGGCTATCATTCACCGGCATCTGCAAATAAATCCAAAACCTTAAACCTATTCTTCATATTTTATTTTATCAATGATTTTCCGTTTAATTATTCTTTCGTTCCTTATCTCATGCTCCCAGATTCTTATGACTTTCCATCCTTCATGTCTTAATTGCTTACTAACGGCCGTATCTCTTTTGACATTATTACTTATCTTTCTAACCCAATACCTCTTAGTAGTTGAAAGCGTTGGAAAACACTTAGGGCATTTGTGCCAGAAGCACCCATCAGTAAAAATAACAATTCTCCTCTTTGGAAAAACAATATCTGGTTTCCCAGGTAATTTATAATGAATTCTATACCCCCTTATTCCTGCTCCCCAGATGGCCTTTCTTAACAATAATTCTGGCTGAGTATTCTTCCCGCTAATTCTGGACATACAGTAACTTCGTTGTTTTTTTGTGAGAATATCAGTCATTTCTATCGAGTCAAAGGTGGGACTCCTTATTTTCTAAAACCCCTGCGTATTCCTCAACCTATCAAAAAAATCCTTGTCCCCTTTTGGAGGTTTAATTCCGGATTTTTCCGCAAGCTCTTTTAGTAATCTTTTTTCCTCTGAGGAAAGAGAAGAAGGTATCCAGACCAGGACCCTGACTATCTGATCTCCTTTACCATAAGAATGAAGATGCGGAATCCCTTTACCTCTCAGGCGAAAAAGCTTGCCTGACTGAGTGCCGGCAGGTATCTTCAGATTCACCTTGCCCTCTAAAGTAGGAACCTCGACTTCAGTTCCCAATGCCGCCTGGGGAAAGCTTATTGCCAGCTCATAAATCAAATCATCCTCGTGCCTGATAAAATATGGATGTTCCTCCTCCTCGATAAAGACTAAAACATCACCAGCCGGACCTCCTCTTTTACCATAATTACTCGCGCCCCGCAGGGGAATATAGTTTCCTGTAGTCACGCCTGCTGGCACCTTGACGGTTATAGTGCTCTCCCCCCTCACCCTGCCCTCTCCTCCGCAGACCGGACAGGCTTTTTCGATAACCTCGCCTGAGCCTCCGCAGAGATTGCAGGTGGTGACTACGATTGACTGACCAAAGAAAGAGCGGGATACCTTCCTTATCTCTCCTGTGCCATGGCAGGTAGGACAGGTTCTCTTGGATGTTCCCTTTTCCGCACCAGTACCCTCGCAAGCTGAGCATCTGACCTGTCTTTTTAATTTAATAGTCTTCTCCACTCCTGTGGCTATCTCTTCCAAACTTAATTTGAGCCTTATCTGTAAATCCTCGCCCTTGGACGGTCCGCGTCTAACTCTGGTAGCCCGTCTCTCTCCGAAAATATCAAAATCCTCAAACCCGCCCCCGCCGAAATCCCGCATGAAAGTTCTCAAGGCATCACCTAAATCGAAAGTGCCAAAGTCAAATCCCTGGAAACCTTCACCTGCGCCGGCACCGACACCCACATGCCCGAACTGGTCGTATTTGCTCTTCTTATCCGGATCCTTCAGCACCTCATAAGCCTCAGTTGCCTCTTTGAAATTTTCTTCCGCTTCTTTATTCCCGGGATTCCTGTCCGGATGGTATTGCAGGGCAAGTTTTCTATAGGCTCTTTTTATGTCCTCTTCGGTGGCATTTTTATCCACCCCTAAGACCTCGTAATAATCTCTTTTTGCCATATTCTTATATCAGTTTACGCCAATATCCTTTGAAAACTCTAATATATATTTAAACTTCAGACTGTCAACTATTAAGCTTCCAAATCTATACGTTAAAAATAAATTGTATCCAAGGGTTTAATTGGTGTCATGCTGAGTCCATAGGACGAAGCATCTAAAACCAGATTCTTCACCCGTAGGGGTCAGAATGACAATACAATGTAAGTGCACGGTCCTGCTTTTGGCGGGATACCCTTACTCTGGTTTCATTTGATCTCTATCTCCTGCTTTATCCCTTTCACCGCATTAGAAACAATCTCCAAATCTCTCTGAAATTTTTCATTCTCCGGACTTTTCTCGACTGCTTTTTTCATGAATGCTTGAGCCTTTGAATATTCCCCTTTCCTGAAATATATCCAACCCTGGGTATCGTAAATGATCTCTGAATGAGGTGGCTTCAAAGACAGTGCTTTCTCACAGAAAACCAATGCCCGGTTGAGACTTTGGTTCTTCTTGACCATCTCCCAGGCAGATCTCTGGAGTAGATCAGCTATTTTATCCTTCTGAATTGAGTCAGGTTCCCAGGCTATAATCGAATCTATCTTTATCATTGCTTCATCCGGTCTATTCAATCTGAGACCGGCAGTGGCTAAAAGTAATTCGAGAGAGCCCTTTTCCTCTTTTTTGATATTCGACATTTCCAATACCTTTTCCCCTTTTTCTAACACCCGGTCATATTTTCCCCGTAGCAGGTCAAGCTGAATTAAATTGATCCGGGACGTGACAAAGGAAGAGTCTATCTCCATACTTTTTTCGAACTCTTTCTCTGCCAGATCAAATTTTCCCTGGCTGGCATATGCTTCACCTAAAAAATTATGATTCATGCCTGAGCCATTCATCCTGACAGCTTTTTTATATTCTTCTTCTGCCTGTTCAGATTTACCGCTCCTGTTAAAAAGTAATCCTTTCCATTCGTGTATGTTTCCATAGTCAGGTGCCAAGCTTTGGAGCTTAGCGAACCAGTCCTCTGATTCAGAATACCTCTGCAGTTCCAAGTTCAGACACCCCAGCAAAAATATCGCCTCCAGACAATATGGATTTTTATTATATGCCTGTTCAAGCTCTGGAATAGCTTTCATTTTGCTCTCAGTATTAATGTATGCTTGAGCCCTGGCTAAATATATATTGGCTGAATAACCTTTAATCTGCCAGATGCCGAAGATGGCAGTAAAAGTCGCAATCATAACATAAAGTATGACTTTCAATCCATCTGGTAACGCTTTTGACGACAAGGAATTCGACTCATTTCCCTCAGTTTTTTCAGAATACGAGATCAAAGCCATTAATAAACAAATAGACAGCCAGAAGAAGAAATCTGGCCCGGTCCACCTTAGGCTGACGCAAACCATGCCCTGCACCAAACCCGCGCTTATTCCGGTGAGGAGTCCCGTACCTATAATTCTTTGTTTAAGCTCAGCTTTTGAGTTGATGAACTTGAAAGCCAGATAAAATACTCCAGATATAATCCAGAGAAAAAGCGCCAGTCCGACTAGACCTGATTCTGACCAGACTTCCAGATACTCATTCTCCGCATGCAGAAGATTCCCTATGGGGATAAGTTTATAGAAATCCGGAAAAGTATACTGAGGAAAATAAATCTGGAAAGTTCCCAGCCCGGTCCCAAAAAAGAAATTGTGGCGGATAAGATTCAAAGTAGACTCCCAGATCTTCAGGCGGTAAAACATGCTCCCCTCGCCGGGAGCTGCCTCTGAAAATCTTTTAGCCAGACTTTCAGAACCTGAGTCAAGGAGAATAAAAGCGACGAGTACCGCAACAACTAACAACCCCAAGAAAGCCAAGGACCTTTTTCTTTCGATAAAAGCCTGTAACCTTCCAAAAATGATTATCCCACCCATAAATAGAAAAGATAAAATCGAGGCTGTTATTGCTCCCCTGCTTCTGGTAAAGAGTAAAGCCGCGAATCCTGTGATAAATATGGCAAGATAGACCAGCTTTTTTCTGTTTGCAGAGATCAAGAAGAACACTGCTGTTAAGGGCAGGGTTATAGCTAAAAAGCTTCCCAGAAAATTAGGATTGCCAAATGTCGAGGTGATTCTACTGGGAAAGCCTGGTATCCAGGCAGTAAAAGAAATTCCCAATACCTGCAGTAGGCCAATCAAGGAG
>Ga0315291_10008534_pt1 | contig 12583 bp, 9 predicted proteins | sample YL17G12_20_MG_FD_203070 | JGI IMG/M metagenome (GOLD analysis project Ga0315291, IMG submission 203070) | Sediment microbial communities from Yellowstone Lake, YNP, Wyoming, USA - YL17G12_20 | ecosystem: Environmental > Aquatic > Freshwater > Lake > Sediment | place: USA: Wyoming | collected... | reverse complement strand
CAACACCCGACGTCGGATCACAGTGTGCCACTGCTTCGCAGAAGCAGTGCGGGGCGGAATCCCTCGTCACTGCTTGCCTTACGTCAAGCAGTGGCACACTGTGGTGAGAAATGCGGGCTAACCGTCTCTCCGCGTCCCCCTTCGCTCTTCCGCCTTCACCCTTCCTCCTTCCGCCGCCCGGCTTTCCAATCTGTCAATCTAGCGAGGATTGGAGGAGCTTGCCGGTTGTTCCAGTTTTCCGGCCGGCGCCGGCGGAAAAGGCTCCGGTTGGGGACTCTGTGCGTTAAGTCCTGATTGGGCCGGTTCCGAAGAGAGTTCTAGCTGCACCGGTTCTAACGCGCGTGCCGATTCTCGCGGCCGGTAGATTCGCCGAAGCGTTCGGTGCAGCGAACAGTCCCGCTGGCCGTCGCCGGCACCTCACCTCCGGAGAAGAGACCTCACCATGCAAAACCGATTGCGAATCTGGTCCGTGGCACTCCTGGCCGTCGTCACCACAAGCATCGTGGGCAACTCCGCTCGGGCGCAACTCACAACACGCTCGGCCGTCGATGGCCGGCAGCGAGTCCACACGGCGTTGGCCGTGGCCATGGCAGACGGCACGTTAAGCAGCGCGGAAGAGGATTCCATTTCCCGCCTGGGCCGAAGCCTGCTGACACCGCAGGAGCTTCCGGGGTTGGAGAGGACGTTAAGCCGCCTGGCCGGCCGGCAGCAGGCCCCGCCGCCCTCGACGGCGAAAAAGTCTGTCGAAAGCCGGCCAACCCAGCGGCCAGGCTCCGATTCAACGACGCAGACCAAACTGCCGCTGTCCGACCAACGGGATCACGCCGAGGCCGCCTCGTTCCAGGAGCGTGTTGCCGCGGGCGACAAGCCTGCCGCCGCGGGCGACAAGCCTGCCGCCAAAGAGCACCAGGCTGCCGCCGACGCCGACATGGACAGCCCGTTCCTGGAGGAAAGCACCCTGGAAGGCGCGGAACTGATGGACGACGACACGCTGGTCTTCGGGGGGGTCTACTACAACGCCTTTCCCGGGATGCTTGCCGGCTTGCAGTCGCTCGCCGCCGACGGCTGGAGTAACCTCAGCCTGTACAGCACCGTCGATGCGTTCAAGGGGCCGCTCGATCTGGACGACCGCAACGGGAATTTTGGCCTGGGCTTCGGCCTGAACACCGGCATCCCATTGGCCAGCCGGCTGGGAATCGGCCTACAGGCGGGAACCAGCGCCGTGCTGAGCAACTTCTACGGCACGCAGTTCACCGGCGCCACCATCCGCAGCCAGAACTTCACTACCGCCGGTATCTTCCAGCAGGTTCCTTTCCTCGACAGAAGCCTGAAGTGGGGATGCGCCTACGACTGGCTCAACGACGACTACTATACGACGTTCACGATGGGGCAGTGGCGAGTCAAACTCGCTTACGAATTGGACCCCTGCAGGGAAATCGGCGTCTGGGCCTGCATTCCCGACAAGGGCGACACCGCGCGGCTGGGCAGCCGCCAAACCGGATTCTCCGTCGATCGTTTCAAGCCGGTCACCCAAGGCAGCATGTACTACCGCCGTTGCTGGCAGGGCGGGATCGGCACCACCGCTTGGCTCGGCCTGGCCGAGGAGCCGGGCCAGTTCGTCTTCGGTTCCGACGCTCGGGTCCCGCTGACCGGCCGGTTGGCCCTGGTGGGCAATTTCAACTACGTCCTGCCCAGCGCCAGCGCCCAGCCAGGCCAAGACGAGGAGATGTGGAACGTGTCGCTGGGCATCGAGCTGACGCCGTGCTGGGGCGCAAATCGCTGCCACAACACCGATCGGTACGCACCGCTGTTCCCGCTGGCCAACAACGGCACTTTCGCCATCCGGCGATTCTGAGTGCCTCTCAGCGATCTTCCGGCGAGACCCAGTCGGTCTTCGTCGGGCCGACGTAGAGCTGCCGCGGCCGCAGAATCTTGCCCGTGGGATCCTCGTGCTGCTCCTTCCATTGGGCGATCCAGCCCGGCAGCCGTCCGATGGCAAAACAAACCGTGAACATGTTCGTGGGAATGCCGATCGCCCGCAACAGAATGCCGCTGTAGAAATCGACGTTCGGATACAGCTTCCGCTCGACGAAGTAACGATCGGACAGGGCCAGTTCTTCGAGCCTACGGGCAATGTCCAAGAGCGGGTCGTCGCGTTTCAGTCGGGTAAAGACCTTGTCGCAGGCCTCTCTGAGGATCTTGGCTCGCGGATCATAGTTCTGGTAGACCCGGTGGCCGAAGCCGTAGAGCTTAAACGGCTTGCTCTTGTCTTTGGCGTCGCGGATGCAGTCTTCGGCCGTCAGGCCGCCCTGGTGGATCCGCTCGAGCATCTCGACGACCTCGACGTTTGCCCCGCCGTGCAGTCGCCCCCACAGCGCGCAGACCCCGGCCGCACAGGAGGCGAAGAGATTCGCCCGGGCGGAACCCACCGCCCGCACCGTCGACGTGCTACAGTTCTGCTCGTGGTCCCCGTGGAGGATGAAGGCCAGATTCAGCGCATCTTCGACCTCGGGCGTCACCACGTACTGCTTGTACGGGATCGAAAACATCATGTGCAGGAAGTTGGCACAATATCGCAGCTTCGGGTCGGGATAGATAAACGGCAAGCCCTGTGACCGGCGGTAGGAATAGGCGGCGATCGTGCGGACCTTGCTGATCAGCCGCGCTGCCGCCTGCACCAGCGATTCCGTGTCCTCCAACGCCAAGAACTGCTGGTGATAGCACGCCAGGTTATTCAGCGTGGCCGAGAGGATCGCCATCGGCGGGGCGTCCACCGGGATGTGCTGGAACTGATCCTTAATACCCTCGTGGAGCAGCTCGTTTTCCGTCAACCGTGCGCTGAATTCCGACAGTTCGGTCTCGGTTGGCAGACGTCCGAAAATCAGCAGCCAGGCGACCTCGATGAAGTTGGCATTCTTGGTGAACTGTTCAATCGGGATGCCCCGGTATCGCAAGATTCCGTTCTCGCCGTCCACGAAAGTGATCGCACTCTGACACACCCCGGTATTCCCCAGCGAGGGATCGTAGGTGATCAGGCCGGTCTGCTCGCGCAACCGGCGGATGTCGACGGCCCGCTCCCCCTCCGTACCGACCAGGATGGGCAGCTCGACTCTCTTGTCCCCGACGATCAGAATCGCTTTGTCCGCCATCTTCGCTCTCCCTCTCTTGAGCCGCATGGGGGAGAATGATCCTATGCAAACCAGTAGCACAGGTCAAGTGGGCGTCGCCCCCTGTGTGCGGCAGGTTTTCCCGGCAGCTTCTTCGCTGGGGTGGCTGGGGTCGAGCGGAGCGAGCCCCCAGATAAACCCGCTGGGGGCAGCCTTCGGCTGACCACCAGCCACCCGCGCCAGAGGGCACTACGGCGGGGGTATTGCCTCCGAACCGGCCCCGACTATAATCAGCGGGTTGACGTAGCCCGGCGTGTTCTCGGGCAGAGGGCAGGCACGGGGCATCGGCGGTTGTGCCTCCCCTTGCCGCCGTATCGTGGAATCTATCTGGCCTGACGGAGGAAATCATGAAGGGAAACGAAAAGATCTTCGCGGCACTCAACGCCCGGCTGGCCGACGAGCTGACGGCGATCAACCAGTACATGGTGCACAGCGAAATGTGCGCAAACTGGGGCTACGAGCGGCTCCACAAGGCGATCGAGAAACGGGCCGTCGAGGAGATGAAGCACGCCGAGGCGCTGATCGAGCGGATCCTCTTCCTGGAAGGACTGCCCGTCGTCAGCGTGCTCAACGTAATCCACATCGGCCCCGAAGTCGAGGCCCAGCACAAAAACGACCTGGTGGCCGAGCACACCGCCGTGAAGGCCTATAATCAGGACATCCGGCTGGCGACCGAGCTGGGCGACAACGGCACGCGCGAACTGCTCGAATCGATCCTCAAGGACGAGGAGCAACACGTCGACTGGCTCGAGGCACAGCTCGATCAGATCCAGCAGATGGGCATACAGAACTACCTCGTCGAGCAGATCGACTAACTCGTTCTCCCCTCGGCCAACCTGTGGGATCGACTAACTCGCTCTCTCCTCGCCCGGGCACCGCGAAGCGGTCGGCGGGGAGAGGGGCCGGGGGTGAGGGGTCTGGGGATAGGCGCTGGGCCCGTGCCCGTGAACAAGCAGCCGTAACAGGATAACTTGCCCAATCCGCGCGATGTAGGAGGCGTCTCCAGACGCCGATTGGGCCACCGTTCCCCGGTTTATCGGCGACTGGAGTCGCCTCCTACAGCTTATCGGCGACTGGAGTCGCCTCGTACAGCCGCATGAATGCGGCCACTGCAAGGCACCATGCGACGTCGCCTCGCACAGCACAGCCTGTTCTTCAGGCAGTTCCTCACGAACTATCGCACCACCGGGGCGATCCTGCCCAGCGGCCGCTTCCTGGGGGCCGCGCTGAGCCGTTTCGTCGGCGACGGGCAGCCTGGCAACCGGCGAATCCTCGAAGTAGGGCCGGGCACCGGCTCGGTCACTCGGCGGATCGTCCAGGCCATGGGACCCGACGATCGGCTCGACTTGGTCGAGCTGAACGAGAGCTTCGTCCAGTGCCTCCGCGACCGCTTCCAGACTGAGGAGGCGCTGCGGCCCCTGGCCGGACGCACCCGGGTGCTGCACTGCCCGGTCCAACAGCTTCCCCGCGAGCCGACTTACGACCTGATCATCTCAGGCCTGCCGCTGAACAACTTCTCGGTGGCGGAAGTCGAGGAGATCCTGGGGGCACTAAGTGGCCTGTTGAAGCCTGGGGGTACGCTCTCGTTCTTCGAGTACCTGGCGATCCGCCGTCTGCGGGCGATCTTCAGCGGTCCGGCCCAGCGGGCCCGGCTGCGTGGGATCGGCAAGGCCCTCGGAGCCCTCCTGCGGGAGCACGAGATCCGCCGCGAGTGGATCTGGCCTAACGTACCCCCCGCCTGGGTGCATCACGTGCGGCTGTAAACACCCCGCAGGGGGCCTTGCAGCCGATCGAGGGCTGGCCGACCCTTCTTTTTTCGCTTGACAGATTCTCCGCCATCCGTATACTGTACTATATAGATAGTACAGAGGACAAACGATGTTCTTCCAAATCGACTTCTCCAACGGCCTGCCCGTCTACCAACAGGTTGTCCGCCAGGTCAAGTTCGCCGTGGCCGGCGGGGCACTCAAGCCGGGCGAACTTGTCCCCTCGGTGCGGGAACTCTCACGCGAGCTGGCCATCAACCCCAACACCGTCGCCCGGGCCTTCCGCCAGTTGCAGGCCGACGGCGTGCTGGAATCTGTCCGCGGCATGGGGCTCCAGGTCGCTGCCGGGGTCCAGCCACAGTGCCGCCAGGAGCGGGTGGAACTGATCCGCCAGCGGATTCAGCAAGTCCTCGTCGAAGCCAGGCAAAGCCGCCTGGCGGCCGACGATCTGCGGGCGCTGGTCGACGGTGAACTGGCGGCCATCGAACAACTGGAGATCTGAACATGGAACCGGTGATCCGACTCGACAGGGTGACCAAACGCTTCGGCGCAAACACGGCGCTTAGCGGGGTATCGCTGGAAGTGCCGCCCGGCGTGGTGTTCGCCCTGCTGGGCGAGAACGGGGCGGGCAAGACCACCGCCATCCGCATCATGCTGGGACTGCTCGAGCCCAACTCCGGCCGGGCGGAAGTGCTGGGCCTCAGCAGCGCCACGCAGGGCCTGGAGATCCGCCGCCGGGTGGGCTACGTCCCGGAACAGCCCACCCTCTACGACTGGATGACCGTGGCCGAGATCGGCTGGTTCACGGCCGGGTTCTACGGCGACGGTTTCCTGCCGAAATACCTGGAGCTGGCCGACCAGTTCGGCCTGCCCAAGCGACGAAAGCTCAAGGCCCTTTCCAAGGGCATGCGGGCGAAGGTCTCGTTGTCGCTGGCCATGGCCCACGACCCGGAGCTGCTGGTCCTCGACGAGCCCACCTCGGGACTCGACGCCATGGTCCGCCGCGAGTTCCTGGAGAGCATGGTCGATCGGGCGGCGGCCGGAAAGACGGTGCTCTTGTCGAGCCACCAGATCGGCGAGGTCGAGCGGGTGGCCGACATCGTGGCTATCATCCGCAGGGGCGAGCTGCTGCTGGTCGAGCGGCTCGATCAGCTCAAAGACCGGACCCGCGAACTGACGGTCACGCTGGAAGACGGCGCCACGGCGCTGCCCGAGCTTCGGGGAGAGATCCTCTCCCAGCGGCGCAAGCTGCGGCAGTGGCAAGTGCTGGCCCAGGGGCTGGCCGACGAGCAACTGGCAGCGTTGCGGAGCCACCCGGCGGTCCAGGCCGTCGAGGTCCGCCCGCCCAGCCTGGAGGAGATCTTCGTGGCCTACATGCAGCGCGGCACACAGCCCGAGGAGGCAAGCGCCGCCCAGGAGGTCCCGACACCATGAACGAGTCGGTCTTCTGGCGGCTGGTCTGGAAAGAGTATCGCCTTCAGCGGGCGTTCTGGATCTCGATGGCCGTGCTGACGGTGCTGGTGCAGTTGCTGGTGTTGGCCTTCGTGTGGCCGGGGCCGGAGCGGATCACGTGGCTGTTTGCGATCGGTCTGGGGTTCCCGGCGTTCTACGCCCTGGGCTGCGGGGCCACACTCTTCGCCACGGAGCACGAGGCGGGGACCTATGGATTCCAGCGGGCGTTGCCCGTCTCCGTGATGCGGCTGTTCGGCAGCAAGCTCGTCTTCGCGCTCGGCAGCACGCTGGCGATGATCACCTTGCTGTGGTCGTTGGCCGCCCTCATGGCAGGCTGGCACCTGCCCCGCCCCGAGGGCCACCTTGCCCTCTGGGGCTTGTGGGGCCTGGCGTCGCTCGAGCTGCTGGTCTGGGGCGTATTCTTTTCTCTGCTGTCCACCCGGCCGCTGAAGGCCGCCGTCCTTGGGGTAGTGGCCGCTTCCTTGAGCACCGAATGTGCAGTGTCCGCACTCGGGCCGCTCTACAATGTCGACCCCTATCTTGCCGCCGTGCCGTATCGAGTGGCCATCGCGGCGGTCGTGGCGCTGCTGGACGTTCTGCTTGGGTACGGGTGGTTTCGTGAAGTCGATGGCATGTCGCGCGCTCTTGAGCACCTTCGCCGCCTCGGGGTGATTGCCAGGCGGCATTGGGCGCTCTTGGTCCTGTTGTTGCTGCCACTGCTGGCCGTGCTGGCGAATTGGCCATGGTTCGCGACCGCGCGATATCCCATTGCCCTGGCGGGGTGCCTTTGGTGCTTCACGTCGGTCGAGGTGTTCGTTTGGGCGATGTTCGTGTCTCTGCTGCTGAGGCGATCGCTCAACCTGGCGATCCTCGTGGTGGCACTGGTTTCGTTCGTTGTCCACGTGGCCGGGGCGGGGACCATGCCCTTGGAAAGGGCGCTGTTGATCCAGACGCTCTATCGTAGTGTCCTACCGCTGCGGGCGCCGATGGTGGCGGTGGTGGCGCTGGCGGATCTGTTGCTGGCGTACCGGCGGCGTGGTGAGACGACCGTTAGGGCCCGCCCTGTGGCGCGAACCCTTCCCGCCGCCGAAGTGCCGCGCCGGACAGCCCTCGGGCGACTCTTCTGGCAGCAGTGGCGGCAGTCGGTGCGGATGATGGCCGCGCTCAGTGTGTTGCTTGTTCCACTGCTGTTGACGGTGATATTGCAATGGGGCCAACGCGGCCCGTTCGATGAGTTGCGGATAGCTGTGGTCGCAGTCCTGGCCTTGGCGGGGGTACCCCTGACGGGCGCATGCGTCTTTCTGGCCGATCAGCGGGGGCACGGCGTTCGCTTTTTCGCCGAACACGGTATCAGGCCCGGTGACGTGTGGCTCAGCCGACACCTGGTCTGGATGGCGGTGTTGCTCCCTTGGACCGTTCTGCTGCTGATCGCGATCCTGCTGTTCTTGGATCCCCCGGCAAGGCAGCCTCAGCACGCGGCAGTCATCTTGGGATACGGATTCGGACTGGCAATTCTGGCTTACGCGGGCGGACAACTGTGCTCAATGTTTCTGCGGAGCGGCATTCTGGCCGGGTTCTTCGGCCTGGTCTTAGGCGGCGTGCTTTTCGGCTGGGCGGGGCTGATGTGGTTCTTGCAGGTGCCCTGGATCTGGTCGGTGCTGCCGATTCCGGCGGCCCTGTTGGCGGCGACGTGGCTGCGGGCGCCAGGTTGGCTGCTGGAGCGAAACACCTTGCGGGCCTGGCTCCGCCCTGCATTGGCGCTGATTCTCCCCGCCGCGGCCGTCCTCGCGGCGGTGCCCCTGTATCGGGTCTACGACATCCCCGCCGTCGACCCCGGCTTCTCTCCCGAGGAGTTTGCCCGGCGCGCCACTGCGGAAGAAACCGCCACAGTCGAGATGTATCGCGAGGCGGCGTTTATGTACGTACCGATCAGCGCGCGGAAACTCCCCAGTGGCGCCGATGAAGAAACCGCCCCACCCGAGCCGGAGGAAGAGCGAAACGCTAGGGAAAAGGCGTGGATCGAGGCCAACGAAGAGGTGATTGCACTGACGGTCAAGGCCAGCCGGCGGCCGGCCTGCGACTTCTTCGACCCGCTGAGCGACCCCTCCAAGGCGGAGGTATTACGCGGTTGCGCGTCGCTCTCGGACGTGCTCCTCGCCAGTGCCGGGCTACTGCAGTCGGAGGGGAAACTCGACGCCGCCTGGCAACGGTACCTGGCCGCCTTGCGGGTTTCCCTGCACCTTCGTCACCGTGGGGGGGCCTGGTTTGGTCCGGACATCGCTGATTCGGTCGAGGGGGACGTCTACGATCACCTGCCCACCTGGGCGGCACACCCCGACCAGACCCCGGAAGGGATCGAGGCCGTGATCCGCCAACTGGAAAAGCTCACTCAACATGTTCCCTCACGGAGCGATGGCTTCAAGTGCGACTATCTCTGGGCGCGGCGAGTCATCTCCGGCGATCCCGTTGCGTTGGCCCAGGAACTCGACATCAGACGTCGCCGCGAGTTTTGGGCTGCTCTTGCCGTGCAATGGCTGCCGTGGGAACGCGCCCGCGCACTTCGCGGGCTGAACCTGATGACCGCCCGGGACCTGAAATCGTTCCTCGACGTCGAATCTGCCATCTTACGGGAAGCGAGCTTCGCGTTTCCGGACGACCCTCGCGAGAAGCAAGAGTGGCTGGCCCTGATGAGGTCGACTCCTTTGCTGGCGGCCTTGCACTACTCGCCGCGAAGCTGGGCTTACACACGCGACTTGGCTTCGATGACGACCCGCCGCCGTGCCGTCCACCTGCTGCTGGCCCTCCAGGCCTGGAAGATCGAGCATGGCGAACTGCCGAAGACGCTCGATGAATTGGTGGGGCCGTACCTGGAGCGGCTGCCGCTGGATCCCTATGCGGCCGAGCCGTTCCGCTACTTTCGCCAGGGCCTCCCTATTCCCATCCGCTCGTCGCCTTGGGGTTCGGGTGAATCGGAGGTCGTCGAGGCAGGCCGGCCCTTCATCTGGAGTACCAGCGAGAGTGTGATCGTCAAGGATGCCGATGAGGGGATACCGGACAGGTACCGCCTCTACACCGACCGGGGCAGGTCGCGCCGGCCGACCTCCGAGTACGACGTATGGGCTTCGGGCTGGCCCTTTCCGCTGCCGTAGCGGCACGGAAATCGCCGCGGCTTGCCCCGCCTGCCTCGGTTCACTATACTTAATCGTGTTGCCGGAGGGCGTTGTGCGCCTTCCGGGGGTGGCCGGCCTGTCCGGCCCGTTCTTTGCGGTTGGATCCCCACCTGGAGGTTGATCGATGGCGCGGCGGACCCCTGCCTTGTTGTTGGTGTTGATTTTCTTGGGCAGCATCTTTGCCGCCGGCGCCGCCCCGGAGAAACCAGCGGAGAAGCCACCCGAAAAACCGCCGGAGAAGAAAGAGGAGCCGAAACCGCCTCAGGAAGACGACTACGAGCTGTACGCTCTGCTGGTCGACGCCATCGACGAGGTTGAGCGCAACTACGTCAAGGAGATGGATCGGCGGGAGTTGATCGAGGCCGCCATCGAGGGCGTATTGGACAAGCTCGACCCCTATTCGGCCTATATCAATCCGAAACAAATCTCGGACTTCCGCGGCACGGTATACGGTGAGTTCGGCGGGATCGGCATCCAACTCGCCCCCGACCCCCGGCAGTTGACGATCTTCAGCCCGCTGGTCGGCACGCCCGCCTACCGCGCCGGGCTGCTGGCCGGCGACCGGATCGTGGAAATCGAGGGCCAGAGCACCGCAGGCATCAATATCGAAGAGGCCATCCGCCGGCTGAAGGGAAAGCCGGGCAGCAAGGTCAAGCTGGCCGTGATCCATCCCGGCAAGCACGAGAAGGTCGAAGTCACCCTCACCCGAGAGAACATCCACGTCGACACCGTGCTGGGCGATCGCCGCAAACCGGACGACTCCTGGGACTTCATGCTCAAGCCGCAGGAGCACATCGGGTACGTGCGGGTGACGGTGTTCACCCGCGATACCGCCGGCGAGCTGCGAACGGTCCTCGAACGACTGCGGACCGCCGAGATGCGCGGGCTGATCCTGGACCTGCGGTTCAATCCGGGCGGGCTCTTGAACTCGGCCATCGAAGTCAGCGACCTGTTCATCTCCGAGGGTCGCATCGTCAGCACCAAGGGCCGCAATACCCCCGAGCAGGCCTGGGACGCCAAGAAAGAAGGCACCTTCGAGGGCTTTCCCATGGTCGTCCTGGTCAACCGCTACAGCGCCAGCGCCAGCGAGATCGTGGCGGCCTGTCTGCAGGACCACCAGCGGGCGGTGATTACGGGAGAGCGGACCTGGGGCAAAGGCAGCGTGCAGAACGTGATCGAACTGGAGGGCGGCAAGAGCCTCTTAAAGCTGACCACGGCCAGCTACCGCCGCCCCAACGGCAAGGACATCCACCGGTTCTTCGACAACAAAGACCAGCAGGAGTGGGGCGTGACGCCCGACAAGGGCTTTGAGCTGAAGCTCAGCGACGCGGAAATGGAGGAGCTGATCCTGGATCGGCGGCAGCGCGAGGTGGTCCACCCCAACCATGACCAGCCCGAGAAACCGCAGCAGCCGGAGCAACCCGAAGAAAAACCCGCCGCACCCGGAGGGAAGCCGGCCGGCGGCGACCAGCAGAAACCCAAACCTGAAGAACATCCCCCGCAGTCGGCCGACCCGCAAGCGGGTACCCCGGCGCCGAAAGACCGGCCGCAGGAGACTCAGCCCCACCAAGGCGCAGCGCAGGGATCAGAGAAACCGGCCTTCATCGACCGCCAGTTGCAGATGGCCCTCGATTACCTCGTCAAGGAGTTGGCGAAGGTGGATTAGGATTTCAGATTTGGGATTTCAGATTTAGGATTTCAAGAGCCGGAAAATGGAAGACCCGGAGGTGCGCCAATCCCAAATCCCAAATCCCAAATCCCAAATCCCAAATCCCAAATCTGAAATCCCCCTTCCGCCTTCCGATGACCATCCTCACGCTGGAGACGACCTGTGACGAGACGGCGGCGGCCGTGGTGACCGACCGGCTCGAGGTGCTCTCCTCGGTGGTGGCCTCGCAGGACGACCTGCACCGGCGGTTCGGCGGCGTCGTGCCCGAGATCGCCTCGCGGGCGCACGTCCAGCGGATCTTGCCGGTGATCGACGAGGCGCTGCGGAAGGCCGGTCTGAAGCTGGCGGACCTGGACGCAGTGGCCGTGGCCAACACGCCCGGACTGGCTGGGTCGCTGCTGGTCGGCCTGGTGGCGGCCAAGGCGCTGTGCGTAGCCGGGGAGATCCCGCTGGTCGCCGTCAACCATCTCCAGGCCCACATCTACGCCTGCCGATTGGCCAGCCGTCAGGAGGTCTTTCCTTGCGTGGGGCTGATCGTCAGCGGCGGCCACACCAGCCTGTATCGTTGCGGCGGACCACTGGAGTTCGAGCTGCTGGGCTCTACGATCGACGATGCGGCGGGCGAGGCGTTCGACAAGGTGGCCGGCATGTTGGGGCTGCCGTATCCGGGCGGGCCGTCGATCGAACGTGCCGCCCGCCGCGGCAACCCGAAGGCTTTCAGGTTTCCCCGGGCATTGCTCAGAGACGAAGAGCGGCTGGATTTCAGTTTCAGCGGGCTGAAGACGGCGGTCCGCTACGGCGTTGCCAGGCTGCTGGGGCAGAAGGGGACAGTCCCATTTTCGCTGCGCGGAAATCGGGACAGTCCCCAAGCAACTTCTCAGAAGGGGACAGTCCCGTTTTCGCTGCGCGAAAATTGGGACAGTCCCCAAGTAACTTCCCAGGTGGCCGACCTGGCGGCCAGTTTCCAGGAAGCGGTGGTCGACTGCCTGGTGGGCAAGGCGTTTGCGGCCCTGCGGCAAACGGGTCTGCCAACCCTTTGCGTGGGCGGCGGCGTGGCGGCCAACGCCCGGCTCCGGCAGCGGCTGGCCGAGCAAGCCGACAGGCAGGGCATCCGGCTGCACGTGGCCCCCATCGGCCTCTGCACCGACAACGCGGTGATGGGGGCGATTGCCGCCGAACGGCTCAGGGCGGGCCTGATCGAGGACCTCGACCTGGACGTCTACCCGGGCATGGTGCGAAAGCCGGCCTGAATGCAGACTGTAGCATCGCTATCAGGTCCGTGTGCCACGGCTGTGTCAGCCGTGTGCGAGAGGTTGCCGCGGTGACTACCGGCATTCCCGGACACGGCTGACACAGCCG
>Ga0315291_10008533_pt1 | contig 12583 bp, 9 predicted proteins | sample YL17G12_20_MG_FD_203070 | JGI IMG/M metagenome (GOLD analysis project Ga0315291, IMG submission 203070) | Sediment microbial communities from Yellowstone Lake, YNP, Wyoming, USA - YL17G12_20 | ecosystem: Environmental > Aquatic > Freshwater > Lake > Sediment | place: USA: Wyoming | collected... | reverse complement strand
CCTCCGCCCCCGCCGCTCCCGCCGCCCCCGCCGTCGACCTTGGCTCTCTGCAGCCTCTCGAGCAGCGTCCTCAGCTCGTCCTCCCCGAGCGACTCCCTCAGGAACCCCAGGGCCCGCTTGAGCTCCTCCTCCGAGATGACGCCGTCGTTGTCCTCGTCGAGCACGTGCATGCGCTCGCCGATCCGCGCGTCGACGGCGTCGAGCTCGCGCTCGATCCGGGCCAGGATCGCGGGGACGCGCCCCGCCAGCCGTGCCGCGCCCAGGTTGGCCGCCGAGGTGTCCGCCTCGAGGAGCCCGCTGCCGGCCCGGGGGCGCTCGGCCTCCGCGGCGCCCGAGCTGCGGAAGACGAGCGAGGGCGCCCCCCGCGCGGCGGCGCCGGCGTTGAGCCGGTCGACCTCCTTCCTGACCAGGTCCATGAACTCGCCGCGCTCCGCGGCGACCCCGGAGGTCGAGGCCAGGGCCGCCAGCGCGGAGAGCACCTTGCGCATGCGGGCCTCCTTGGCGGCAGCGGCGTGGGCCGCGCGCTCCTCGGCGGACTCGCCGCCGACAAAGTCGAAGTCGGCGGGGGGCTCGGACACCGAGGAGGGGAGGGCCGCCGCGGCCGCCGCCTCCTTGAATACGGCGGCGGCGGCCCCGGCTGCGAGGGCATCCGCGGCGGTGTCGATGCTCGGCGGGGGGATCGCTGTTTGCGGGGGCGCCGTTGTTCCCGCTGCTGCTGCCTTCGCCGTCGCCATCGCGCTCGAGTCGGCCGCCGACGCCGACGCCGCCGCGTTTGATGCCGCGATCAGCCTCGAAGCGTCGAGGGCCGAGGCCGCAGCGGCGGCGACGCCTTCGCCACCTCCGAACGCAGCAGCCGCGTCCTTGGCCTCCTCCTCGATCAGCTCCTCCTCGCGCCGCAGAGACTCGAGCTTGCGCTCCAGGGCCACCGCCTTGTCCGCGGCCGCGGCGCCCTCGGCAGTGCCCGCCGCGGCCGCGGCCTCGAGCGACGCGGCCTCGATGGCCTCGTCCGGGAGCACGCCGAGCGTCTCCCTCAGCCTCGCGACGTCGGTAGAGGTCGGGGCCGGGATCGTCGCCGGAACCGTCGAGACGGGAGCAGCGGCGGCGGCGGCGGCGGAGGGAGCCGCTCCCGCCGCCTCCGCCGAGGCCAGCGCCTCCTCCCCCCTCGCCCGAGGGGAGACAAACGGCGCCGTCACCGTGAACGCCCTGCTCAGCAGCAGCAGGCTCGACGGGAGCTGCCTCGTCAGCGACAGGTCGAGCCACTCGTCCATCTGCCGCTCCATGTAGAGCCGCGCGCCCTCGCCGAAGGGGGCCCGCATCCCCCGGGCGCGGCAGGCGGACCGGAGCTCGTCGTCCGAGAGCGAGCCCAGGCCCTCGTCCCTGATCGCGCGGTCGTCGGCCTTGATTCGCGACAGGTGCGAGCGCAGCCTCGACGCCAGGAAGGCGTCGGTGCCGAACGGCTGGATGCCGGCGAAGCGGCACAGGCTGGCCAGCTGCGTGCGGTCGAGGTTGTCCAGCGTCAGCTCGTCCGAGAACAGCGAGGCGAACCGCGTGACCTCGGCCGCCGAGACGGGCTCGCCGCCGCGGACGCGCTTCATGAAGGCGTAGAGCTCCGCGGCCGACGCCTGCGTGGCCCCCGAGGACCGCGAGCTGTTCTTCATGTCCTTGGCGAGCTCCGCGACGGTGTCCTGCAGGAAGCGGGCCACCTCGAGCTTGGCCTTGACGCGCCGCTTGAGGGCCTCCTCGCGCTGCAGCGCGGTCTCGAACGTCGACGGCAGCATGTTCGGGAACAGCTTCAGAGCGATCGGCAGCAGAAATTCCATGAACGGCACGACGAGGAAGACGGCCACGGGGACCAGCCGAAAGACGTCGGCCACGGTGCGCGTGAGCTGCCTGCGCTCCCTGCGCGTCAGCGCGCGCCCCCGGGCCGCGGCCGCGACGAGGCGCGACGCGATCTTGACCTCGGCCCAGAGGAGCTTCGTCCCCGCCCAGTAGTGCCGCGCCTCGGCCTTGGCGTGGGACCACCACCCGGCGTAGACCAGCCTGCGCTCCTGTTTTGTCTTCGTCGCGAAGAAGCTCGCGGCGCGGGCCGGGCTAGCGACGACCGCCGCCGCGAAAGAGGCCGTGGCGGTCACGGCCGCCGCCGCCGCTCCCGTGGCCTTTTGGAGCCACGACTGCGGCCTGTAGGTCGAGCGGGTCGCCGACTCGATCTTGGAGCGCGTGGTGTCGAGCTCCGAGAGGGCAAAGTCGCACAGGTCCGCCGTGGGGTGCTGGATCGGCGGCGACGGGGAGGAGGAAGCAGAGGAAGCGGAAGGGGCAGCGAGGGTCGAGGCGGACCTCTTTTCGTCGCTGCTGTCGAGGGGAGGAGGAGGCTGCGGTTCCGTCGAGGGCTGCGGCGACGGGAGAGCCGAGGAGGCAAAGCCTCTGTTGCTGCTGCTGCTGCTGCCAGAGCTCCAGTCGAAGCCGCGGCGATAGTCGCCGTCACTGCCGATCGATCCCCGCGACGGCTCGCTCCAGTCGCTCGATGGAGACAAGGAGGAGAAGGCGTGTCGCGAAGGAGAGGAGAAGGCATTCGTCGTCGATCCGGCTGCTGACGCCGCCGGCGAGAATGAGCGGAGCTGCATTTCGCCGCCGCCTGTGCCGCTCCACTGGCGCAGCAGCGCATCTCCCCTGCCCTTCAAGCTGCTGCTACCATTGCTGCTCCTCCTGGCGGCCTGCTGGGAGAGCGCGCGGTAGACGGCCATGGCGAGCCACAGCGCCGGCTGATTGGTTGAAGGCACCATCGTTTTGGTTAGACGACTCTTCTTCTTTCTCTTTCTCTCTCTCTTTTTGACGCAAGCGAGAGAGAAGTTCTCAGGGAGGCTTGCGGCGCTGCTGTCCACCGCGTAAGGTGAATAAGTCAGCGACGAGCAAAAAGAGCGCAGCCTCGAGACAAGCGCACGTGTCGAATACGACGAAAACACGTTTTTTTGCCGCCTCGGGCTTGCTTTTTGTGATTTTCGATGGGCATTGATTTTCTTTTCACTCTTTCGATCTGCTTTTTCGTCTGAACTTTTATCGAGGGGGCGCCGGCTGCTCTGCAGCGCGCAGCTGCTCGTGTCTTCCTTTCGAAAACAAAGCAGAGATGCTGCTACGAATGGCGCGAGGGCGCTCCTGGAAGCTCTCAAGGACGCACGCAGCTGTAGGAAAAAGAGGACAAGAAAACGCTTCGTCGATCGCCGCCGACGACCTCCTCCGTCGCTTCTTCACTTCGGCTTCTTCTTCGTCGAACGACGAAGGCGAGGGCAAGGGCGAGGGCCACGCGGAATCTTTGTCGTCGTCGCCATCATGCTGGCACGAGATCACGATCGACAGGACGGGCCTGGTCAGAGCAGGAGGAGGAGGAGGAAACCAAGGAGGAGGAGAGGGCGACCGAGAGCGGACCTCGGCGGCAGAGCCCGCGACGACGGCGGCGGCGTCGGCGGCGGCGGCAACGCCGGCAGCAATCTCGGCTGCGCGCTCGCAGGCCGCGTCCCTGCCGTTGCCTCCTCCCATCGAGACGCCTATGACCAGGCACATCAAGGCTCTCATCCAGGTATGTGAGAGAGAGAAAGAGAGAGAAAGAGAGAGAGAGAGAGAGATTTCTCGTTCCTTGAAAAGCACCGGAACAAACACTCTCACCTCTCTCCCTAGAAAAAAACTCGCCTCTTTTCCAGTTCCGAGGGGGTCCAATCACGGTCGCAGAGTTCATGAAGGAGTGCCTCACCAACCCGACAGCGGGCTACTACACCACCCGGGCGAAGGAGAAGAAGAAGAAAACGAAAGAGGAAGAAGCAGAAGAAGAAGAGGAGGAAGAGAAGAGGGGAAGGAACGACAAGAACAAGCCTCCTTCCTCCTCCTCCTCCTCCTCCTCCTCCTCTTCTTCTTCTTCCTCTTCTGCCTCGCAGCCGGGCTCCGGAGTCTTCGGCCCGCGCGGCGACTTCGTCACATCCCCGGACATCTCCCAGCTGATGGGGGACTGCGTCGGCGTCTGGCTCGCCTCGGAGTGGCTCGCCCTCCGGAAGCAGCAACCAAGGCCCGCCGGTCACAACAGAAACAGCAAGGTTCGGATCGTGGAGCTGGGCCCCGGGAGGGGCACGCTCCTGAGCGACGCCCTGCGAGCCCTGGCGCCGCTGTCGAAGAGGGGGCTCTTCGCGGGGGAGGTCGAGGTGGAGCTGGTCGAGGTCTCCGCGGCGCTGCGGAGGGCGCAGTGGGCGAGCCTGAAGTGCCGCCGTCGCCGAGGAGGAGGAGCTGCTCCCTCTCCCTCTGCCGACGGCGGCGGCGGCGACTGCGACGACGGCGCCCCCGAGGAGGAGCCCCAGCAGGCAATCTCCGGGCTCTTCGACGTCGACAGAGAGGAGGCAGCAGCAGCAGGAGGCAGCGGCCGCGGGATCCGGGTCACCTGGAGGTCGCGCCTCGAGGACGTCCCGCTCTCCTCGAGTCCCTCTCTTCGCTCCTCCTCTCCCTCTACCCCGGACGACGGAGGGGACGAAGAGGAGGCCGTCCCGACCTTTTACCTCGCGCACGAGTTCTTCGACGCGCTTCCCGTCCACCAGTTTGTCCGCGTCGCCGGGAGGAGACCCCCTCGAGGGCTGGGCGGCGGCGGAGGAGCCGGCAGCGGCAGCGTCGCCTTGCCCCCGCGGGGAGGGGGAGGAGGAGGGAGCGGGATTGTGCTTCCGACCTCGGCAGCGTGGAGGGAGCGGCTCGTCGACGTCGGCGAAGCTCCTTCGGCCTCCTCCCGTCCCTCTTCCCACCTCCGCTTCGTGCTCTCCCCGGGGGAGACCCCGGCCTCGCGCTGGCTCCTCCCGCGCAGGCTGGCGCTGATGGCGTCCGAGGAGGAGCGGCGGGCCGCGACGGCGCTCGAGGTGAGCGGGGAGGGGATGGCGGTCGCCGCGGCCCTGGGCGCAAGGCTCGCCGCCGCCGCCGCCTCCCGGTCGTCCTCTCCCGGCTCCGCGCTCATAATCGACTACGGCCGCGCCTCCCCGCCCTACGGAGACTCGCTGGTGGCGATCAGGGAGCACAAGCCGGTCGCTGACGTCCTGTCCTCTGCCGGGGAGGCAGACCTGTCGGTGAGGGTCGACTTCGGCGCGCTCGCCGCCGCCGCCGTCGAGGCGGGCAAGAAGGGAGGAGGAGGAGGAGGAGGAGGAGGAGGAGGAGGCAGCAACGGCGCATCTTCTTCTTCTTCTTCTTCTTCTTCTGTGAGGATTTTCGGCCCGATCTCCCAGTCGGATTTCCTGCGCGGTTTGGGAATCGCCGCCAGGCTCGAGGCGTTGGTGGAGGCCGCGGAGGCGGAGGCGGAGGCGGAAGCCAAGGCCGGGGGCGACGGAGGCAGCGGCGAACGAGACAGAGAAGGAGAAACCTTGTCTCCGACTCTGGAGGAAACGATCGAGTCCCTGGTGGAGGGCGCGAGGAGGCTCGTGGCCCCGGACTCCGAGGGAGGGCTCGGCGACACCTACCAGGCGATGGTTATCTCTTCGGCGAGGAGGGGGGAGGCGCCCGTGCCGTTTGGCGGCAGTGCTGGTGTGTAAATTTTATCGCAAAGAAAAAGTTGAGGTCGAGGTTGCAAAAAAAAAAAAACGCTGTCTCTCTCTCCCTCTCTCACTCTTTCCCTGTTTCAAGAGAGAAAGGAGCTCTCTCTCTGCGTGTCTCTCTTCTCTTTCAAGCTTTGATCTCTCCGCGTCAGGTCGAGCGTCGCCAGATGCTGGCAGCTGTCGCGATGAGCTCGAGCAGGAGTATCGCTGGAGGAGCGATGCGGCGACGGGTGTCGTCGGCGTCGTCGTCGTCGTCGGCGGCAATGCCTCTTCGGCCAAAGCCTCTTCCCCTTCGCCGCGCTGCGCTCGTCGTCACGGCCATTGCTCCGCCTTCTTACTCCGCAGCAGCAGCAGTGCGCACGTCGAGTCTCGCTCCCACCAGGCGGCCCTTCGTGGTGAGAGAGCTTGGAGAGAGAGACAAAGAGAGTCGTCTTTTGATTGCCATCTGCTTCGCTTTCCTCGTCGTCGCCGCCGTCGTCTGCCGTCGACCTTCTCTTCTTCTTCTTCCCTTCGAGCGAATCGCCGCTCTCGATTGCCAACCCCCGCATCGCCGCCATCTCACAACGGAAATCGCTACCGAACGAACAAAAAATGACCCAAACAGGTGCAGAGGAGGACGGAGGAGAAGAAGAACGCTCCCTCCCCCTCTCCCCTCGGAGCCTACGCGCCATTCCCTTCCTCTTCGGGCGGCGGCGGCGGCGGCAGCTTCAACACTCCTTCTCCAAACAACGACGCCCCGCCCCCGGCATCCGTCTTCTCCGAGGCCGCCCGCAAGGCCCTCTTCCGCGCCGCCGACTCCTGCCGCAAGGTAGGCTGGGGCTCCTTCTGGACGCAGCTCGCGCTGTCGATCGCCTCGGCGGGCATCCTGCTCTTCTCGGTCGCCTTCACCGCCCAGAACGGGCCCGCCGTCTCGCTCTACGCCACGCTCTTCGGCGTCGTGGCCTCCTTCCTGTCGACCTTCTGGACCTACGGGTACACGAGGCTCGCCCGCAGGCTCAGGGCGCTGGCCGCGGCCGCCGCGAGGGGCGGCCCGCTGCCGAGCGACATGGTCCGCAAGGGCGACGTCGTCGCGACGCTGCGGGCCGGCTGCTACGTCAACCTGGCGGGCCTGGCCTCGACGCTGCTGGGGCTGCAGGCCACCGTGGGCCTGCTCGTCGCCAAGACGCTGACCAACGCGACCGCCAACCCGTTTCTGGCCGGCGGCGCCGGCTCCTACTCGCCGGTCCTGGCGCTCGACGTCTTCCTGGTGCAAGCGTCGACCAACACGGCGCTGGCGCACTTTGTGAGCCTGGTGGCGTCGCTGTGGCTGATCAAGGTGGTCGGGGCTCCCGTTCCCGCCTCGGGGGCGGCGAGGGCGTGAGGAAGAGCGAGAGAGTAAGAAAAAAATAAAGACATTTTTTTTCTTTTCGTTTGAGAAAAAGTAAAAATCTTTCTCTTTATGTTTGTTTTTGCATTTCGTTTTCCCCCCGTTCCCTCTTTTCTCTCTCTATTCAAACACGCGGCGCTGAGGCACGGAGGTGGAAGGGGCGGGGGGGCCACCGCGACCGGCGCCGAGACCTGCTCCCCCCCGTCCTGCGAAGCCGCCCCTCCCGCCTCCCCCTCGTCCAAAGCCCCTCCCGCCTCCTCCCCCTCGCCCAAAGCCCCTCCCACCTCCCCCTCGCCCCCCGCCGCCGCCGCCGCCTCCGCCAGACCTCTCCCCTCCTCCCCCCCCTCCTTGTCCCCCCTCGTCGTCCCTCCTCCCCGACGGCATGTACCTGTGGTCCTTGGCCGCGTTCTTCTTCCTCCGCTTCTCCAGCGCCTGCGCCAGCTTCCCCGACCTCTTCAGCTCTTCGAACCTCGCGGCCAGGGCTTCCCTCCGGAGCTCCGACGCCTTTGGGTAGTAGGGCCTCTTGCCTGCGGACACCGCGCTCTTCTCGCGCTGCCTGCGCTCGCCCATGGCCTTTTCGGCGGCTCGCCTGCTCTCCTCGGTGCGGATCGCCTGTGTGACCTGCGTGAGCCGAGCCTGGAGCCCCGCGCGCGCGGACTGAGATTTCGTCTTCCTTAACTGAGAAACGAGCGCGTCCCGCTCGGCCGGGAGCGTCTCGTCGAAAAGAAAAGAGTAGCGCTTGAGGGCGCGGGAGCTGTCCGCCGAGGCCAGGGAGGCCGCGGCGGCGTGGCCCAGAGCGCCCGCAGCGGCGGCGGCGGCGGCGGCGACCCGCTTCCTCTTGTTTCCCGACGCCGCCCCCGCCGCGCCCCCGCCGCCGCCTCCTCCGCCGCCGCCGCGGTCGACGAGCGGGTCGAACCTGGGGTCCCTCGCCTCCTTCGCCCTGGACACCGCGGGGGCGATCACCTCGCGCAGCTTCGGGGGCTGCCTGTTGGAGGGGGCCTCCGTGGGGCGGTTTTTGTTCTCTCGGTTGCGGCGGCGGAGCCTGCGGGCCTCTCTTTCGGCCTCGGTTTCTTCTTGGGAGGCACAGTCCTTGGTTTTGTTTTTGTTCCCGTCGCCGGCGGCGTCCTTCTCGGCGTCTTCCTTTCGCGTTTTGCGCTTCGCCTCTTTCGCGACCCTTTTGGCCGCGCGGTGAGCAGCGACGGCCGAGCTCTGCCGCTGAACTTCAGACAGAAAGGCCGTCGCCGAGGGGAGGCCGCTGGCGCGGGCCGCGAGGAGTTCGCCGAGAGGGACGTTTTTGGGGAGGAAGGTCTGTTCGTTTTTTTCTTCTTCTTCTGGGTGAGCCGCCGGGAGAGAGAGAGAGAGAGAGAGAGAGAAAGAGAAACGAATGGCAGCATGTCGATCGCGAAAAAACCCTTCTCCGCGCTCACCTGTGGCTCATCTTCCTCTTCCAAACCGCTGCAGTCTTCTTCGTTCAGATCGCTCCCGTCGGAATGAGACGAGGATCGGGCGTGGTCTTGGTCGTCGTCGTCGTCGTCGTCGAAATCGTCGTCGTCGAATCCTTCGTCGCTGCCGCCTCGACCGTCTTCTTCGCTCGACGACGAAGGCATCACATCGAGGAGGCGCCGCCTCCTGGCTTCCCGCGGGTCTTCTTCTTCTTCTTCTTCTTCTTCTTCTTCGTCGTCGTCGTCGTAGTTGTCATCGCGAAGGTCGTCATGCTCCTCGTCGTCAAAGGAAGAAGACGACATGATCGAAGGAAGAGCGAGCGAGAAAGAGAAAGGGAGAAGCAATTCTCTTTCTTCTGTCCTCCAGCGGCTAGATTGTGTTTTTTCTCGAAGAAAAAACACTGCTAACTTTGCTCCCCCTTTTTTTGTGTTCTCTCGCGGGCGTTCTTTTCTTCTCTTCTTTTTACAAGCGCGCGTGTGCGTTACTTACGAGTCATTCCTTTTTTGTGCGTGTCTTTTGAGTTCATTCCTCTTCAAACTGATGCTCTGCGGGCGGGATCCTCGGATCTGAAGAAAAAGGTGCTGGCGGAGGAGGCAGGAAAAGGAAAAAAGAAAAGGAAAAAGGAAAAGGAAAAAGGAAAAATCAAGTTCAAAATCCAAGTTCAAAATCCATCCCCTTCCCGTCCCCCTCCGCTTACCCTGCTTCCGCTTACGCCTACAGAGCCGCGGCCCGCCGCCCCTCAAAGCCCGGACGCAGCAGCTTCTTCTCCCGCCGCGCCTTCTTCCTCGCCATCTTGTCGGCCGTCCTCGACGCCAGGTTCGCCTCGCGCCTCGCCTGCCTCTCCGTGGACGAGCCGTCGGCGACCTTTTTCCGCTCGGCCCAGGCCGCGGACCGCTTGGCCTTCTCCTTCGCCTCGCGCTTCAGGGACTTGGCCAGCAGCCTCGGGTCGTCGAGCACCTTCTCGCCCGAGGCGCGGGCGAGAGCGGCCTCCCAGTTGGCGCGGGCGACCGCGCGCGCGGCCTTGGCGGTGGCCTCGCTGCCTGCGTCGCCTGAGGCCGCCGTCTTGCGGTCCTCGGCCGCGCGCTGCGCTTTTTCCAGGAGAGCGCGCTTGCCGCCTCCGGCCTTGTCGTTCTTCAGCTTCTTCTTCTTCAGGGCCGCGGCGGCTCCCGTGAATCTCAGAGAAGACTCGATTCCCGTGTCCAGGTTCACCTGGCCGAACTGGAGGTCGCCGCCGGAGACGACGGAAGGTTTCTTCGGCGTCGGCGTCGCGGGGGCGGTGCGGTCGCCGCCAGTGCCGTCCTTCCTCTTCGAGGGCTTGCCCGCCGGGTCCCTCCCGCCGAGTTCTCCTCCTCCCGCCCCTCCTCCGGCGGAGACGGCCTGAGACCTCCACGCCTTGGCCTCGTCGCTCGCCGCCTTGGCCTTGGCCTTTTTGTTGTTCGTGTCCCCGTCCTCGCCGCCGCCCTTCGCCTTCTTCCTGCTCTGGCGCGCGGCCGCGGCCTTGCCGTCGTCGGCGCGGCGGGCCCCGCGGAGCTCCGCAACGCGCGCGGCGAGGCGGGCCCTGAGGTCCTCCAGGGTGGAGGCGGAGGCCCTGGCGGAGGGGTCACCGCTGCCGTCGCCGCGGATCTCGAGGCGGAGGCCGCCAGAGGGAGGAACGGGACCATGAGGAGGAGGAGGAGGAGGAGGAGGTGCTGAGGCAGCAACGCCGGCGACGACAGGGGCGGCGGCAGCGGCGGCGACGGCGGCCGATTTCGCCGCTGCCATCGTCCTCGGCACGCCGTCGCCTCCGCCTCCTCCCTTGGCCTTTGCTGCCGCAGCGGCCTCCCTCTGCAGTTCCACCGTCGTCAGGTGGGGAACGTCGGGGTCGAGGCGGGCGCGTTTGGCCTCGCGGGCGGCGGCCTTGTCGATGGCCGACAGCCGGACCTTTTTGCCCGACGCCGCAGCGGCCGCCGCCACCGCCGCCCTCTCCGCATTCGCGTCCGACGCGACAAAGTGGCGAGCCGGGACGGTCTCTGCCAGCCTATCGAAGAAGCGCGACATCGAGCGCAGCATCATTGACAGGGATGCGGGGGCAGCAGGAGAGGGCTCCGGGGTCGCCGGGGCCGCGGAAGAGGCATTGGTCATCTTTTTGGCAGCTGCGTCGTCGGCAGCGGCGGCAGAGGCAGCGCCGTCGTGACCACGCTTCTTCCCCATCTTTCGCGCCTTCTGCTGACTCTTTCGTCTCCTTCTGAGAGATCACCTGGAGATTCTCTCAGAGTGTTGCTCAGAGAATCAGAAGAATCAGGGCGCGGAGGAAGAACAGAGCGCTCTGAAAACGATAGTAACTTTCGAAACGGAAAGAGAGATGTGAAAACTAGCCGTCGCCGTTGGAAACGGAAGAAAAAAAACTCCTCTCTCTGAAATGCTCGAGACCACCCTCCCCTTGGCGCCGCCGCTTTATTGTTACATTCTCTCTCCCTCGAGTGGCGAGATTTACCACCACTCTTCATCGTCGACGTCATCGGGGGCACCCCCTTCCTTGCTCCTTGCCCCGCTCGTTTTCGCGTTCGCCGCCGCCGACGCCGCCGCCGCCGCGCCGCTCACGACGTCGACGCCCCCCTCGAGCCCTCCCCTGCTCCACCGCTCCGCGCAGAGCTGCCGCAGCTGGCTCATGTACGCCAGGAGCTCCTTCCTTCCCGCGCCCGTCGCCGAGCTCGTCGCCCAGATCGGCGGGAGCCGCCCCCCGGGCAGGTTGGCGGCCAGCAGCCTCCTGAGCTCGGCGGCGTTGGCCTCGGGCGGCGGTGCCTTGGCCGCCTTCTTCCTCTTGTCGGCCTTGGTCAGCACGACCGAGAACGGCACGTCCCGCTCGGCCATCCACACCGCGGCCTCGATGTCCGCGTCCTGCGGCGGCACGCTCGCGTCGGCCAGCAGGAAGGCGCTGGCCAGCGTCGGCCTCTCGAGCAGGTACGCCTGCGTGAAGTCGGCCCAGTCGACGCGCGTCGACTGCGCCCTGCGCGCGTACCCGTACCCGGGCAGGTCGACGAGGTACCAGGAGCCGTTGATCGCGTAGTGGTTGATGGTGGCCGTCTTGCCCGGCGTGCTCGAGACCATCGCCAGCGACGCCGCCGAGCCTCCGCCGCCGCCGCCCTTGCTGCGCCCCGCGAGGCAGTTGATGAGGCTCGACTTGCCCACGTTGGACCTTCCCAAGAACGCAAACTCGGGGCGGTAAGGGCCGGAGGGCGGGATCGCCGGGCAGCCCGCGGGGGTGACGGAGGAGCCGACGTACTCTGCGGTCTTGACGCGGATCTCCCGCGGCGTCGGGAGCTCGACGGAAGAGGAGGGCGACGAGGAAGAGGAAGAGGAGGCTGAAGCCGATGCCGACGCCGACGGCGTCGACGAATCGATTCGGTCGTCTCTCACCAGGCTCTTCCCCGCCAGGCTCGCTCCAGCGACCGGAGCCGCAGTGAGAGCTCGACAGAGGGCTTCTGTGCGCGTGGCGGCGCGGTCGAGGCGGTGCCTCCGGCGGGCAGGGGAGGAAGCGTCGAAAGGCAAGGGGGTGCCGCCGAGGGCATTGCCGATGGATCGAGGAGCTCTCCTCGTCGCTGTCGTTGCAGCCGCCGGAGCCCTTTTCGATGCGAAAGTGCGATGCGCTGATGCTGCTGATGCTGCTGATACCGATGATGCTGCTGAGAGTCGAGACGACATCGCGACGGTCCAGCTCCTGAGCATCAAGGAATCGAGAGAAGAAGCGCAAGGAAGGCTTGAAAGAAATATATCTGGCCGTCGCCGTTCTTTGTGTTTTCTTCTCGACCTCGACCTCCTCTTCTTCATTCTCGAAGACCTTCTTTTCCCTCTCGGGTGCGCCGCGTTCCGTCTCTTTTCTCTCGGCGAACCCGAGTTCACCGACGCGGAAGGAGGAAGAACCGCGCTCTCGCGGCTTCCAAGGAGTCTTCACAAAAAAACTCTTTCTCACCCCTCCCACACCACCCTCCCGCCCCTCTCCTGCAGCGGCCTCGCGTTCTGCGAGGCCCCGCGCGGGAGCACCGCCCTCGCGACCTGCTCCGAGGTCGCGCCTTTCCTCCCCCTCGCGAAGTAGAAGCGCGCCCCCTTCGTGCAGGGGGGCGTCGTGAGTGACCCTTCGAACGCGAAAAAGTTTGTCAGCCTCCTCCCCCCCGGCGGGGGCGGGGCCTGGCGCGCGGAGGAGGAGAGCGAGGGTGGGGCGGCGAGGGAGCCTTACGGCAGCAGCCTCGAC
>Ga0315291_10008531_pt1 | contig 12585 bp, 9 predicted proteins | sample YL17G12_20_MG_FD_203070 | JGI IMG/M metagenome (GOLD analysis project Ga0315291, IMG submission 203070) | Sediment microbial communities from Yellowstone Lake, YNP, Wyoming, USA - YL17G12_20 | ecosystem: Environmental > Aquatic > Freshwater > Lake > Sediment | place: USA: Wyoming | collected... | reverse complement strand
GCCTTGAAGTCCGGAGCGCGGGGACGGGGGCCTCGGCGGGCCTCCCCGCCAGCGCCAACGCCATCGAGGCGATGCGGGAGCGCGGCATCGACATCCGCGGGCACCTCAGCCGCCCGATCACAGTTGACGCCATCCTGGCCGCCGACTATATTTACGTCATGACCGAAGGCCATTACAAGGTCGTTCTGCGGATGGCCCCCGAGGCCGCGGGCCGCGCGGCCCTCCTGGACCCGTGGGGCCAGAGCGTGGCGGACCCGATCGGCGGAGACCTCAACGCCTACCGGGCCTGCGCCAACCACCTGGAGAAAGCCCTTGCAGCGCGACTGATGGAGACCGCCTGATGAAGATTGTCCTGGGAAGCGACCATCGCGGCTTTGCCACCAAGGAACGCCTGAAGGCCCTGCTGATTGAACTCGGCCACGACGTGGTCGACTGCGGCGCCGAGTCCGAGGAGTCCTGCGACTACCCGGACTACGCCGTGCCGGTGTGCCTGATGGTCGCCCGCAACGAGGCGGAGCGCGGCATTCTTCTGTGCGGGTCCGGCATCGGCATGACGATTACGGCGAACAAGGTGGCGGGCATCCGGGCGGCGCTCTGCCACGACGAACTGACGGCCGAGATGAGCCGCCGCCACAACGATGCCAACGTCCTCTGCCTGGCCGCAGACCTCCTGGGCGAGGAACTCATCCGCCGCATGATTGACGTGTGGCTGACCACACCGTTCGAGGCCGGGCGTCATGCCCGCCGCGTCAAAAAAATGATGGGGGCCGAGCAATACCTTTGCCCCGGCCGCGAGACGCCCGTCCCGCCCCCTGCGCCGGTCAAGGCCAAGCCCGGCAAGTCGAAGTGATCGGGCTCGCCCCCTGCCCTCTCTACGACGGCAGGCTGCCCAGGCTCTCCGTGGAGCCCACCAGGACGAGGACGTCGCCTTCGCGGATGACGGTGTGGGCCATGGGCAGGTCCACGACCTGCTGCTCTTTGGTTTCGCCGCCTTCGGGCGTGCGCGAGACGACCGTGCGTTTGATGGCCACCAGGTTGACCTCGTGCTTGCGGCGGAGGTCGATTTCGCCCAGGGTGCGGCCGACCCAGTCGGCCGGGGCGCGGATCTGGATCAGGCTGTGCCCTTCGGCCAACTCCAGGTGCTCCAGGATGTTCGGGTTCGCCAGGTGCCCGGCAAGCCTGTCGGCCACTTCCTCCTCGGGCAGAACCACCTGGTCGGCGCCGATGGCGCTCAGAATGCGGCGCTGGATTTCGGTGGATGCGCGGCTGATGACCACGGGCACGCCGAGCGACTTCAGGGTGGCCGTGGCCAGGGCGTTGGATTCAAAGTCCTCCCCAATGCAGACGACGGCCGCGTCAATGTCGGCGGCGCCCTGGCTCTTCAGGGGGTCCGGATCGGTGGCGTCGAGGCAGACCGCCAGGGCGACCTCGTCGCGGACCCGCTCCACAAGTTCCTCGCGCTTGTCGATGGCAATGACCTCATGCCCGGCCTCCGTCAGCGCCTGGGCCAGGCGCTGCCCGAACCGGCCAAGCCCGATGACCATGAAGCGTTTCATGACGGCCTCCTTTATCGCACGACTTGCGCCTCCACAAGTTCGGCGCGACTGCCGCGCTGCCCCGCCGCTTCCGCGGCGGGCTCGAACGACCTGCTCGCTCTTACGACGTTGCGACCGTCTCCGTCGGGTACGTGTACCGGGCCGCCGCCTCGGCGCGGCCCTGCATGGCCAGCAGGAGCGAAAGCGGCCCCACGCGGCCCAGGAACATTGTCAGGATAATCAGCAGCCGTCCGAACGTGTTCAAGAGGGGCGTCGCCCCGGCCGAGAGCCCCACCGTGCCGAAGGCCGACGTCGTCTCCAGCAGCACGTCCAGGAACGTGAATCGTGCCCCATTGTGCAGGCCCCAGGCACAAATGATCATCGAGACCGCCGCCACCCAGATGGCGCTGACGGCCATCAGCGCCAGGGCCCGCGTCACCGTGCCCCAGGGAATCGTGCGATGGAACGCCTGGGCATGCGGCCGGCCCCGCAGCGCCGACCAGATGCCCAGGCAGATGACGGCAAACGTGACGGTCTTGATGCCGCCGCCCGTCGATCCCGGCGACGCGCCGATGAACATCAGGACCACCGTCAGGAACTTCGTCGGCGGCGACAGGCGCGTCGTGTCGGTCGAGTTGAAGCCCGCGGTGCGCGCGGTCGTCGAAAGGAACCACGCGTTCACCAGCCGCTCGTCCCACGTGTTGCCCAGCGGCGACCGCTCCTCCGTGGCGGCGCCCCCCACGACCGAGGTCGCCACGGCCGGCGGGGCGCTCTGGTCTTCGGCCATGTAGGCCGTGGCCTGCCAGACGCCCGGGCGATTCTGGAACGTCTCGAAGACGTAGGCCAGCAGCGTCCCGCCCACCAGGAGGCCCACCGTCATGACGATGGCCAGTTTCGACTGGAGCGTCAGGCGGCGCTTCACCAGCGGCGCGGCCGCCCGGCGCACAAAGCGGTACACGCCCATGCGGGCCACATTGTACAGGACGCCGAACCCGAGGCCGCCCAGGATAATCAGGAGCGGAATAACAACGTTGACCTCCCACGTGTGCCGCACGCCGGTCAGGTTGCCGGTGTAAAGTGAGAACCCGGCGTTGCAGAAGGCCGCGACGCTGTGGAAAAGGCTGTGGTAGATGCGATCGCCCCATTCGGCGGGGGCCCCGGTGTAGGCCGTGTTCCAGACGCCGAGCATGAGTGCCGCCCCGGCCGCCTCGATGCAGAGCGTCGAAATGAGGATGAAGATGATGACCCGGCGGATCTCGGCCACGAGGTCGTGGCTGACGACCTCCCGCATCACCACCGCCTCGCGCAGCCGCAAACCGCGCCACATGAAGACCGCAAAGACCGACCCGAACGTCATCAGCCCCAGGCCGCCCAACTGGATGAGCCCCAGCACCACGTACTGCCCCAGCGGCATGAAATGCTTGCCGATATCCACCACCGTCAGGCCCGTCACGCACACGGCGCTGGTGGCGGTGAAGAGGGCGTCCATGAAGGTCGTCTCGGCCGCGCCCGGTTCGGTGGCGGCCGGCAGCAGCAGGAGGCCCGTGCCGATGGCAACCAGGGTCGCAAAACTGCCGATCAGCAGCAAGGCCGGCCGCACGCGCTTCGCGGCCAGGAAACGGTTCACTTCCGTCAGCCGGATGACCACATTGATGACAATGGCAATGTCGATGGTCCCCGTCGCCAGTAAATCGGCCGTGGAGACCCGCGCCAGCAGGTAGTAGGAGCCTATCGCCAGCATAAACAGCACTGCAACCGTGAACTCCAGCCACCGGAACTTAAGGAGCGCCACGCGGTCGCGGGCCAGCAGAAGACGCACCGGGGCGTCGAGCATCATCCCCGCCAGCGCGATCACCTCAATCCAGTCGAGGATGCGGCGGGTGGGCTCCGTCACGCGAAATCCGTATTCCAGCACAAGGCTGCCGGCCGCCAGGACGACAATGGGCACCATGGCCGTCATCAGGTACGGGCGCGCCTTTTCCAGCGCGCTCCGCGGACTGCTCGGCGATAGGAGTCGCCCTCGCATCGGGCAGGATTTCTCCCCTTCAGGGACCGGGTAAGAAGGCCATTTAAGGCTCGGCCCGGGCCGATGTCAAGCCTCGCGGCACCGAGAGGCCGCAACGCCCCCTCGCGCGGAGCCGCCTCCGGCCCCTCCGCACCGCTGGCGGGACAGCCGCCCAGCAGGATGGCGGGTGCGACCCTGCCGGCCCGGCCTACGCATCGTCCGCCCCGGGCGGCGCATCGGGCGTTTCCTGCTCCGTCTCCTCCTCCACTGCGCCGGCGGCCGCCGGAACGAAAGGCGAGCCCTCGCCGCCCACCAGGCCCATGTTCTCAAGCGCCAGGGCCAGGCTGGCCTCTACACCCTCGGCGTTCGGCTGCCGCGAGCGCGAGAGGGCCCTGCGATACTCCTCCACCGCCAGCGGCCAGAGGCCCTGGTCGGCGTACACCAGGCCCAGCCGGTAATGCAGGTCAACGTACTCCGGCTGGAGGTTGACGGCGTTCTCAAGGGCCTTCCGGGCCTCTTCCAGGCGCCCCGTTTCCCACGCCGTCAGGCCCAGTTTCACCAGCGCCTTGACGTAGGTCGGGTTGATGGCCACGGCGGCACGGAACTGCTCCATGGCCTCCTCGGCTCGCCCCGCGCTCTTCAGCAGCAGTCCGTACCGATAGCGGCAGTCCGGGAAGTCCGGGTGCTCCTGGACAGTCCGGGCATGCTCGCGAAGTTCCGAGGCGAGGACCTCCGCCGGGTCCAGTTCATCGACGGCGACGGCCGTGGCGGCCCCGGACACGTTCAACTCCTCCGCCAGCGCCCCCGCCAGCGAAGACCGCAGCGCCAGACGCGACATCACCTGGTACAACTGCGCCGACCCCGGGGCAATCTTCGAGGCCATTTCGATCGCCTGATCGGCCTCCTCCGCCATGCCGGCCTGACGGTACGCCACGGCCAGCCCGGCGTAGGCTTCCAGGTACCCGTCGTTCACCTTGGTCGCCCGCTCGTAGCACGTGACGGCCTCCTCGGGGCGGCCCAACTCGACGAGCACCCGGCCCCTGAGAATCAGGGCGTCCAGGTACCGCGGATTGACGGCCAGGGCCTGCTCCACGTGATAGGCGGCCGACTGGATGTCGCCCAGGGCAGCCATCAGCCGCGCGGCCCGGTAATGCAGGTCCGGGTAACCCGGGTGGGCGTCGAGCGCCCGGAGGACCTCGTCGAGGGCTTCCTCGGCCATGCCCTGGTTCTCAAAGCACTCGGCCAGGTGGCAGCGGGCCTCCCAGTTGTCGGGTTCAATCAGCAGGGCGTCCTGGTACTCGATGATGGCCGCGTGCATGTCGCCCCGGCGCACCTGGAGCGACGCCAGGTTCATCCGGATCTCAAAGTCGCCCGGCTCCTGCCGCTTGAGCGCGGCATAGTGGTGCGCGGCGGCATCGAGGTTGCCCGCGACAAGTTCCAGCGCGGCCAGTCGCTGCCGGGCGGCCACGTGCGTGCCGTCCGTCGCCAGGGCCGAACGGTAACTGCCGGCCGCCTGCTCCATCCCGCCCTGGCGCTCCTGGAGTTGCCCGATGATGTAGTGCACGGCCGCCGGCTGCTTGCCGCGCGCCGCCACGGACCCCAGCATCGCCACGGCCCCGGCGGCATCGCCCAGGTCGCTCAGGACGGCCGCCAGGGCGACCCGCGCATCGTCCAGGTCCGGGTCCAGCCGAACGGCGCTTTCCAGGGCCTGCTTCGCCGCAGCCAGGCGGCCCAGTTCCATCTGCTTCAGGCCCTGCGCCAGGTGCAGGTCGGCCCGATGCGGATACTGCTCAACCTGGCGCTGGATTTCCTCGGGCAGCGCGTCCGTGGGCGCCTTGAGGAACTTGCTGAGGTACCCGGTGAACTCGCCCGCCAGGCCCTTGCCCAGGAGCCGCAAGAGGTAACTCATTGGGCACCTCCCGTCGCGCCGCTGTCCCTGGGCGCCGGGGCGGCCAAGGCCGCCTCGAGGTCCTCCAGGCGGCGCCTGGCCTCCGCGCATCGCTTGTCGACGCCCAGCGCCCGCCGATAGGCCGCCGCGGCCTCCTGCGGCCGGCCCTCCTCGCTCAGCAAATACCCCAGGCGAAGGTGCACGTCGATCCAGCCGGGCCGCAGTTCCGACGCCTCCCCGCACCGCTTTGCGGCCTGCGCCCGCCGCCCGGTGCGCTCATACAGCCGCACTGCCAGCAGGCACGCCTCGACGTAGCGCGGGTTGATGGCAATCGCCTTTTCGGCGGCCTCGATGGCCCGGTCGATGTCGCCCAACTGCTCGGCAACCAGGCTCATGCCGAAGTGCAGGTCCGCGTAGCCCGGGTGCTGCCCCGCCAGCCGGGCCAGCGCCCGCCGGGCGGCCCGCAACGTCTCGACCTCCTGCGGGGTCAGTTCCGTCCGGATCACGGCCAAGGCCTCGGCGACACTCGGGTCGCGCAGGACGATGCGTTCGATAAGTGCGGCCCGCCTGGGGGGCGGCGGCGGCCGGCGCTCGATCTTTCCGCCGGCCTCCACCAGGGCCCTCTCGCCGATGCGCAGGAGCCAACTCAGTCCGCCTGCCGCGTCTCCGCCCAGGTTCATCGCCTGCCGCAACGTCTCCACCGAGACGGCCGTGCGCCCCGCCGCCGCCTGCACCAGACCCAGGTCTCGCACGAACTCGAACCGGCCGGGGTCCATCTGGGCGGCCCGCTCCAGGTGCCGCTCGGCCGATGCATAATCCCCCGCTCCGGCAAAGATCATGCCCAGCAGGTAGTGCAGGCGGGGCGTCCTACCGGCCTGGGCGATACCCGCCTGAAAGGCCTCCCTGGCCTGGGCCATGCGTCCAGCGCGGCACAGCCACGCGCCCAGTTCGGCGTGGGCCTCGGCGCAGGCGGGTTCGGCCCGGACGCGCTCGCGCAGGGCCGCTTCCTTGTGGTAATCGTGACGTCGCATGGCCACAGGCGCTCCTTATTTTCAAGTTTTTGCGCGGCGGGTCTCCTGACCCGCCGCGCCAGGTGGCGCTCACACGTAGCGCGGGGGTTCATCCCCCGCGCCTTCCTTCGCGGGGCACAAGGCCCCGCGCTACGGCACAACGAGCGTTGAAAACCCGGCGCTCCTCAGTCGCTGCGCCAAGGCCTGGGCCTCGGCGTACGTCCCTGCCCGGCCGACCTGCACGGCCGACAGCCTCTGGCCGCCGCCATTCACCGGCACAATGCGCGGCTGGAAACCGGCGGCCAGCAGGCGCGACATCTCGCGCTGGGCGGCCGCCGCCGTCGCGTACGCCCCGGTCTGCACGGTAAACGAGGCCGCGTGGATGCGGCGGGCGGCCTCGGCCGCCGCCGGGCTCGCCGGGAAGTTGTCCAGAATGTACTGGAGATACTTGTCCGCCGACGGCCACCGGCCCAGCCGCTGGAGGCTCACCGCCAGCCTGAGCGACAGCATGTCCAGCGGCAACTGGGGGACCGGCTCGGCCACCGCCGGGGCGTACCACTGGATGGCCCCGGCATCGTTGCCCTCCTCGTAATAGAGGTTTCCGATGGCGTCGCGGGCGAAATCCAGGATGGGCTGCCTGGCCTCCGCCCCGATGGCCCGCTGGAAATCGCCCATGGCCTCGCTCCGCCGCTTCAGATGCACCAGGGCCTGGCCGCGATAGTAGTACACCTCGGCCCGAGTGGGCGCGGTGGGGTACGACCGCAGGTGCTGCGTGAACCCATCGCACGCCCGCTGCCAGTGCCCGGCCTGAAACGCCGCAAATGCCTGGTCGAATGTCCCACGCTCGTCGCGCTGATTGGCCGTCGCGCATCCTGCAACCAGACTCACCCCCGCGAGCACGACAAACGTTAACGCACGCTGCACCTACAGACCTCCCTGCCCCCGCTCGCGCATGCCGACGGCATGTAGGCCGGGGCCAGCCCCGGCATCATCGGTTACTATGTGCGGTTATTACGTGCCACGGGTTGCTTGCCAACCCGTGATTGACGCAACTCGCGCGGCGGGCAGTCTTGCCCGCCGCGCGGTGGGCAAGACTGCCCACCGCGCTACCCGATTCAACTCACAAGAACAAGTTTGACGGCCTAAGGCCGGGGCCCGCCTCGCCCTACGCTCATTGTTTCATCGGCCCCAACCTGTGGTGTTCTTGAGGCAAAAGGTAGGCAACCGGGGAGATTATCGGACCCACACGAACGCGGAACTCAGAACGCGGAACTCGGAACCTCAAGCAAAGGTCAACAGCAATTCGCGGACAGTGGGTTGCGGATTCCAAACGGCAGATGCAAGACGCAAGGCAACGCCCGAGCCCGACGCGGACCTGTCCGCCGAAGCCTTGGCGAAGGCGGAAGCGTCGGGTTATCCCCATACGCACCCAACCACGACCCGCGAGATAATGCCTGAGCCCGACGCGGCGACCGCTGCGGCCAGGTGAGAATCGACAAGGAATACGCCTAACGATGCGCTTCAGCCGTCGTGCGGAGCGCAGCGGAGCACGGTCGGCTGGAAGCGCTTGTTGGACCGCGAGCCAATATTCTGTGTTTCCTACCGTTGAGGTTCTTGGTACTGGATAGAAATGACCTCGGCCCCTGCCGGAAACAACTCCGTCTTGATTTCGTGGACAAGTCCCCACGCTTTCGCTTCTTCTGGATTCAGTGTCGTTCGGTCAAGCATCGCATTCATCACATCTTCGGGTCGTTTGCCGGTGTTTGCGGCAACCACTTTGGCGATATTCTCGATGTCTATCTTCAAGCCCTTTAATCTCTCTTCGAGTTGTTTTTCCTCGAGGCTTGCGCCTTGTGGAAAATTCGCGCTAACCCCGTGAAGGAGGAATCTGGCCTGCGGGACGGACCATCGTTTGCTGCCACCGCAGTAGAGCACGACCCCAATGGAATCAACACTTCCAAAGTTGTGCGTTGTAATTTCGGCCGGCAACCCTTTGAGGTAATTATAGGCGCTCAAGCCGTGAAAGACCGAGCCGCCAGGGGAGGAGATCAGGACAATGAAGTTCCGTTGTCCTTGCTTCATCTTCTGGTCAATAGCGTCCATCAGCGCATTGATGGTGGCATCAATGACGGGGGCGAAGAATTTGACCACGATGGGCTCAGTTGGCATAGTTGTTTCTCCCTATGAATTCGTATGCAATCATTTTGCTTAAATGCCGCTGGTATTCTGAGACTACGGTTTGTCAGGGGCGGCCCCACCCTGTTTAGGCCGATCCGCCTGACACCCCAAACCCGGTTTGGAGTGCCCTATAAGACGCCCGCAAATGCGGGGGCGGCGCCGGCCTAAGTCACGCAACACCAGCCGCTTGCCACAAGCGTGCGTTCGTATCATGGCGTTTTATGCAGATCGGCGTCGGTGCTTCACCTCACCCGGAAGGATACACAACGAATTCGGCCTTTGCCAATACAATTTCACATCCCCCTTGCATCTACCGCCGTGGCAGACGTAAAGATCGGGGGACGGACCTTCGCCCGATAAAGGGCTTCGGCCCGCAGGCGGGACGCCCTACACCGCCATCATCGCGCCGTCGCCGAAGCAGTGTTGCGAAGGCGACCGCCGCCGGTGCCGGTGCCTGGACCCCGGCTGGGCGCCGCCGGCCACGGCACGTGCAAAAGGGGACATTCTACTTTTTCTCGAAAAACTAGAATGTCCCCTTTTCCCTCAGGCGAGGTACCTACGGCTTGACGGCTAGAGGTTGCGCCACCACACCCATCAGCCTCAGATCACCGGCGCTGAGGGGGACTACAAACGTTAGTGCCATCCTCACAGGAGGTTTGACCAGCGTGAGTTCCGCTTTGTCGGATGCAAGGTTGATCTCGACTTCACTGCCGTTCACGTCCTGAATGCCAATGCCGGTGCACTCCATTCTGTACAGGTCCGGCCTTCCTTCCAGGTTCATGGTATCAAGCAGGAATCGGATAACTGTGCCGCCCACGCCCACGAATGCCTTGGCCGAACGGGCGTTCTCCACCCGCGTCACCGCCAGCCTGCCGCTGGCGCGCAACAGTCCAATGGGCTCAGTTCCCAAGGGCACGGCGAAGCTGGTCAGGGGAGAAGCCTGCCCTGCGGCTGTGAATACGTCGAGGCCTGCCAGGGGGAACGCCTGCCCTGTTGCATCCGCCAATCTGACCTTACGCAGGTCCATGACCTTCGGCAAAGGCGCTGCTCTTGCCACTTCAATATCAACGGTGAGCAGCATCATCTCGCTCTTGTTGGGGGCTACCACGAATGCCATTGACCGGGGTGGTGGCGGCACGTCCGACTCGCCGCGCCATTTCGGATCATTGGGCCAGGCCAGACGCACACCCCTGGGCCGAGACCACGTCATCACCGACTCGGTCACCACTCCTCGCTCGGACCCAGGACTTGACTGCGCGGGCTGGACGAGATCCGAAGTGGGCCAAGGCGGATACACGGTCAGCGCGCCATACCACTTGGCGCCTTTGAGCGTGGCCTCCGGCGGCGGAGGGGGCTTCGCCTCCGAGACCGCGGGGGCGGGGGCAGAAACTGTCTTCCCTGACGTGCCTGCGCTGGCCGTCAGCGCCTCCTTCGCGGTAGATCTGGAGGCAACAGAAGGTTTGGCGCCCATGTCCGGAGACGAGGGACCACCGAAGACATAGAACCAGAGCAGGGCACCGACAGCCGCTGCAAGTGCTGCGCCTGCCCCCGCCCCTGAAAGCACCAGAATCTTCCTGGAGTCAGTCTTCGCTGACCAGGCCGGTGCAGGTGGTGGCTTCTGGGAATCCGGCGGCATATCAGCACGGCACCTGCCGGGAATCATAATCACCTGCCCGCAACCGGGGCACTTCGCGCGGCGCCCGGCGTACTCGTCCCTGAACTTGTACTGCTTGCCGCACTTGCAGGTAACTTGGCTTGGCATGGCTTCCCCCTTAACATGAAGGCGACGGAACTGTGTTTGCCGGGATTTCCGAGTGCGCCAACCGGTGTTGGCTCCAGCGCGGTGTTAGGCGGCGCCATGTCTGTCTCGTCGATAATCCTTCAACATGTTGCGCGTAATGCTGGTAAGACGCCGAGGCATCCTTGCTGGGTCAAACCAACCAATCTCTGAGCATTTGCGCGGCTCAAGGATCTGCGGCGTTCCGGATACAATTCTGCAAATGTAGTTTGGGGATACCCAGTGCTGGCCTTCACGCGGCAGGATATCATCGATGATGTCGAGCAACTCTCCTACCGATATCTTGATGCCAAATTCCTCGCGCATCTCACGCTTGAGCGCGTGGCAGTGTCTTTCCCCAAACTCCACTGAGCCTCCCGGAATTTCCCAGAGACCTCGCTGATTCTGTGCCTCTGGTCCTCGTCGTGCGAGAAAGAGCCTCCCTTGAGTATCGACTATCACCGCTCCGACTCCCACACCGATGTAGTCTTTACCACGTTTCATGATGCCTTTCCTTCCGACTGGTCTTGGTTCGCTGATATCACTCGTAGAGTGGTAAGTCAATGCGTGCCAACCATGGCCGAAAGGCTGAGCGGAGCGAAGCCGGACGGCCCCGGCTGGCGTGGAGCAAAGTACCACTTAGTCACTGGCATCTTGCCCTCCGTCGGTGGCCGAAGACCATTTCACGCTCCCAAGGTCTAAGCCCATTTTTCCCGCCAAGGGTGCCGCCGCGCGATGACTGCGGGGTGGCACAGCAAACTCATCGCCCCTGCGGCTTGCCCGAAGGCGGCGTTGGGGCAGCGGGGTTGACACTGCGGTAAGAACGCAGAAACGCCAAGACCGCGCCTTGGCACTCAGAGAACTCTCCCGCAGGGCAGGTGATGGTGATGGCATGGTCCAAGCCATGCTTCTTGTATTTGAGTATCACCAGTTGCATGCCTGCGTATGAGGCGACCATTTCGCCGCCCTTCTGCCCATCGATTTTCACGAACCGAATGCGTTGGATGTCAATACCCTTGAACCTCTCGCGTGACTCTTGCTCGACAACCGCCCAGTCATGCTCGAAGGAACTGAAGGTCTCGCGCGCGATGGCCGCGATCTCCACCTTGCCGCGACGAAACACCACCCAACTCCTGGAAACCAACTGGCCCGGACGAGGGCTGTCCGGTCCCGTCGTGAACTTGGCCTTGTCGCGCTTCTCGACGATCTCGTATCCGGCTGGCGGCTCGACTTCAAAGAAGCCATAGATGGCATCGCGATACCGGCCGCCGCTCCCTATGGGATCGCTGTATGAGCCGACCTTCGGCAGTGCCGCCAACGCAGCGGCAGTTTGCGGAGCGGGTGTTGCCGCATCCCGTCTGCTTCGGGAACACTGTATCTCGGAACACGCTGTCCGGATCAGAGCACCGCCAACCACCACCACAATTAGACTCACGATTACCCCACAGCCGCCCCCAAGTCCACCCAGGGGCCGCGGTGCCGACGGCGCCGGGGCGGGGGGAGGAGGAGGCGCGGCGGCGGTGGCGGGAAGCCGCGGAGCGGGGCCGGAGGGAGGGGCTACCGCGGCGGGCACCGAACGCGGCGGCGCGGAAGCGGGCGGTGGTGCCGCTTGCGCGGCTGAAGTTGCTTCAGGCGCCGGCACCTCGGGTATCACCAAGGGAGCATGGCACTTGGGACACTTGCCCTTCTGGCCAGCCTTGTCGTCTGCAACCTTGAGGGCGACATGACACTGCGGACACCTGAAGCTCAGCATGGCTAGCCCCCTGAGGATTTCGGTCGCGTCCCGGAAGTGGGTGGAAATTAGGGTTCGACTCGACCAGGACCGGAGCCCAATCCCACCCGCCGCAGGGCGGGCGCGATCCACCGTGCCTCGCTGAGCACAATACACGGGCAATAGGGCCTTTGCCAATACATTCCGGTTCCACCCTTGCGTCCCCGCCAGCCGAGACGTATAGATCACGTGACGGACAACTGAACATGGGATGGGCCCGCCACCGCAGCAAAGGCTGCTACGGCGGGCGGGCCCGCCGGGCGGGTTCAAAAGCCTGAACGCAGAGAACGCAGAGAACGCGGAGAACAACTCAAAGAGGGTTCTTTTTCAAGAATCAGAAAGACGTTTTCTCTGCGTTCTCCGCGTTGAGACCTTTCGCTTTTCCGTGCCTCCGTGCCTCCGTCCCTCAGTCCCTTTTTTT
>Ga0315291_10008528_pt1 | contig 12586 bp, 10 predicted proteins | sample YL17G12_20_MG_FD_203070 | JGI IMG/M metagenome (GOLD analysis project Ga0315291, IMG submission 203070) | Sediment microbial communities from Yellowstone Lake, YNP, Wyoming, USA - YL17G12_20 | ecosystem: Environmental > Aquatic > Freshwater > Lake > Sediment | place: USA: Wyoming | collected... | reverse complement strand
GAAGGCCATCCGCTCATCGCCAGCCGCATCATGAAGGCCAAAGAGCGCGGAGCCAAAATCATCGTGATTGACCCGCGCGATATTCAGATGGCCCGCCTGGCCGACCTGTACCTCCCCTTCCGGCCCGGCACGGATGTCGCCATCCTCAACGGCTTGATGAACGTCATCATCAGCGAGGGATTGGAAGACAAGCCATTCGTCGCCGAGCGCACCGAAGCTTACGACGAGATGAAGGCGGTGGTTGAAAAATACACGCCGGAGCGCGTCGAGGAGATCAGCAGCATTCCGGCGGACAAGCTGCGTGAAGCCGCGCGCATGTATGCCAAGAACAAGCCCTCGGCCTTTATCTACGCGATGGGCATCACACAGCACACGACGGGCGTGGACAATGTCAAGTCCGTCGCCAACCTGGCGATGCTGACGGGCAACCTGGGCATTGCAGGCGGCGGCGTCAATCCGCTGCGGGGGCAGAACAATGTCCAGGGCGCGTGCGACATGGGTGGCCTGCCCAACGTGTACCCCGGCTATCAGGCCGTCACGACGCAAGAAGCGCACGACAAGTTTGAAAAAGCCTGGGGAAGCACGGCGGGATTAAAGGTCGGCCTGACGGTGACGGAAATGGTCAACCAGGCCGGCGAGGGCAAGGTGCGCGCGCTGTACGTGATGGGCGAAAACCCGATGGTATCGGATGCCGACCTCAATCACGCCCAGCATTGCCTGGAGAAGGCCGAGTTCCTGGTGGTGCAAGACATCTTTCTCACCGAGACGGCGCAACTGGCGCACGTCGTTCTGCCCGGCACAGCGTTTGTGGAAAAAGATGGCACCTTTAGCGGCACTGACCGGCGCGTCCAGCGTGTGCGCAAAGCCGTCGAGCCGCCGGGTGAGGCCAGGGCCGATTGGGCCATCCTCTGCGAGCTGGCGAAAAAGATGGGCGCATCCGGCTTTGACTTTGCCTCGCCCAAAGATGTGATGGTCGAAGTCTCCAAGCTGACGCCCAGCTACGCGGGCATCAGTTACGAGCGGCTGGAGCAACTGGGCTTTTTGCAATGGCCTTGTCCCACCTCCGACCATCCCGGCACGCCGTATTTGCACAAGGGCAAATTCGCGCGCGGGCTGGGCCATTTCCACGCCGTCGAGTTCAAAGAGCCGGCCGAGTTGCCCGACCAGGAATATCCGCTGACGTTGACGACCGGGCGGTTAATGTTCCACTATCACACCGGCACCATGACGCGGCGCTCCCAAAAGCTGGAGCAAGAAGTGCCAGAAGCCTACGTCGAGATGCACCCGGACGACGTGACCCAGATCGGCGTCAAGACGCGCGGCGCGGACGGCGGGCGGGTGCGTGTCATCAGCCGGCGCGGACAAATCGAGCTGGGCGTGCGCGTGACCCGGCGCATCAAGCCCGGCATCGTCTTTATCCCGTTCCACTTTGCCGAGGCCGCCGCCAACGCGCTGACCAACGCGGCGATTGACCCGATTGCCAAGATTCCCGAATACAAAGTGTGCGCGGTCAAGGTGCAGGCCATAAGCTAATCTCAATGGGAGGAGAGTAGACATGTCCACCTTTACCGCTCACGACGTGCTCGAACTGGCGATGACGATCGAGAAAAACGGCAAGGCCTTTTACACGGCCGCCGTAGCCAAGACGGCCTAGCCCGGCCTCCGGCGATTGTTTGAAGAGTTGGCGGCCCAGGAAGAGCGGCACTATTTCGCCTACCAGTCCATGTCCGCCGGCCCGGCCAAGTCCATTGACGCGCCGCTCGATGAATACGACGAGCACCAGGTCTATTTGCACGAGGTCATGGGCAGCACCATGCTCGGCGAGCCGGACGAGGCTCTGGCTGTGGTCGCGCAGGCGCGAGACCCGCAGATCATTGTGCAGACGGCCATCGGCCTGGAAAAAGACACGCTGCTGTTCTTTTACGACTTGCACGAGATGGTTGGCGAGGCCGACCGCAAAACGATCGAGGCGATCATCCAGGAAGAAAAGTCGCACTTGCGCCGCCTGGCCCAGGGGCTGACCAGCGCAGACGCCAGGCCGTGGTGGAAGTGTTCCGAGTGCGGCTACACCTTGCAGGCCAGCCAAGCGCCTGAGGTGTGCCCCAGTTGCAATCAGAAGTGCGCCTTTATAGATGTGACGTGCTACACGCCGGAATGTGAACCGGGTAGCCCCAATCCTCAATTGTTGGGGACCCGGCAATAGCACGTGATTTGCCGGGTGGTCTGACGCCGTGTTACTTGTCTCCCATAGGGTATTGGGGGAATCCGCGCATATATTGTGGGGAAGCCGACCCATCCCGGCGGAAATACTCCGTCTGTTTTTTGACCCGCAGGAACTAGCCTCTCGCGCTCATTCCCATCCGATGGGCCATAGACGCCACACCGCGTTTCGCCTATAATGCAAAGGGCGTTTTCCACCTGTTTATGCCCCGAGTTTCAGAAGCAACAGAAAACCGTTCGGGTGTGTTTCAAATGAGTTGAACACACCCGAATCGAATGCCTTCTCGCTGCGTTTGGAGCTTGTTCAGGGCAGGCCCCGGCAGCGGGAGAGTGTGTTCAAATTGACGGCTCTACGGAGGTGTTGATGACGTTGACTGCCAGATGACGCTTGTTTGAGAACCACCCCACCCTACAATTCAGGAGGTCTAGATGCAACTCTCTCGCAGAGATTTCTTCAAGCTCGGCGGAGTTTCGGCTGGCGGGCTGCTGCTTCCCCGCCTCCCGGCAACGACCGTCGCCGCTCGCTTTCCGCTGCGCAAAAAAGTCGGCGAGAAAGCCACGATTTGCCCCTATTGTTCCTGCGGTTGCGGCCTGATCACCGCCGCCGACGAGAACGGGCATTTCATCAACGTCGAGGGCGACCCGGAAAACCCCATCAACCGCGGCGCGCTCGACCCCAAATCCATCGCTGTGCGCCAACTATCCACCAGTCCCCTGCGCTTAGGCAAGGTGTTGTATCGCGCCCCCGGCTCGGACAAGTGGGAAGAGAAAAGCTGGGATTGGGCGACTGGCGAAATCGCCCAGCGGATCAAAAAGTCGCGCGACGAGACTTTTGTGCGCGCCATCAAGGTGGGCGAGCAAGAGGTGACCGTCAACCGCACAGAAGGGATCGCCTGGCTGGGCGGCGCGGCCAACAACAGCGAGGACTGTTACCTGGCGTCCAAGTTTTCCCGCGCGTTGGGGCTGGCGTACCTCGAGCACCAGGCGCGGATATGACACTCGGCTACGGTGGCCGGTCTCGGCCCCACGTATGGCCGCGGTGCCATGACCAACGACTGGTTGGACATCAAGAATAGCGATTGCGTCCTCGTCATCGGCGCCAACCCGGCGGAGAATCACCCTGCCTCGCTGCTCTGGATCAACAAGGCCCGCGAGAAAGGCGGAAAGCTCGTCGTCGTGGACCCGCGCGTCACCCGCACTGCGGCGACCGCCGATTTCTACGCGCCGCTGCGCTCCGGCACGGACATTGTGTTCCTCGGCGGGCTGATCAATTACGCGATCCAGAACAACCTGTACAACGAAGAGTACGTCAAGGCCTACACCAACGCGCTGACCCTGGTCAATCCGGATTATAAAGGTCCGGCCGACCTCGACGGCTACTTTTCCGGTTTTAACAAGGACACCAAGGTCTACGACGGCGCGACCTGGCAGTACCAGACCGAAAAAGTCAAGGTCAAAGTCAAGGAAAAGGATGCTGCGGGCAACGAAGTGGAAGTCGAAAAAGAAGCGAGCGTGCCCAAGCAAGCGGCCAGCCTCGACGACCCGAACTGTGCCTTTGCGCTTTTGAAAAAGCACTATGCCCGCTACACGCCCGAGATGGTCGAGCGGGTGTGCGGCACGCCCAAAGCGAAATTCCTCGAGGTCGCCAAGCTCTTTTGCGCCACGGGCGCGCCGGATAAATCCGGCACCATCCTTTACGCGATGGGCCAGACGCAGCACACCGTCGGCACTCAAAACGTGCGCTCGATGGCGATGCTCCAACTGCTGCTGGGCAACATTGGCATGCCGGGCGGCGGGGTGAACGCGCTGCGCGGCGAGTCGAACGTGCAAGGCTCGACAGATATGGCCCTGCTGTTCAACGACCTGCCGGGCTACCTGGGCCTGCCCACTGATAAACAGACAGACCTCAAGACCTACAGCGCCAAGTTCGACGCCACCTCTTACTGGTCGAACGGCCCGCGCTTTTTCACGACCATGATGAAGGCCTGGTTCGGCGCTGCTGCGACCAAAGAGAACGATTACGCGTTCAGCTACATCCCCAAGTCCAGCGGCAACTATTCCTGGATTCCGCTCTTTGAGGCGATGTACGCCGGCAAGCTCCAGGGGCTGATCGCCATGGGCCAGAACCCGGCCGTCAGCGGCCCGAATGCCCGGTTCGAGCGGCAGGCGCTGGGCAAGCTAAAGTGGATGGTCGTGATGGATCTCTTTGAGACGGAGACGGCCTCCTTCTGGCGTGCGCCCGGCGTGAACCCCCGGGACATTCAAACCGAAGTGTTCCTCCTGCCCGCCGCGGACGCGATGGAAAAGGCCGGCAGCATCGTCACCAGCGGCCGCCGCATCCAGTGGCGGACCAAGGTGGCGGGGACGCCCGGCGTCGCCAAAGAAGACATCTGGATTCTCACCCAGTTCGTCAAAGCGCTCAAGGAACTATACAAGAGTTCTACCGACGCCAAAGACCGCCCGATCCTCGACCTGGTGTGGGACTATGGCGACCCGCCGGATGTGGAACTGGTGGCGAAGGAAATCAACGGTTACGCGCTGGACAACGTAGTGGATGCCACCGGCAAGGTGCTGGTGGAAAAAGGCAAGGTCATTCCCGGCTTTGCCACCATCGCCAGCGCGGCCAACCCGGACGCCATCGCCTGCGGCGTGTGGATTCACTCGGGGTACTTTGCGTCCACCGACGACGGCGAAGGCAAGACATCGCCAGCCTCCAAGCGGCGCGGGCAAAAAGACCCCGGCAACCTGGGCCTGTACCCTTACTGGGGCTTTTCCTGGCCGGCCAATCGGCACATCCTCTATAATCGCGCTTCGGCCAGGCCGGATGGAACGCCCTGGAGCGAGAGCAAAAAGGTCATCTGGTGGGACAAGGAGGGGAGCAAGTGGGCCGGCTATGACGTGCCGGACTTTGCTGCCACCAAAGCTCCCGATGCCAAAGCCAATCCTGTCGGCGTGGGCCTCGCGGCCCAGGCGGGCACCGATCCCTTTATCATGAAAGCCGACGGCAAGGGTTGGCTCTTTGCTCCCAAGGGCCTCAACGAGGGACCGCTGCCCGAGCACTATGAGCCTATCGAGTCGCCGGTGAAAAACGCCATGTCCGGCGCGCAGAACAACCCGGTGGTCAAGATATGGGCCACCGACAAGGATATAGAGATCGGCGACAAGCTGGGCACAGCCGACAGGTTCCCGATCGTCTGCACCACCTACCGGATAGTGGAGCACTGGCAGGCTGGAGCGATGTCCCGCAATCTCGCCTGGCTCGCCGAAGCCCAGCCGGAACTCTTTGTCGAGATCAGCAAAGAGCTGGCGCAAGAAAAAGGCATCCGCGGTGGCGACAAGGTGGTGGTGGCCTCAGCGCGCGGGCAGATTGAAGCGGTGGCAGTGGTGACGGCGCGCTTCAAGCCGTTGACGGTGGATGGCAAAAAGGTTCACCAGATCGGGATGCCGTGGCACTTTGGCTGGCAAGGGCTGGCCACGGGTCCTGTCGCCAATGATCTGACGCCCCACGTCGGCGATGGCAACACGATGATCCCAGAATACAAGGCGTTCCTCGTGGACGTGCGGAAAGCCTAGCGAGGTGATGACAATGAATAAATATGGAATGCTAATTGACGCGACGATCTGTGTCGGCTGCCGCGGCTGCTCGGTCGCCTGCAAGCAGTGGAACGATCTGCCGGGGAGCAAGACGCGCAATACGGGCACGTATCAAAATCCACCCGACCTTTCGGCCTACACCTGGACGAACATCGAGTACCGCGAAATCGAGACGGGCGACCAGGTGGCGTGGGCGTTTCTCAAGCGCGCCTGCATGCACTGCGAGCATCCCGCGTGCGTCTCGGCCTGCCCGGTGCAGGCGCTGCACAAGCTGGACAGCGGGCCGGTGGTGTATGACGCGCACAAGTGCATCGGCTGCCGTTACTGCATGGTGGCCTGCCCGTTCGGGATTCCCAAGATTGACTTTAACAAGCTCTTGCCCGAGATCAACAAGTGCACGTTCTGCGCCGACCGCCTGGACAGTGGGCTGCCGCCGGCCTGCGCGAAAACCTGCCCCGCCGGGGCCATCCGCTTTGGCGAGCGGGATAAGCTGATCGCCGAAGCAGAAGCGCGGATTGCCAAGAACCCGGCCAAGTACGTGAATCACGTGTACGGCAAAAAAGAGGCCGGGGGCACTTCGATTCTCTACCTTTCGGCGGTCCCCTTTGACCGACTCGGCTTGCCCACACTGGGGCCCGAGCCGGTCCCGACCTTGAGCGAGCAAGTGGCGATCTATGGCACGCCGACGGCGTTAGCGACCGTGGCGGCGGTGCTGGGGGGTGTTTACTGGATCACCAAGCGTAGGATAGAGCTGGCCAAACCCGTGGCGCACGGCGAAAAGGAGAAAAAGTGATGTCGGCAACAACTGCAACCAAAAAGGCTTCCTTCCCGCCGGTCTTTTACGTCCTCGGCGCCATCACCTTGTTCGGGCTGGCGCTGGGAATCTACCGCATAGCGACGAGCCTGGGCGCCACTACTAATCTGAACGCCGGCTATCCCTGGGGGCTGTGGATCGCGTTTGACTTTTTCGCAGTGCCCCTCTCGGCCGGAGCCTTTACGCTGGCGGCCGTGCTGCAAATCTTTAATCGCAAAGAGTATCACGGCATCGCGCACCTGGCGCTGCTGGCAGGGTTCCTGGGCTATACGATGGTGATCCTGGTGCTGGTGCTGGACATTAACCGTTGGGATCAGTTCTACAACGTGTTGCTGCCTCCGCTGTGGAATCTCCACTCGTTCATGTTCGAGGTCGCCATGTCCATCACCCTCTACTTTGGGGTGATGGTGCTCGAGCTGTTCCCCATCGTCTTTGGACGCAAGAACTGGCTGGCGGTGCAAGTCGTCAACCAACTGATCCCGTTCATCGCCGGCGTGGGCGTCCTGCTCTCCACGGTCCACCAGAGCTCCATCGGCGCGATCTTTCTCATCTTGCGCTACCGGCTCGACCCCCTGTGGTGGTCACCCATCATCCCACTCCTGTTCTTTACGTCGGCGGTGTTTGGCGGGCTTTCGGTGGCTACCTTGCTGGCTATCTTGACCTGGCGCGCCCTGCGCCGGCCGGTGCCCAAGCACCTCTTGTTCGGCCTGACCCGAGTCGCGGCCTTTGTCATGGCGCTCTTTCTGGTGCTCAAGTTCGGAGACCTGCTGCTGGCCGGTGAGTTCGGGCTGATGTTCAGCAGCGGCGCATTGAGCCTGGTGTTCTGGGTAGAGGTCATCCTGCTCGTCGCGGCCATGGTCATCTACTTGTCCAGGTTGCGGGAAAACGAGAACATCTTGTTGATCGGGACGGCCTGCACCCTGGTGTGGCTGGCTATCAATCGGTCCACCGTCGCCTGGTTCGCGCTGCGGGCACCGGCGGGCGCAACCTACTTTCCCACCTGGATCGAGATCGGTATCGTCGTCGCCTCTTTTGCCGCGGGCATCCTGTTCTATTCGTTGGGCTTGCGCTACTTGCCCACGCTCCGCGAAGGGGTGATCGAGGAAGGTCACTGAGCAAGCCGGCCAGTAGACAAGTAGACAAAGGGCAAGGGTCGCACAGGCCCTTGCCCTTTGTATTCTAGGAGAATAGCGGATGTTGACTGTATCAGAGGCGCTGGCGGAGGCCGCGCAACGGGAGCCTGACCTGGCTTCCTATTACGCGCTCTACCGCGCGTTGTTCGAACTGCAGGAGCGAGCCAAAGGAGAGATCACAGCCACGCTGGAGCAGGCGGATAATGAGGCACTGCAAGCGCGCGCACTTCAAGGTTTGCCGCAATTATCCTTTGCCCAGTTGCCCATCGAGGCGGGGCGTTTCGCCGCCCTGGCCGAGGCGATAGTCAAACTGTTGAGGGATTACTATGCCTCCGAGGAGATTGAGGGGGGGCTGCCCGCCGAGGCCGCCGAATGGGTCTCGCTGGCCCAAAAGCGGTTCGAGGAGGGCCGGGCGAGTTTGGAGCGAGGCGAGCAAGCGGCCATTACCCTGGCCGAGATGGCCGTGGATCAGGCGCTCCAACCCTACCTGGCGTGGGCGGCGGAGCAGGTATTGCCTCACCTCGACCAGCAGCAATGGCTGCGGGGATACTGCCCGGTCTGTGGCGGCGCTCCTGACCTGGCTTTTCTTTCCGGGGAAGCGGGCGCGCGTCACCTGGTATGCTCGCGGTGCAACAGCCAATGGCTCTCTCGGCGGTTAGGCTGTTCATTCTGCGGCGTCGGCGATCACCAGACTACTTATTATCCCAGCGATGACGAAGTCTACCGCCTGTACGTGTGCGAGGCGTGTCATCGCTATTTGAAGACGATGGACTTGCGCAAGGCCGGCGGGCGGCCCGTGCTGGCAGAGGTGGAGCGCGTCACGACCGTGGCCATGGATGTGGCCGCTCGACAAGAAGGGTATCGGTAGACGCCGGGGGCCGGACAATGCTGGCCGTGCCATGTCAGGCTGGCACGTTGACGATCACGGTGGCCCCCTGGCCCGGTTTTGACTGCATCACCAGCGTCCCCCCTAGCAGCCGGGCGCGTTCGTACATGCCCATCAACCCCAGTTTGCCCAAGGCGGCCAAATCGCCGGCGAGCGCCGGGGGCGTGAATCCTTTGCCATTGTCCTGAATGGTCACCTGAATGGCGTTATCGCTGAACTGGACGGTGAGCGCGACCTGGGTGGCCTGGGCGTGCTTTCTAATGTTGTTGAGCGCTTCTTGCGCGATGCGGAACAGCGTCAACTCTACCTCGGGCGAAAGCCGCCGTTTTTCTCCCATGACTTGCCGCTCAACCGGGATGCCGTCTTGCTCGGTCATATCGGTCGTCAGCTCTTCCAGGGTGGGCAAGAGACCGAGGTCGTCCAGAGTGGAGGGCCGCAGATCCTGGCTAAAGCGGCGCACGCCCCGTATCACGTTATCGGTCAGCGCCTCTAGCTCTTCGATGCGTTGGATGGTGTCCCAGGTCAGCTGCTTCCGCTCACTGGAAGTAGCCAGAGCCTCGATGCGGCGCGAGATTCCAATGAGAGCCTGAATCGTGTCGTCGTGAATCTCGCGGGCGATGCGCTTGCGCTCGTCTTCTTGCGCGCGGGTGATCTGTCGAGTGTAAAAGCGCATGTTTTCGTACAGGTACGCGTTCTCGATGGCAATGCCCGCTTGTCGTCCTACCCCGGCGAGGATGGCGACGTCTCGGTCCGAAAAGCTTTGCGTCGCGTTGAGGCTGCCGAGGAGCAACGCGCCAAACAACTGGTCGCCGCTGACGATGGGCACCCCGACGACGCTGGCGACGCCAGCCGAGGCGAAGGCCGGTATGGCCGCTGGGTAGGTTTGATAGTCCTCGATAATGACCGGGCGGCCGGTGGTCATCACTTGCCCGGATAATCCCTCTCCCTTGGGCACAGTTACTTTTGCTAATTCCGGGGGCAGGTTGCTAAGGTAGGGATAACTGATCAGGTCTTTCTCCCGGTCGAGCAATGCAATCACCCCCGCGTCGGCGCCGATCAACTCCTGGGCAATTTGAAGCACCTTGGGCAGGATGTTTTCCAGCTCTAATTCCGAGGTGATCTCTTCCGCCACTTGATTCAAGCGTTGTTCGACCTGCAACTGCCGCGCCATGCCCTGGTGCAGCCGGGCATTTTCGATCGCCACGCCGATCTCGTTGCCGATGGCGGTGACGAGTTCCATCTCTTCCATGTGAAACAGGCGTAAAGCCCGTGTAGCCACGGCCAGCACGCCCTGGACCTCGCCCTTGGATTTGAGGGGGATAATGATCTGGGCGTGCAACCCTTCTTCCTGCACGGCTAACCCGGTTGGGCACGGAGTCGCACAGGGGCCTTGCACCACCATCGGTTCCCCGGATTGAGCCACCTGCCCGCAGAAACCTGCCCCCACCTTCAACCGGCCTGCTCCCACGGTGGACTGCTTCCTGATACCCTGAAAAGCCGCCAGCACCAGTTCTTGGCTCGGCTTGTCCAGGAAAAATATAAAGCCAATCTCCATCCCCATTACTTCCAGGACTTTGGCGAGAGCGCCGTTCAAGATTTGCTCCAGTTCCAGGGACTCGGTCAAGATAGAGGCAACCGCATTGATCGTTCTCAACCGCAAAACGGCTTTTTGGCGCAGCCTTTTTTCGTTCTCTTGGGTTTCGATCATCCAGATCATGAAACAGCCGACCACGCCGACGGCGGCCGTCTCCACCAGCGCATCTCCCGGATAGGGAGACAGAAAAAAAACGCGGGGCAGCATGATGAGAACCGCGAGGATCAGCGTGATGAACCCGCCGGCTTGCTCGAAAGCAAAAGTCGCGCCGGCAATCGGCAACAGGAAGACGATGCGCTCTACCGCGTGCCGCTCCATAAAGTAAGGGGTCAGGGGTATCGGCCGGACTTGAGGCGTAAAGTAGTGAAGGAGCGTGAGGCCGATCAGCATCACCGCCAGGATCCAAAAGTTGCGGTTGCGCGTGATTCGTTCCGATTTGTTTCTCAAGGATGACGAGAGCGACTCCATCTTGAATATCCCTCACATTCAGAGAGCAATACAGCGTGACGAGCGCAGCGGCAGATTATCGGAGGCTAAACGGCGTGGCCGCTTAACGCGTATCGTCGAGGACGAGCCAGCCTTTTTTCAGACCTTGCAGCACGGCCTCGGTGCGCGAGCCGACTTGCATTTTGCCGAAAATGTTGCTGAGATGGGTCTGGACGGTGCGCACGCTGAGGGCTAACTCACTGGCGATCTCTTGGTTCGTCATGCCCTTGGCGGCCAGTTTCAGGACCTCCATCTCCCGCTCAGTCAGCGACTCTTGGACGCTCTCCTCCGCGCGCTTGCTGGCAGCGGGGGCAAAGCGGTTGATGACCTTGCGGGCGATGGCCGGGGACAGCACCGATTCGCCGGCGTGAACCGCCCGCACGGCCTTGATCAACTCTTCGGCGCGCACGTCCTTCAACAAGTAACCGGCCGCGCCAGCTTCCAGGAGAGCAAAAATGTACTGGTCGTTGTCGTAGGCGGTGAGCACCAGCACCGCCGTGGCGGGCAGGCTGGCCTTGATTTGGCGGGTCGCTTCAATGCCGTTGAGCTTGGGCATGGCAATGTCCATGATGGCTACATCCGGGCGCTGACTGGAGGCCAGTTGCACGGCCTCTTCCCCGTCGCCCGCCTCCGCCACGACCTCCAGGTCGCTCTCGCGCTCTAACAGTTCCCGCGTGCCTTGCCTCACTACCGCGTGATCATCGGCCAGCAAAATCCTGATCTTGCTCACAACATCCTCCCTCGATCCGGCGTCTTTTTGTTTGGTCAAGATTATACTTTATCCGGGGCGGAAGGCAAACCAGGCGCGGACACCGGGAGGCCGGCCGAAACTAGGCCAAAATGCCTAGTCCGCGCAGAGCCGGGGCTAAGCGAAGATACTTGGATCGAAGGTGAAATAATACGCTGTTTCACAAGGGCGAAATCAATATCTTGCCCGATGACATTCGCCCGCCAATGTGGTATGGTATAACCGCAAACGAAAAACGAGCATCTGCGCTCAAAGAAACTAGAGAAAAAACAGGGAGGTGTGCGATGGCACTCGTGGAAACGGCCAAGTTCATCATGTTCTACAGCATGGAAATCGTCGTCGTGGTGTTGGTGGGGATCACGCTGTTCGCGGGGCTGTATCAGCTCATTCGGGACAAGGTTCGCCAGAGCCGCGGCTCTGCCCCCGTTGTGTCGCCGGAAACGGCACGCCGCTAGCGCCCGGCATGGGGCCAATCACGGTTCGGGCTAGAGAAAAAATAGGTGGTGTGTGATGTTAACCATGGAAGCGATCAAATTTGTGATGCTCTACGGCATGGAAATCGTCGTCGTCGCCCTGGTGGGGGTCACACTGTTCGCGGGGCTGTACCAACTCGTGCAGGGCAAGGTGCGCGAGTCGCGCCGCCACGACCAAACCGACGTCTTTCAGGCCATCCAAGATGTGATGGGGCACGTCAACACGGCCTTTCTTGCCTATTGGCGCAGCCTGCCCGAGGACACGGCAGCGAACAAAGCTATCCGGCAGGAACTGTTGGACTTGCGGTATGCCCTATTGGCCAGCGCCCCCAAGTTGAGCGCCGCCCAACGCGAGCAGGTGGAAGAGGTGTTGCGCCAACATGCGGGCACGTTGCTGGCCGAGGCCTATTACTGCAAGGAGGCTGTGCTGGCCCTGTTCCGTGTCAGTCGCACTCCCCGGGCGGCCCGTCAGCGGCGCGACCAGATTGTCCTTCGCTTCGGGCACGTCCCTGAACTCAAACCGATCATCACCTTGCTGCGCGGCAAACGGTTTGAAGACATGATTGTCTGCTTCGACTATGAGAACCTCGACAAGACCAACAGCGGCGTCAAGCGCACCGTCCGCGCCTATCAACACA
>Ga0315291_10008526_pt1 | contig 12587 bp, 28 predicted proteins | sample YL17G12_20_MG_FD_203070 | JGI IMG/M metagenome (GOLD analysis project Ga0315291, IMG submission 203070) | Sediment microbial communities from Yellowstone Lake, YNP, Wyoming, USA - YL17G12_20 | ecosystem: Environmental > Aquatic > Freshwater > Lake > Sediment | place: USA: Wyoming | collected... | reverse complement strand
TTATTGGAGTTTTTGGTTTATTACTTGCAAATTTCATCAAAGGAACCATAGCTTTTTCTACAATATCGTCTTTGATTTCACCATTAATTAGAATAATTCTATCTTCTAAAAGCGTTTTATATCCATCTTGAATTATCCCGGTAAAAGGATCAGGTCCTAACATTTTCTCGTCATTATCATCATCTTGACGTAGTTTTTGGTTCATGAAAGTTCTCCCTTAGTTTCGGAAATCGGACCGATAGGAATGTTGCTTTGGAGTGCATAATTTCTTCCGCACTGCTTACATCGCTCGTTAATTTCTTCAATTGTTACTTTTCTACCTAATTTTTCAGAAAACTGTTGTTCTATATTTTTATCTAAAGTATTTTCTTTACAACACTCAACACAGATCAACTCGTTATCGAATATAGGGCAATTCCAAAAACATACATGTAAACCCTGCACACATTCACAAGCTACGCAAATATGATTGTTTTCTTTAGAAAGGTCATAGATTGTCATATTTTAGGGTTTACCTTTTCCTCTGTATTTAAGTTTTACTTTCACAGCAAAAGAACGTTTAGGCGGTACAGGAACGTAAACATCCCAATCTAATACATCATCTTCAGTTACAAATTCCATATAAGAGCAAACTGTACAAATCCAGCCATTTCCAATCCATGCCATTAACGCTCCTGGATTTTCTGTACAACACGGGCATATCTTGGTTTGATTCATTTTAGTCATTTCTATTAAACCACTCTTTTAATTTCAGATTACAAGTAAGACACAATCTATGATAACCATCACTAACCGGTAGTGCAGGTGTCAGTGTGCCATCTTTTTGTCGTGCCCAAAACATAGAAACTACAAATACTTCTTTATGTGCCTTCTCTAAGATAAACATACCTTTACACTTAGAACAAGGTACTGTTACAGGATCAGCTTTTACTTTAGGAGGTACTTCTCTCATCTTTCCATAAAAATCACCTGTCAAGGGCATTTTATTTCTCCTTGATACGTAGATCTTTCTCTTTGATAAGAATCCATAATTTCTTAATCATTTCCGTGACCGGGATCGATTCTGTTCCAAACACCTCACTCAACTTCATATCTTTCACGGGTTCCATATTTATTTTAATTTTCTTGAGTCCTTCTCCACGACTAGCCATTTATTTCTCCCCCTGAGGTATGATCAAACCATTACTAGTTTGTTCATAACGTTGTTGTTTTTTTAAATATTTTGGTAATGGCGCATACCTATCTAAACCATATTCACCATGTAAAGTTCTGTCATAATTCTGATAGAACGGTACATCGCCGTCTCTACTTATTTGCTCATCACGTAAAATTGCATCCCCAATAGGCGTGATTTTATAATTATAATCTTCCCAACTTGCTATGTATTGAATACCCATGCGTCCTTGAACAATGTCTCGGCGAGTTACTATTTCAGGTGTTTCAATTCTACGTATGAAACCATAAGCAAGAGCCCTTTCAAATATCTCTTTTTCAAACTGTTTCTGTCGAATTTTTAAATATTGACAACCCAGAAAAATAACTTCAAACCAATGATGTTCAAGACCATCACCGAATAACGACAGAAATTTGAATCGCTGTATTCGATTCATAATTTACTCCATAGGTTCTAGATAACTTTCATCAAAACGATTGAGTGCGTCTGTTTTACGAATTGAACGATCCAATCGTCCATCTTCAAGTCGTGTCACGAAGGGCACTTCTACATCTTTAAAGTACACATCATAGGCATGAACAATAGCATTATTCATACCAAACCCTACTTTATATATTTGTTGAATATTACCTATTTTATTATTGTAGTCGAATCCATTAAAAGGATCTGTTGGTGTAGGAAATCCTTTAACTCTTACACGTGTGCCAAGTTTATAATCACTCATTTCGTTTCTCCTCATGTATTTACTATTATGTTTACTACTGTCTCTATACAACCGAGTTTAAGAATGAAAGCTTGTCTAAACTTCACTTTTCTTGTTGTTTGTTTTGGCTCGTAGGCCCTTTATTTTCTGGTATATATTTCAACCAGATATCTTTTTCCCATGCTTCTTGGAAAATTGTCATTTGTCCTAAACATCTATCACAGGGACCAGATTTTTTGCTACGCCTAAAAAACCCGCCAGGGTCTAAAATAAGCCACCTGCACTTCCAGCACAATTGATGTTTAGGTTTACTATTTTTCATAAGATTTTATAATATAAGTAATCAAAAAATATTATATTTACATCTGTTCATTTAGATCTTTTGAAGCTTCTACCTTCGCAACTTCTTCCACTGACGGTTTGATTAATTCAGGTTTTTGTTCTTGATCTGCTGTTTTATTATTAAACTTCTGAATAACCTCACCTACTGTTTTAACCCACTCTTCTTCAGTTAACAATCCTTTTTGCATAAGAATACTTTTGAGTGCCTCATTCTGAATTACTTCTCCTGTTAAAGCAGTACTGATACCTAATTGCATTGACTCAAGAACACTTTTTAATTGATTGAACATTGCATATATTGTGTCATCTCTCACTTGAATTCCTCCTTTCCTTTAAGTTTGAAATTCATACCTTTGTCTGTTATCATGCGCCCTTTTAAATGATCCATTTCGTGAAGCACTATTCTAGCATCTAACTCTGTTAATTGAATACCGCGGATCTCACCTTTTAAATCAATATAATCAACTACAACTTCTTTTGGACGTTTTATATTTACTCTAACTCTAGGAATACTCAAACAACTCTCACTCATAGTTACTTTTTCTTTAGATTCTGAAATTACTTTAGGATTAATCAAAGCTAATTGAATTTTCCCCTCATCTAAATTCACAACACAAAACTGTTTCGAAATACCTATTTGATTTGCAGATAAACCCAAACCTCGGTTTTTTACCATACAAACAAACATCTTACCCAAGATATCAAACAATTCTTCGTTTAACTCCGTAACAGGTTCGCACGGTTTGTGTAAAATGGGATCTGTGTATAGCCGAATAAATAATTCATTCATAGTTATTTTACCTATCAAAACGCTTGAATTGATATTTCTTTTCTGACTTTAATTGTCTTTTATACGCTTTACTTCGCTGGTCTTCGTACTCTTTACGTCCTTTACTCTTGAAATACGCCCGTTCCTTAAGTTCTTGCATCAAACCCGAACGTTGTATAAGTTTTTTGAATGTAGCAAGTGCCTTCTCAAGGGCGCGCTCCCGTTCTTCGGGAGAGTCCCCGTGGTATTCTACTTTGACATCAAGACTTGTACCTAAAAACTCTCTCTCTCGGTGTGGACGCTTTCTGTAATTGTTGTTGTTTCTTCTTTGATCGTATCCCATGATGTTTATCACCTCCCTTTTCTCTAAATACTCTATCTTCCTCGACAAATTGTAATACTTGTAAACTTGTAGGTATCTCTGCTAAATCAACCCCTAAAAGGAGTAATTTGTTAGTTCTAGTCGTTTTAATATTATGAACTGTTAAAGGAAAAGTAAAGTAAACCTCTGGATTCGTATCATTATTTATTTCTATTTTGAGAACTAGTGAAGTTTGTAAAATCCAAAACTTATACGTATTGAGTTGTTTATTATCATATAAAATAAAGTGTTTCTTACATTCAATAGGTAAATACAGTTTATCTAAGGAGAATTTCTGAGAGTTATAGGGCATTGCATAATTGTACATTGTCTTACTAGATCTTAAGTACTTGTTCGTAGTTACATCTTTTATTTTAAAATCTTTGTAAACAGTTGCGGTACCTACGATGCTCATAAATCCTATTTTACCCGATTTAGTCGTTGTCATTGTACATCCACCGCTGATATTGAATTTTTTTGAAGAACTCTAAATTATCAAGGTATTTAACTTCACAACCTAAAGCGTCAATATAATCATCCGTTACATCAAATCCCCTTGTTACTCTAATTATTTCAATCAGTTCTGTTCTACCCTCTGTTAATATATCTAAAAAGAAAGGATAACCTTGAAGTCTTATTGGTTGATCTTTTATTTTATCAAAGAGAGGTGTACCTTTATTAACTCTAAATGATAATGTTCCTGCAGAGAATTCCCATGGTCCTGCAGAGCAATTACCTGATTGTATAAAGTCAAATACATTCCAACCGTAGACCTCTACTTTACTGTCTGTAAGCGGATCTCTCAGTACATAACAAAGATTATAACTCGTTTTCAAATACTGCTCCTATGATTGGCAAATTCTCTTTTACAAAATCAAGTAATACCTTTGAATACTGTTGCATTTCGTAAGAAGATTTGTCCTGATATTGCCACTTCAGAAAGAACAGTAATGTTTTTAAATCTACTGTCCAATAAAATTGAGTATACGTATTTTGGGGTAAAATCATTTTAGCTTGTTCTTTTGTCAAACCCTTTGTCAGTAATTTTTTATAGAAATTGTTCGCCCAATGACTAAAATTATCAAATTTTGAAGATAGTTCATTATCTTCTTGTTCTGTAAAAGACGTTCCATCATCTTTAAAGTAAAATGCAGGTATATAAAATTCATCTCTAAACTCTTTAACAAACGACCCTTGTTTATAAAAATAAAACCGATTCGTTAAAAATAGTGGACATTTTATTTCAAATTGCAACATAATATTACTCTTATCACGAACAACATCTTTTCCTAAGATACCTAAAAGAGTTACAAAACCTTTATTCAATACTTTTCGTGTTTTCATTTTAGTTCACCTTTCGCTCTTTTATCTTTAATCTTTTTTTAATTAAAAAATAGATATATATAATATATCTCTCTTTTTGTTACTCAAATTTAATAGTTTCATCAACAACTTTCAAAGCATCATATTCATACGGTTTAGGCACTTGTAATTTTCTATAATAGTGTTTAACTACTTCTTCAGGTACCATCTTCTCTCTTTCACTATTTCTTTTCAAAAGAGTATCCAATGACAGATCAAAATATACAATAGTAACTAAGGCACCATTTTGTCTAGCAATGTTGATTAACAACTTTCTCATTTTACGATTTACACTAGTAGCATCCCAAATAGTATTCTGTCTAGCTTTCATTCTTTTCGTTAATTGCTTGCAACATATTTGAAAGATATAATCATTCTTTGACATATCATTTACATCACCTAATTTTGCTCTTTCATCGTCCATACAAATCTTTTCTATGTGTGGATATAATTTAGCAATGTAAGTTGTTTTTCCTGATCCCGGAACTCCACACATTATTCTCAATTCAAAGGGTTCCTTTGGCATTCGTTGTTGAATCTTTTCAATTCTTTTTACATCATCTTCCTTCATACCATTAAAAAGAATATTCCATCTAGCAATATTGTAAACTGGAATTGATAAATGTTGAGAATTTGGCAATGTCCAATATTTACCCCAAATATCTAAATTCTGACATTTTTGTTTAAAGTCCTCCAAGTAACCTATGGATTTTGCAGTTGTTTCCCCTATTCTTCCTGTGAAGTCAGCTGTTTCAAGGTTATATAGTTGCTCAGTATTGGCTTCCAAAGATAAACGTTTAAAACGAAGATCATCACTTCCATCTTTGATCATTCTTTTTGGATAACCATGAAATTCAACAAGACTTAAAATGTATTCTCTTCGAGCAAAACCAAACTGTGGAAAATACTTTTTAAGAAAATCTCTAGCAAAAATTACTCCAACTTGTTCATGACCGTACGCAACAATTTTACCATTATCTTTTGTAAATGTCGTATAAGGTTTGCCAAAGTCATGGAGTAATGCTGCTAAATAAAGATTTTTCTTTTCTTCTGGATGATCAATAGTTTGACAGATCTTATATACTTCTTTCATTACTAAGTTTGTATGTTCAAGTACATTTCCCTCTTGATGCCATGTAATACATTGTTGAGTATTAGCTAAACTTTGTAGTTCTGGAATTTCATCTACATATTCCAGTAAATTAATTGGTTCAATATTAAGAATTTTTTCTTGGAATGTCATGTTAATTTTCTCAACACTTCTTGTAATTGATTCATTTTATCTTCAAGTTTTTGTTGTGCCTTCTTAAACTTTACAATCGCTTTAATTGTACTTACAATATCTTTTATACCTTTAAACAAGAACCAAAACAAAATTCCAAAGGTAAAACACGTTAGAAATTTTACTAGCATTAGTTTAAATGTAACTCCAACTAAAACTACAAAACTCATTAATAAAAGACACACAAGGACACTTAAAATAGATTTTATAATCTCACCTTTACTCATGGCAAACATAGTACTTATGAATTGTGGTGTGTACAAATTAACTAATGAACTGAGATGCGTATACTCTTTTAATGTTTCAGTTTTAACAAAAGCTTTACGTGCTGTTGAATTTTCAGGGTACAATTCATACAACTTTTGTTTTAGTCGCCAAATGTCTATTCTATAATTGTTTTCAGTCATTTGTGTCTTTTAAATATTGAATTGAGTTATTTAATAAAATTATTGAATCTTGAAGACACCCCAAACCTATGTTACACGTTAAACATAATAAACCTCTTACTTTTCCTGTCACTCAATTTCTCCGTAGTCAAAATTATAAAAACACATATCACACAAATACTTATGATCGTAAACTATTTTACCTTTTACTTCTTTGTCAGCTTTAGACCAATGAATTTTATTAGTTATGTGATGACATGCTTCACATATACGAATTCTTTGATAACCTTTCCAATTGTACTTATGCGTCCACGGCGTTAATAACCAACTCAAAAAACGTGAGTTGTTAAACCATCTAATAAACTTAATCATAAATTAACCTCTATCTATTTAATACTAAATTTTACTTGCTTCGTTTAACTCTTTTAGAATGTTTCTTAGACAACTTTCGATTTCGATGCTTACCATTCTTTTTACTTGCACGTCTTGCGTTTTTGATTGCATCTTCAAAGTACTGGTGGTGCTGGTTGTATGAACGTACAAATTTACGTTTAATTAACCTAATAGCTGCTTTTATATCATTTACAATATAAGGTACTTCAATATTACTCCAACTTACTAATTCACCTCTCAAACGTCTAGGAGCTATCATAACTACGGGAATTTCTATTTTTTCCGCGTAGGCCATCTCACGCCAAGTGCCATCTGATGGTGTGTCTCCCGTCATAACTATCAAAGCATCACAACGACGGATTAACCACTTGTCCTGTGTTTTAAAAGCTTCCATAATTTTCTTTGGAAACTTAGCTGAAATTTTCTTCATCTTTCCTGTTTTCCATAACTTCTGTTCAGATGCTCCAGGATCAACTCCGTGTATTCCAGCTTTTGCTAATAGTTTTACACCTTCTTCTCTTTCTGCTTTTACAACTTCGGCAGGCCGATTTGCCATAGAACCGGCTATAGATATACTCGAAACATAAGATTCTCCTTTTAAACAATTCTAACTATTAGAATCGGTTGTTTCCCCGCTCTGTTGAGTGTCTATTTTCTTTTTTCTCTTCTTCTCACGTTTCTCACTATCAATCTTTTTAACTTTACCGTCAATAATAGCATGCATTTCTAATTCAAATCCCGCTTTCTTTAAAACAGCATCTAATTCCTTTAATACTTTATCTGTATCAATTTGTAAATCTTTTTGATCTCTTCTTTTATTTTTCAATTTCTTCATCTGTTTGTTCCTTTGGTTTTTCACATTTAATATCTAACACTTTAAATTCTTTTGCGAAATCTTGTACTACTTCCTCTCTAGTTCTGCTCGTTTGCACAACGTTTTTCATTTGTCCTTCTTCTGCTAACAACTTAAGAATGAGTTCTTTTTCTTTTGGCGTTTTGGCTCCCCATTTTATAACACGTTCGTAAAATAGTGAACCTGTATCTACTGACATCATGAATAATACTTGTTTACCTTTTTCGAAATTCAACTTGTGTTTCTTTTTAAATAATGTTTTAATTTTGTACAATAACAAATAAAACTGAAACTTTAAATTCATTACTCTTTTTCCTTTTTTACTTGTTTAATCAAATTACGAATAATGTCTTCCAAATAGTCATCTATGAACCACTCAGGTACTGGTTTATCTTTTTGCCACGTTACGTCTTGAAAATATTCTTCTAACATTATTTCACGAAACAGTTCGTCGAACGTTTTCATTTAATCTCCTAGATCTAGAATAAATTTATGTACTTTATCAATTTCTTTTTCTGTTAAATCTCCAAACGTTCTACACTTTCCACATTCACAAGAATATTCTTTGTATGCCTGACTTTCTTCTATAAATTCTCTTCCGTGTTTCTTTACTTTTTTACGTTCTATTACAATTCTATTTGCTTCAGTTTTACAGTACTTACACTTTTCTAGTTTCATTGACCAAACACTTTTGCAAAGAATGATTTTGGTTGATCTATTTGTTTCTTCTCTAATTCCTTTACTTTTGCTTGATCTTGAAGTAATTGTTTCTCAGCCTCTTCTAACAGTAAAGCAAAATGCTTACCATTATACAAAGAAAACTTTTTCAACAACTTTACTATTTCATTTAATGGTATGTAAACGATGTTGTTTAACAAAATACAACCATTGATTGGATGATCTGTTTTTGGTGTATCTTCTTTTTCGACGGACATTTCTTCCCTCCAATACTTGAATTAAATCGAAAATTGCTTCTGCTACTTTTTCGTTAGCATCTCTTAATTGAGCACTTAATTCTTCATTTAAAGATTTGTTATAAAACTTATTCTGTAACTTTGCTAATGCGTTAGTTCTTACCTTTGATTTTTTATTCATTTTATTCCTTTTTCTGTTTACAAGGCAACGTAAAGTTTTCCCATGTAATAAGCAATCAAAAAGTCTAAACCTGAATATTCGTTACCAGCATCTCCTCCAATAAGTTCATATGGATTTCTTTGCCAAATATAATCACCTGCGGGACGTTGCCAAACCGGATAAGGTTGTACACCTTTTGGGCCATCCCATTTTGTATGTCTAATTGTAGTATCTGTTGTTAAATCAATATTAGTTGCTACTTTTTTATCTGTTGAAAATTCATCTAATGTTTTCTTTGCAATTGCTAAATCTTTTACTGTTATCTTCTTCGGACAATTTTTATACATTAAATATGTCCAATTAGAAAACCCATGATCTTTTAATAATTTCCAACCCCTACGTAAACCATATACATAATGTTTTAAATATTTTGGATTTGTTTCAAGTTCCGTAATAGCAGTTATCATCAAATGCGCTTGATTTATACCCGAATATTTCATTTTCCATAAGAACACAGCAACGTTATGTGCAGCTACATGAATTTGATTCCATTTAATAGCCCATGTGTAATATTCATCTCTCACTTCTAAATCATTTGGATATTGAAGAGCAAGTAGTTTTGTCAATACTAAATAACTTGTTATTGACATTGGAGATGATGTAACACTAGGCCCTTGACAACTAAACTTTGTTTGCGTTCCATCTGAATTTTTCAAATGAAATCCATTAGTTTTAGTGTATAAATACAAGTCTCTAGCTAAAATACCAACAAAGTCTTTGACCTCTTGATCCCCATATTTCCAAGCCATAGCTAATCCGAATACTTGACCGCAAAATTGATCTCCCGAAGCATCCTCTTGCCAGACCCATTCATCATTATAATAGAAGTTGCGATAACCTAAAGGCATGTTTCTATTCCAATCTGCTCTCTTAACTCTTCCTCTAAGTAAGATCGTTTCTCCTGTTATTGGATGTGTTTGTAACTTCTCTAACGTAAACATGAATCGTTTAAGTTTAACTAAGTCTTCTAGATCATGCGTATATCCATAACGAATAGCCCTGTATCCAACATGAACACCATTCCATATACACATATCACCTGTATTAATAGGACGTTCATATACAAAAATATCTTCGGATGTTAAATGATTTTTAAGCAAATCATCTTCAAAGATAACTACTTTTTGTTCTAGTGTTATGTCTTGAAGTATTCTAGCGTCTCTAGAAAAATCTTCAAATGGTTGAAATACATAGGTTGTTGTTAATCCAAAAGCAATAGTACCAGCCTTAACCCAGTCGGTGAAATAAACAATAGGGTGCATGTTACCTCCTTATTATTTTACTACGGGAGGAACAACGGGTGTTTCTACTTTAGGCACTTCTACTTTAGGTGTTTCTGTTGTAACTACTTTAAGTGTTTCTACGGGTACTGAATTTATTAAAGGAACTGTAACATCTGTTTTTGTTACAGGGACTTCAACTTTTGGAACTTCTACTACAGGTACTTCAACTTTAGGTGTCTCTATTGCAGGTGTTTCAACTTTTGGTACTTCGGGTGCCGGTTTAGGTGTTACAAGATCCCTAACCCAGTCTTTTATCGGGCGATATTCCATGTCTGGCATCTTTTTCTCCTTTACTAGTTATTTACTTCCATCTATTTCTCTACCTTTGTAAAAAATAGTCCACTGTCCATGTTTTTCTTTAGCTAGTTCCATACCCTCTATCATCAACGAATCATAATTAGAAGATGTAAGAACATCTAAAACATTTTTATCTTTATCAGTTATACGAAGAACAAAAACTTTACTCTTCGTTCTCGTTTTCTTTTGGTTCTTCAAAAAGTATCTCCTCCATCTTACCTAAGGTATAAAAATGTGTTCCCATCCAAATAAATAAACCTATACCCCACAAAATCCACACCTTGAACAATAGTCCCACTAAGAGTATTGCCACTCCACCCAATCTAAGATTACGTACTAAGTTTAAATTAACCTTTACATTCTTTTTTTGAATCTCCATCTGTATTCTCCTCTACTTTCCTTTTTCTAACAATTGGTATTCCTAACAATTTTGCTAATCTTCTTAATCGCTCATAAACTGCCATTACTTCTAAATTACTACTTTTGACCCAGGGTAATTGTTCAATCAATGTCATATACTCTTCTTTATATTCTATTACATCTTTTCCTTGAAGTAACATCTCAAATAGTTTTGCAGCTACTGGATCCGTTGGAATATTAATAGTTGTTCCCGTTGAAGTCCATGGATACGTAATTGTATTTGGCCCAACTTGCCAACACGCACAAGGACTCATTTTGCAGTTTGGACACTTATATGGAGCACTACCATTTGGCCAAACATAAGTGCTATTATTACAAATGCATGGATTGCATCCACAGAAGCATGGGGTTACATTCCCTGTACCTGTATACGCTCCAGATGATACACTAGCACTAAAATTTGCGTTACCCGCATTATTTGTTGAAGCACAAAAAATACTTGCAAAATTATTTGTTATCTCTTTATTTGTTATCTCTTTATCTGAATCTAAATTTTCTTTTGTCATTCTTTCCCTCCAAAAACACTAAACAACTGTTTTAATCTTTCAAATGTCTGACACGCTTTTAAATTATTACCATCTACCCAGGGTAGTTTTAAAATACTGTCCACATACTCTTCTTTGTGAGTTTCAAAATCTTTCCCTTGTAAATACATTTCAATTAAATTAAGCGTTCCATAATCAAGTTTTGCTTTAATACTAATAATTCCTGTACTACTTTCGATAAAAGGATCTATTTTTCCGTCTCCGGGACCAAAAGTCATACTCTGATTAGATCTGTTCATAATACTCACATTATTTTGAGATGATGTACCTGTAAACTGACAGGTACACGCCCATATTTTATTTCTACAACTTGCACAACTAGGACATTTGCATGGGACATTGTTACAGTTACAACTCATATCAGTTTCCTATACACGATGATATTGCTTATCTTTTTCACGTTCTCCGGTTGTTAATTCAGAATATTTATATTTACCTGTGAAAATGACCTTCAAAGACGTGCCGCAACTCATGAATCAAAATATCGACACTGTCAATACAATAAATAACATGCTCTCTTCTATCATAAAATCCAACTACAACATCATTGGGTTTATAACGTTTTGCAAATTGTTTTCTGACTTCTTCTTCTGGAACAATATAAATAGTTAGATCACCTTTTGTTTTTATCAAGTTGTATACATTTTCACTATTAAGTAAAATTAATTTATCCCAGGGTACATCTTTGATTATAAATTTACGAATTTTAAATTGTTTGTCAAAAACATCATTTGGGACAGGTAAAGCTTCTATTCTTGGGCACTTAATGTACTTGATTAACCATGGTATCATCAATGCTTGACCTAAAATAATACCAAATAAAAAAGACCGTGTTCGTGTCATACTCCACCTTTATATATTATTCAACTTCTCAAGAAATCCATTTCTCCCAATTGAAGTTGTCAAATTGTGGGTAATACAATTCTTGTTTAGTTTCACTCTCAACATAACCATAACCAAATCCATGTTTGAATCTCAACCACAACCAAACAAGTCTGCCTGATCTACCATTACCATCAATAAATGGATGTATGTACTCATAAGCTAAATGAGCTTGCCACACATCATCTTCTGTTGGATTTTCAAAGGTATTTACTTTTTTACACCACGTTTCTAACATTGGTTTGATATCTACAGGATAAGGACATAGTCTATGACCTACTCTGACAAGACATTTTCTTATATCATGTTCTAATGGCCCTAATAGATCTCTCATTAGAATCTTATGCAATTTACATATTGTTTCTGTATTTAGTTTCTTTTGTATACTTAAATTTGTTAGA
>Ga0315291_10008525_pt1 | contig 12587 bp, 12 predicted proteins | sample YL17G12_20_MG_FD_203070 | JGI IMG/M metagenome (GOLD analysis project Ga0315291, IMG submission 203070) | Sediment microbial communities from Yellowstone Lake, YNP, Wyoming, USA - YL17G12_20 | ecosystem: Environmental > Aquatic > Freshwater > Lake > Sediment | place: USA: Wyoming | collected... | reverse complement strand
GTACTCGCAACTCCCCGAACCCCAAGTATCTCTACATCCACCTCAACCACAACCAACTCCGGTTTCACTTTCTAGGCCCCAACGTGCAGGCATCTTGGGACGGATCCGCCGGCATAGGAAACCTCTGCAACCGACGGCTATGCCCGTTACAGAGGCTACGCCGAGACAGCCACCAGAACCTGGAGTCGAGGCAGTTGCTGCGCCTTCACCGCCGGCCGTGAGGGTCTCCAAACGGCGTCTGAGGCCATTTGGAAGGAAGCTCAATCATGCTGGGATTCTCGGAGGAGTCGTGGCATTTGCGAGTCTGGTCATGCCGTGGTGGACCGCCACAGCTAGTGTCCCGGTTGTCGGTCTAGGAAACTCAACTGCAATCGACTTTCCGTTGTATCTCTATGAGGCCTCAGCCAGTGTGCTGGCCAATCCTCCGTCGCAGGTTGTCACTTTGGACCTCTGGTTCTGCTGGGCCACTCTGGCTCTTCTCGCGTTAGCGGGCATATTGGCGATTGTGGGTAGCGTGATGATCGGCAAGGGAAGGCGGATGCTCTTGATAGGAGGAGTGCTTGCCCTCGTTTCGACAGTATTATTCGCAGTGGGTCTTTGGACCGAGCTTTCGAGGGTAGGCTCGGGGCTCGATCTCTTCAAGATAGTCACGGAGAATTGGGGGACGATTTCTGCTCGTCTGTCCTTTGGCTTCTGGGGCGGGCTGATCGCAGGAGTAGTGATGCTCTTGGCCGCGGTCAGAAGCAGGGCAATAGCGACTGCGCCTCCGGTGACCTAAATTGGCGCGAGCGCAAGCCCCCGACTTCTGGTCGTGGAGTAAGCGAGCCCCTGGCAGCTTAAATGTCTGGCACACACCGGATCTGCTGGGCCGAATGAGACAAACCCGGAAGGGACAGTAGGCTCAGATGTGGTTGAGATGTCCGAAGCCTCGAATAAGGCTCCCAACCGAAAATAGGCGGGGCAGGCTCGAGTAAGCAGAGGCATCGTGAATATGGCTGCTCGCTGCGGCGGGTACGCTGTCAGGCCAATGGTTTGGCCTATGCTTCTACGATGGGATGGATGCGGGTGGAACCGCAACAACGGAATGCCCACCCAACAGAGGACCATAATGGAAGCATGAATCTCCCGACTTCAGTCGCGGAGAGAATCAATGACTCTGGATCCCACGAGGCGCAAACGGTTAGGCAACAACCATTCTCCGATCTGGCGGGTCACGCAATAGTCGTGGTCTACTCGGTCCACTACATACAGGAATATCTAGTGTTTCCTACAGGGATAGCTTAATGCTTTCTCCGCCTAGCTACTTTTGCTAGGATATCGCCTTTCTCTTCTTGGAAAACCTCTCGTATTCCTTCTTGTCGACTATGTCTTTGAGGTGTTGAACAACCTGCCAGATCTCGTGGTACGTGTTGTAGAGCGGTATTGGGGCGATTCTCACGATGTTCGGCGGCCTAAAGTCCGGAACCACACGGCGTGAGCGCAAAGCTTCACTTATCCTCAACCCTTCTGCATGTTCAATCGCGACATGCCCGCCTCTACGCGCATCTTCTCTAGGCGTTCCTATTGAGAACTCGTAGGGCTTCTTGGAGAGGATTTCATCAACTAAATACATCAGGTAGGATGTCATCCTGAGAGACTTTTCTCGTACGGCCTCTATTCCAGCATCCAGAATCACCTTCAGGCTGCCCTCTACAGGCGCCGAGCTCAAGATCGCAGGCGAGGACATCTGCCAACCTCCCGCACTTCTCGAATGCTCGAAGTGCAGTGACATGTCAAACTGCTTGTCCTTGACATAACCAAACCATCCAGCGAGAGCAGGTTCTCGGTCAAAGTGCTTCTTGTTGACGTAGAGGAAAGCCGTGCTTCCGGGTCCGCCGTTCATGTACTTGTAGCTGCACCAAAGCGCGAAGTCCACGCCCCACCTGTCGAAATAGTGAGGAACCGAGCCTACAGAATGGCAGCAGTCAAAACCTATGGTGATGTCTCTTCGATGCGCTTCCTCCGTCAGATATTGTATGTCAAGAAGCTGGCCGCTCCTGTACAAGACGGAAGGGAGAAAAACCAACGCAACCTCTTCATCCATCAACTCAACAATCTTGTTCTCGTCCAAGAAGCGGTCGTTCGCGCTCGGAGCGAGGACCAAGTCCTTGCTGGGATTCGCTCCTCGGATCTTCAGAATACTCTTCAACGCGTAGATGTCTGAAGGAAAATCAAGCTCGTCCGCGACTATCTTCTTCCGGTCTCCGCGAGGATGATAGAAGGTGTTCACAAGCTGGTGAATGTTGATAGTGGTCGTTCCAGATAGTATGACTTCCTCGGGCCCGGCGCCAACGAGTGTTGCACACATCGCACCAAGTTGCTCGGCGAAGTAGAACCACGGCCGCTCAGATTTGAGCCATCCTTCCACGCCGAGCGTCTTCCACTCGTCCAATACGCGGAGGACTGAACTCTCAGAATCTCGGCACAAGAGCCCTAACGAATTTCCATCCATGTAGATAACTCTGCCAGGAACATAGAAGCTCTCCCGGAACCTTGCAAGGGGATCATCTGAATCAAGCTTACTGGCAAAACTCTCAGTCGCCTCGAATCCGATCCTGCCCTTCATCTTGTTCCCACAAGATGAGCGACGATCGATGAGATATCAGCTTTGGGCACCATGCACGAGATTGTTTCGACTTTGAAGGCTCCAAGCCAATAGAGAGCATCTCCTCGCTCGAATGGAATTGGTATTCGCCCAACCAGAAACAGCACTGCGACTCTGCCGGATCTGAATTATGCATACGACGCGAATGGAAACCTTCTGAACGTGAACTCAAATCAGGAGGAATATGGTTACGACGATCTGAAGCGCCTAACGAGTGCAAATGGTCCATGGGGCACGCTCAGCTATACATATGAAGCAAATCATGATCTGGACAATAAGCAGGTGTTTCGTATTGATGCGGCCACGTTCAGCCCAGTTGTACACGATCCTGACGCAGTTTCGGTAGGTTATGCTCGGGGAACCTGAACGTTGCCCGGACTTCGTGGAGGCCCACTGTGACTGTGGATCCCTTGCGTTCACGCCTCTCGCTTAGGGACATGAGGAGTTTGGCGAGCATTGCCTTCTCCGTGGGGATCGGAATCTCTTTCCTGATGACCTTTTTCGTGTGGGAGAAGTCGCAGTTCCATCCTTCCTCCTTGGCGTAGGTATCGTCGCTGGTCTCGCACTTGCGGTACTTCATCCAGAAACAGGCGTGGTCTCGCATTTGCTTGCATATTGCGCAGAACTCAATTGGTGTGGGGGGTGGGATTCGCGCACCAGTTTACCAGTATCAGTTACCCCATACCTGACGGACTATCGCAGTACTCCGCACTAAGCTACCCACACTCATGAAAGATGTTGTGGTCTAGGTTGGTGATCCCAAGTTTGCCTGCTGCCAGCCGCTATTTGTTCAGATAGCGATTGAGTTAAGTCCTTGCAGTTCCGATTGTGTACATTTGTCCCTACGAATCTCATCTTTCCCTTTTCATCTTCGGGCTGGCATCAGGCTGCAATCACTCATTCGGGCGGCGGAGCCCAGTTCTTTAGCAGCTCAGGATAGTGTCGCGATGGTGACGTAGTAGGTTTCGGGAATATACGGAAGTAGTCTGACTTCGTCACTGTAGTGGAGAACATTACTACAATGCAGTCAGTCCCGGTTTAGACGTACTCTTTGCAGTTGTAGCAGTAGTGTCTCTGATACTGTTGGATGTATGTCGCGGGTTTGCCGCAATTCGGGCATAATCGAGAAGGAGGTGGGGGTGGTGGAGCAGGTGCGTAGCTCGGAGGGGGCGGCGCGTAACTCCACGCAGGATGACCTCCGAAGAATGCTTTCGCGTCAGCTCGCATGAGTACATAGATGACAAGCGCGTCTACGACAAAGCCAACTAGGGCACTCTCAATCGAGCTTCCCGAACCAATACTCAAAATGCCACCCAGAATCCCAACAACCGCCCCGATGATCGTGAGCCAGCGAGCCCAATTCTTCCCCTTCCATAAACCCCAAGCCACCGCGAAACCCAGCAACCCAACGACGAGAAGGACGACGCCGACAAGTCCGCCCAGTATACTTAGGAAGGGAATGCCGAGAGACCCAAACAGCGGACCCATCGCGAGAAAGATCAAGCCTGCGATGATCACGAGTATCGATCCGATTGCACCTAGGATTGCGATAATGGTAACCCCAATCGGTCTAGGAGCAGTTCTCACGTCTTGACTCGCCCGAAGGAACATCTCTCGATGCACCTTTAGCTTTTTCGATGCGACTGCGATGTGAGCTATATCCCCACATGTGTCTAGACCTCCACTCTCCCACTCCCCTCTTGGATTCCTACCCCCCAGATCCCTGGATGCCTGCACTCCGAGGTGTGGTTCTATCTCTTGCGAAGATAGAGAACTGCGATTGCGATCACAATGAATGCGATCCCTGGGATTGACAGATTCTCAGTTGTGAAAAGCCCACCCCATGGTTGTGACACAGCTGTTCCGGTCTCAGTCTCGGGGGTCGTTCTTGTGGTCACAGTCAGCGTACCCCAAGTGCTTGCGGCCACACAGCTATTCGCGACACTGGAAACTGCAGTTATGCTGGGGGGCAGCTCGTTCTTCGGTCTGTTCACTTCGAACGAAGCTGTGTCATCTGCGACCACATATTCTCCTGCCTGCTCAATGACGAAATATGGTGCAAGCCTCAACCTTTGAGGAGACTTGATTGCGGTAAGGGGCATCTTGAACTCGATGAAATCTGAAAGATACGCCTCCCCTTCAGAAAGTCTGCCGGTGAAAAAATGGTGCGGGGGGTGGGATTCGCGCACCAATCTACCAGTATGAATCAATTTCGATCATGGCCGACGGAACTGCTCTGCGAGTTTTGAGATGAACCCTCTCATCTCTTGCTTCTCGATGTGTGGAAGTCGAGTCGCAGTCACGTTGAACCAAACCTCATCCAGCTCACCTTCTCTGAGTCTTCGCGCGTAGTCCCTTATCCGATCCAACAGGTGCGCGACCAAATCCGCGGCCCTGGCTCTCTCTGCTACCACCATAATGTCGATGTCATCTCTCCTACTCTTGCTTGTCATCTCCCAGGAATGGGTATTCGCTCAGCCCGCTTCACCATGAGGAAGGAAGATTATCTTGCACAGAAATAGCTGGTTATGTTCGAGCAAGTTGCAGTTGATGAGCGATGTGCGCCAAGAGAGCTAGCAAGCGAGCGATTGTTGTGCCGACTGGATGGTGGAAGGCCTTGCCCCGGAGGATCTACTCGGAGCTTCAGAAACTCGAATCCAGTCAATCATGGTTTGAGGTATACAAGATCGATCCTGGGGTCTATGTCTTCTACGAGCCCGGCCAGTTTGAAGAGGTCATATCATATCTGGTGGTCGGAGAGGAGAAGGCGGCTCTGATCGATACGGGATGCGGGATAGGCAACGTGAAGACGCTGGCCGAGGGGTTCACTCAACTACCAATTATGGTCGTGAACACGCACAGCCACTATGACCACATCGCACAGAACTACCTGTTCGACGAAGTCGCAATATTCGACGCTCCCAACGCCCGGCAAGCCGCCAAGAATGGGTACAGCAAGACGGAGATGGCTCACCTCCTCGCGGAAGGGATGCTGTGGAAACCGCTGCCTGAGGATTTCGATCCTAGGAACTACCATGTGCCACCATTCACGGTGACCTGGTGGTTGAAAGACGGTGATGTCATTGACCTGGGAAATAGGAAGCTGGAGGTTCTCAACACTCCGGGTCACAGCCCTGACTCCATATGCCTCCTCGACAGAGATTCCAAGCTATTCTGGACAGGGGATACATTCTACACCGGCGCAATCTACATCCACCTGCCCGGTAGCAACCTCGACGCCTTCATCAATAGCTACGAGAAGATGATCGCTCTTTCCCCACTTTATGAAAGGCTCATGCCCAGCCACAACGAACCTTGGGTTGAGAAAACCATACTTGAAGAAGTCTTAGACGCGGTTCGAGACATCCGAGCAGGCAAGACCGAGTACATCGAAGGCACCGACGAAGAAACCAAGATCCGAAGATACGAGTACTCCCGCTTTGCGATCACAACGAAGGCCTGCTAAGCCACGATGATCGTGGGCAGACCGCAGACAAAATCGAAGGTTCACATTTCGACGCACGCACCAGCCTACCCACACACACACTACCTGAAACGACGACGGACGACGGTTCAAATTTGGATGCCCGCACCGCGAAAGGCACGCACACAAATCTTCAGTCCGAGGATTCACCTACGCCTGTCTGCACTCTAGATGAGTTGGTACCTTTTCTTCTACAAGCATCCAAAGTCTGAAATCCTGATAGAAGATACTAACCTACTGGCTTTCTGAAATTCACTGCTCGCGTGTGCTTGGAGCATTCAGGACCGAGAGGTCCGTCGGCAGTCATTGTGATGTGCGCGAGATCGACTAGGCGCATGTGGCAGCAGACGCAACGCATGTCGGATACTCGGATGCCCTGTTCGTGTAGGGCTTCAATCACGGAGCGAATGTGAAGTTCAGTTTGTGTCGGGACACGGAAGCGGGGGAGCGCTGGATCGTTTAGTTGACGGTTCACGTCCTGCTCGGCTCCTTCTCCTGTCTTCTACTGTTCCTTGACGGAACTGAGCCCTGCTCGCGTTTCTTTGCAAGCAGCACCGTGAGAATAGCAGCAAGAAGCATGAGGAATGGCACCTGTGATGTTGAAAATTCAGGTGTGATAACGCAGGCTGCTTGGCTACTGGCGTCAGCGTATCCAGGCTTGCTAGCCGTAACGTAAACAGCGTATCCTCCGTTGGTAGGATTTGGAGGCGCTCTGAATTGATCCTTGTAGCTTCCGTCTGTGGATGACAGGACCTGCGCTACATGAACCGGATTGCCGCTCGGGTCGTTGGCCTGAATCGAGACGCTTGCAAATGGCACACCATTCAGACTGTCATCCAACACTTGTCCGTTGACAGCCACGAGCTCCCCGGGTCCATAGCTCTGCTTGTCAGTGGATACCGTCACGTGGAGTTGACCAGCTGCGTCTGAGCGACCTACGGCAAATGGAATCAGAGTCATCACAAGAAATAGCAGCAATAGTCTCGATCGTCTCATTCGATCATCACCGAACGGCCGGGCCATGTTGACCCTGAACTAGGCGGTTTCAGCTGTACTCGTCGATGTGGTCTCACTTGTTGTCGTGGATGCAGTTTCGGTTGTGCTCGTGGACGTGCTTTCAGTCGTGCTCGTAGATGCGATTTCGGTTGTCGTCTGTGTTGTTGCAGTTGCGGTCTGACTGGCGTCGGAGCTCACTACGAAAGCCATCTCTTTACTGTCTAGGAATTTTCCTCCGCTCATGATTGGGGCGTCTGACACGAGAATCCTCACGGTGTAGGTCCCTAGTTTAGCGTTGGATCCCAGGATCACATGGACGCCTATCTGCGCTTGTTCTCCGGTATGGATTGTTACGACTATGACAACCACTGTTATCGGTGCGTCGTCGGGGTCCAACACCTCAATCCACATGTTGCCGCTTTTCAAGTCGACGCCTGTGTTGTTTGCCGCAGTCCATACGACAACCGTCTCTCCAGGTTTGAATTCAGATGAAGGCGTACCATCGAGCATTGTTATTGTAGCGTTGACTATTCGTACGCTTGGCAGTCTGCTTACTCCAACTGTGAACGTCACTGTGGCGTAAGCGTCTTTGTAGCCTGTCATACTTGCGGTGGCGTAGACCGTATATGTTCCCTCGACCGCGATCGAGGGAAGAGTGAAGTTCTCCGCGTAGCGTCCAGCTTGATCGGTATTCATAACCGCGGCATGAACCTCTTCGCCCGCCGGGTCGAGGACGCTGAGAGAAACTGTCGCGCCTGCCACCGACGCCCCTAAGTTCAGTTTCACCAACCCGGAAATTCTCACTTCGTCGCCTCGGTCATATTTCTCCTTGTCTGTTGAGATAGAAACTCTCAATTCATCCTGTTTCTGTGTAGTTCGAGTGGTGGCTTCTCCTTCGACGATCAACGTTGTTGTCGCATAGTTGCTAGTGTGGTCACTAGAACCGGTTATCTTCAGGGTGTAGATGCCTGCCGGTGTGGACGGTGGGATGAGAACCTTCAAGATGGAAGCCAACACAGGCTTCGGTACGCCTTCTTCCGGATTGAAGAAAGCGTCAGCGTCCTCTGGCAAACCATCCACGGAAAGTTCCACCTTGCCTCGGAATCCTGACGAGGCCGTGACCCTAACAGAGTATGTCGCCGATGCCGTCCTTCCGTTCTTTAGGTGTTGAACCGTGTGTACAGGAGGGTCTGCCTTGAGGATGAAACCAGATGTGAGTTCGGTCACGCTTCCTGAGGCGGTCGTGGAAGTCTCAGTCTTCTTGGTCTTAGTTGTATGGTCCGCTACGCCAGTATCGCCTTCAACATACATCGGAGAAATTACGGCGACAAGAGAAATTGAAAGCAGGAGCAGGGTCATCCAAAGCTTCCGCATTTAAAGCCGCCTTTTCCTCGGTTGGCGGTTCAATGGATTTAACCGATTACGTGTGCTACACTGCTACAGTTGCAGCTGGCGCCTCGAGATCAACTAAGAGATCATTCGACGCCAAAGTATGATTCTCGGCCTTTCCGTTTTTTCTTGAGAATGCCCATCCGTGCCAGTTGATTCAGGTAGTCACTTTCAGCAGCCCTTGCCCTACCTGAACGAGCAGCAACTTCGGCAGCGTTGGCTTCCTTCAGCTGGCAAACGATAATCGCACTCTTCCTAAGGTGGTCCGGGAGTGCGAGAAGGGTTGAGGGACTGAGCGGCAGCCCTTCCAAGTATTCCGGCGGGGATGGCGGAGAAATGGGCGCTTTCTTCCTGATTGTCCTTCGTCTATACACTATGACTCCTAGGAGAACCACGACTGCAAGAAATGCTGCAGCTAGGTGGTATCCTAGCCTGTTTGCCTCCCCTACGATGATCTCCGCGTTGGCTTTGCTTTCTCCTTCTGCTGATCTGGCGATGATGGTAAAGACGTAGGAACCTGGATTGACCTCGTTTGGAATTTTCACGGAGAGTATGATGCTCCATGGAGCGGTCTTGTTGTTGGAGCTTAGGCTGTAGGAAATGAGGGTTGGAAGACCGACTACCTCAATATGTATAGGAGAAGCGCTCTCGCCTCTGCTTTCCAGTGATATCTTGAAAGAGGCGGTTTCTCCGCGTGTGACAGCAACGGAGGTAGGAAATACGCTGACGCCGAACCGTGGAATGCCAACTAGGAATGCCAGTTTAGCGTAGGCGTCTTGAAACCCAGGCTTGCTTGCGGTGACGTAGATTGTGTAGTTGCCTGAGAGTCGATCGCTCGGCAGTTGAAACAGGTCAGAATATGCCCCGTCACTGCTCGAATGCACGAAAGCGATGTGAACGCTGCTTCCGTATGGATCATTTACTTGTATCGAGACAGCGGCGAGGGTCACGGCAGACTGATTCAGTCTCGTTACTCGCCCATAGATCGTAACTACAATCTTGCCATCACCAACGCTTCTGTCAGCATAGACACTTACGTAGAGCGGCTCCAAGGTGGCGTATGCGTACGGAAACCAAACCATTGCAAGGACGAGGAGAAGAAATGCTCGAGACTGATACAGGTTTGGCGATCCTCCTCCCAATATCGGAGACTCGTTCCGAGCTAGTCACGCACCCTATGCGAACCTCTTGATATCAGTATCTTGGTCTGAAGTGGCTTGGTCTGAAGTGGAAGTGGAGGAGGAAGATGGATGCTTCATAGGCGTGGTCCCTGTGTCCAGGACCACTAGAAGCTGCTATCTTCATCTTCGCTTACTTCGGTGTCCTGCGCTTCCAGGAACTTTTCTTTGAGAAGACTTCCACTTCAGCCTGAGAAGAAGAGGAAGAAGACCACCTCAGCCTCCACATCAGCCTCCTCCTCAACCTAGCTTCAGTCTCCTCTCTGAAATGCACTCCAAAGGGTGGCGGAGGAAGATTGTAAGCCTCCACACTGCTTCCACCTGACTTCGACGTCAGCCTCCACATCAGCCTCCTCCGCAGCCTGAGAAGACGAAGATGTGAAGGGAGGTTCAGATGTGGAGGAGGAAGATGTGGAGGAGGATTCAGCTGAAATAGCATTTCTTGAGCACAAATTGGATGATGATATCCATCCAATGTGGGCTTCTTCTTCATTCTGCGCTGGAATGATGATGCTGTCTAGCTTCCTCTTCCTTAGTGGTCGTGGATGATGGATGATGAGTAGTGTGTGTGCGCACCAGCCTACCCGAGGACGACACGCGCACCAAGTGACCCGACGACGAAAATGCTCCTCCTATTCCTCCCCTGCTCGTGAGCGTGTCCGTTGTATGGTTAGGGGAGGAACCCCTTGACAATCCCGGTTCGTGTCCTGGCTAGACAGATTGTCTGTGTCCAAATCTACATCGTGTGACACAAGGTCTCAACCGCCTTTGTCATTTCAGCCGTAGTATCGCCAATCCTTGAGGCGTCGGTTGCGGATGTGTCAAGCAACGACGGTAGAGTTTCGTCAAGTCTCGCCCTTGGCCCATCCGTTTCCCCGAGCTGTTCGAAACAGTAGAAGTAATATACACTCAGCGATCGATGTCGCCCTGGCGTTGTGCCGCAATGGTTGATCAACGCGTCTATTCTCAGAATATGGATGTTGCGGCATGCGTTAAGGAACTGCAGGAATACTTCTCAGCACAAGGCTATGAAACTCAGGTCTTGGGGACTGCACCCGACATGCTCGTGCAAGTGAGAAAGCGCAGCATTCTGAGAACCGTCACGGGCATGGCGAGCGCAATGACCGTACAGTTCAGGAAGAGTCAGGACGGCATCACAGTGACGCTTGGTGTGCAGAAGTGGGCGGACAAAGCCGCAGTTGGCGCTGTTGGCGCCATAGTGTTCGCTCCTCTGCTAGTGACAGCGGCATATGGTGCTTGGAAGCAGTGGAGGCTTCCCGACCGGTTCTGGCAGATAATCGACAAGTACGGTGCGGCTTGTCCCAAATGCGGAGCGCCGAGTGAGGGCTCCACGTTCTGCCCGAACTGCGGCATCGCTCTTGTCTAGCAGTCTCTTCTGTTCCGATGTGTGTGGGTCTTTTCTTGCGCACACGCACAAAACTACTCCTCCCCTAGGGGTTCAAATTGCGACGCCCGCAAAGGGACCCACACACAACAATGGGTCCCCAATACACTACACAGACATACAGTCAACCAAGTTCCGTCAGTCAAAGCGATGAGTACTACTTCGATGACATTTCCGATCGAACGGTGCTAAAGGTGTGCGAAGACGGCATTGACAAGACGAAGAAGATCGTGCAGGAAGCCGATAAGGAGCCCTGGACGAAATAGCTGGGCTGTCACCAAGCTGTCACAATCAGAGATGGTGCGCGCATCGCAATTGGTGGTGTTGGTGGATCGCTTGGTGCATGTGTGTGGTCACTTGGTGCGGGCACACACACAAATCCACTCATCGAACTAGGTGCGTGAACCAATCATTATCAACAGAACAGATGAGTTCTGACTTTTCCCTCTAGAAGTGTTCTTCCCTGAGTGCTTTGTGAAGTGTCTCGTCTTTCTTGTAGTCGAACGATGCTACCCGTTCAGGTTTGATGGTTGTTTTAAGCCACCTCGCTAGCTTGGATACGGCTCTTCCGTAGCCTGTGGTCTGGTCTTCCGGCACGCGGGCGCGCTATCTGTCTGCGGACTATGTCGTAACCGGCGGAGACCAGTAGGAAGCGTTCGACGACCTTCCTCTTTGCGACTCCGACGATCTTTCCTGTCTTGCCCTTCACGGCCAACCGACTGTAGCGCGTATTCTGAAACTTGTGTAGGGCTTCATCGATAGTGTCGTCGGCGTCGCATGTTGCGACCGGATGAGACATCACGACGTCGGCGGTGGTCTCCTTCCACGATCTCCCCGAAAGGTATGCCCTAAGAAGGTCGTTCTTCGTCACTATCCCAACAACATCGTGGCCGCTTTCCACGAGAACCGAGCCGACGTTCCTGTCTAGCATGAGGTTCGCCACTAACAAGAGGCAGTCCGATGTCCTACATAGCACGAGGTCCTTGCGCGCTATCTCAACAACCTTGAGGTCCACTGGAGCTAGCCTCTCCTTCTTACTTTCAAACTTAGTATACAAGATTTGCGATGTTGATGCTCCTTTTCGGGAGCGCCCCTTTCAGGGTGTGTGACCCGACGAGGAAAGTTCCTCTGTGCCCTGAGGGTTCAAATCTAGTCGCCCGCACCACGAGACCTGTGTGTGTGGTCACTTGGTGCGGGCATCGTAATTTGAACCGTCATGTGGAGTAGTTTTTCGTCGTCGTCGCGCACCAAGGGTCCCGACGACGAGTTAGGAGAGGGACCCCCTAACAACCCGTCTTCTCTGCTTCTTCAGCGTGACTCGAACCGACTCGGATCTCCGCGAGTATGCGCAACCGCTTTGGAACCGCTTGAGCATTAGCTATATGTGCAAGGCGACCCTCGCCTGACGACAATGGTCGTAGCGAAGGCTACATGATGATCAGACTCGTGCAGTTTGAGAAAACTGTCGCCGACAGCATCTTGAGCTACGCC
>Ga0315291_10008521_pt1 | contig 12592 bp, 10 predicted proteins | sample YL17G12_20_MG_FD_203070 | JGI IMG/M metagenome (GOLD analysis project Ga0315291, IMG submission 203070) | Sediment microbial communities from Yellowstone Lake, YNP, Wyoming, USA - YL17G12_20 | ecosystem: Environmental > Aquatic > Freshwater > Lake > Sediment | place: USA: Wyoming | collected... | reverse complement strand
TCTACGTCCTCGGCCCCCTGGTCACGGACATCGCCCCGGGCTATGACCACATCGTCTCGGCCATCGGCGGCGCCATCGCGGCCGCGGCCGGGGCCGATTTCTTATGCTATGTCACTCCCGCGGAGCATCTCGGCCTGCCCACGGAAGACGACGTCAGGGAAGGTCTCATCGCCTCCAGGATCGCCGCCCACGCGGCCGATATCGTCAAGGGCGTCCCCGGCGCCATCGAGCGCGACCTCGAGCTCGCCCGGGCCCGAAAGCGCCTCGACTGGGAAACCCAACGGAGACTGGCCATCGACCCCGTGAAATTCGCGGCGGTCCGGAAGCGGAGGAAGTCCAAGAGCAAGGCCTGCTCCATGTGCGGGGATTTCTGCGCCATGCGGATCGTCGGCGAGTTCCTCGACTCCGGAGGAAAGGCCGATGGCGACTGCTCCTAGGGGCCTACTCTTCGGGACGGCGGGCGTCCCCCTCTCGACCTCCGAGGACTCCAGCCTGGCCGCGATCGAACGCATCAAGGCCCTCGGGCTCGATTGCCTGGAGATCGAGTTCGTCAAGGGCGTCAGGATGGGCTTCGACACGGCCCGCAAGGTCCGCGAGAAGGCCGCGGCGCTCGGCGTCCGGCTGAGCGTCCACGCCCCCTACTTCATCAACCTCAACTCGGAAGACCCCGGCAAGCGCCTCTCGAGCCAGGAGCGCCTGCTCAACACGGCCCGCGTCGGCGCCGCCTGCGGCGCGGCGAGCGTCGTCTTCCACGCCGCCTTCTATGGAAAAGACTCGGCCGAAAAAACGTACGCCGCCGTCAAGAAGGAGCTGGGGACGATCCAGTCCATCGTCCGGACCGAACGGCTCGGCATAACCCTCCGGGTCGAGACCATGGGCAAGCGGTCCCAGTTCGGGTCGCTCGACGAAGTGCTGACGCTCTGCCGGGAGGTCGACGGGCTCCAGCCTTGCCTCGATTTCTCGCACCTCTACGCCCGCGAGGGGAAGGTCAACTCGTACATGGACTTCCACCGGGTCCTGAGCAAGGTCGCGAGGAAGCTCGGGCCGCGGGCCCTGCGCGACGTCCACATCCACATCGCCGGCATCCACTACGGGGACAAGGGCGAGATCAAGCACCTCAACCTCGAAGACGCGGATTTCCGCTACGACGAATGGCTCCAGGCCCTGCGCGACCTGGCCGTCGAAGGCCTGGTCATCTGCGAGAGCCCCAACCTCGAGGAGGACGCCCTGATGCTGAAAAAACTCTACCAGGCGCAGGAAGAAAAGCGGCGATAAGCTTGTTCAGATGCGCTGGGGTAAGCGAGATCGACCGCCCCTTGAATCGTGACTTCACGTCAGCCTTCCCCTCCTTCCCGCCAGTCGGGAAGACGTTCCGCCGCTTCCTCCTGAAAGGCGGGCCAGCCCGCCGTTTTGCGTTGGACTTCTCGCTTGAAGTCACGCCAGCGGGCGGCATCCTTCAGGGTTTCCAGCATGACGCGCCGGATCAGCTCCAGCACCCGAGCAATTTGGGAATATTCCTTTCGGGGCATGGGCCGGCTCAAACTTCCAATGCCGGACCGATAAAACTCCAGCACCTTTTCCGGGTGGCTTTTCTCCAACCGACGGGCTGCGTCGAGAAGTTCACGGCTCATATATCGACAGATACGCTCGCGCGAAAGAATCTCAGCCGCCTCGTCCCGCTCTTTGCGTAACAGCCGAATTTTGACCTGCTCGACAGTCCGGGTTCGGGGCATAGCTTTCAGCGCTTGCGGTTCGTAGGATTTCCACTCTTCGGCTGTGCAAAGCTCGCGGAAGGCTTGATAAGAATTCGCGGTCAGGTATTCCGTCGCTTCCTGGAAGTGGAGTTCGAGATATTCCGCTCGATCGCCCTTCTTCTTCGCTCGATCGGCCATGAACAGGCGCAATTCGGTCATGCGGCCCTCGGCCTTGGCCAATCCCGCCCGACCCACTTCCAGAGCTTTTTCGCGCTCGCCCTGTTCCCAGTAGAAAGAAGCGAGATCGTGATAGTCGCCGCCGTAGACCATTTTGCGCAGGCGCAGTTCGAGGAATTTCTCGCGATCTTTCAGCGCGCGATAGATTCGCCGAGCATTATCCAGAGGCCATTCCTGACCTATCTTCTCCAATCGTTCGGCCAGATACCGCCGGTCCTCATCGTCCCGGCACGAAGCGTAGGCCACTTCATACAGGTCGTCATCCATACCCGCGTTCCCGCTCTTGATGTAGGCGAGAACGTCCTCCAGGATCATACGACGATGCGGCCGGGGGATCTTCCCCTTTTTTAATTTATCGGCCAATGCATAGAGCAAGCCGCTCACGCGGTCCGTCGTTTCTTCGTCGCCCCCTCCATAGGCATCGAGGTCCGCCAGGTCAGTCTCGATCTCATCCCAAAGCGCGGAAGCGCTCGCCGCTTCCGCGGTCGCCGCCTCCTCCTCGGACATTTTCACGGATCCTCTTAGGAAATCGAGGCAGCGACGACGGAGCGAGATGTCGGAGGCCGCCAGGTCCCGGGCGAGTTTTTCCAGCGTCTCCTTATCGGCCGACCGGAGCAAGCTGTTCAGCGAATCGGTATCCCGCGGGCGTTCCCTTTTTCCCTTGTTTTCTCTCACCAACTACTCCGTAATCGACTTGGCCGGAGCGTCTGGAGCATCTGATTCGCGGGGACGTGGGTCGATAAGCCCAGGATATTCGCCGCCATAGCGCCCGTCGGAATCACCCGGCTGTCCGTCTTCCGGGCAATGGCCGCCTCGATCGCCTCCGAGGACGGTATCGTGCCGGAGGCGTTTTTTCCCGGCTTGACATATCTGACATCATCGCCTCCTCGCCGATCGTTTTTCGTCGTCGGTCAGGTGAACGTCGTTGATCCGTTCCCCCGTGAATTCTAACCCCCTCCGTCACAAAGATGTCCGGCCGCTCGAAGGGAAGCTGAAGGGGTTCTTCAGATATCATGACCAGACCAACGATATCCGGAGGCTGATTTCATATGAATTCAGGTTCGTTTTCACTGAACCCAGCGACCTCATACCCCAAAGCCCGATATCCCTGTAACCGTCGCTTGAACATCCGTTCCAGCATAGGGACCCTGAGATCGACGTAATCATAGATCCGGACTTCTCTTTTGTTGTAGTGAAGCCGATGAAGCCGGCCTGCATATTGAGCGAGCGTCCCTTTCCAGGAAATCGGCAAAGTCAGGAAAAGGGTATCCAGACGCGCGTCGTCGAAGCCTTCTCCAAGGTATTTCCCTGTGGCAATCAGCAGACGCTCTTCTTCGTCTTTGATACGGGTCAATTGATCATTCAGCGCCTGCCTCTGCTTATGACCGGTCCCACCCTTAAAAACAATCACGTTCTTGACCAATGGCCGGAAACGCTCGGCGAACATCTCCAGGTGATTCCTCCTCTCCGTGATCAGCACGGGGGATCGTTTTTCTTTCGCGATGCACTGCATGATGTCCTCAAATATCACTTTGTTTCGCTTCTCGTCATTCAACAGAAGATTGTATATTTCTTGAATGGCGTATCTCTCGACCGCACTTTTCGGAAGGGTGAATTTCGTAGGCCGTAATATGACTTTGTGGTCAAAGGGGTGGGCCCTCGTCCCTTGCTTCGCACCTACGCGGAATCTCACGGGTCCACACTGCATGAATATGATCGGATGATGTCCATCTTTGCGGGCCACGGTTGCGGACAGCCCCAGGATGTATCGAGCTTTCGACCGGCGCGCAACCTGTTCGAAGCTCGCGGCGGGGATATGGTGACACTCATCCACGATCAATTGCCCGTAACCTTCGACGACATCGTCGACAATCCCCTTTCGGCACAAGCTTTGAATAAGGGCGATGTCGACACGGTTCCCGGGCTGGTGCTTTCCCGAGCCGATCACCCCGATGTCCCCTGGTTTCAACCCTAAGAATTCTTTAAGCTGGGCGGTCCATTGATCGAGTATTTGGCGGCGGTGAACGAGAACGAGGGTATTGACTCCCCTCGCCGCAATCATCTTGGCCGCGATAACCGTTTTACCGAACGCCGTAGCCGCGGCCAAAACTCCCGTATCGAACGCGAGAAGGGCTTTGAACGCCTGCTCTTGCTCGGCACGCAGATCACCCCGGAAGTTCCATTGATAAGAAACGCCGGCACTGCGCTCGTCGGAAAGCACGACGCCGATGTTTAAGGACTTGAACAGTCCAACCGTGTCCTCGAGACACCCACGGGGAAGGCTTATGTGGCGGACGAAATCTTCTGCGCAGGAGATGATGCGGGGCTTTCCATATGTCGATAAGCGCAGGGCCTGGGCTTTATAGAACTCAGGATTCTGAAACGATGCCAACCGGATGAGGCGGCTTTGTAGGGCCGGCGGCAGGTTGGTTTTTTCAATATAAATCGCATTTCCAAAGACGATTTTCACTTCCTTCGGAAAAGGCCCTTGGATATCCATGTCCCGTTTTCGCCGGGACGGCAAAGTTCGCCATGGCTCCTCGTCTTCATCCTCGCTCATGGGCAGACGTATGCCGATTATTTTCCCCCTTCGACTTGCTTCCTTTACGATATGCTCAACGGTATCCTTGCTCATTTTAGGGATTGACGAAAGAAAGCCCCATTGATCGGGAATAGGAAGGAGATCCCGTCCGAGGAAAATGCTGCTCCCCCTCTCCATGGCCTTGTGTTGAAGAGGGAGCGCGATAAGATTGCCGAATCCTCCTTTGGGCATGTTATCCTGGTTGGGGAAAAGCCGGTCGAAGGAGCCGAGCCCCACTTCCGGTCTTAGGTCCAGAGTTTCGGTAAGCAAAAAAGAACCGAGCCGCCGGGCTACAGTAGCCGGCAAGGGTTCGGCAAAAAAGATCCAAGCATGAGCGCCGTTACCCGAGCGGGACCGCTCGACGGCCAGCGGAACTCCGAACCGGAGGCAGATTTCGCGGAAGGCCGTTACGTCCGACGTCCACGACGTCTTGTCGAAATCGACAGCAAGAAACCAGCAGGTTTCGTCCTGAAGGAGGGGATAAATGCCGATCACAACTTCTTTCCCGGTTACTCGCCCTTTGCTCCCAACCGGATCGAGGCCGAACAGATGAAGATGCATCGCGCGTTCATTGAGGGGCACTAACTCTCGGGCGTGACACCCGCCGCACTTGACTTCCGGTTTTCGACATACGCCCCGGATCCACTCGTTCTTGCATACCGGCTGATACCCGGACTTTCCTGTTTTTGCGCTTTCCCATCTCCGGGCGTATAAGTCCTCTCTTCCCTTGAACAAGGACCTGAAAAGGACGATCTTTTCCTGCAGAGGTGAGGCCGAGGTAAGCGGTTGAGGAGGCGGCGACAAGGCTGAGCTCTCGGTAATCGTCTGTACCCTGGGCCGGTGCCGGAGGCGTTCTATCCGATCAAAAATATCCTTTCGCTTGGCTTCAAGAGCTTTTATCTCTTTTTCGAGCTCCAGGATTTCTCGATCCGTCTCATCGCCGGGCAACATTGTTCTCCGGTCCGATAATTCATCAGAAGCACAATCAATCTCCGGGCGGCGGCCGAGTTTACTAATCGTGATAAATATACCTCGCTTTTAGGATCCCGAAATCTTTGGGGCCGATTTATGCAGATCATCATGGCAAATCGTGCACAGGGTGATCAGGTTTTCTTTGATGCTTTCTCCGCCTTTGTGATGGAACTTCACGTGGTGCAATTCGAGGTGCCGTGGATCGGAAGGATTATAATCAGAATGTGACCAGCCACAATTCGTGCATATGTATCTATCTCGGCGAAGGACCTCTCCCCTCACTGGGTCGGGAATGCGCCTGTCATGTTCCGGGCTTTGTTGGGCAGCCTGTAAAGTATAGTATCCGACGGCAAGGTCCGGACGCCCGGTATTTCTAGTAGCTATCGGCCAGCCTTGCTCCGTCCTCAGCTCGCGAACCCTACGTGCCCATTCGGTTTTATTATTCGCAACATACCTCAGCTCTTCTCCGGTAATCGGCTTCCCTACATTGGCCTGAAAATAATCCAGTATTTTTGCCTTGGCAGCCAGCTTTTTCCGTCTTATGGAATTTGCAAGGTTCCATCTATGGGCGGCGTCACGATCCTGATTGACGTCGACTAGGATATAATCGTCAGGTTTCATAGCAGAAACCCCCGGCTTTTTACGCAGGAAGCCCTCCTCGGCTTCCATCTGTTTCGCAGTAACCCCGTTGAGAATCGCCCAACCGAATTGAACACGAAGTTCTCTTACTCTCCGAGGCCAATCTTGGATGCCTGAGATGACCAGCAACTCGTCTCCGTTGATGATGGTAACGGGGTATTTTCGAAAGTAATAACGAATCCTATCGCGTGCGGCGCTTGCCACTTCTCGGGGAATAAGCGATTTTCCGAGATCTCGAAAGCGATGCAGAAACGGAACAAGCGCCAGAACTTTCTTTCTCAAGTCCCCTGATTTCAATTCGGAATCGAAGTTCGTGAGAAGTCCGGCGAGCTCTTTGGAGATACTATCTGGCATTTTCCCCATCTTCTTTTCCTATCTCTTAGAAGTCAGGAATCTCATTAGCTTCGTGCGGAGCTTATGTTTTTTATCAACCTCGCATTGCCATATCACCAAGTATTTCCAACCTAATGTCTTCAGCTGTCTCTGTTGTGTTTTGTCTCGAGCGATATTCTTGTCAAGTTTATCGGCCCAAAATGCTTTATGCGTTGCGGGCCTCTTGGCTCGGAGGCATCCCTTGTGTCCGTGCCAAAAGCAACCATGGACGAAAATCACGCGCGAATATTTACGCAGAACAATATCCGGATTGCCCGGGAGTTTATCCTGATGTATGCGAAAACGATAACCCATCCCGTGGAGGATCGATCTGACAATCAACTCCGGTTTCGTGTCATAGCCGCGGATTAGGCTCATGATTTGGCTTCGCTTTTCCGTCGAGAATACGTCAACCATCTGATGAGTGCATAAAGAGCAAATAAACGACGTCCGCAACCCTGGCTGCCAGCAAGGGAGGCACCGCGTTGCCGATCTGCTTAGCTATCTCTATTTTGCTGCCCAAGAAAACGATATCATCAGGGAAGGACTGTAAGCGAGCAGCCTCCCGGTGTGTAATAGGCCTGTGCTGAACGGGGTGTAAGTATCTTCCTTTTTCCGGCTTATAAAACTCCGTCCTGATGGTAAAAGCAGGCCTGCCCCACCATAGTCTCCCAAAGAGATCGGTCCCGCCCGATTTTTTTTTCACCCAGCACGCAGGCGTTAATTTCGGAGCGTTCTTGAGCAGGTCAACTCTATTCATCCCTTCTTTGGGAATAGCCAGGTAGCGCGCCAGACTTTCGGCAGTGGGCTTCCGTCCGAAATGTAAATCCAAAGGGGCCGGTATATCACGAATTTCCGTTCCTTCGGGCGGGGGCAAATCGCCGATCGCATCTTTTAAGGTGCGCCATTTTGAAGCGTTTGGTATGAATTCCCCTGTCACGTCGTCGATATACCTGGGTGGCGCTGCATAACGTTTTGGGTCATAGTGCGTTTTCCTGGGAGGGAACACAAGACGAGGATCCATATGCTTGCATCCTACGATGAAGGCTCTCTTTCGTGTCTGAGGAACTCCGTAGTCCGCGGCACAAAGGACATCCCCCCAGACCTTGAAACCCATTGCCTGTGCGACCCCCATTATTTCGCCATGTTCAAAAGAGCCAAGGAGTTGAGGAACGTTCTCCATGACGAAAACCTTGGCTTCGGAAACCCGGACGATATCAAGAAAAGGACGCCATAGCTGTTTCCTGGAATCCCCTTCCCTATTCTTGTTTAAAAGGCTGAACCCTTGGCAGGGGGGGCCGCCTATCACTAAATCGGTCTTAGGAATCGCCGCTTCCCCGGACTCAAGCAACTGAACGATATCGCCCGACACGCAGTGGTTGCCGAAATTAGCATTATATGTCTTGACACAATATTCATTGAAGTCATTCGCCCATATAGGCACGAACAAGTGACCGAAGCGAGGAGAGAAGCCCAAAGACATTCCTCCCGCTCCTGCATAAAGATCGATGAGGCGGTATCGTTTGCGTTTTTTAAGAAGGGCTTCTTCGGTGCGTTGCCGGTAAATCTCCTGATCTTCTCTAATCAGCTTTAGGACGTTCATCCGGCGTAACTCCAAGAACTCAACCTTTTCGTATATGATTTTAAACTTTTTCTTCAAGAAAAGAAATCGTTTCTGTTTTAGATTCGGATATTCGGACTCCCAGGCACGCCGATCCGAGTCGTGCGCATTATTTTCGGACCAAGTCGACTTTCGAAACCGGCCCGTCGATTATAGGCTCGGGCCGCGGGCCCTGCGCGACGTCCACATCCACATCGCCGGCATCCACTACGGGGACAAGGGCGAGATCAAGCACCTCAACCTCGAAGACGCGGATTTCCGCTACGACGAATGGCTCCAGGCCCTGCGCGACCTGGCCGTCGAAGGCCTGGTCATCTGCGAGAGCCCCAACCTCGAGGAGGACGCCCTGATGCTGAAAAAACTCTACCAGGCGCAGGAAGAAAAGCGGCGATAAGCTTGTTCAGATGCGCTGGGGTAAGCGAGATCGACCGCCCCTTGAATCGTGACTTCACGTCAGCCTTCCCCTCCTTCCCGCCAGTCGGGAAGACGTTCCGCCGCTTCCTCCTGAAAGGCGGGCCAGCCCGCCGTTTTGCGTTGGACTTCTCGCTTGAAGTCACGCCAGCGGGCGGCATCCTTCAGGGTTTCCAGCATGACGCGCCGGATCAGCTCCAGCACCCGAGCAATTTGGGAATATTCCTTTCGGGGCATGGGCCGGCTCAAACTTCCAATGCCGGACCGATAAAACTCCAGCACCTTTTCCGGGTGGCTTTTCTCCAACCGACGGGCTGCGTCGAGAAGTTCACGGCTCATATATCGACAGATACGCTCGCGCGAAAGAATCTCAGCCGCCTCGTCCCGCTCTTTGCGTAACAGCCGAATTTTGACCTGCTCGACAGTCCGGGTTCGGGGCATAGCTTTCAGCGCTTGCGGTTCGTAGGATTTCCACTCTTCGGCTGTGCAAAGCTCGCGGAAGGCTTGATAAGAATTCGCGGTCAGGTATTCCGTCGCTTCCTGGAAGTGGAGTTCGAGATATTCCGCTCGATCGCCCTTCTTCTTCGCTCGATCGGCCATGAACAGGCGCAATTCGGTCATGCGGCCCTCGGCCTTGGCCAATCCCGCCCGACCCACTTCCAGAGCTTTTTCGCGCTCGCCCTGTTCCCAGTAGAAAGAAGCGAGATCGTGATAGTCGCCGCCGTAGACCATTTTGCGCAGGCGCAGTTCGAGGAATTTCTCGCGATCTTTCAGCGCGCGATAGATTCGCCGAGCATTATCCAGAGGCCATTCCTGACCTATCTTCTCCAATCGTTCGGCTAGATACCGTCGGTCCTCATCGTCCCGGCACGAAGCGTAGGCCACTTCATACAGGTCGTCATCCAAACCCGCGTTCCCTCTCTCGATGTAGGCAAGAACGTCCTCCAGGATCTTACGACGATGCGGCCGGGCGATCTTCCCCTTTTTTAATTTATCGGCCAATGCGTAGAGCGAGGCGCTCACGCGGTCCGTCGTTTCGTCGTCGCCCCCTCCATATGCATCGAGGTCCGCCAGGTCGGCTGCGAGCTCATCCCAAAGCGCGGAAGCGCTCGCCGCTTCCGCGGTCGCCGCCTCCTCCTCGGACATTTTCACGGATCCTCTCAGGAAATCGAGGCAGCGACGACGGAGCGAGATGTCGGAGGCCGCCAGGTCCCGGGCGAGTTTTTCCAGCGTCTCCTTCTCGGCCGACCGGATCAGGCTGTTCAGCAAATCGGTGTCACGCGAGCGTTTCTTTTTCATTCAACTTTTTGTCTGCATCATGACAAACCTTTCCTGCCAGCTAAGCGAGTTGGCCGGTTGATTCTTGTTAGCTTGGCATACGACCTAATTCTAGCATAAGACGAGCGACCGGCCGAGGCCCATTCTCAGCCTTCGGACTGCCAATCCGGGCACCAGCTGCAGCTCTTAATCCGCCGGCGACGGGGCGGATGGAGCTCGCCTCCGCATCAAGATCCTCATCTGCATGCTCGCGGCGATATGAAAATGCCATCAATTCACCCACTCACTTTAGAGAAGAGCACCTTTATATTTACCCTTCTGCACCCAACGTGCGCCTTCAGCCGCGCCATCCACGGCGACGGCTGCAAGGCGTTGTTCGCCATTTGGGTGATCTCACTTCTTGGTCGCACTCTCAAAGGATTTTCGGACGAATGTGCCTGCCTCCCGTAGGCGATCAAGACTGTTAACTGCAAGCTCAACATCTCCGACACCCCAATGTCCTATCTTAGACACATCTCTGGCAAAAGGAATCGAGGCATCGAGCGCCTTCGGGTCGGTCTTCACCCAAACGCGAAGCCCTCCCTGCTGTAAGTGCGCGCAGCAGAATATGGCTTTGTCGAGAGACCAACTGACGTATTTAGCCTTGTAGGAGCGAGTGACTCTGCCGGGCGCAAGATCTTGGCAGAACCTGTCCAGGCCCCGATAGAGTTCAATGACCTCGTTAGGCTTGCCTTCAGTATGGTGGGTCTCTGGATATTCGGTAGTTGGTCGGTCGGAGTTCCTCCGCTTCTGTTTCTGTGAGTCGGGAGTCTCTGGCGCCCGGGGCGGCGCATGTTTGCCGGTGTCCCAGATGCGCCGTAGTGCCTGTTCGATTTGGGATGGCGAAACCGATGGATCACTCATCGTCTTCCGAATCAGACGAATGAAAGACGCGGGAGTTTCAGCGAAGAGGCGATCCAGCACCTTGCGAACTTTCCCGGTGGTGAATACCTCGGTTCCCAACTGATCCAGCAGTCCTTTGGCCATGGACTCACGAGAGAGTCGGCTAAATTGCCTGGCCAGTTCCTCAACTGTCATTCCACTCGAATCGGCCGGGTCGATGCTGACCTCAAACAGGAGTTTGTCGGGTGCACTGGCCTTTTCAGACGCTTTGTAGATCTTGTATCGCACGCCGTTAGTCAGCACGCACCATTCGATTCCGTCATTGGCGGCGTAGCCGACGACCTGCGTAATTGATTTGACGTCGTCGAGAGGGTCCCCCAGTTGCTTGGCTTCGATATGAAGGACGACCTTTCGGTTGACCTTCATTGCGTAGTCTACGGATTTGCCGTCCACTGTCGGGTGTTCGAGTTCGACCTCGTCGGGGTCGCGCACATCCCATCCAAGAGCCCCGAGCAGGGGATCAATGAAGATCGTGCGGGTTGGGTACTCCTTGAGGCCTTCCTTGCGATGCCGCTCAAGTTGAGCCCGAAGAGTCTCAATACACTTCGCGATGTCTTTCATTTCGATCTCCATTTCGCGTCATCTGGCGAACGCTCGGCTTCAGCGGCTGCCGCGAAGCGGCAGTCCGATGGAAGCCGTTGTTCGGCTATGCATGCGTCCCCTTTGTTCATGCCGCTATGGTTGCATCGACCTGTGACGCAATGACTGCAATCGGCCACTCGCCGGGGTCAAGGAGGAGCCGAAGGATGGGTGAACGAACGGTTCTTTTGCAATCAAGAACCAACGCTCTCCATTGCTCTCAGTGAACTGACTATAGCCACCATCGAAGCGACAAGGAGAAAGGTACCCGTCATGTCTCCAAGTCAACTCCATCGTCCCCGAAGTTGTGTCAAAGGTTACATCATTCTCAAGCCATTTCTGTATCCCGACACTACAGTAGGCAAAGGTGTCCTCTGAAAGAAACAAGATTTCCTCAAGCCCACCCTTCTTTCGCCATGTCGTGCCGATGAGTCTCTCAGGCAGTTTTGATGGGTCTTGAACCCCAAGCAAGACGCGCGGACCTTCCTCAACGGGAAGAGTTCCCTTCTCTCTCTGTCTCTTGAGCAGCTGGACCTCCCCAAGGAGTTCCTGCAGTAATTCGACCTCGACGTTACCTACCGAGACTGCTTCAACCGCTCGTTGCTGTAGGGCCAGTTTTGCGACCATTGAGTAATTCGAGACATTGTCTGCCAGGGTCGCACCAATGACCTTAGACAACTCCTTTACAGAGTTCTGTAGGAACGTCGGTTGCAGCCTGCTTGAGTACTCGTACGTGTAGTATTGATTGAGATCGAAGTTGAACGACGTGATCTCGTCTTTGATCAAGACGATCTTTTTGTCTGCTCGCATTGCCCAACCCAATTCCAGATGGACGTTTGGGTTGTGAGATGACATGTCACATAGAACAAGATCAGCCTGTTCGATTTTGGACCAGACGCCTTCCGTGACAAGTCGTGTCGAGTAGTCATCGTCGTCTCGCTGGGGTTGAAGACCCGCTTGGCTGATTGCGGGTACGATCAACCCCTGGTAGACTTCGCGCCAGTGGGCAGAGTCGTTTTGGTACTTTGTCAGATCCGTTTCGCGGACGGTGAATGGCATGATTGCGAAGCATAGTAGTTGGTGTTGCTTCTTCATAAGACACCTCTCATTATCCAGTATCCTGCTGTATTGCCGAACATTGAGTTAAGCTGTGGCACGGCTTATCCATGACATCAGCTTGAACTCGTTGTTAGGCATCTCTATTACTTTCATTTAGTTTAAGTAAGAAATTCACTTTTGAACCATAATTATCTTTAAGTGTATAAA
>Ga0315291_10008519_pt1 | contig 12593 bp, 11 predicted proteins | sample YL17G12_20_MG_FD_203070 | JGI IMG/M metagenome (GOLD analysis project Ga0315291, IMG submission 203070) | Sediment microbial communities from Yellowstone Lake, YNP, Wyoming, USA - YL17G12_20 | ecosystem: Environmental > Aquatic > Freshwater > Lake > Sediment | place: USA: Wyoming | collected... | reverse complement strand
CCTTGGCGGTCGTGGGAGGAACCAGGTCGTAGCCGTATTTCGTCTTGAACTCCGCCTTGTTCGTCTCGTCCTCGAAAAGGTCCTTGCGATAGTACTGGACGAAGACGTCGCCGTCATCAAACAGGCCGTAGTACGTGCCGTCGAATGACATGACACCTTCGGCCTTGTAAGGCGGCAGGTAGTCATCCAGGTCCGCGGGGTTCATGTACTTGGCGATGTAGTCATTGAGTGGTTCCATCACGCCTGCGTTGATGTAGTCGATCATCCAGAACGGAGAGACGTCCAAGACGTCATAGGAGCCACCGCCAGTCAGGTGGTCCTGCAACTGGTTGGTGTACATATCCAGGTAGGACATCTCAACCACGTTGACCTTGATGCCGGTCAGTTGTTCCCAGATCGGGCCCATGGTAAGGGGGTCCTGAGCTTGCAGACCGGACTCGCGGACGTAGTTGAGGGTGATGCCTGCGTACTTCTTGGCTTCCTCGACTGCCTTGTCTGCCGAGTCGAAGGCGCTTGGCACGGCTGTTTCCTTGACGACGACGGTCTCCTTGACCGTGATCGGGGCAGCCGTCTGCACCGAGACCACGGTCTCCCTGACAATGACCTTTTCTGGGGTCGGCGTCGGGCCGCAGGCGGCCAGGGCGGGCAGAACCAGTACCAGGATTGCCAAAATGGTCCATGCGTAGCGTTTCATTCTTGTCCTCCTTGCAATATTGTTCTACACTTGACTCTTCCACTGACGTTTCGCCCCGCCAGGGCAGGGCTGGCGTCACACCGGTGAAGCAGGACGTTTCTCTGTGCGATGACACCACCTCCTTTCTTAAGATGCCAGTGAAGCCCAAAGGCTATTGCGGCTGCTCGCAGTGGTGACCTCATTTGTGGAGTGGAAGACCCTCGCAGCCAACGTCAATGACTTCCATCGTGCCGAGTTGAACCTCCGTCACGTAGATTTTCTTGTCGCCAGGGAGGCCAAAGGCCAGGTTTGTTGGGTTGTTCCCGGTGAGTTTGATGCGCTTGACGACTTTGCCGTCCGGCCCCAGCACGGTGACATCGCCTTGATTGTAGACGGTCACGTACAGGTTGCCATCTGCGCCGAATTTCATGCCGTCAGGCCCCTTGAAGATATCTGGCCCCTTCGGGTCGTTCACGTTCCCGAACAACTCCCGCGGGCCGAACTTGCCTTTGCCCTTTGCCCGATAACGGTAGACATTGCCGCCGATGGTCTCGTTTACATAAAGATTGCCCTTGGCGTCAAAGGCAATGCCATTGGTGAACTTGATGCCGCCGTCCAGTTTCTGAATCTCCTTGGTTTTCGTGTTGATGCGGTAGACGCGCCCGTCGAGGGGGGCGGTCCTCCAATCCTCACGAATCTTCCCACCGGGGACGAAGTCCTTGTAAGTGGTTCCAGAATCGGTCATGTACAACCAGCCGTCCGGTCCGAACGCCACATCATTGGGGAAGAGGAACGGCTCACCGTCGCACTCCGTCAGGAACACGTATAGGTTGCCGTCCAGGGTGATGCGAAGCAGGGAGGGTATCTGGGATTCGGGGACCCACAAGTAGCCGTCCCTGTCCACGGCGATTCCATTGGGCCGCCCTGTCTTGACAACGGGGCGCTTCGACTTTCCGTCCTTGCTGATGTGGGTAACACGGCCCGTGTCGGGCGACATCTCCACGCACACCCAACTTCCATCCGGCAACACAACTGGGCCCTCCGGCTCCTTAATCCCTTCTACGAAGTTCATGGTGACCTCCTTTCGGTATTCTACGGTATCCTATTATACCACATACAGCGAATCTTTGGTAGCCTGTCTATATCAAACCCTTCTTCTTGTAATGCCGACGGGCGTCTTCCAGAATCCCATCCAGTTCTTCCTCTTTACCGGGCGGGAGTTTGGACTCCCATGACTTGAGCAGGTGATCGGCCCGTTCCTTTGCCAGTTCCAGCGCACCCTTCTTGCCGGTGCGCATCCATTCGGTGTAGGTGAGCATGTCTGCCGCATGTGGCAGGAATTGCTCCATCTTCCACCACTTCCGTGTGTGGGCCTTGTTGAGATAGAACCCTGGGATGGGGCCGGTCTCTTCAATCAGGTCAACCGCCAGCGTCTCATCGTCCACCTTAATGCCCTCAAGGAAGCGCCCAACATATCCCGCTACGTCATTGTCCAGGACGGACAGCACCGGATGGTAAGACAGTTCCCCGGTGAGACCGCCGATTGTGATGATGAAGTTGGCGCCAGACATGGCAGACAGCAGTATCCCCATGGATTTTTCGTACCCACACTGAAAATCTATGCGCTTGGACTCGGTCGGGCCGACACCGCCGTTCATGAGCGGAATCCCATACTTCGTCCGCCAGATCTGGTTCCACGCCACCTGGAACAGAGAGATGGCGGTGTCTCCGAATCTGGGAGCACCTGTCCTCATGTTCTGCGGCATGTCAAAACTATTGACGATGACTGGGTTGCCGGGTCGAACAATCTGCACCAACACGACGCCGGACATGACTTCGGCCATGCCCGTCACCAATGCCCCGGCAATGGTGGCCGGATGGGTGACGCCCATCGTGCCGCCGCACCCAGGCTCCACTGGAAAGCCCGCTTCGGCGCACGCGATGGCGCAGTCGGTGGCGTCCTCGTTCCAGCTCAGGGGTGGCGGCGCTTCCATTGCCCCGAAGACGGTCACTCCCAGTGCCTGCGCCATCTGGATTTCCCAGACGTGGCTACCCATCGTGGTGCCGACCCTCGAGATCTTGGAGAAGTACTTCATGCGGCTCCACGTGCTGATGGGCAAGATCATCGGCGGTGGAACGCCTTCAAACTCACAGTAAGGAGTATAAGAAGGACCGATGTGAACGTTCTCCAGCCCGTCGGCGATCTTGCAGGCATCGTTGTTGTCCTGAATCGTGGGCACGCGCGCTTCCCAGGTGCCCAGGTCCACGATTCGCATCCCAGAAAAGAGCGAGAAGTAGACGGTGTTGCCCCCCACGATCAGATCGTTCCTCGGGTCCAGGGCCTTCATGTGGAAACTGGTCGGGCACTTCCGCAGGCATTCCACCACCAGGCCAGGCGGGAACCGGACGCGGCGCTCTTCGTGGTCAACCTGGCACCCGCCCTTTGCGTAGATTCTCCGGGCTTTCTCGCTTTCCACACGGACGCCGGTCACCTCCAGAACATCCAGAGCGCCCCGGTGGATTTGCTCCACCTGCTCTTGAGTCAGGATGTTCAGTGGCGGGAAGTTGCGGATGAACCCTTTGGCGGGCATCACACATCGCTCCGGAATCTCGGCAGTCTGCGGTTCCTCATGCTAGATCCGACCCGTTTTCTCGTACCAGCGCCTGCACTCTTCCAGAATCTTGTTGAGCTCTTCTTCTTTGCCGGGCGGGAGTTTGGACTCCCATGACTTGAGCAGGTAATCGGCCCGTTCCTTTGCCAGTTCCAGCGCGCCCTTCTTGCCGGTGCGCATCCATTCGGTGTAGGTGAGCATGTCCGCCGCGTAGGGCAGGAATTGCTCCATCTTCCACCACTTCCGCGTGTGGGCCTTGTTGAGATAGAACCCTGGGATGGGGCCGGTCTCTTCAATCAGGTCAACCGCCAGCGTCTCGTCATCCACCTTGATGCCCTCAAGGAAGCGCCCAACGTATCCCGCCACGTCATTATCCAGCACTGACTGAACGGGGTGGTACACCAGTTCCGCCGTCAAGCCACCCACATAGTTGATGATGTTCGCGCCGGAGAGGCAGCAGATGAGCACGCCCAATGCCTTTTCGTACCCGCACTGGAAGTCAATGGATTTGGAATTGGTTGGGCCGGGCGTGCCGTTCATGATCGGGATGCCGTAGGTCGTCCGCCAGAACTGATTCCACCCTGCGGCGAACAGGTAGCCGCCGATTGCGCCGAAGTTGAAATCGCCCGTCCGCATATTCTGCGGGAAGTCAAAGGCGTTGACGATAATCGGGTTACCGGGGCGAACCAGCTGCACCAGCACGGTCGCAGACATGACTTCGGCGATGGCCGTTACCAGCGCGCCGGCGATGGTGACGGGGTGCGCGCCGCCCATACTCCCCGCGCAGCCTGGCTCTACTGGGAAGCCCGCTTCGGCGCAGGCAATTCCGCAGTCGCTCGCATCCTCAGCCCAGGTGAGCGGCGGCTGGCACTCAAATGCACCGTAGATGTCCACGCCAAGGGCCTGGGCCATCTGGATTTCAAAGACATGGCTGCCCATGGTCGTGCCGACCCGCGATATCTTGGAGAAGTGTTTCAGCCGGCTGCACGTGGTGACGGGCAGCATCATGGCCGGAGGTTCATCCGACAGTTCCGAATAGGGCGTGTAGGAGGTGGAGGCGTAGACGAACTCCAGGCCATCAGCGATCTTGCAGGCGTCGTCCTGGTCTTTGGTCGTGGGGATCTTCGTTTCCCAGGTGTTCAGATCCACGGTGCGCAGGCCCGCAAACAGGGACATGTAGGTCACATTGCCGCCGACGATGATGTCGTTGTTGGGATCCAGCGCACTCATGTGGAAACTGGAAGGGCACTTCCGGAGGCTCTCCACCACTAGACCAGGCGGAAATCTGACGCGGTTGTTCTCTCGGTCGACCTTGCAGCCACCCGTCTCGCAGATCTTCCGCGCTCGTTCGCTTTCCACGCGGATGCCCGTCGTCTCCAGAATATCCAAAGCGGCACGGTGGATTTGCTGAACCTGTTCCTCTGTCAGGATATTCAGAGGCGGGAAGTTGCGGACAAATCCTTTTGCAGACATTGCGATAGGCTCCTCTACTTTAGTTCTACTGCATCGAACTGTTGATAACCTCAATGTAGGACGATCTAGGCGGGAGCAAAGATTTTGGCGAGTTCTACCGCCTCCGGCGCAGTCGCCCGGTAGCCGTCCGCGCCGATGGATTTGGCGAACTCGGTGGTGATGGCGGCCCCGCCCACCATAATCTTCACCTTGTCCCGCAGGCCCGCCTCTTTGAGCGCTTTAATGACTTTCAATTGCTCTGGCGCGGTTGTAGTCAGGATCGCGGACATGGCCAGGATGTTCGCGTTGTTCTCCTTGATGGCTTGCACGAACTGATCGTGGGGCACGTTGGTCCCGATGTCCACGACTTTGAAGCCATTGGCTGTCAGCAGCGCCGCAACCATGGTCTTGCCGATGCTGTGGATGTCGCCAAAGACGGTCCCGATGACGACGGTCCCGAGACGCTTGGCCTGCTTGCCAGACTTGAGGACGGCCTCTTCAATTATGGCCAGGCCCGCCATGGCGGCATCGGCGGCGCCAATCAGGTCGGGGAGCCAGAGTTCGCCAGCGCCGAACAGGTCTCCGATCTCCTTCATGGCGCCCGATACACTCTCTAGAGCCTTGATAGGGTCCGCGCCCTCGGCCAGGGTCTTGATGGCCCAGTTCTTGGATCCATCTACGTCGTAGTCGCGAATTGCTTGAACCAGCTTGTCAAGTGCTGCCATTTCGTCAATACCCTCCAACTCTCTCGGCTTCGGTTTGTGATCCAACAGTCGTGCATCTATCTGCCTTGTGCTAGCTCGCGCACGTCCGAGATGTACTTCTTGAGCGCGTCCACATAGAAGACGAAATCGGCCCCGCACGACATGACGTTGTAGCCCATATCCAGCCACTCCTTGGCCTGAGCGAGGTTAGCTGGTTGCAGGATTGCGGCCTTGCCGTGTTTTCGGGCGGTGGCGGCGATGAGTCTCAATACCTCCACCATCCTGGGGTGCTGAAACTGCGCGATGATGCCCATGTCCATGGAGAGGTCAAACTGTCCCGTCCAAAGAGCATCCACTCCTGGCGTGGCCGTGATGGCTTCCAGGTTGTCCAGTCCCTCCTGGCTTTCAATCATGCAGATGACTGTGGTATTCTCGTTGGCGTATTTCAGGAACTCCACCGGATTGACAGGCTTGAAGTCTGTGTTGGCGGTGCGGAGCGCCACGCCGCGCTTGCCCATCGGCGGGTACTTGGCGGCGTCGACGATCATTTTTGCCTGCTCTGGGGTTCTGACGTCCGAGAACATGATTCCCAGGGCGCCCACGTCCAGCACACGGGGAATCCAGTTGTACTGTCCGGGCGGCACGCGAACAAACGGCGCGATGGTAGTGGCCCGGAACCACGCCATCATGTCCGCAATGTTGTCCAGGGTGAAGCCCGTATGCTCCATGTCAATCAACACGAAATCGGCCCCAGCTTCCTCCAGCATGAACGGGATGCCGCGGGTCACGAATTCCAGCAGCATGTGCCCCACAGGGATCTTACCCTCGGCCAGAACCTGTTTGAAGCGATTGGGTTTCATCGTTCTCCTGCAACGCTGCAGAGGCTAACCAGCGAGCGCAGCCCAGCGCTTGCGCAGCGACGCCAACTTGGCCTGGAACTTGGGCTTCTGGACAACTTCCTTGTTGACCGTATACTTCGGGATTTCGCCTCGCAGAACAGTCAGCAGATTCCCGCAAGAATCTACCGTGTTTGCGCCGTAGACGTCATTCCCCCACGCGATGGCGTGCGGGGTGAGGAGCACATTGTCCAATTGCAGCAGAGGGCTGTCCAGCGGCAAAGGCTCCTGGTCAAACACGTCCAGACCCGCACCTGCTATCTTGCGCTCCTTTAGAATCTCAATGAGGGCAGTCTCGTCTACAATACCCCCGCGGGCTGTGTTGACAAAGTATGCGGTGGGCTTCATCAGCTTCAAGAGATCCGCGCCAATTAACCCTCTGGTTCCATCATTCAGCGGGCAGTTGATGGTCAGGAAGTCCGCCTCTTTGAACAGGGTGGGCAGGTCCACCATTTCCACGCCCAGCCCGGCCGCATATTCTTTGGTGACGTAGGGGTCGTAGGCCAGCATCCGTCCCACGTCAAGGTGCTTGAGCAGTCTGAACATCTCGGACGCAATGTTGCCCAACGCCACGGACCCGATCGTCTTTCCACGCAGGCCGACGCCCGAAGCAGGCCCTCTCTGATCCCAGCGCCCGGCGCGCACCAGCCGCTCCTTCAGCATCAGGTTCCGAGATAGGGCGAGCAGGATTGTCAGGATAGATTCGGCCATGGGCCTGCGGACGGCGTCGGTAGTGATGGCCAGGAGGACATTGGCATCCGTACAGGCATTGACGTCTATGTTGTCGTATCCGACGCCCCAACGAGCGAGCACCACCACGCGCTCCACGCCTTTGAACGAGTCCGGCGTGAAACGAGACGTCAGGATGATGAGCGCGTCGTAGTCTTTGATTTCGCTTGGTGCGACGACCTTGTCCTCCTGCTCAAAGAACTCATACTGAATGAAGGGCAGGGGGCCCAGAATCTCTTTCAGACCCGCGTCAACGATGTGGGCGGCGTTGTAGGTCTTGAAGTCTGGCGAGAGTCCGACGCGAAACTTGTCCATCACCTCACCCTCTTGTGTGCGGCCGATGACGGTCCAGTTCCAGAATAGGAAAGCCTCCTGCTACGGAAAGCAGCAGGAGGCTTTGGCACTTCTTCGCGGCGTTAAAACCATATAGAGATTGCGGGCATAGAGCCAGCAATCGTTTGGCGTTTGGAGCAGCTCGGCAGTTCTGTCTGATAGTCGCAATTCGCGCTTCAGGGCTTCCACCGGAAGACTCTCCATGAGCAGTCGCCCACCTCTTTGTGGCAAACAAAAACAGTGAGGGAGCATCTTATTTGATGGTACGCTATGCTGTATACAGTATACCCCAGGAATCCGGTTTTGTCAACTTCTACTTTTGTGGTATGATGGAATTCCGCAGATGGCTTGACAGGAGGGGCAAACACTGGTAGGCTCTGTGTGCGCTCGCATGGAGTGTTGCGGTTGTTGGGCCATTGCACGACATCAATGCGCGGAGGCATGTCATGGCAGATATGTTTCGTATCGGTGTATCGGCGGATTTCAAGGTCTTTGCTCCAGAAGCGCTGGAGCCGATTCTGGCGGGATTGCGGGCGCTGCCTTACGTGGAACAAGGTTTCTTTCAGGGCGCGGGCAGCCTGGAAGTGACCCCGGATCAGGTTCGTGACTACGACGGCCTCATCTCCCTGCGGCCGCGTTTCACGGCGGCCTCGTTTGTTGGGGCGGACCGGCCTGTGGTGATTTCCCGCTGGGGGGTGGGCTACGACACGATTGACGTGCCCGCGTGTACAGAGGCAGGCGTGCTTCTGACAATTACCCCCGATGCCATCCGGCGACCGGTGGCCGAAACCATCGTGACACTTCTCCTGGCTGCGGCTAAAGGTCTGCGGGCCAGGGACAGAGTGGTGCGGACAGGCCGCTGGGACCTGAAAGGCGAGACCCCGTCGGTCGGCCTGAAAGGGAAGACGCTGGGGTCGGTGGGACTGGGGAGTATTGGCGCCGACATGTTCCGCCTGCTCAAACCTTTTGAGTTCGGGCGTCTGCTGGCCGCGGATCCCTATGCCAGCCCAGAGAAAGCGACGCAGTTGGGCGTGCAACTCGTGGATGTCCGGACGCTCTTTCGGGAATCGGACTTCATTGCAATTAACTGCCTCTTGAGTTCCGATACGCGCGGAATGGTCAACGCGGAACTCTTGGCCTTGATGAAGCCCACCGCGTTTCTGATCAATACCGCGCGCGGCGCGATTGTGGATGAGGGCGCGCTGGTCACGGCACTCCGGGAGCGGCGCATCGCGGGAGCGGCGCTGGACGTGTTCAGCCAGGAACCCCTTCCCGGCGATCACCCCTTGACGCAGCTAGACAACGTGACCCTTTCGCCCCACAACATGGCATGGAGCGATAATCTCTACCGCGACCAGGGCCAAGCGGTCTGCGACAACGTTCTGGCCGTCCTGCGCGGCGAAGTTCCGTCGTACGTCGTCAACCGGGACTTGGTTCAGAGGCCCAGTTTTCAGGCCAAATTGGCGTCTCTGCGCGAGCGCTGGCTGCGGTTGGTGGGGCAAGCGTGATGGCATGTCAAAATCAGCAGATTGAGTGAACTGAAGCAAACCAATTTAGGAGGTGGAAGGCAATGAAGCCGAATCGTTTCAAGCAGGTTTTGGCAGAGGGCAGGATTCCGGTGGGGCACATGCTGCTGGAATTCGGCGCGCGGGGGATGCCCCGAATGTTGGAAGAGGCGGGGGTGGATTTCGTCGTTGTAGACATGGAACACTCCGGGTTCACGTCTGCCGACATTGCGGACATGATGGCATGGTTCCGGGCTACGACGGTCGCGCCGTTCGTGCGTGTTCCCCAAGTGCAATATCACCTCATCGCCCGCACGCTGGACGCAGGGGCACTGGGGATCATGGTTCCGGATGTGAAGAACGCCGCCGAAGTCCAGGACATCGTGGATGCCGCCAAATACGCGCCGCTGGGCAAGCGCGGCGTAGGCATCGGGGCAGCCAATACCAACTACAAGAGCGTCAACCCCGACGAGTTCTTGCGCTACGCCAACGAGAATACGACCATCATCTGCCAGATTGAGAGCCAGGAGGGCCTGGATAACCTGGACGCCATTGCATCTGCGCCAGGCGTGGACGTGCTATGGGTAGGGCATTTTGACCTTTCCCGCTCCCTCGGCATCACGGGGCAGTTCCGCCAGCCGAAGTTCCTGGATGCGCTCAAGTCCGTGGTTGCAGCGGCAAGGAAGCACGGAGTGGCCGCGGCAATCCAGCCGCGCGACCCGACCCAGGCTCAGGAGTGGGTGGAGATCGGCTTCAACGTGATTTCCTACGGCGTTGATTTCGTTGTATACATGCAGGCAATGACCCAGGGCGTCGCGGGGATTCGCCGGTTAGACCCGAACCGGGCCTCTTCGTGAAGGACTGCACGAACGACACTGCTAGTTGCCGGGTTGAGCCCAAAAGGATATACTCATTCTGAATTCTGCTTTGGAGGTGAAGATATGTTGAGAGTGCCGTCGCCGGTTTTCAATCGCCTTTTGGACCGCATTGGAAACATGCCCGTCGTGGATTGTCATGAACACCTTCGTGGACCGATTCAGGATTTGCCGGCCACATCTACTGAACCCATTCTGTTTCTGGCGAACATGTACATAATCAGCGACCTTTGGGCGGCGCATGCTACGGATGGCGAGATTGCGCTCCTCCAGAACGGAGAGGCAACCACGGATCAGAAGTGGCCCGTGTTCAGCCGCCTGTGGGCCGCGACCGAGCACACTGCCTACGCCCGCGTAGTCAAGCTGGCACTCAAAGCAGCCTGCGGCGTGGAAGAAGTCACGCGCGAGACGCTGGATCTTCTGGCGGAGTACCTGACGCGACGGGACGTGGCGCACTACATGAAGGTCGTTCGGAACGCTGGCATCAAAGCCGTTCTGGCCGACGTGCTCTTTCCCCGTCCGGAGTTGAAGCCCATCCGCTACTGGGCCAGTCCCGACCTCAAGCAATTCCTGGAGGGCAAGTTCCCCGTGCCGGAAGAGTGGCATCCAATGTTCAACCTGCCGTACTACCACGAAGTGCGGTTCCGAGAGTTGGTGGACTTCGTGGGGACGGTAGCGGATCGGAATATCACTTCGCTGGAGGAGTACGAGGAGGCGCTGTTTGCGATTATCAAGCGGTGCAAGGGTCTCGGCTTGGCCGGTCTGAAAGACCAATCTGCCTACCGGCGGGTGATTGAGTACGACCTGCCCCCTCGATGCGATGCCGAGCGGCTGTTCAACCGGCTGTTGGTTGACCCGCGGAATCAACTGGCGTGGCCCGAAGCGAAACCCCTGGATGACCATCTGTTCCACCAGTTCATGCGATTCGCCCGCGAGCTGAAACTACCGGTGCAGATTCACACGGGGCACATGGCGGGCATACGGAATCGCGTGGACAAGGCAAACGCTGCGCACTTTGCGTCTGTATTGGAACTGCACACACGGGTTCAGTTTGACTTGTTTCATGGCAACTGGCCGTACATGGGGGATGTTCTGTACTTGGCGAAGAACTACCCCAACGTCACGATTGACCTCTGCTGGGTTAACATGATTGACCCGCTCTACTCGCAGGAATTGCTGAAGCGGGCTGTCATGACCGTACCTCACGTCAAGATTCACGGTTTCGGCGGCGATTACCTCAATGTGCCGGAGTTCTCGGTGGCGCACCTGGCACTTGCGCGTGAGGTAATCGCGAGCGCATTGACTGATCTAGTGGAGTGCGGCTGGCTGGAGGAGCAAGAAGCGACCCAGATGGCTGCCGATTGGCTGTACAACAATCCCAACAGATTCTATGATCTGGGCTTGGAACCTTATCAGGTCTAGATTGTTGCACACCGGACGCCGCAAAATTCACTGAGACATCCCAGGAGGTGGACGATGAAAGCACTGGTCGCTTATGGCGTGAAAAAACTGGGCTGGGAGGAGCGCCCCATTCCGGAGCCCGGCCCTGGCGAGGTTCTTTTGAAGCCGCGAGCCATCGGATTGTGCGGCTCCGACATCCATCTGTTCAATGGCACACACCCGTATCGCATCTATCCCAACATATTCGGGCACGAGGTTTCCAGTTGGGTGGTTAAGGCGGGCGAAGGCGTGAGCAACTTCAGCGAACGCGATCATGTCGTGCTGGAGCCCTACGTCTATTGTGGGACCTGTTACCCTTGCCGTATAGGCCGCAACAACTGCTGCAGTCGCATGAAGACCATAGGAGTGACTGTTCCGGGCGCGATGGCTGATTACTTCGTCGCCCCGGCCCGCCATCTGTACCAGGTGCCCAGAGACCTGGATCCAAAGGCCGCTTCGCTGGCCGAGCCCCTCGGCGTGGGATTTCACGCGACGACACGGGGAAACGTCCAGAAGGGCGAGAAGGTTTTCATCATCGGTGCCGGCGCCATCGGCCTGTCAGTTCTCGCGGCGGCCAAGCAGAAGGGCGCACATGTGGCGGTCTCCGATCTGATTGATAGACGGCTGGAAGTCGCCACGGCAATGGGCGCGGATTTTACGGTCAACAGCGCCAAGACCGACCCGGTGCAATTTGTACGCGAGTGGACGGGCGGCGACATGTGCCCAGTTGTGTTTGAGGCCGTCGGTCACCCGAAAACCATTGAGAGCACCATCTCACTGGTGTCGGATGCCGGACGGGTTGTCATCGTCGGTGTGACCGAAGAGCGCGCCTGCATCCGGGGCGTGGACATGACCAAAAAGGAACTTTCTGTCTATGGGTCGCGCAACAGCCTGGGCCGCATCAAGGATGCCATTGAGTACATCATCGCCCATACGGAGACGGCCTCCAAGATGATCACCGCCGAGTATCCATTCTCCCAGGCCATTGAGGCCATGGAAGAGGCTGAGTCTCATCCGGAGCGTTTCTGCAAAGTCATGCTGAACTTTGAGGCCTAGCATCTGTGCGCTGGATAGGGGCGAAGCGTTCGGATGCCAATTGTGCGAACTGCTGGGGTCTTTGTGGCCGACTGCTTCGCCCCTACGTGCGGGTGGCGCGTTTCCCCATGACTTTGCACAAGCCCTGAATTCCATGGCAAAGGAAGTTGACAAAACATGGTTCGTGTGGTATACTGTATACTGCATAGTGTGTGGTGGACGGCACATCGCCCCTCTACCGCTTGACCACAAGGAGGTGGGTTCTTGCTATGGAAAGCCTTCCGGTGCAGGCCCTGAAACGCGAAGAGCGGCTCTCTGACCGGGTTGCCAAACAACTGG